>ERZ857882.1750-NODE-1750-length-24519-cov-8.981156_pt1 | contig 24519 bp, 28 predicted proteins | sample MGYA00519697_ERZ857882 | MGnify/ENA primary metagenome ERZ857882 (study PRJEB31778, sample SAMEA3449373) | human gut metagenome | biome: human gut; feature: human-associated habitat; material: faeces | place: United Kingdom | collected 2010/2012 ...
TATAAATAAAAGTGGATACATTGAATTTTCTATAAAATTAGTATAATCAAATAATATATTTTCTTTATTAAGCTCTACTCTTAAATCTTCTAATCTTTTTCTTTGAGTAGACAATAGTCTTGATATATTAAACGAATATATTTTCCCACTATAAGTTAATATACCTAATATATTTTCATCATAAAACACACTTCTAATTTCTTCTTTTTTAATAGTTTTTCTTTTTAAATATTTTGTATAAATAAGTTTTTTTTCATCTAAAATTAACCTATCATAAAAAAATAGATTAGCTTCACTAAGCTTTAATCTTAATTCTTCTAGCTTTTTTCTTTCGCTAAATAAAAGATGGACAATATTTAATGAGTATATTTTTCCACTATAACTTAATACGCCTAATATATTTTCATCATAAAATACACTTCTAATATCTTCTCTTTTTATAGTTTTTCGTCTTAAGAACCCTTTATAAATAAGATTTTCTTCATCTAAAATTAATATATCTTTTCCATAATCATCTTTAAATTTCATATTAATTCCTTTCTAAATATATAAAAATTAATCATTTTATGAACAAAATAATATTAATTAAAAAGTTCATTTAAACTTGTATTATATATTTTAGTTAATTGAGAATTCCCCATAAAATATAATTTATATTTCTTTTTATTATTAATAAATTCAACAACACTTGCATATTCACTTATCTTTTTAAGCTTAATTTTATCTAACTCTTCTCTTTTATACTTAAGTTTTTTTCTCCATTTAAAAACTTCTACTTCATTTGTATCAATGTTATAAATAACTCTTGGTCTTATTTTCTTTGTTAAAATTATAAAAATAATAAAGAAAGCTATAAATAATATTGAATATATCTCATTATCAATAAAATTAAGATTAAAAAGCATTATAATGTACATCAATGTTATTGGTAAGCTACTTTCATAATTCATAGACCTAATATAATTAAATAATATATTTTCTTTATTTATCTGTAATCTTAATTCTTCTATCATTTTTCTTTCACTAAATAATACCGCTGTTATATTAATTGAATATACTTTTCCATTATAATTTAATATACCTAATGTATTTTCATCATAAAATACACTTCTTATATCTTCTCTTTTAATAATTTTTTTTCCAAAAAAATGTTTAAAAATCAAATTTTCTTCATCTAAAATTAACATATCTTTTCCATAATCATTCTTTATTCTCATAAATCCTCCTTCAAATATTTTTAACCTATTTTACATACACTTTTATCTTATCATATTTTCCTTAAAATCCCAAAACACTTTATACTCTAAGAAATAATAAAAAGCTACTATTTTCAAACTTACTTGATAAATAATAGCTTTTTCACTTTATAATTATATATTATCTTTTTATTTTTAATAATTTATATTTAGTACTTATAAAAATCACTACCACCTATAAATTCTCTTAATATACTATTTGTAGGAACTAAATCCTTATCAATTTCTTTAAAGAACCCTAAAAATGCTTTAAGGCGAGTTGCTAATAAGTAAACTTTACTTTCTGGCTTTATTTTATCTAACTCTTGCAGTGCATATTTTTTTAATACGCATAATTCATATACCAATGTTGAATTAAACATAACATCTGCTTCTTCTTGGAAAACAAAGATATTTTTAGATTCTCCTCTTTTTATAGATGGCCACATTTTTAATGTTTCTTCAGCACCATACCCTCTTGATAAATAATCTCTAACTATTCTTCTAACTCTTCTTATGTCAGTAGTTGCAATTCTATTATGATTATCAAGATTTAATTGAGTTAATGCTGATATATATATTTTAAACTTTTGTTTATCTGAAATAGATTTAGTTAAAATTGGATTTAATCCATGAATACCTTCAATTAAGATTATACCGTTATTAGGTAATTTAAGATTCTTGCCTGACCATTCTCTAGCACCTGTTCTAAAATTGAAACTCGGTATTTCTACTTCTTCTCCATTTAACAAGCTACTTAAATGTGAATTAAATAATTCTAAATCTAAGGAATATATACTTTCAAAATCATATTCACCATTTTCATCTTTTGGTGTATGCTCTCTATCTACAAAGTAATCATCTAAAGATATAGGAATTGGTATATATCCATTAACTCTAAGTTGAATAGATAATCTATTTGCAAAAGTAGTTTTTCCTGAGGAACTTGGTCCAGCAATTAATACCACTTTAGTTTCTTTTCTTTCACTTATCATATCTGCAATTTGTGCTATTTTCTTTTCATGAAGAGCTTCAGAAACCATAATTAAATCTCTAAGCTCATGGTTTTCTACCTTAGTATTTAAAGAGCCTACTTCCCCAACCCCAATAATATTTAACCATTTTTCACTTTCCATGAAAATTTGAGAAAGCTTTCTATTCTCCTTAAACTCTGAAATCTCTTCTAAATTTTCTTTCTTTGGTGACATTAATACAAAGCCAGGATCATAATATATTAAATCAAAAGCCTTTATTACACCTGTTGAAAATGCCATTTGTCCATAGAAATAATCATATCTTCCATCTAATTCATATAAGCTTACCTCTTCAAAGGATACATGATTAAGTAATTCAACCTTATCTTCCATTCCATATCCATTAAAGATTTCAATAGCCTCTTCCCTTTTCATTTTTATTTTATTAATAGGAATATCACTATTTATAAGTTCTATCATTCTTTCTTTAATTTTCTTTAAATCTTCTTCATTTAAAACTTCTTCTTTATGAATCTCTCCAAATACTCCCTCCCCTATACTATGTTCTATAGTTATAACTGAGTTTGGAAATAAATCTAAAGAAGCTTTAATAAAAATAAACTGTAATGTTCTATTATAAATTTTATATCCTATTGAACTTTTTGTACTACATAAATATACAAGTTCTAAGCTTCCATCTTCATTTACAGGTTTAAAAAGTTCATAATATTCCCCATTTAATCTACATAATGCTATATCATAAGGATTAATATTTAAATAATCCTTCAAAAATACTTTATAACTAATACCATCTTCTACTTCATATTTATGATTATCATAAATTATTTTTATTTTTTTCATTTTAACCTCCATAATATCTATTTAAGTTACCACTTTTTCTAGCCCTCAATTAATATTATATACCCATTAAGTAAAATTACTCCATAGATATTTTATAAACTATCAAAAAAGTAAAAATTTCTCATCTTATTTAGAGCTATAAATATATTTTTTTATATAATCTTAGTAATTTTTTGTAATTTACTACTGTATAAAAAACAGCATAAAACAAATAATATTTATGCGAGGTGGTTATATGTTTATAGTATTATTAAGAACTGTATTTTTATATGGTTTAGTTATTTTTGTAATAAGATTAATGGGAAAAAGACAAATTGGAGAACTTCAGCCTTATGAATTTGTAATTACAATTATGATTTCAGATTTAGCGGCACTTCCAATGCAAGATACTAGACTCCCATTAATTTTAGGAGTTATACCAATAGTAACATTACTATTTATAAAAACCTTACTTTCTATATTGCAGCTTAAAAGCCAAAAAGCAAGAAAAATACTTGAAGGAGAACCTTGTATTTTAATTTCTAGAGGAAAGATAAAGTTTGATGCATTAAAAAAACAACAAATTAACTTAGATGAGCTTATGGAAGAAATACGTCTTGCAGGTTATTTTGATTTAAGTGAAATAGAATATGGAATATTAGAAAATAACGGACAAATGTCCTTTCTTACATCTAATAAAAATAGTAATTCTTCTAGTGATAATTCTAATAGCACAAGTAATTCAAGCAATCAAAAGCCTAGATTACCAATCATATATATTTTAGATGGAGAGTTTAATAGAAATTCTTTAACCTCTTCTACTAAAGGTGATGAATGGATAATAAATGAATTAAAAAAACATAAAATTAATTCAATTAAAGATGTGTTAATTGCAATGACTGATACAAATGGTCGATTTATATATCAACTTCATAATAAGGAGGAAAATTGATGAAAAATACTTATATATCTGTATTTCTTTTTATAGCTTTAATTGTAGGCCTATTTTTCCTAAATAATAAATTTGTAAAGCTATGTAATGAAGTTATTTATAGATGTGACATTATAGAAGATTATTTAGACTCTTATGAGGAAGATAAAGCTTATGATGATGCTGTAGCTTTAATTAACTTAATAAAAGATGAGGCTGATGTTCCTGCTATATATTTAAATCATGTAGATTATGATTTTTTAAAAAATGATGCATTAAAACTATCTCTTTACATTGAAGGGCAAGATAGAGCCGAATCTTTAGCAACACTGCATTCAGTAAGATCAACAGCTGAACATTTAAGAGATTTACAAACTCCAAATTTCAAAAATCTGCTATAAATGAAAGAGAAAAATAATGTTGCTTGTTCTGTCTCAGGCTCCAAGTCACCACAACATTATTTTTCTCTTTCTTTATCTTTATACACTTAGCACAATAAAATCAAACCTAACCAAAAAACTTTCCCTTGAAAAAATTCTCATTTCCAAGTTTTTTTGCCGTTAGTCTGAACATAACACAACCATCTGGACATACGATATCCTTGCTATATTTACTATTACCACCTATGTTCTCTAAATCTCCACCACTTCTGACAGCCTCCATAATTGGGAACATAATCATCATTACTTTGGAGCAAATCCCCTGTCCATCTTTATTTACAGGACAACCATAGGTGCAGGTATACTTGTCCCCTACTTCTTCACCATTTCTACAGTAACGTTCTGTATGCTCACTGCGAAGAAACCCTGTTACCTCAATTTCAAATTCGTACTCCTCATCATACCATTTTTTCATGATTAACCTCCAAATTCTAATTTATCAATAACACTTTATAGTATTATAAATACATTGTAACATATTTTACCATTTAGGAACTATTCAATTTCTAGACATCACTTATGTCATACTTAATACAGCTTTAGACCTATTTATATCTATAAAATCGATTATCTTGATTATATGTAAATCCAAACTTTTTATAGAAGTTATCAAGTCCACTTTTAGCAATCAAACCAATAATTGCACCTTCTGTACAATTACTATTAATATAATCCATTATCTTTTCCATAATTAATGTTCCAATTTTTTGTTTCTGGCATGATGGATTTACCATTATATCCTGTATATAAAAAGCTGTACCTCCATCTCCAATAATTCTTCCAAACCCTACTATATTACCGTTCTCTTCTACACAAACACAATAAATTGAATTATTTAATCCTTTTTTAATTTTCTCATGTTCTAATATATTCCATCCAATAGAATTTCTTAATTTAATGTATTCTTCAACTGTTGGTTCTTTTTCGATTATAACAATGTTATTCATCATATAACTTCCCTCATTTCACATTATGAATCTATATGTTTTACAAGTATTGGCTATTTATAACACATTTTTATAAATATAATATTATTCACTCTTAAAAGAGGACATCTTCTTAAATTTAATTCTATATTAATTTTAATATTATTAAATATCTGTGGAATACTATAATAATTGGATGGTGATTAATTATGAAGAAGTTATTATTTATTGGTCTACTACTTAGTAATTTACTTATTTCTTTCCCACTCTCTACCTTTGCCATTAAACCAATTATTAATGCTAAACAAGGTCTACATTCAGAATATACTCCTAGTGAAGGTTCTGTTGAAGAGCTATACAAAGATATTATAGTAACACTGAGCCTGTAATTAGTAATGAAGTTACAACTAATTATGGAAGACCACTTCAATATGATTTATTTAGTATAGACTTTCTAAGAATAGAACGACCTAATTATAGATCATTCACTCATTATTTTAAAAGCATAACAATAATAAATACTAGCATTATCATAATAGGAGGTATAAATATAAATGCAAATATTAGCCTACCTGTTTTGCTAGCAAAATTAATTGTACTTCCTAACCCATTTTTTCTTTCAACAGATTCAGAAGGATCATCTGGATTATAGTAAAACATACCTAATTTCCAATTTTTTGTCATAATCTTTATTCATAAAATCCACCTAAAATATATATCCTTACTATCTTTTATTTACTCTTATATTCTATTATTTATCTATTTTATTTTCAATTTTATTTAGCCCAGAAAATTTTTTGAAATATAACGCTTACTTTTCTTCTTGTTTTTTTCAATTGCTTTTATTTATTATCTATATAATCAAGATAATAATACCTATTACTATAAAGATAACTCCTATAACTTTTCTGATAAATCCTAAAAAATCATCTAATTCTGAAAAGTTATGTTTTATTATATATTCCTTATGCCAATTAATTTTTTGTAAAAATATACATATTAAGCCTACAATGATAAATAAAAATCCATACCCCATATAATTCTCCTAAACAATTAAGTTTTATATTTTCTAAATGACAAGCACCATATATTGAAAATGCCAATGACATAGTTCCATTCTTAACAAAAATACTTGGTAACAAAACATTTTGACTTCCTGCTGGAATCAATAGTTGTCCAATAATTCTAAATATAGTTGTTATAGTACCTATTAGAAAAACTTTAAATATTGTTTTCATCACTCTAACCACCCAAAAAATTAATTTATTAAAAGTTAGTATTCTTGTAGTAACTTCATCAGTTCAATATCTTGTCCATATTTCATTACATAGTCAAAACATTTCTTCTATTAATAACTTCATGCTCTTTATATTTTACAACTTTTATTAAGGTATCATATATAATACTATTCTTATCTTTTTGAGAGCTTACCTGAATAACTGCTATCTTCATAATTTTCCCCTTTTAAATGTATATTTAATTTTTACTATATGTCAGAGTTATCTTTCTTTTATAGTTTAAATAGAGTTTTCATATTACCTTTATACTTTTATTTCAAATCCATATTGAATTAATTCAAAATCATCAAACCTTTCTTCATATATTCCATCAACTTTATTAAATCCATTCTTTAAATATAAATTTATTGCTGGTTTATTTATGTCCACAACAAATAATCTTAAGTAACTACATCCCTTTTCTTTAATAAGTTCAATAGCATACTTAATTAATAAGCTACCAATTCCTTTTCTTAAATAATCTATATTAACCCCAAATCGTTCAATATATAATGCTTTCTCATCTTTATTATCCCACTTCACATAATTCTCTCCAGAGTTTGACTCACATAATGTAAATGCTCCAACTATTACTTCATTATCTTCAACTAATAAGTAAAGACGATTTTTTTCTATATCATCTATGAAAAATTCGCATGGATAGATATCATCCCAAATTTCTATATTATTTTTATTCATATTATCAATTATTTCTTTATACATAACTTTTAATTTAGATAAGTCATTTAAATTAGCTAATCTTAAATTCATTTTAACTTGCCTCCTACATAGATAATTCTTTAAATTCACCTTTAAGAATTCTTATTTTAATTAAACACTTTATCATAAATTAAAGTTAATAACTATATGAAACTAAACATAAATACACATCTCTTTAAAGTTATTATCTAACTATCTATTTATTAAACAATACTATTTAAAGACTCTATTATTTCTTCGTTATTTAATATTAATTGTTCTTGCTCAGTTATTTTTATTCCTTTTAATATCAAAATCTAATCCATATATTTTTTCTTTTCTAATTGATTCATATTTTTCTAAATCAAAATCTTTTCTTACTGTAATTGTATTTAAACAATCATATCCAATTTTTTTATATAATCGAATTGCCTTTTCGTTTCTTGCTGCTGTTTCAATGTACAAGGAATCAGAATATTTTCTTACTATATTTTCAATTAAGGTAATTACATTAGTCCCAATACCTTTATTTTGATGCTCTGATAAAATAAAAATATCTTCTAACCAATCAACTTTACATCCTCTACTTCCAAGATGTGCAAATCCAATAAACTCATTATCATTCTTAATTAAATATAATTTATGCCCCTCTTTAGTCCAAAGTTTTATTTCTTCATAAGATTCTTCTATACTTTCTTCATAATTATTATGTACTTTCCAAAATTGCCTAATTAACCAACTAGCTACTTCTATTTCATCATTGTATAAAATTAAACTTATATTCATATCTGAAAACTCCTTTTTTAATTAGTTATGTATTAGAACTTTTATTACTTGTTCTCACCCCTATTAATATTACTTCTTCACTATTCCCTATCTCTTTCTTCTTGACCATTACTTATTAATAATTGTAACATAATTTATCAATTAAAATATTTTTCTTTATACTATTTATTTAGTATTATTGAAAATTTGTATATTTTTTCGTTAAATTTCCATTCATTATTACCATTCGAGCAAATTCGATACATATTTATAAGTATATTTTCATAAAATAATGGATTATTCATGAAATATACATAATTTTTGCATAAATATTTAAAATATTCTTGCATATTTATACCTGCAGGTGTATAATTATAAATATCTAAAAAATGTAGTTTTTATTTACCATTTATGAAGGGGGCTATTTAATATGAAAAAATATAATAAAGTTGTACTAGCTTATTCAGGAGGACTTGATACATCAATTATAATATCTTGGCTTAAGGAGAATTATGGCTGTGAAGTTATTGCAGTTGTTGGTAATGTTGGACAAAAGGATGAGCTTGTAGGCTTAGAAGAAAAGGCACTTAAAACTGGGGCATCTAAGTGTTATATTGAAGATTTAACTAAAGAATTTGTAGAGGATTATGTTTTCCCTACTATTCAAGCTAATGCAGTTTATGAAGGAAAATATCTTCTTGGTACTTCTTTTGCAAGACCTATAATCGGAAAAAGACTTGTTGAAATAGCTTTAGCTGAAGGAGCTGACGCTATATGCCATGGTTGTACTGGAAAAGGAAATGACCAAGTTAGATTTGAATTAGCTGTTAAAGCTTTTGCACCTGATATGGATATTATAGCTCCTTGGAGAATTTGGGATATAAAATCTAGAGAAGAAGAAATAGAATATGCTTTAGATAGAAAAATTCCTATATCTATAAGCTATGAAACTAATTATAGTAAGGATAAAAATCTATGGCACTTAAGTCATGAGGGTTTAGATTTAGAAGATCCTGCTAATGAACCTAATTACGATAAAATATTAGAACTATCTAATACATTAGAAAATGCACCTAACACTCCTACTTACATTACTTTAAAGTTTGAAAAAGGAATTCCAGTTGCATTAAATGGAGAAGAATTAGATGGTGTTACTTTAATAGAAAAGCTTAATAAAATTGGTGGAGAAAATGCCATAGGAATAATGGATATGGTTGAAAATAGATTAGTTGGTATGAAGTCTAGAGGTGTATATGAAACACCAGGTGGAGCTATTTTATATAAAGCTCATAAAGATTTAGAAGAACTTTGCTTAGATAAAGAAACTTCACATTATAAAGAAATTATAGCTTTAAAATTTGCAGATATAGTTTATAACGGACAATGGTTTACTCCTCTTAGAGAAGCTCTAACTGAGTTTGTTAATAAAACACAAGAAACTGTTACTGGAGAAGTTAAGTTAAAACTATATAAAGGTAATATTGTTAACGCTGGTATGACATCACCTTATTCATTATATAGTGAAGAATATGCTACTTTTGGAGAAGATGCTGTTTATGATCAAAAAGATTCAGCTGGATTTATAAATTTATTTGGACTACCTATCACAGTAAAAGCAAAGATGACTGAAGCATTAAAGAAAGCTGGTAAGTAATTATGAAGCTTTGGGGCGGACGTTTTGAAAAAGGAGTTAATTCTTTAGTTAATGATTTCAATTCATCAATAAGAGTAGACTCTAGAATGTATAAAGAAGATATTTTAGGTAGTTTGGCCCATGTTAAAATGCTTGGGGAACAAAATATAATTCCAAAAAAAGATAGCAATAAAATAATAGCAGGTTTAGAAACAATATTAAGTCGCATGGAAAATGGAGTAATTAAAATAGATGAAGCTTCTGAAGATATTCATAGCTTTATTGAATCAACCTTAACTTACTATATTGGTGATGAAGGTAAAAAGCTTCATACAGGTAGAAGTAGAAACGACCAAGTAACTTTAGATACTAAGCTTTATTTAAAGAAAGCATTAATAGCTTTATCTAATGATGTTATTAATCTTCAAGAAATATTGTATAAAAAGGCTTCTGAAAATATAGATACAATAATGCCTGGATATACTCATATGCAAAAAGCTCAACCTATAACTTTTGCTCATCATCTTTTAGCTTACGCTGAAATGTTTAAAAGAGATCTTAGCAGAATTTTAGATTGTTATAAAAGATTAGATGAAATGCCTTTAGGTAGTGGTGCTCTTGCTACCTCTACCTACAATTTAAATAGACATATGATAGCAAAGGACCTTGGCTTTGCTCAAGTTACAGTAAACAGCTTAGATTCAGTATCAGATAGAGATTATGCTATAGAAGCACTATCAGTACTATCTATGATAATGATGCATTTATCAAGATTTTCTGAAGAAGTAATACTTTGGGCTACTAATGAATTTAGCTTTATTGAATTATCAGATGAATATAGTACAGGTAGTAGTATAATGCCTCAAAAGAAAAATCCTGATGTAGCTGAATTAGTTAGAGGAAAAACAGGAAGAGTTTACGGAGATTTAATTACTCTTCTTACAGTTATGAAGGGGTTGCCTTTAGCTTATAACAAGGATATGCAAGAAGATAAGGAAGCATTATTCGATGCTTTAGATACAGCAAGTCTATCTCTTAAGACCTTTGCTGGTATGTTAGATACTTTAAAAGTAAATAAAAATAATATGCGAAAAGGAGCATCTTTAGGCTTTACTAATGCTACAGATGTAGCTGATTACTTAGTTAAAAAAGGAATTGCCTTTAGAAATGCTCATGAAATAGTTGGTGCTATAGTTCTTCATTGTATTAAAGAAAACATAGCTATAGATGATCTTACTTTAGAAGAGCTTAAGAACTTCTCTCCTATATTTGAAGATGATATATATGAAGCTATAGATTTGGTAAATTGTGTAGAAGAAAGAAAAGTCTTTGGGGGACCTAGTTCTTCTTCTGTAAAAACACAATTAGAATTACTATTAGAATCAATAAATAAAACTAAGGAGGCAGTAAAATGCTTAAAGTAGGAATAATTGGGGCAACTGGCTATGTAGGTGCTGAACTTTTAAGGTTATTACTTAATCATCCAAAGGTTAAAGTAGAAGCAATAAGTTCAGTTTCATATGAAGGAGAAGAAATTTCATCAATATATAAAAACTTTTACGGAGTAACTAATTTAATATGTGAAAACCAAGAAGAAGTAATAAAAAAATGTGATGTTATTTTTGCAGCTCTTCCACATGGCTTAAGTGAAGAAATAGCTGAGCCAGTCTACAAAGAAAATAAAATTTTAATAGATCTTGGAGCAGACTTTAGATTAGAAAATGAAGATGACTATAAAATTTGGTACGGAAAAGATTATAAATATAAAGATCTTCATAAAGAAAGCATATATGCATTGCCAGAATTTAATAGAGATAAAATTAAGGAATACAAAATAATAGCTAATCCTGGGTGCTATCCTACATCTATAGAACTTGCCTTAATGCCTATGCTTAAAAATTCCTTAATTGATATAAATAATATAATTTGCGATTCAAAGTCAGGAGCAACAGGGGCTGGAAGGGGACTTAGTCTAAAATCTCACTATCCTGAACTTAACGAAAACTTCGCACCATATGGTATAGGTGCTCATAGACATACTCCTGAAATAGAACAATGTCTATCAGCTATTGCAGAAGAAAAAGTTCAAGTAACCTTTACTCCTCACCTACTTCCTATTAACAGAGGGATAATTTCAACAATATATTGTAATCCAAAAGAAAATCAAAAAGAAAAAATAAATTTAGAAGAAATTCATAAATTATACAGTGACTTTTACAAAGATGAATTCTTTGTAAATGTATTACCACTAGGAGATATTGCTTCTATTAAAGATGTTAGATATACAAATAACTGCAATATTTCACTACATCTAAATCACAGAAAAGATGGTTTTATAATAGTAAGTGCAATAGATAACATGGTTAAAGGGGCTGCTGGGCAAGCTATTCAAAATATGAATATAGTTTGTGGATTTAATGAAAATGAAGGAATAGCCTTAGTGTCACCAGGTCACTAAGAAATGAAGAATGTAAAATGAGGTGGTTTTTTTGAATTTTTTATCTAACGAAGGTATAACTGCCCCACAAGGTTTCCTTGCATCAGGAATTCATTGTGGGCTTAAGAAAAATAATTTAAAACTTGATTTAGCTCTTATATACTCAACTGTTCCAGCAAGTGCTGCTGGTGTTTATACAAAAAATAAAGTCAAGGGAGCTCCTATATATATTACAAAGGAGCACCTATCAAATAAAAAAGCACAAGCAATTATTATAAATAGTGGAAATGCTAATACTTGTAATGGTGAAGATGGATTAATGACAGCAAAGAGAATGACTGAACTTCAGGGGAAAGCTCTTAAGCTTAAAGCAAGTGATGTTTTAGTAGCTTCTACTGGAGTTATTGGTGTTCCTTTAAATATAGATGCTATTAAAGATGGAATTCCTATGTTAACTGAAAGATTATCTAAGGAAGGTTTCGAAAATGCTGCTACTGCAATTATGACTACAGACACCTATAAAAAGCAATTAGCCTTTAAATTTACTATAGATGATAAAACTATAACTATTGGGGCAATGGCTAAGGGCTCTGGAATGATTGAACCAAATATGGGTACTATGCTTTCTTTTATTACTACTGATTTAAATATTTCTGGAGAAATGCTAAATGAAGCATTAAAAGAAAGTGTTAAAATAAGCTATAACAGAGTTAGTGTAGATGGTGACACTAGCACCAATGATATGGTATTAATTTTAGCTAATGGACTTGCTAAAAATTATGAAATCAAAGAGAAAGATAAAAATTATTATGCATTTCTTGAAGTTTTAAATAAATTGAATATAACTTTAGCAAAAATGATTGCAAAGGATGGAGAAGGTGCTACTAAGCTTATAGAATGTATTGTTAGTAATTGCAAATCTGAAAAAGATGCTGAAATACTTTCAAAGGCTGTTATAAATTCTCCTTTAGTTAAAACTGCAATCTTTGGAAGTGATGCTAACTGGGGAAGAATATTATGTGCCCTTGGTTATTCAGGTGTAAATATTAATCCTAACAAAGTAGATGTATCTTTTAAAAGCTCTATTGGAGAAATAGAGATTTCTAAAAATGGAATGGGACTTCCCTTTGATGAAGTTAAAGCAAAAGAAATATTACTTCAAGATGAAATAATGATTTTAATTAATATGAATAGTGGTAAACATTCCTCTATAGCTTGGGGATGCGACTTAAGTTATGAGTATGTAAAAATAAATGGAGATTATCGAAGCTAAAGGAAGGTATGAAAATGAATTATAAAGAACATGCAAAAGTATTAACTCAAGCACTTCCATATATACAAACATTAGCTGGAAAAATAGTCGTAATTAAATATGGTGGAAATGCTATGACAAGTGAAGAACTTAGACAAAGTGTTGCTACTGATATAGTATTACTTCAATGTGTTGGAATCAAACCTGTAATAGTACATGGTGGTGGTCCAGATATATCTAAATTTTTAAATAAAATAGGACAAGAAAGTAAGTTTATAAATGGACTTAGATATACAGATAAAGATACTATGGAAATAGTTCAAATGGTCTTAGGTGGAAAAGTAAATAAAAATATTGTTTCTCTTATTGAAAGTGTTGGTGGAAAAGCTATTGGTCTTTCAGGAATAGATGGTTCCTTTATTAAGGCAAGAAAATTAGAAAGTGATGTTGATTTAGGCTACGTTGGAGAAATAACTTCTATAGATACAAAAATGATAGAAAATACTATAGATTCTGGTTATATACCAGTTATAGGCTCAGTTGCTGTGGGTGAAAACTCTACTCAAGCTTATAATATAAATGCAGATACATGTGCAGCTAAAATAGCAGCTGCATTAAAAGCAGAAAAAATATTATTGTTAACTAACGTTCCAGGCCTTATGAAAGATGCAAAAGATACTTCAACATTAATATCTACACTAAGATTACACGAAGTAAAAAAATTACAAGCAGATAAAATAATCCAAGGTGGAATGATTCCTAAAATAGACTGCTGCGTTGAAGCTATTAGAATGGGCGTTAAAACAGCACATATAATAGATGGAACACTAGAACACTCTATTTTACTAGAACTACTATCAAAAGAAGGAATAGGAACAATGATATACTAAAGTGCTACGCACAATGAAGAATGTAATATTATTTGGAACAAATTACATCCATAATTCTACATTCTTCATTCTACATTTATAAAAGGGGGTTTTTTAAATGCAAAATAATTTACCTTTAATGTCTACTTACTCTTATCTTCCTGTTAATTTAGTTAAGGGTGATGGATCTTATCTTTTTGATGATAAAGGAAATAAATATATAGATTTTACTAGTGGAATTGGTGTAAATAGTCTTGGTTATGGGAATCCTGACTGGGTTAAGGCTATAACTGATGCTGCTGGTAGTTTACAGCATATATCAAATATATTTTTAAATAGTACTACTTTAAAACTTGCTGAAGAGTTAATAAAAAAAACTAATATGTGCAAGGTTTTTTTCTCTAACTCTGGTGCTGAAGCTAATGAAGGTGCTATAAAGCTTGCTAGAAAATATAGCTTTGATAAATATGGTTTAAATAGAAATAAGGTTTTAACTTTAAATAATTCTTTCCATGGAAGAACTCTTGCTGCTTTAACAGCTACTGGTCAAGATAAATTCCATAATTATTTCTTCCCTTTCCCTGAAGGATTTGATTATTTTGAAGCTAATAACATAACAGATTTTAAAAACAAATTATCTTCTGATGTCTGTGCTGTTATGATGGAAGCTATTCAAGGTGAAGGTGGGGTAAATCCTCTTAACAAAGACTTTGTTGATGAAGTTTATAAAATTTGTAAAGAGAATGATATTATATTAATTTTTGATGAAGTTCAATGCGGGATTGGTAGAACAGGAAAAGTATTTGGTTTCCAATATTTCGATATCCAACCTGATATAGTTACTATGGCAAAAGGACTTGGTGCAGGTCTTCCTATTGGTGGATTGTTATGTAACAAAAAATTATCAGAAGTATTTAATCCAGGTGACCATGGTACAACCTTTGGTGGAAATCCAGTAGCATGTTCAGGAGCATTAGTTGTTTTAGATAAGATATGCAATGAAGATATGCTAAATGAAATAAAAGAAAAAGGAGAATACCTAATGCAATTACTTAAAGATATCAAATCCCCTTTAATTAAAGATATTCGTGGAAAAGGCTTAATGATAGGAGTTGAGGTAGCTACTACTCCATCAGAAATCCAAAAAAAAGCTCTAGAAAAAGGATTACTAGTCCTAACAGCTGGCAAAAATGTTATAAGACTACTTCCTCCACTAATAATATCAAAGGAAGAAATAAAAGAAGGCGTTAAAATATTACAAGAAACAATAGTATCAATGAATAATGTTTAATTTATGCATTCCTTTATAACTCAGCTTGATGAATTATTTCAACAATTATGCATTATCAATTAAATTAGGGGGTATTTATGAAAAAGGATTTATTGAAAATAGAAGACTTATCTAAAGATGAAATTTTAGATATATTAAATTTAGCTGACCAATTAAAATATGAACTAAAGCATGGGATTGATCACCCACATCTTAAGGGTAAAACCCTTGGGATGATATTTGAAAAATCCTCTACAAGAACTAGGGTTTCCTTTGAAGCTGGTATGTATCAATTAGGGGGATACCCATTATTTTTAAGCTCTAGTGATTTACAAATAGGTCGTGGGGAGCCTATTCAAGATACAGCAAGAGTATTATCACGATATCTTAATGGTATTATGATTAGAACCTTTGAACAATCAGAAGTTCAAGCTTTAGCTGAATGCTCTGATATTCCAATAATAAATGGTTTAACTGATGATGAACACCCTTGCCAAGTTTTAGCAGATTTAATGACTATAAGAGAAAATAAAAATATCTTAGATAACTTAAAAGTTGCTTATATTGGTGATGGAAATAATATGGCTCAATCATTAACAGTAGGTTGCTTAACCGTTGGAATGAATATTTCTTTAGCCATTCCAGATAAATATATGATGAAAAAATACTATATTGATAAAGGAATTGAAATATCTAAAGATAATAATTTAAGCTTTAATATAGTAAATGATCCAAAAGAAGCAATAAAAGATGCCGATGTTGTTATAACTGATGTATGGGCTAGTATGGGAAAAGAAAATGAAGTTAAAGAAAGAATTGAATCTTTCAAAGGCTATCAAGTAAATTCTGAAATAATGAAACTTGCTAAAGATGATGCAATTGTTCTTCATTGCTTACCTGCTCATAGAGAAGAAGAAATTACTGATGAAATATTAGAGCTCCATGCAGATACTATCTTTGAGGAAGCAGAAAATAGACTTCATGTTCAAAAAGCTATATTAGTAAAATTACTTAAATAATTTTTCTTCAAGTCTTTTTCGTTATATTAAATATAATATTATAATTTAGAGCTGCATAGCGGCTCTTTTTATTTAATTTTAGCTTTTAGATTATACTATATTGATTTTTTTCTACATACACTTCTTAGAAAATACTATGCTATATTGAACATATTTTATTAATTCTACTTATCTTGATAATTGTAAACATTTATTGTAGTATATAAAATATAAATCAATATAATATATTAATATTTATTGGGGGTGATTCTTTGAAGAAGAGAAGCTTAATATCTGTTGTTGCTACTATTATTTTCACTTTTAATCTTACAACAGTAGCTTTTGCAGAACCAAATACTTCAGCAGAGCAAACAATCCAAGAAAATAAAGCTAAATATGACCAATTGGATGATGAGACATTAAAACTAAATGCTGAAATTAAAAAGCTTAATAATGATATTGAAGAAATTAATTTGAAGTTAGATAAAAACAATTCTGAAATTAAAAGTACGGAAATAGAAATTGAAAACATAAATAATAAAATTGAAGATGCTAAGATGGAAATTGAAAAAAGAGAAGAAATCATGGATAAAAGATTACGATCTATGTATAAAAGTAATATTTCTACTGATATGCTTGCTTACTTAATATCTTCAAAAAATATTTTTGACTTCTTTTATAGAATTGATACTATGAAAAAGCTTATTTCTATTGATAAAGAAATAGTAACTAAGATTAATGATAAAAAAGCTGAATTAGTTAAAGATTCCAAAGTAGTTGAAGAAAAAAAAGAAAATCTAAATACCCTTAAAACTTTAATTGAAAATGATTTAAATGAAGTTAGTAAGAAAAAAGAAGAACAAGAAGTTGTACTTGCAGACCTTAATTCTAAAAAAGATGCAATAATGAAAATTATTGAAGAAAATGAAGTTAATTTAATATCTCATTCACTTTCTATTATAAATTCTGGCTCAGCATCTACCTCTGACCTTAGAGATGCAATTACTAATTTAAATTATATGTTACCTCAACTTAATAGTAATTATGCACTTAACTTAGCCCAGGAAGGAATTTCATCTGCTAATAGTCAAATAGTTAATTTAGAGTCTGATAATCTTGAAAAAAATGTAGGTTCTTCAATATCTACAAATGCTGGTAGTAATTATTTATCTACATTTTCTATGACTGCTACAGCTTATACAGGGGGTAGCTTTACGGCTATGGGTCTAAAGCCAGTTAGAGATCCTAATGGTTTAAGTACTATTTCTGTAGATCCTAGCGTTATACCTTTAGGATCTAAAGTTTATGTAGAAGGTTATGGCTATGCTATTGCCTCAGATACTGGTGGTGCTATTAAAGGTAATAAAATAGATCTTTATATGAATTCCCTTCAGGAATGCTATTCCTTTGGAAGAAGGACTGTTATCCTTCATATAATTGCTTATCCAAATCAATGGTAATAAAAAAATATAAATATTAAAGGATGTAGTTTATGAAAAGTTTATAGCATAAATAGCTAATAAACTTAAAACTACATCCTTAAATATTTACGTGTATATTGAGTAACTATTATATTTTATATTAATATATTATCCCACATTCCTTAGCTTTTGCCCATAGTTCTTCTCTAAACTTAGGATGAGCTATATTAATTAATCTCTCAACTCTTTCAGCAATAGTTGTTCCTCTTAACTCTGCAACTCCATATTCAGTAACAACCATATCAACATCATTTCTTGATAAACTTACTGCAGCTCCTTGCTTTAAGAATGGAACAATTTTAGATATTTCTTCTCTTTCTCCAGTTTCCTTATTCTTAACCATAGCAGTAGAATATAATGCTATAAAGGAACGTCCATTTTTAGCCATTTGAGCTCCTACTGCAGTATCTGATTGTCCACCTGTTGCACTAAATTGCATATGACCTATTGATTCTGATGCACATTGTCCAGTTAAATCTACTTCTAAAGTAGTATTAATTGAAACCATATTATCGTTTTGTGAAATTACATATGGATCGTTTGTCCAGAATCCATCCATCATCATTACTGATAGATTATCATCTAAGAATTCATAAAGTTCTTTTGTACCCAAAGCAAAACCTGCAACATGTTTTCCATAATTGAAATTCTTTTTCTTTCCAGTTATAACTCCAGCCTTTATTAACTTCATAATTCCTGTAGTGAACATTTCTGTATGAACTCCTAAGTCCTTTTTATCCATTAATGATGCTGCAACAGCATTAGGGATTCCACCTATTCCAAGTTGTATACAATCTCCATCATTTATTCTATCTGCTATAAACTTCCCTATTTTTAAGTCTTTTTCATTTGGTTCAGTATCTGGTAACATCGGAGGTTGATAATCAGTCTCAATCAAATAATCAACATCGCTAATGTGTATTTCTAAATCTCCAAAAGTTCTTGGATAATTTTTATTAACTTCTAATATTACTAAGTCAGCATTTTTTAAAATTCTTTTTTCATAAATATTGCTTAATGATAAAGATAAATATCCATGCTTATCTGGAGGAGTAGCTGTCCCCATATATATATTTGTCTTCTTGTGGAATTGCCTCTTATAAGCTGTTAAGTGTAAATGATTTGGTATAAGTGATATATTACCATTAATTTGAGCTTTTCTCATAGGACCTGTATAAAACCATCCATCCATTCTAAATGAATCTTTATATGCAGGATTCATAAAATACTCTGCTGGCTCCTGTGGTAAACATGTAGTAACTGTAACGTCTTTAACTCTATCAGCTATCTTGTGTAAATTTCTTGAAATTTCTTTCGCTTCTGCTGCACCTAATCCTGTAACTATTACATCTCCACTTTTGATTAAATTTAAAGCTTCATCAACTGTAATATATTTTCCTTTAGATACATTTTTCTCTCCCATATTAACCCTCCTCAAATTTTATAGGCTTTAAGTATTAATATTCATTCTTTTATAGATAAATTTAAATCTTCTCCCGCCAATTAACCCGTCATTTTGTATATACTATATTTTGTACATACTATATATATAAATAGTAAACCTTTCCATATTTATTGTCAATAGTGCCTATTACGTTTTATTAATTTGTAAATAATATTAATTATTAATTAAAAATATTATTATTTATATGTAGTTTTTTTATTATTAGTAATAATTTTTTCAACTCCTTGTTAATTTAATAACTTATTTAGCTATAAAATATAAAGTTTATATATTAACTTAAGATAAATAAAAAAGGATATAGATATTATATTCTTTGCGACTTTGTAAACTTTAAATCGCCAGAATATAATATCTATATCCTCCTATAGTGAAAGAAATGAATTTATAAAAAACTATTACTTTTCAATATAGTTTATAACATGTTTAATTATCATATTTATACTTCCATCACCATTTCTTTGTATTTCAAATCTAGTTTTATCATGATAAGCTTCTTCATTAATATATAAGTCAATATCCTTATCTATTTTTAGTCTTACACGCTTTAACTTCTTTTCTACCCATTGTTTATCTATTGCTATTTCATCTTCAAGACCATGACTTTTCACAAAAGTTGCAAAATCATTTTTTATTTGAGGTTCTTCTTTAAAAAGCTCATTAGAAAGATCCTCTATATTGATTTTCTCTTCTTCCTTTAACTTTGCTTTAACTGCTGTCCTTATTCTTTCTGCTCTATCAGCATCTTCTACAATATTGCTTCTAGTCCAATTTTCAGCAGCCTTTAAAAAGGTCTTTGTCATATCTCTTTCATTACTTATAATTGAACATCCAAGAAAATTACTTATAAAATAGTTAGCTCCATATTCTTCATCTTTGCTTTTCTTTTGTTTATCTATAACCATAATATTATAAACTTGATTTTCTCTAATAGGTTTTATAAATGCAGCTTTTTGTATTCTTTGACTGCTTGCTGGAAGTCCTGCTGCTTGTGGAACTATATCTATCCCTATTTTATTTTCTATAAATTCAACTTTATGAGTAAAGTTTTTTACATAGTCCATCTTTAATATCCCTATCATAGGGCCTTGATCTGTAACTAATGAAACTATTATTAAGTCACAAGAGGGAATATTTGTGTTACCCTTCATTATAATAAATAATTGCCTTGCAAGTTCTTTAGATAGTGAAATTAAATCATTATCTATTCCATTTAAATAATCTTGAACTACTTCTTTTACTATATTTCTCTCAGGATTAAATACTGCATATTTTAATTCTTCATCTTTAAAACATTTTTCTATATGTCTATGTAAAAAGCTATATGTATCTTCATTTAATTCAAGACTATATTCATTTAAAACAGGCTCATCTGTATTCGAGTCTACAATATGAATTACTGCCTCTTGTATATTAATATCACTTATATACTCCATATAATTTTGGGTGCTAACAAAGATATCTAAATATTAGATTCTCTGCTTCCCCAAATTCACCACCTTTACCTTTTGTTCATACTATCATACCTAATTTCATGTCTAATTTATTGTAAATTTTCAATTACATCTATTACTTCTTTTAAATTACCTAACTTTTTATAAACTAATTCTTCAATTTCCTTTTCTGGTTCCTTTACATCTGGAATCATTATTACTCTTATTTTTCCTCTACTTGCAGCTATAACACCTGCTTCTGAATCTTCAAGAACTATGCAATTTCTTGGATTTACTTCTAATTTTTTAGCCACATTTAAAAATATCTCTGGATTAGGCTTTGATTTTCTTACTTCATCACCACATAATACATAATCAAAATAATGTAATACATCTGCCTTTTCTAAAAGCTCTAATGCTATTTCTCTATTTGATGATGTTGCAACTGCCTTTTTAATATTTTTATTAGTTAAATATACTAATATTTCATCTAATCCTGGCTTTTTCTTAGCTCCATCCTTTATTAATGAAAGATTAATCTTTCTTTTTTCTTTCATATACTCATCTACATCTATTTTATCGCCATATTGCTTTATTAATGTATTTCTACAACTATCATAGTTAGTTCCAAGTAACTTGTAAAAAATATTCATATCAAAGTTTATTCCAAAGTTTTTTGCAGCTTCTACACATGATAAATAAGATAATCTTTCTGTATCAAATATTAGACCATCCATATCAAATATTACTAATTCAACTTTTCCATACTTATTCCTCCGTAGCTTATGTCTTTATATATTATAATATAAAATTTCACTTTTTTATATTTTTATTAAATTTATATTAAATCACCTTTTTTTCATCTTATTTTATAAATTTAATATATTTACATTAATATTATTTGAAAACTACCATTTTTACGTATTTATTATTATATAAAACTAGAAAATATCACATAATTTTTATATCTTGGCAACTAATTTCTAATTTTTTTGTTTAAATTAAATTTATTTTGAGTTATAATATTAACAATGAGTTCAACTTTTTAGTTGTTACTTTTAATACAGTTAGCTACATAGCTTAATTGTAATAAAATATAAAGTTATGGAGGTTTTATAGCATGTTAGTTTCAGCAAAAGAAATGTTAAACAAGGCTAAAGCGGGAAAATACGCTGTAGGTCAATTCAATATCAACAATTTAGAATGGACTAAAGCAATTTTATTAACTGCTCAAGAAAATAATTCACCAGTTATATTAGGAGTTTCTGAGGGAGCTGCTAAATATATGTGTGGTTTTAAAACTGTAGTTGGAATGGTAAATGGAATGTTAGAAGAATTAAACATCACAGTACCAGTTGCATTACACTTAGACCACGGTAGCTATGAAGGTGCTTTAAAAGCTATGGAAGCTGGTTTCTCATCAATCATGTTTGATGGTTCTCACTATCCAATAGATGAAAATATAGCTAAGACAAAGGAAATGGTTAAATTAACTTCAGAAAAAGGTTTATCTTTAGAAGCTGAAGTTGGATCAATCGGTGGAGAAGAAGACGGAGTTGTTGGTGCTGGAGAAATCGCAGATGCTGCTGAATGTAAGGCAATTGCTGACTTAGGAGTTACTATGTTAGCAGCTGGTATTGGTAACATCCACGGAGTATATCCATCAAACTGGAAGGGCTTAAGCTTTGATGCTTTAGAAGCTATAAGCAACGTAACTAACAATGTTCCACTAGTACTACACGGTGGTACTGGAATCCCAGAAGATATGATAAAGAAAGCTATTTCTCTAGGAGTTTCTAAGATCAATGTTAATACTGAATGTCAATTAGCATTTGCTGAAGGTACTAGAAAGTACATTGAAGCAGGAAAAGATATCCAAGGAAAAGGCTTTGACCCAAGAAAGCTTTTAGCTCCAGGATTTGAAGCTATTAAAGCTACAGTTAAAGAAAAAATGGAATTATTCGGATCAATTAACAAAGCATAATTTCATTAGATTTAAGGAGTTGCCATGGCAACTCCTTTATTTTTAGTTTGAACTATACTAAAAAATCTATCCTAAAGCTACATCTAAAATCATCATTACTATAAATCCTAATATAAGGCCTAAAGTAGTTAGTTTTTTATTTTGTATTGAAGCTTCTGGCAATAACTCAGCTCCAACTACAGCAATCATTGCTCCAGCTGAAAATGACAACAAAAATGGTAGAATACTCCTTACTGCTAATGCTGCAATTACTCCAATAACTCCCGCAATGGGTTCTACAAGCCCTGAAGCTTGTCCATAAAGAAAACTTTTTGTTCTTGATAATCCTTCACTTCTTAAAGGCAATGAAACCGCTGCTCCTTCTGGGAAATTTTGAAGTCCTATTCCTAAAGCAAGAGCAAGAGCCGCTGCAATACTAGTTCCTGGTATTCCTGCTGCTACTCCCCCAAAAGCCACACCTACAGCAAGTCCTTCTGGGATATTATGAAGAGTTACAGCTAAAACCAATAGAATACTCTTTTTATATCTAGCTGATTTAGAAATATTCTCTTCATCTTTATTTATTATAACTCCATAAGAATAAGTATCCATTAACTTATCCGCAAAAACTAAAAATGCACCACCTAAAAAAAATCCTATTGAAGGAATAACAAATCCTGAATAACCAAGCTGTTCTGAAAGCTCTATTGCTGGACTTAAAAGAGACCAAAAGCTAGCTGCCACCATTACTCCAGCACCAAAACCTAACATTGTATTTAAAATTCTTTTATCAATTTTTTTAAAGAAAAATACTACAGCAGCTCCTAAAGCAGTAACTGACCAAGTAAATATGGTTGCAAGTAATCCCTGAAAAATTGGGCTTAATGCAAAAAACCATTCCATAATATATCCTCCTTAGTATTTAAATAAAATCCTTAATTATAATTTACTAAGAAGAATGTGCTTTTGTTACAACTAATTTTAAAGTATAAGCTTTTTATAGCCCCTTACCTTCTTCTTTAGAAAGTCCTTTTTCCTCTAATAATTCATAAATAGTCTTTGATGTAGTATCTTCAATAGTATAACCTAATAAACTCAATATTTCTTTAAGTCTATCTTCTGAATAAGTTTCAATTTCTAAATAAGGGAATGGACAAAAACTCTTATCATTAATATCTATTTCTACTAAAGAATCCTTTATTTTATAACTTTCTCTATATTTTTTTATTGATTGTTTTAAAGATAGACCTAATGAAATAAATATTTTATTTGCTGCCTCTTTATCTTCTACTATAGTTTCATTTTCCTCCATTTCCTTAAAGGTTCCTTGACTTAACATTTTTTTAGTAGTCATATACACTACTTCTTTATTATTAAGTCTATCGTCAGTTATTCTTATCCTTGCATATCCTTTGTCATTTAAAAGTCTATTATCTTCAAAATCGTATATATTATTAATTTGATATTCTTCCTTTACTTTTTCAGCTCCAATATTATTTAAAATTTTTCTTATTTTATCAACATCTATATCAACTACTCTTGTTTCTAATTCTTTCATTAATATCTCTCCTTCAAATTTTAGTTAGTGTAAAGTTTTTACACTACTTTTTTTCTATTTTTCTTTATATATCAAG
>ERZ857882.1756-NODE-1756-length-24464-cov-3.301856_pt1 | contig 24464 bp, 20 predicted proteins | sample MGYA00519697_ERZ857882 | MGnify/ENA primary metagenome ERZ857882 (study PRJEB31778, sample SAMEA3449373) | human gut metagenome | biome: human gut; feature: human-associated habitat; material: faeces | place: United Kingdom | collected 2010/2012 ...
GAGCGCGGAGGTGGAGTTGTCTTTGGCTACTTCCCGCCGCTTGGCCGACGAGCAGGCAATCACCCGCGAGAAGTACAAGCAGATCGAGTCGGGGCTTCAGCAGGCTTCGGGCAACCGGCAGGAGGTCGTCTCCGAGATCGACGATCGGATGCAGGAGTTGTACGCCGAGATGAACGGGCGGTACAGCGCACGTTACAAGCGGGGAGCATCGAATTACTACAACGCTTTGCTGGAGTTGAAAAATCATCAGGACGACCTGGACTGGCTCGAGACGGTAGGCAGTTCGCCACTGATGCCCTCGAGCGACGAGTCGTACGGTGAGTACCAGTCGTTTTACGAGCGTTTGCTTGCCTTGGCCCAGCAGGAAAAAGACTGGGTGGAGCAGCAGAAAAGCCTAGCCGAGGAGTTGATCGGTTCTTCAGCCCAATCGTTGGCCGACAGTTGGGTCGAGGCGTTCCGCAAGGGTGAGGAAGCTACGTGGGATTTTGCCAAGAATTTCGAGGATGTGATGCGGCAGGCGATTATCAACGGTTTTTCCGATTCGGTGATCCTGGCGCAGATCGACCCGATATTCAACAAATTCCGGGAAAAGGTGATGGACTTCCTCGCCGGAGAGATCGACCTGGACGAGGTGGTTACTCCGGAACTCGAAGCGCAGATCGAACAGACGGCCGAGAAGATCAAGGAACTTTCGCCCGAGTTGAGCTCCATCCTCGAAAAACTGGGCCTGGAGGTGGACAATTCGAGTGCGCAGACGCTTTCCGCCGCGATAAAAGGGGTGAGCGAACAGACTGCTTCGCTGGTGGCCGGGCAGATGAACGCCATCCGCACCAATCAGATAAAATCGATGGAAACCCTTTCCGACAGCCTGTCCGCTCTGGTGGCCATCGAATCCAATACGCGCTACAACCGCTATCTGGAGAGTATCGACCGGAGGTTGGGAACGCTGCTCTCCAACGGTTCGCTCCGGGCGGCCGGGCTGGCGTGAGGAAGAACGAACTTTTTTTTTCTGGTGATTGTTTGGTTGTTTAGGTCAGGTTGCGCACAAGGGAGGAGATCCCTGTGCGCAACCCTTTTGTTTGCTGCATCTCCCGGGGCCAAAACGGCTGTTTTTTTTCCCCCGCTTGGAGCGGTCCCTCGGAGGGCAGGAAGATCAATAGATATCCGGGTCGTCTTTTATCTCCTGTTTGTCGATCTTGCGCCGGCCCATCGAATACCATACGTAGGCGATGTATGCGACTACGAACGGGATGAACAACGAGACGTAGCTCATTACCGTGAGGGTGTAGCGGCCGGAGGAACTGTTGCGGATGGTCAGGCCGTTCTGGATGTTGGCACCGGTGGAGGGGTAGTACACGGTGTCGTTCAGTCCGGCGGTGAGCAGCAGGGCGAGTACTACCAGCACCACGCCGGGGGCCGAGTAGTAGAAACCTCTCCGATGGTCGGAGTAGCCCCCCAGGACGATGCCGGCCACGGTGAGCCCGGTACCCAGCAGCAACAGGACCAGGACGAGGGGCATCTGCAACAGGTTGTGCAGGTATTTGAAGCTCTCGGTATAGATCAGGCCCTGCGAGTCGTAGGCGTATCCCTCGCGCAGCAGGAGGTTCAGCAGGAAAAAGACGAAGAACAGCAGGAAGAAAGGGGCTTCCTGGCGGATGGTTTTCGCGGTACGTTCGGCAATCTCCGGGGAGTCGATGCTGTTTTTCAGGTACATCGCTCCCAGTACCCGGGTGAGGAATACCAGGGCTATGCCGAGCGAAAGGTTGATGTAGGCGGTGTAACTGCTCAGGTCGAAGGCCAGTTCCAGGCCGCCGAACCCTCCGGTCCACTGGGGAGTGAGCACGCCGCTGGCCGGGTCGGTCAGCAGCACGAAGGAACTCCCGGTAAAAAAGGAAGCGACCGCCACTCCCAGAAAGAGCGGGGCGCCGATGCCGTTGATCAGCAGAAAATTCTGGTAGGTGCGTTGTCCCAGCAGGTTGCCGGCCTTGGTACGGAATTCGTACGAGACGGCCTGGAGGACGAAAAACAGCAGGATGACCATCCATACCCAATACGCCCCGCCGAAACTGGTGGCGTAAAACAGGGGAAAGGCGGCGAAGAACGCTCCGCCGAATACCACCAGGGTGGTGAAGGTCAGTTCCCATTTGTGCCCCAGGGCATTGACGATCATCGTGCGTTCCAGGTCGGTCTTCCCGGCCTGGTAGATCAGGGTTTGCCCCCCTTGGACGAACATCAGGGCGACCAGCAGTCCGGCCAACAGGGAGATGATCACCCACCAGTATTGTTGCAGAGCGAAAGTCGAGAAGGTTTCAAACATGGCTGAAAGTGTTTTAGTTTTTTTTCCGTTTGCACCGATCCGGGTCGGGTCAGGCTTGCGGAGTGTTCGGTTCCGGGGAAGCAGGCGTCATGCCTTTTTTGATCTGGCCGATCATGATCTTTATTTCCGCGATCAGCAGTACGGTGAACACGCCGGCGAAGATCCAGAAGGTAGTCTGTACCGAGGTGGTTTCCACATCCGATACGGCGGCCAGGGTAGGCATCAGGCGTTCGATGATCCAGGGTTGCCGGCCTACTTCGGCCACCACCCAGCCGGCCATCGAGCAGAGGTACACCAACGGGATGCACGCGATGGCGGCATAGAAGAACCACCGTTTTCCTTCGAGGCGTTTTTTGACCGACAGGTACAGCCCCAGGGCAAACAGCAGCACGAAGAGGCAGCCCAGTCCGACCATCACCCGGAAGGAGTAGAAGACCAGCGGGACGTTGGGCACCAGCAGTTCGGCATTCTTTCGGCTTACCTGCGGGTCCTTGTGGTAAAAATATCCGTAGCCGAAATAGTCGAAATAGTCCTTTTGCCATTGCGGGTCGGAGAACTTTTCGAGCGCCAGGTGGTATTCCAGCGAGCCTTTTTCCATGTCCTTGAGTTCGGCCAGGGCTTGCTGGGCGATGTGCCCCCGTTCCATTTTTTCGTAGGCGGACAGGATGCCGTGTTCGGGGTTGCCTTCGATCAGGTCATTTATCCCCGGCACGAAGGCGTCCGTGCGGTGGGCGGCCAGGAAGGAAAGCATGCCCGGTACGTCGATGCCTTTCACTTGTGTGCCTTGGTAGCCTTTCTCTGCATCGGTGTCCACGTATCCCACCACGGTGAGCGGTGCGTGGGTCTGTCCGTAGATGAGGCCTTCGGCGGCGGCCAGTTTCATCGGTTGGATCTCGAAAATACGCCGTCCGGAGCCGTCGCCCGTGTACATGCTCAGCAGGATTCCGGCCAGTCCGAAGATCGCACCGATGCGCAGGCTGTGCAGGGCGTATTGTATGTTTTTCTTTTTGAGCAAGAGGTACGAGCTGACCCCTACCACGAACACGCCGGCCGTGACGAAACCGGAGAGAACCGTATGGAAAAATTTGTTGATGGCCGTCGGAGAGAGCAGCACGGCCCAGAAGTCCATCATCTCGTTTCGGGCGGTTTCGGGATTGAACTGCATCCCGACGGGGTCCTGCATCCAGGCGTTGGCCACCAGGATCCACAGTGCCGAGAGGTTGGACCCGACGGCTACCATCCAGGCCGAAGTCAGGTGAAGGCCCCTTCCGACGCGGTTCCAGCCGAAGAACAGCACGGCAAAGAACGTGCTTTCCAGGAAAAAGGCCAGGATGCCTTCCACGGCCAGCGGTGCTCCGAAAATATCGCCCACGAACCACGAATAGGTGGACCAGTTGGTGCCGAATTCGAATTCGAGGATCAGGCCGGTGGCCACGCCCACCGCGAAGTTGATCCCGAAGAGCTTGAGCCAGAATCGGGTGATGGTCTTCCATTTGGGGTCGTTGGTGCGGTAGTACACGGTGGCCATGATGGCGATGATCCACGACAGGCCGAGGGTCAGGGGAACGAAAATCCAGTGGTAGAGGGCCGTCAGGGCAAACTGTGCCCGCGACCAGTCGACCAGGGAGAAGTCTATGTGTTCCATCGTAGTGAAAAGGTGTTAGGAATCGTCATTCATTTCGTCCGCTCAAAGCCTCCAGCACGTACTGTGTCTTTTGCTCCGGGGTGTCGAACCGCTGGTCGAGGTAGTCCTGGAAAAAGAAAACTTTCAGGACAAGGAACAGGATGGCCACTTTGACCAGGATGAGTACCCAGAGCATTCGTCCCAGGTGGCTCATCCGGGCGAAACCGTCCCGGTAAAAGGCGTAGATGTTCTTGAGGGTTTGCACGGTTTTTCGGACGGAAGACCGCAGCGGAGTTTTTCCCCGGCGAGGCTCTTCGGGGGTAAATGTAAGGAAAAAACCGAGGAACGGGAAAGATTTTTCGTTTTCTCTCCACCGGCGGACGGAAGCACCGAAAGCACAAGGACAGGAGGTAAAGATAATTTAATGTACTTTTTGGGGGAATATGGGTGTAAAAGCATAACTTTGTCTACTTAAAATCCCGAACTGTTAAACGATCGTTATCCGCAAAATATGACCAAGACACCCAAAGGACTTACTTCCGAGCAGGTTTTGGAAAGCCGCCGGCAACATGGAGAAAATCTGGTAACCCCTCCTCCCCGCGAATCCGTCTGGAAGCTGCTGCTCGAAAAATTCAAGGATCCGATCATCGAAATCCTGCTGGTAGCAGCGCTGCTTTCGTTTTTGATTGCAGCCACCTCGGGCGAATACATCGAAACGGTGGGCATTGTGGTGGCCATCCTGCTGGCTACGTGCGTCGGTTTCTTTTTCGAGTGGGACGCCGGCAAGAAGTTCGACCTGCTCAACCAAGTGAACGACGATGTGCCGGTCAAGGTGTACCGGGACGGGGCTGTCCGGGAGATACCCCGCCGCGAAGTAGTGGTGGGCGATGTGGTCGTGCTGGCTCAGGGCGACGAGATCCCGGCAGATGGGCGTCTGACGGAGGCGGTGTCCTTGCAGGTGAACGAATCGGCCCTCACCGGGGAACCGGTGATCGACAAGACGACCGATCCGGCGCAGTTCGACCCCGAAGCAACGTATCCCTCCGACCGGGTGATGCGGGGTACGACGGTGGTGGACGGCCGGGGCGAGATGGTGGTTACGGCAGTGGGCGATGCGACCGAATTTGGAAAGGTCGCCCGGCAGTCCAGTGCCAAGACCGAAGAAAAAACACCGCTCAATCGTCAGTTGGAAGGATTGGCGAAGTTTATCAGTGCGCTGGGATTTGCCTTTGCGCTGCTGATCTTCCTGTTACTTTTCCTGCGCGACGTCGTGTGTGGGGGGGGCGATTTCGGACCGTGGCAGGAGGCTTCGTTGTGGGTCGTGGTCGGAGCGTTCCTGTTGCTGGGCATGAAGGTTTGGGTACGGATCGTGTACGATGTGGTGGCTCTGTTTCGCAAGGGGACCGAATCTCCGCGCTGGATCCGCCGCAGCCCCTGGTGGGCGTGGGCACTTTCGGCCGTGGCTCTGGTGGCGGTGTTCGTCGGGGTGGAATACGCTTTGGGCGTCGATCCGACCGATGGAGACAACTGGGTTCCGCTGGGCGTACTGGCCGAGATGCTGGGTTATCTGATGGTCGCCGTCACGTTGATCGTGGTGGTGGTGCCCGAGGGGTTGCCGATGAGCGTCACGTTGTCGCTGGCTTTGAGCATGCGCCGGATGCTCAAGTCGCATAACCTGGTGCGCAAGATGCATGCTTGCGAGACGATGGGAGCCGTGACGGTCATCTGTACCGACAAGACGGGTACCCTGACCCAAAACCGGATGCAGGTATATCGGGCGGACTTCTACGGACTTTCCTCCGAAGGGAAACTCTCGGACGACGCGATTTCCCATTGTATCGAACTGGGGATGGCAGCCAATTCGACCGCTTTCCTCGAAACCAACCCGCAGGGACAGGTGCATCCCATCGGCAATCCGACGGAAGGGGCGCTGCTGTTGTGGCTGCGCAACCAGGGAAAGGACTACCAGCAGTTGCGCGAAGGGGTCGAGGTGGTCGCACAGCTGACTTTCTCGACCGAGAGAAAATACATGGCGACCTTGGTGCGGGACGCCGAGGGAGAGTGTACCCTCTATGTGAAAGGTGCTCCGGAGATCGTCTTTTCCAAATGTGCGCGGGTGGCGCTTTCCGACCGGGAGGACGAGGCTTCCCGTTGGGGCGATGACCTGCGGGAAAAACTCATCGGGTATCAGAACCAGGCCATGCGCACCCTCGGGTTCGCTTACCGGAAGGTAGAGGAAAAAGATCTTCGTATGCCGCTGGAGGAACTTTCCGCGCAGGGGCTCGTCTTTTTGGGCATCACGGCCATTTCCGACCCCGTTCGTCCCGATGTGGGAGAGGCCATCGGCGAATGCCTTCGCGCCGGGGTGGCGGTGAAGATCGTTACGGGCGACACGCCGAATACGGCACGGGAGATCGCCCGCCAGATCGGACTGTGGGATCCGGCCCGCGATACGGACAGCCAGATCATCACCGGACCGGACTTCGAGGCTTTGTCCGACCAGCAGGCCTACGATCGGGTGGAGCAACTCAAGATCATGGCGCGTGCCCGGCCGATGGACAAGCAGCGTTTGGTGCATCTGCTCCAGCGTCATGGCGAAGTGGTGGCGGTAACGGGCGACGGGACGAACGACGCTCCGGCTCTGAACTTTGCACACGTGGGCTTGTCGATGGGTACCGGGACGTCGGTAGCCAAGGAAGCCAGTGACATTACGATCCTGGACGATTCGTTTACCTCCATCTCCACGGCCGTGATGTGGGGGCGTTCCTTGTACAAGAACATCCAGCGCTTTATCGTCTTCCAGCTGACGATCAACCTGGTGGCTCTGGTGGTGGTGTTCCTCGGCTCGGCATTCGGCGGGCAGTCCCCCCTGAGCGTAACGCAGATGTTGTGGGTAAACCTGATCATGGATACCTTGGCAGCCGGTGCGCTGGCTTCGTTGCCGCCCGATCGGAGCGTGATGCTGGATCGTCCGCGCGATGCGGCGGCCTTTATCATCACCCGGGGAATGAAACACGCTATTTTCCTCACCGGAGGGCTTTCCGCAGTGGCTCTCTTGGCGGTGCTGGGGTGGTTTTACCATACCGACGGAGAGCTGACCCCGGTCGAACTCTCGATGTTCTTTACCCTGTTCGTGATGATGCAGGTGTGGAACCTGCTCAACGTGCGGGCGTTTTCCTCGGGACATTCGGCCTTCTACCACCTGGGACGCAGCCAGGCATTCTTGCTCATCCTGCTGGCCATCGTGGTGGGGCAGGTGCTCATCGTTACCTTCGGCGGGGATGCTTTCAGCGTCCGTCCGTTGACCTTCGGACAGTGGATCGCGGTATTGGCCGGCTCGTCCCTGGTGCTGTGGGTAGGGGAAGTGATCCGCCTGTTTACGCGCCGTAAGTCCCGGTAAACCTATTCCCTCCCATCAGGGTGCAGGAAACGGAGGGAGAGAAAGGAAAAGGGGACGGCGGGAGTGTCCCGGAAGAATGGATAGATAGAGGGAGAGCGAGAAGACAGGAAAGGAGAAGGGAGAAAAAGCAACGCAAGCCATGAAGTTGATATTTTTGGGAACCGGAACTTCGCAGGGCGTGCCGATGATCGGCAGCAAGAGCCCCGTCTCGCGATCGACCGATCCGCGCGACAACCGCCTGCGCACCTCGGCCGCCATCGTCACCGACAACGGACACATCATCCTGCTGGATTGCGGACCGGACTTCCGCTACCAAATGCTGCGCGCCGGCCTGTCCGACCTGGACGGCATCCTGTTCACCCACCAGCATTCCGACCATACGGCCGGTTTGGATGACGTGCGCCCCATCTGTTACTTCCGCAGCCACGACATCGACCTGTATGCCAAAAAGGAAGTGATGGATTCGCTCAAGGCGCGCTTTGCATACGTTTTTGCCAAAGGAGCGGACCGTTACCCCGGCGCTCCGACCGTCGCCGAACACATCATTACCGACGAACCGTTTTACGTACGGGACGTGCGGGTGGTCCCCATCCCGGCCAACCACGGATGGATCGACGTAACGGGTTACCGCATCGGAAACCTGGCTTACCTGACCGATGTCAAACAGATGTTCGAGTCCTCCTACCGCCTGCTCGAAGGGGTCGAGGTATTGGTGCTCAACTGTTTGCGACACAGCGATCCGCACCCCACCCACATGATCCTGCCCGAAGCGCTGGAAGTGGTGCGGCGCGTGGCTCCCAAACGGACGTATTTCACCCACATCAGCGAAGCGATGGGGTTTGCCGCCCAGGCGGAAACCTTGCTTCCCGAAGGGGTACACCTAGCCTACGATACCTTGGAGATCGAGTTTTGACAGGGCCGGAAGCGAGTCTCCCGGGAAAGGGAAGGAGGAGAAAGGGGAGAGGAAAGAAAAAAGAAGATAGGGCTGGACAAGGCAGGACGGAGACCCGATAGGGGAAATGGAAAATAATTATCATTGGACGAGAAAAAAACGGACGTTGTGAGAGAAAGAATAAAATTGAGCCAAGAGCAGATCCTATCCCGGATGAACGCCATCTGCCCCGGAACGCTGATGGAGACCCTCGGCATCCGCTACACGGCGGTGGGAGAGGACTGGATCGCCTGCACGATGAAAGTAACGCAGCTGCATCTGCGCACCGAAGGCTTTCTGCATGGAGGGGCGACGATGGCGCTGCTGGAGACGGCCGGAAGTTCCGGTTCGTACCTTTTTCTGGATCCGGAGCGGGAGATCGTACTCGGGATCGACGTCTCGGCTTCGCACTTGAGTCCCGGAAGGGAGGGCGACCTGCTCACCGCTACCGCCCGTGCGGTACATGTGGGACGTACCACGCAGTTGTGGCAAGTGGAAATCCGGGCACAGGACGGACGGCTGGTCTCGGTGGGAAAGGTAACCAACGTCATCCTGCCCAAGAGTGCGGCAGAGGGCGCCCTTAAAAAGACAGAATAATAATAAGATGAGTGCAAAAGCAGATTTTACGGCGGTGATGAAAATCCTGGCCAAGGGCAGTTTCCCCTTTGCCGTGTATCGGTTGCCGGGAGAGGATACGGTCAAGGTGTTGATCGACCGCAGCGAGGATCTTCATGTGGTGGAAAATGCCAACGCCGACCGGGGTTTTGTCTTTGCTCCGTTTGCCAGTGAGAGCGTACCCTCGGTCTTGTTGCGCCCCGGCGCGGTAGCCGAATTTCCGATGTCCTCCCTTCCGCCTGCAGAAAATATGCCCCGGCAGACGGAAGGCGTGTACCGCTGGGGGGAAGAGGATCGGGAACACTATGTCGAGCTCGTCGGCCGGGCCAAGGATGCTTTGCAGCAAGGCACGCTGGAAAAGGTCGTGGTCTCGCGGCGCGTAGCCTTGCCGTGTTCCCGGGTCGATGCAGCGGGGTTGTTCTCGGCGCTGGCCGTGCAGTATCCCGAGGCGTTCGTGTACTGTTTTTCGCACCCTCGGATAGGCCGCTGGTTCGGCGCATCGCCCGAGTTGCTACTGCTGCGGCGCGGAAAACAGTTGCGCAGCATGGCTCTGGCTGGAACCTTGCCCTATCAGGGCGACCGGATGTACCGATGGGATCGGAAAAACGTGGAGGAACAGGCCATCGTCAGCGTATTTATCAAGGATGCGTTGGAGCGCAGCGGTGCAGCTACGGTGAGTGTCTCCACCCCGGGCAACCAGTCGGCCGGGCCGGTGGTGCATCTGTGTAGTCGGATCGAAGCCCAGGCTACCGACGAACTGGATATGAACACTCTGTTGCGCAATCTGGCGCCTACCCCGGCCTTGTGCGGGTATCCGCGTCGGGAGGCGATGGAGTTTATCCGCCACTACGAGGGATACCCGCGGGAGTTTTACGGCGGCTATCTCGGCGAATTGAACCTCGCGGGGGAAAAGTCGGCGGAACTCTACGTCAATATCCGCTGCATGCAGGTTCGGAAGGGGGAATTGCTCCTCTATGCCGGAGGCGGCATCCTCTCGGACAGCGATCCGGTGCAGGAGTGGGACGAGATCGAGAGAAAACTCTCGGCCGTAGCCCCCTTGGCCGAGCACTTTGTGCAGGATTGATTTCGGGTTCCGGAACGGAACTCCGACCGAGAGCGGGAAACGAAAAGAAAAAACGCAGGGGTGTGTCCCGAAGTGAAAGAAGAAACAGAAAGAGAAAACGCAGGGGTGTCTCCCGAAGTGTAAAGAAGAAACAAAAAGAGAAAACAAAGGAAAATACGACGATGGAAACCAAACCTTTTGAGCAGGTGATGGAGCGCTTCCGCGCCTTGCGCATCGACGAACCGTTCGACATGATCGTGGCCATAGCCGACGGAGGCATCCTCCCGGCAGGGATTCTGTGCCGCAAGTTGGGCTTGCCGGTGTATTTGCTGCGCCTGAACCTTCGCGACGAATGCCAGCACAAGTTGTACGATCGGCCGAAGTTGCTCCGCCCGATCGATTTCGACTTTGCAGGCAAGCGGATACTCCTGGTCGAAGACCGGATCAAGACCGGAACGACGATCCGTTATGCGAAGGAACTGCTCGCCGATGCGGCGACGATCAAGACCTTCGCGGTGAACGGAGCGGCCGATTACTGCCTGTACGACGAGGCTTGTTTTCGTTTTCCGTGGGTGCTGTAAAAAGTGTTTTTTTAATGTTTTTTTGTCGGAAACGAAACGGTAGTGTGTTCTCGAGCAATGTGTTAAAAACGAAAACCGGTAGGAATTTTTAACAATAATATTTCCGCTTATTTGGAAATATGAATATCTTTGCACGTAAGGAATAGGGTGCACCATTCCGTCGGTGAGGCCTTTAGCGGAGCCAAAAAGTACAATTAACACTTAATACATAACCTAAAATTTGTTTTCGACATGAAAAATTTACTTGATCAAATCAAAGAGCAGATCGATAGTTTCGTAAAAGACGCCGAAGCTAACGTGGTAAAAGGCAATAAGGCTGCCGGCACCCGCGCCCGCAAGGCTTCGTTGGAACTGACCAAGATGTTCAAGGAGTTCCGCGCAAAATCCATCGACGCTGCCAAGAAGTAATGGCTTCGGCGAAGTTGTTATAAAAAACCGGGGGAGCAAGAAATGCTCCCCCGGTTTTTTATATCGGATCGGTATCCGTTTTCGGAAAGGATGACGCCCCCACTTATTTGTCGCGCGTACGGAGTACGAACAAGTCGTAGCTCAAGGTGAGTGTTCCGCGCATCTGAAGCATCTTGTAGTCGAAGTATTTGTTGTCCGCGGTAAAAATGTCCTTCAGTCCGAAGGTTACCCGCAGGCCGATGTCGAAACGGGAGAACAGTTTCTTTTCGTATCCGAGCAGCAATCCGGCATCCCAGGAATCCATCGACGAAGAGAAATCCATGTGGATGGGAGCCTCCGGAGTAACGGCATTGCGGAATTCGTCGGGCTCGTTGCCTACGTAGCCTTTGGTGGCGGTCACATTGAAGCGGCTGTTGAGGTAGTAGGCTCCGTAAACACCGAACAGCAGATGGCTTCCTTGCCCGGAAGTGAAGGCGTAACGGACATAGACAGGAACCTCTACCATGTTGAATGCCATGGACATCCCGGCCGTTCCCGAGAAATATTGCGTTTTCCTTTCTCCCTGGTCGCTTCCCTCGAAACGCTGGTTTTCCACGCGTGCATCGGCATCGAGTGCAATCCGTTTGTAGGTTACTTCGGCACCAAGGCCCCATTTTTTACCTTTCAAGGGGATGTTTACCTTGGCACCCAGGGCGATGGAAAGCTGCGGATAGGGGTTGAATTTGTCCGGGATGTGCTTGAACGGATAGGGAACGGCCCCTCCGATGTCCGTTCCGGCCAAAACACCGATGGAAATACGGCGTTTCAAGACCGTGGTATCGGTCGTGTCGGGGGTGTCGGATGCGAGGCTTTTTTCCATATCCCCGGCCTGCAGGCAGGGGGTGCTCAGCAGGGCGGTCAGCAACAGGGCGTATATTTTTGTTTTCATGGTTTTCTCGTGTTTGAAAATAAGGAAGGGCTACTCGTAGTTCAAGCGGACATCGTCGATCATCAGTACACTGCCCGGTGCGCCTTCGAAGTAATCGCCCCGGATGCTCGAGGTAAACACGATGGCGATGTAGTTCGGAATGGTGGTCGGGTCGGTATAGGAAATGTCTATTGTCGCTTCCACCCAGCCGTTGGTGTCGTCGATGACCAGTTCGCCGTTGCCCACTACTTGGATGTTGGCGGCCGGATCCTTATGGTATTCCATTTCCCCCTGGCCGGAATAGTGGAGCAGTTGTATCCAGGCCTGTCCCCGGTCTTTGCCCGAGAGGTTGACGAAGTTGCCGTTTTCTACCTTCTGCAACTGGGCTCCCGCCTTGTAGTTCATGCGGAAGGTCATCGAGGTGGGTCGTTTGATGAAATGCGAACCGAAGAAGGTCATCTGCCGCGGGTTGTCCAGGTTGACATTCGAGGAGAAGTTTCCGGTAAAGGTGGTCCCGGCGGCGATGGTGCGGTAAACGAAGTCGACTTTCTTGGTCGTCATCTGGGCACAAAGTCCGTTGGGACCGCTGGCCGGCAGGGTGCCCTGTACGAAATAGTTGTTGGCCGTGCACCAGTAGTTGTTGCCTTCGATGGAGGTCGGGTTGAGGTTGACCTTGTTGGTGTTGGTGTTGATCCACTGCTCGAAGTCGCTGTTGGGTATCTGGAACAACTCTTCCAGGTAGTCGCCTCCGCCGGTGGCGTTGTCCGAGAGCGAGATGGTGTAGGTATTGACCAGTCCGCTTTCGGCGATCAGGACAAACCGGTAAGTCTGTCCATAGGTGAAGGTGAGCGGAGACATGAAATCCCACTCCTGGCTTTCGCTACCCGAGAGGGTAGGAATGTAAAAAATCTTTTCTGCTCCGGAGAAGGTAGCCTCGACCAGTACCGAATACGGGTAGTCCGCGTTGGTGGCGTCGGTCTTTATCACGATGCGGTTGTCGTCCGGATTGTCTGAAGGGAGGATCTCCACGCTTTCCACCTTGACGCCGCGGGAAGCAGCGGTAACGATAAAACTGTCGATGCTCGTCTGGTCGCTCAACTTGTTCACTTTTTCGCAGGAAAAAGCGAGGGAACAGGCGGCAGCCAGAAGGAAGAGTCTGTTGAATGTGGACATGAGTCGTTTTTTCATGAGTTTGATAAAGCGCAGCAAATGTATGAATTAATCGATAAAAAATCGTGTTTTTTTTCGGTGTATGCGTTAAATGATCTTTTAGGAAACGGGAAAAAAGCGTAAGAGGGTGGATTTGTTGCGTTTTCCCTATTGCGGGGTCGTTGATTCCGAAGGGGTTTTTTGGCACAGCGAACGAACATAATCGACGTCCGCCTGGCTTTCGGACATCAGGGTCAGGATGTCGCCCTGCTCGATGACCGTCGAACCGTTCGGAGCAAAATATTTCCCGTCCCGATACACCAGGATGATCATCACCGAGTGGGGAATCTTCAGGTCCACCACTTTCTTGTCCACGATAAAGGAACCGGGACGAGCCGTTACCTCGACCAGTTCGCTCTTGAAACTCTCGGAAGTCTCGTAGTCCAGCGGATGCTGGCGGGCGTCGCTGCCCGGCAGGTCGAGCCGCAGCCAGCGCGCCATCAGCGGCAGCGAAGTCCCCTGAATGAGTACCGAGGAGATCGAGATAAAGAACACGATGTTGAAGATCGTATTGGCCTGCGGTACGCCCGATACCAATGCGTAGGAAGCAAAGACAATGGGCACCGCTCCGCGCAAGCCTCCCCAGGAGATGAAGATCTTGTCGCGGGCCGAAAACTTGGAGAAAGCCATCAGGATAAACACGACTACCGGACGGGCTACCAGGATCATGAAGAACGAGATGACGATCCCGATGCCGATCACCGGGACGATCTCCGAGGGATAGACCAGCAGTCCTAGCATGAGGAACATCACCACCTGCATCAGCCAGGCCAGACCGTCGTTGAACTGCATCAGGCTGCGTTTGTGTACGAAGTTACTGTTGCCTAGGATGATGGCCGAGATGTAGATGGCCAAGAAACCGTTGCCCCCGGTCAGGTCCGTTGCGGCAAAGGTGAGCAGTGTAGTGGCCATCATCAGCACCGGGTACAGTCCGTCGGTGTCCAGTTTGATACGGTTGATCACCCACAGCGAGGCTTTTCCGAAGGCCCACCCGGCGATGGAGCCCAGGGCGATGGACCGCACCAGCATCCACCCGATGGTGGCAAAGGAGGTATTGGGTTCCTGGATCAGGTAGATGAACGTGGTGGTCATGATGTAGGCCATCGGGTCGTTCGAGCCGCTTTCCAATTCCAGCAGCGGGCGCAGGTTGTGTTTGAGCCCCATTTTCCGGCTTCGGAATACGCCGAACACGGCCGCTGCGTCGGTGGAGGAGACGATCGCCCCGATAAGCAGAGAGACTAACAAGGAAAAATCAGTTACCAAATACACGAATCCTCCCACAGCGAAAACTGACAGCAAAACACCCAGTGTAGACAAAATAATGCCTTCGGTCAATACGGGACGGATGGTGGAAAACTTAGTTTCTAGTCCACCTGAATATATGATGAAGATCAAGGCGATATTGCCCACGAATTGGGCAAATTGATAGTCGTCGAATTCGATGCCTCCGATGCCTTCCGAACCAGCCAGCATTCCCGTGATCAAAAACAGGAGCAGGGACGGTGTGCCGAATTTATGGGAAGTCTTGCTCAAAACAATACTGATGAGCAACAGTAGGGCAGAGAGAAAAATAAGATGCGTCATATTTTGTTAATAGGATAAAGAATTATGTTTTTAAATGTCCTCTCTGTTTTTGAAGACTAAAGTATTTTCTCAATCGGACAAGGGGATTGTTTTCCCGGTTTTTGTTCAGGATCACCAGTACCACGGCGCAGACTACCAGGACAAATCCCAGCAGGGTGCGGCTGGTGAAAGGCTCGCCGAAATGCAGAATGCCCACCAGCATGGCGGTCAGCGGTTCGGCCGAACCCAGAATGGAGGTAACGACGGCTCCGGAATTCTTTACCGCCTTGAGCAGGGCGACGTTCGGGATGACGGTAGCCAGCAGGGCGACTCCGGCGAGCATTTTCCACTGGTAAACCGAGCGCACCGGTTGCAGGCCGCCTTCGGCCAGGGTGGTCAGGGCAAACAGGGCGGCGCCCAACACGAAGATGTAGAACATCATCGTCATGCTGGCCAACTCGCTCACCGAGGAGCGGTTGACGATGATCAGGTACGAGGCATACCAGAAAATGGTCGATCCGGCCCAGGCCAGCCCCCGGCTGTCGAGGGTTCCGCCCGGTGTCCAGCACAGCAGGGCTACCCCTGCGATGGCCATTCCCATGGCAGTGAAGATGGTCTTGGAGCGGCGCTCGTGGAAAAAGAAGATCATCGCACAGGTAACGATCACCGGGTAGATGAAGTGGATGGTGGTAGATACTCCGCTGGGAATATACATGTACGAATGTACCAGCCCGGTGGCCGAAGCTACGTACATGGCGGCCAGTCCCAGCAGGATAAAAAATTGCCGGCACGTCACGCGCAGGTTGATCCGCCTTATCAGCACAAAAAGAGCCATTACGCCTGCCGCTATGACAAAGCGGTAAAAGAGCAGGGAGGAGACCGTCATCCCGTCCGCCATCAGAGGAATGGAAAAGAACGGCAGAAACCCGAAGGTAACGGCCGCGAACAGTCCGAAGAATACACCTTTTGCGTTATCGGTCTTTAGGGTAGGATAAGCCATCGCTTTTTTGGGGATCGAACAAATTTACCGTGGCAAAGGTACGGCAAAAGCGGGAAGTTCCCCTCGGGGGTTGTCAACTTTATTTCCTGCCGAAATCGCTCCCGGGAGAGGCCGGGAGTATGTATTTTTTTTATAAATTGCAACTTCCTACCGCAGGGGAAAAATTGCGGGAAGGCACACGGAAAAATGCTTATAATCAACTGGGTGATCAAAACGGTCAATCTTCTCTGCGCGCTGGCTTTGGCCGCCGTGTTCCTCTGTTCGCATTTCCCGCCCGAAAGCCTTCCGTATATCTCGGTAGCAGGTCTGCTGGCCCCGTTTCTGATCATCGTCAATGTGCTTTTCGCCTTGTTTTGGGTCATTCGCCTCAAACCGTTTGCCTTGTATTCCATCCTGGCTCTGGTGGTCGGTTGGAATCAACTGGGATATGCGTTTGCCTTGGGCGGAGGGGAGAAGGTGTCCCAGGCCGATACCTTGCGCATCGTCAGCTACAATGTCCACGCGTTCAGTTATAAGAGTAAGGAAACAGGAGAATCTCCTGCCGAAAAGATCGTTCGGGAGGTGGCTCGCTACGCCCCCGATGTGGTGTGCTTTCAGGAGTATGCCCGCGGCAAGTGCGACATGTCGGCCTATCGGTATTCCTACGTGCAGCCGCACGGGTGGTATTGCGACGCTGTTTTTTCCAAATACCCCATTGTAGGCACCGGCAACCTCGATTTCCCCCGTACGCAGAACAACGCCGTGTATGCCGATATCCGCCTTCCCGGGGGACGTATGGTGCGGGTGTACAGCGTGCACCTGCAATCGCTGGGCATCAGCGCCGACGAGGTGAACGAACTGACCTCCCTGTCGTCGGATCAGCTCAAGGACCGCGCCAAGGGGCTCTTGGGGCGTCTCAACACCGGTTTTGTCCGCCAGCAGTCCCAGGTGGAGGCGCTGCGGGCGAGCATCGATGCCAGTCCTTACCCGTGTATCGTGGCCGGCGACTTCAACAATACCCCGTTTTCGTATGCCTTTCTTACCATTGCAGGCGACGACTTGACGGATGCTTTCTCCCAGGCCGGTTTCGGTTTCGGGCGGACGTTCCGAGCCATCAAACTCTATCCCCTGCGCATCGACTTTATCCTGGCGGACGAGCAGACGTTCCGTCCGGCGAAGTTTTCCACCTTGCGCAGCGATGCCAGCGACCACAACGGCATTACAGCCCTGCTGACGCTCGTTTCTGCGGATCAGGAGGACAAAACAGCATCTGAAGACGACAAACCGTAAACATAAGTCATGGAAAAAGAAGAAAACCTTCCCGCAGCAGGGATACCGGTGAGCGAGATCGAGCGGCAGATACGCAACGATTTCAAACCCCATACGTGGAACGACATCAAGACGAACGACTCGTGGACCATTTTCAAGGTGATGAGCGAATTCGTCAGCGGTTTCGACATCATGGCACGCATCGGGCCCTGCGTGTCCATTTTCGGTTCGGCACGCATCAAACCCGGCTCGAAATATTATCGGTTGGCCGAACAGATCGCCTACCGGTTGACCGGACTGGGCTTCGGTATCATCACCGGCGGCGGTCCGGGTATCATGGAGGCGGCCAACAAGGGCGCTTACTTCGGCGGAGGAACTTCCTGCGGGATGAACATCGAACTGCCGCACGAACAAAATTCGAACCCCTTTATCGACAAGGACAAAAACATCTATTTCAGCCACTTCTTTGTCCGTAAGGTGATGTTCGTCAAGTACGCGCAGGCCTTTGTGGTGATGCCCGGAGGTTTCGGTACGCTCGACGAACTTTTCGAGGCCATAACCCTGATCCAGACCCGAAAGTCGACCCTGTATCCCATCGTCATGGTGGGTTCCGAGTACTGGGGCGGGCTGCTCGACTGGATCCGCGAACGTTTGGTGACCGAGGGGATGATCGCTCCCGAAGACCTCGATCTGATCTCCTTGGTGGATACGCCGGACGAGGTCGTGGCGGCCATCGGCAAATTTTACGAAAAGAAAACCTTTACCCCCAATTTCTAACCGCTCGATCTCCCCTTGCTTTTGTCTCCCTTGCGCTTTGACACAGGGTTGGCAGGGAAAGAGGGAAAAACGGGGGGGGAGCAGAAGAGAGGAAAGCGGCCGACGAGGAAAAACGCAAACAGGAAGGAGAAGGAACAAAAAGGAACAAAAAAAGAGAAGCGCTATGAAAACATCACTTGTGTTTTTGGCTTTGTCGGTTTGGGCTGCATGGCCGGCTGCGGCACAGTCGTTCTCGCTGACAGATGGCATCCCTCCGGTGCGCTACATCGAGGTAACCGGTTCTTCGGAACTCGAAGTCGATCCGGACGAAATCATTCTCTCGATCTATATCCGGGAGTACTGGGAGGAGGAATTCGATCGGCGCTCCAAACCCGAGGATTACCGCACCAAGGTGCCTTTGGAACGCATCGAGACCCGGGTAACCCAAGCGCTGATCGCTGCGGGCGTGCGCCAGGAGGACATCTCCGTGCAGGATGTGGGGGAGTCCTGGCGTGAACGGGGGCGGGATTTCCTGATGGGAAAACAATACCAGGTGCGGGTGTACGATTTTGCTACCGTCAACCGGATCTTGCGCGCGGGCAATCTGCGCGGGGTCGAGTCGTTCCAGATCGCCGAGCTCAAAAACAAGGACATCGCCCGCTACCGGGAAAAAGGCAAGATCCTCGCTTTGCAGGCGGCCCGGGAGAAAGCCCAGTACCTGCTCGAAGCGGCCGGGAAGCGCTTGGGCGACATCCTCTTTATCATCGAACCGGACGAAAACGGTGCTTTCCAGCCGGTGCAATACTTGGAGAGCAACCTGACGATGCTCTCTTCGGCCGAAGGCGAAAGCGGCCTTCAGGGCGAGAATACGGTCAAGATCAAATTGCACTACCGGATGCGCGTACGGTTCCAGATCGCCGATTATCTGCAATGAACAAGCACGGAGAAAGAAAAAACGAAGCAATAAAATACCAAGACAAATTACATGGAGAACAAAGTTCTGATCCTCGATTTCGGTTCGCAGTACACGCAGCTCATCGCCCGTCGGGTGCGCGAACTCAATATCTATTGCGAGATCCATCCCTTCAACAAAGTGCCCGACCTGTCAGCTTTCGGCGCGGTGATCTTCAGCGGAAGTCCCTCGTCGGTGCGTCAGGACGATGCCCCTCAGGTGGATCTTTCGCTCTTTCGCGGACGTATTCCCTTGCTCGGGGTGTGCTACGGTGCCCAGTACCTCGCCTACTGTGCGGGGGGAGAGGTGCTTCCCAGTCAGGTGCGCGAGTACGGCCGGGCCAATATCGTGCAGATCGACCCGGACGAGCCGCTGCTCAAGGACATCCCCGTCGGTACGCAAGTGTGGATGAGCCACGGAGACACCATCCAGCAGCTTCCCCAGGGTTTCCGCATCATCGCTTCCACGGCCGATGTGGCGGTAGCTGCCTACAAGATCGAGGGCGAGAAGACCTACGGCATACAGTTCCATCCCGAGGTGTACCACTCGGAGCACGGCACGCAGCTTCTGCGCAATTTCCTGGTAGGGGTAGCCGGCCTGAAACAGGACTGGACGCCCGATTCGTTCGTGGAGACCACCATCGCATCCCTGCGCGAGACCCTCGGACAGGACAAGGTCGTGCTGGGGCTCTCGGGAGGCGTGGACTCGACGGTGGCCGGGGTGCTGCTCTCGCGGGCCATCGGCGATCGGCTCACCTGCATCTTTGTCAACAACGGCCTGCTGCGCAAGAACGAATACGAGAGCGTCCTGGGCCAATACAAGGACATGGGACTCAACATCGTGGGCGTAGATGCCAGCGAGCGTTTTTACAAGGTTTTGGCCGGGGTTACCGATCCTGAAAAGAAACGCAAGGCCATCGGGGCGTCGTTCATCGACGTGTTCGATGCCGAGGCGGCCAAGATCAAGGATGCCCGGTGGCTGGCACAGGGGACCATTTACCCCGATGTGATCGAATCCTGCTCGGTCAAGGGACCTTCGGCCACCATCAAAAGCCACCACAACGTGGGCGGGTTGCCGGCCTACATGAAACTCAAGGTGGTCGAGCCGCTCCGTACCCTCTTCAAGGACGAGGTGCGCCGCGTGGGAGCGACCTTGGGCATCCCCGACGAACTCCTCTCGCGCCATCCGTTCCCCGGACCGGGGTTGGCCATCCGCATCCTGGGCGATATTACACCGGAGAAGGTGCGGATCCTGCAGGAGGTGGACGACATTTTCATCTCCGCGCTGCGTCAGTGGGGACTCTACAAGAAAGTATGGCAGGCCGGAGCAATCCTGCTTCCCGTTCAGTCGGTAGGCGTGATGGGCGACGAACGCACCTACGAGCGGGTCGTGGCTTTGCGGGCAGTGGAATCCACCGACGGCATGACGGCCGACTGGTCGCACTTGCCGTACGAGTTCCTGGCCAAGGTATCGAACGACATCATCAACAAGGTCAAGGGCGTGAACCGCGTGGTGTACGACATCAGTTCCAAACCGCCGGCCACCATCGAATGGGAATGATCCCCGGGAGGCGATCCGGCACAGCATTTTGACCGAGACAGCTATGTGTATGATGAAAGACATACCCCGGAAAGAAGACGGCGTTCCCCGGCATTCGGGGTGGGAGGTCGGTCGTTATCTGTCGTTGGGGATAGCCCTGGGGCTGCTTTTCGGAGCGGTGATCGGCAATATTCCCCTCGGGCTGCTTCTGGGCTTGTCTCTGGGAGTGCTGGCGGGGCGTTTTCCCCGCAGGGGAAACGGCTCCGACCGTCAAAATCGTGCTGCGCAGAGGCAGAAAGTGTAGAAAGCAAACAAGAAAATCAACGGATATATGCCTGTATCTTTTACGAGAATATTTTTTCTGGTGTTTCTGCTGGCAGGGTGGGCCCTTTCGGCCGATGCCCAGGCGGTGGAAACGTATCGGGTAAAGAAAAGCGATACGATGCAGACCATCGCCGACCGTTTCGGTCTGAGCGTGGAGGAACTGCTGGAATACAACCAAGCGTACAAGACCCGCGAGCTCCGTGCGCGCGACATCCTGATCATCCCTTCGCGCAAGGAGCGTAAAAAGCTTCAGCAGCAGAAGGCGCAGGCTGCTGCGCAAGTGGTTCAGCCGGCTCCCGTGGCACAGCAACCCGTAGAATTCGCTACGCATGTGGTCGCTCCCAAGGAGACCGTCTATGGCATTTCGCGGCAGTGGGGCATTACCCAGGATCAGCTCAAGGAGTACAATCCCGAACTGAAAACTTCGGTGCTCAAGATCGGGATGACGCTCCGCATCCCGGTGATGGGCGCTCCGGAAACGGCCCCTGCGGAGCAGGTTCCCCCTGTGGCCAGTCCGCAGGAGAGGTCTTCGTCAGTTGCCCCGCAAACTGACCGCCGTTCCGAACCTCCCGTCCAGCAGCCGCAGGACGAAGTACCGGAGGACCAACTGACGGGATTCCCGCCAGCACCGGACGATCCTTGGCGGCAAGGCAATGATGCTTTCTCCCTGCACCAGGCCAGCCAGTTGAACGTCCGCAGGGCATTGAGGGTGGATGTGCTCCTGCCGTTTTACCTCGATCGGGCCGATTCGCTGGTAGGGGAAACCCCGGCCCGGCGCTTGGCCGATTCCAACGTGGCCCTGGGATTTTACATGGGGGTACGCATGGCGCTCGATTCGCTCGCCGGGCAAGGTTTGGTGGCGCAAGTGCGGGTGTTCGATACCCGCAGGGATACCCTGACGATAGACAGCCTGATGGCCGCACATGATTTTTCGCAGACCGATGTGTTGATCGGACCGATGTACGCCGAGGTGGCCGAACGGGCGGCCAGGAACCTCCGCGGGAGCAAGGCGATCGTGGTCTCTCCGCTTTCCCTGCGCCACGATGTGGTCTCCTCGCCCAATATCCTTCAGGTATCCGCACCGGCCGAAGACTTGCAGCAGGCTATCCTGCGGTACCTTCAGGACAATCTCTCGCCCGACCGCAAGGTGATCCTCGTGGCTTCCTCCACCGGACAGGGAACGCTCATCGCCCGGGTGAAGAGTGCGTTGGCCCAGCGGGGGATTACCTCGGTGGAAGTGCTCGATACCGATCTGGGAGAGAACGCCGCCCGCTTGAGCGGAATGATCCGGCAGGGCGTTTCGCCGGTTCTGATCGTCCCCTCGCTCACCGGATCGACCGTGGCCGAAGTCTATCAGGCGGTGGAACTCTCCAACCGGTTGGACCCGGTGGAGGTCTATGCCTTCGAGGCCAATACGGCGGCCGGAAAACTCATGCGGGAGGCGCAGGGGCAGGCCGCTTCGCGGGTACGCTTTGTTTATGCCGACCGGATGTTTGAAAATACGGGCCGGGCGCAGTATAACGAGTTTGTTCGTTCGTTCCGGCGGCATTTCCGGGAGTTCCCCGGGACGTACTCCCTGGTGGGATTCGATGTTACCTACGATGTGCTGTCCCGCATGGCGGTGGAACCGGACAACGAGACGGCGCTCACGTCCTATCCCAGCGAGCAGGTGGCGGATCGTTTCCGCTTTATCAAGTACCTGGGCGGAGGCTATGTCAATACCGAGGTGTTTATTCTGATGCATACCCCCGACCGGGGGACGGTGCTTTTGTACTGACCAAAAGACAGGAGGACAGGCGATGGATATGAAGGCTTTGAATTTTCTTACGACCCGGGATGCGGGCTGGGCACGGGAAAAACTCCGCGTGTTTCTCCTGCTGTGGTTTGTGTTGAGTTATGTACAGGGCGTGTTTTCCGGGCTGAACGAGGACGAACCGTACTATTACATGTACGCCATGTTTCCGGCCTGGGGGTATTTCGACCATCCGCCGATGGTGGGCATGTTCGCATGGGCCGGGATCCAGATGTTCGGCAAGGTGTTGGGGTTGCGGCTGTTTTCGGCCATTTCCTCGACTTTGTTCCTGTACGCCGTTTGGAAACTGATCGAGCACAAGGACAAGTACAAGTACGTCAATGTCTTTATTCTGATGGCCCTGTCCATCCCGATGGTGAGTGTGTACGGATTCATGATCGTACCCGACGGACCGCTGCTGTTCTTCGTATCCCTGTTCCTGCTGGCTTACCGCTGGTTCCTCAAGAGTGAAAATGTCCTCAAAGCGATCCTGGTAGGTGTCCTGGCAGCCGCCGTGTTGTACAGCAAGTACCATGGAGTGCTGGTGTTGCTGCTGGTGGTGGCCTCCAACGTGAAACTGCTGCGCGACCGCTATTTTTACGTCGCGGTCCTTACGGCATTGGTGCTGCTGGTGCCCCACATCACTTGGCAGGTGGAACACGATTTTCCTTCGCTGTCCTATCACTTGTACGAACGTACGGCCGATAAGGCGTACAAGTTCCGCTATACGTGGGAGTATCCGCTCAACCAACTGGCGGTATTCGGCCCGTTCCTGTTTCCGGTGATGGTCCTGGCCGTGTGGAAAGGCGGGAAAAAGAATCCCGGCAGAATGGCTCGTGCCATGCGCTTTTTGTTCTGGGGATTTCTGGCTTTCTTCTTTCTGATGACCTTCAAGGGCCATGTGGAACCGCACTGGACGGTGGTAGCCATCATCCCGGCGATGTATTTTACGTTCCATTATGTGTTGCGCAGCGAGAGGAAGGCACGGTATTTTGTGGGGGCTTCCTTGTTTTCCGCTTTTCTGATCTTCGTGGTGCGGGTCGCCTTGTTCCTTCCGGGACTCGATACGCCGTACCATCACCAGAAGGAATGGGCAGGGAGCATTCACGATGTGGCGGGCGATGCGCCGGTGGTATTCCGCGACAGTTACCAGAAAGCCTCGATGTACACGTATTATACGAATTGCCCGGCTATCAGCGCCCGCAGTCCCCAGGGGCGGCGCAACCAGTACGATATTTTCCCGATCAAGGATTATATTCGCGGGCAGCGGGTGCTGTACCTCGACGGGGAGAGCGATCAGGTGATCATCCGCGCGGGCAAGAAAGAGCTGTGCGGGCGATGGATCGAGCATTTCGAACCCGATAGCTTGTGGGCAAAACCTTCGGTGAAGCGATGATAGAGACCGCGCGTGTCCAAGGAGAAAGTTCATTTCTGTTTTTCGCATTCCTGATCGGATTTGCGTTTGTCGTTTTGTTGGAATACCTCTATCCGGAGTTTTTCCGTAGGGATACGCGGCGTTTGTTTTATTTCTCGACCGATGCTTCTCTCCAGCGGAATAATCGGGCTTATGCCGTATATCGGGCTTTGAGCTCTTTGTTGTTCGGGTTTGCCTTTGCGTTGTTTCTTTCGTTTTGTCTGGGGGAGATGTACTTTGGCGGAGGTTTTTCCTGGCTGCGATGGGGGGCCACATTTGGCTTTGCACTCGTTTTCCTGGGAGGTCGGTACTTGATCGACCGTTTTCTGGCTTGGCTGTTTGGGGTGAATGCTTTGGAGCAGGTGTTGGAAGAAAAAAGGACGGCGTTCCAGTTGTCGTTTGCCGTGTATGGATTGATCCTGTTTTTTCTGGGAGTTTATTCCGGTTTTTTCCCGGACGGTTTTGAAAAAAAAGCCTTGCTGGGAGGTTTCATTTTATACTTTGTAGGGTATGTGGCGGTGATGGTGGAATATTTGGCCAGACGGGCGGAGTATTTTTTCTATTTTATTTTTTATCTTTGCGTGGTCGAAATCTGTCCGGTACTTGTGGCTTGGAGTATGCTCAAACGCACATTGGCCGGATAAAAAAATGACTTCGGCGCGCCCAAGGAAGCGTTTTTAGTAAAAAAATGAAAGTAAAGACCATTCTTGTTTCCCAGCCCGAACCCAAAACGGAAGGTTCTCCCTACAACGAATTGGAACAGAAATTCGGCGTGAAGATCGATTTTTTGCCTTTTTCCCATGTGGAAGCATTTCGATATA
>ERZ857882.1772-NODE-1772-length-24370-cov-3.527946_pt1 | contig 24370 bp, 16 predicted proteins | sample MGYA00519697_ERZ857882 | MGnify/ENA primary metagenome ERZ857882 (study PRJEB31778, sample SAMEA3449373) | human gut metagenome | biome: human gut; feature: human-associated habitat; material: faeces | place: United Kingdom | collected 2010/2012 ...
CGAACGATCGATAGCCGACAAATTAAGGGAAACTCCAAACAACGTAGTTTCCTCTTTCGCCAGTTGGGGATGCAGTTCATGGCTGTACAATACCGACTCTTCATCCGCCACTTTACCTATCGTCTCCTGCCAACCCGGTTTATTCTGTTCCAGCCATTCGCACAAAGAACCTTTCCGCTTCTCAATCAACGCATCCAACACCTGAAGCTGTTCTTCAACGACTCTTCTCTCTTTTCGTATATCTTCCGCTTTCGTCTGAAACTCCCACTTCAGTTCTTTTACTTTCCACTCGCATTCCTGCCTCAATCGGTTGATATCCGCTTGTTGCTGACGAATGCCGAGTTCCAGTTCCTTGTCTTTCTTTCGCAATTCATTGATACCCTCCTCGCAATCTTCCATCTCTTTCTGATGAGGACGTTCGTATCTTACTTTCTGAAGTTTCAGATTCCACTGTGCCTGTTCGTCACGCAACTGCTGCATACGATTATCCACCGTCTGAATCTTCTCCTCCTGCGCCGTTCTTATTTTTTCCTCTTCCTTGCGGACCAGCTGCATCAGTTCCTCTTGCTTCACCGCAATCTCCGACTTCCGGGCAAAGATTCGTGCCTGCTGAGTATTCTCAAATGTACGAAAGTCAGCCTCCAGATTATCGGACAGTAAACGATATTTCCCTATCACATCCTCATACGCCTTTGTCAGTTCCGACTTCATCCTCCGAACCTGTTCCAGTTCCTGATTCAAGATTTCCTCACGAGCCCCCCGCCGTACAATCCCGTCTATCTGTAACCGTTCATAATGCAAGCGTTTATCACGTATCTGTTTCAGCAAATCATTGATCACACCGATATCCGTAATCAATCCGTCACGTTCTTTAGTATACTTCTGCTGTAATTCTCCCATAAGCCGCAATAAGCGTTCCCGTTCCGTCTCCTTCCGGGCAATGTCCTCTTTCACCTGCGGAATATCATGCAAAGCCCGCTTTTTCGCAAAGTTCAGTTCGGCACGTCCTTCGTCAATCTGTTTATGTGTATAAATCAAGTCCCGATAAGCATTCATCACTTTCCCCGCCATTTTCCGGACAGTCACCTCGCCATTCTTATTTTTCTCGAACCACAACATCACATCCCTGTATTCCTGCTCGAACTCCTTAATCTGACTACGATAAAAATCCAAATCAACAGAGATATCTTCGTCGCTCATCGAACGGATAATAGTATCTTTTATAAAGTCTGCATCCAACTTGGAATTCAGAAAAACATTCTGAATGGTACGTGGAATATTTTGATATTTGGCACTTTCCACGATAGCAAACTTCCGGAAGGGTATCATTTCCTGTTTACGATTATTACCAAAGATAATATCACGATACATCTCATAGCTCGTCACCTGCGCAGTCGTCTGAATCTTTGGGCCTATATGTTCACGGACACGCCCCCATTCGGCATATACCGCATTGCGTCCGTCAATAAACCAATCCCGCTGAAAAGGCGCGTCCACAAACCGGAAAAAGACTCTGCCCTGCGACTTGGCGGCTACCACACAATAAGCACCGTTTTCACGCATCACCTCATATATAATGTAGGAGTTACCATATGGGAAGTAGAAAGCATCGAAACTTTTCTTCTCTTTCGAAATTCCCAGTTTCATCTTATCCGCATTATAGAAAAAGAGCAAGGCACGCAGCACGGTACTCTTCCCCACTCCCTGGGTTCCGATGAAATGTACATTGCCGTCGACTGGGATATCGGCATAATTCACCCGGGCGCTGTTGATAAAAACAATTCTATTCAGGTATCTCATTTTGCGTTTCTTCTGGTATATTGATACAGGTTACTAATTCTTCCAGATAATTAAAAGCAGCTACAACCTTATAGGTCGATGTGATCTCGTTCTCCAACTCGATGAACCCGTCACGTTTCAGATCGTTCAGTACCTTTTCGAGTATCTCGTCCTGCTTCTCCTTTCCCGTATATTTTTTTAGTCCGCCGAGCTTCTCCTTCAGCTCCGCATCCAGTTTGAGACGCACCAGAATATCGGACGGCTGGAAACGGAAACCGGGGGCAAACGCATTATCATACGTTTTGACAAAGTCGAGCACATCGATCCACCGCATGGCGATTTCCAGCTTACGTTCCAGTTCGGCACGGGTTTCGCGGCGGGCAAAATAATAGTACTCGTTGCCGCTTTCGAGGAAAAAGTTGATCGAAGCGTAATGTTCATAGAGTTCCGTAAGGTTCCCGTCTATCTGGTTGTAAAGCTGGCGGATATGCGGATCGGTACTATCCGACGAGATAAACCCGCCCTTGCTCAATAACTCGAATATTTCAGCAGTCTGTTTAATCATAGTTCATATTTATTTAGGATACACCAAAGTATATTCGACCCCATAGGCCGAAGCATACCGGTCAGTGACCGAACAATCGTCGTAATACTGAGAGATAATCTGGCAGTAGAAGGTGATACGCTCGTCAATATCTACCTCTTTCGGAAAGTGGTAAGTCATCACGAAAGTGAACAGGTCGCTACCCGAAGCCAGAAACGCGTTCTTCACCTCTTCCAGATTGATAAATATTTCTTCCGTCGTCTGCGTCACAAGATAATCACCGGCAATGTTACCAGCAATCTTCTTCGCCTGGCGGCCATTTTTCTTCACACGGACAAATACTTTACGGATACTTTCCACCACATCGTCGCCGCTGCGCAGATAATCGACCGACAAACGAAGCGGATAAGTGGGCGACGGCTCGAAGCAAACGGGATCTTTGGCTGCCAGAACTTCGCGGATATTCGTCTTGCTTTCCAGCTCAAACTGGTCTTTCAGGTATTTCAGCTGGCGAACTTTTACCAATATCCGGCTCTGATACTCGATTTGGTTCAAATAACTGATAATCTGTTTCTGGATCTCGATCAGGTTGTGGCTGCATTCGTAAAACTGAAGTCTCAGCATATCAGTAATATGCCCCAGTTCCTCATCCGTAGCAATACAGAAAAAGGCTTCCTCATTTCCGTTGATAAGTTCCTCTGTCGTCCGGATCAACGCTTCAATACCTTCGCGCTTTTCATCGAGGCGCACCAGCTTCTGTTTCTTTATCTTATAATTGGGTTCGCTTTTAAAGGTATTATCAACATTCCGTTTCAGGTCGATCACATTGCGAAGAGTGGTGACGGCGATGTTACGCAGTGTCCGTTTGATATTCCGCAGATAGCTGTATCGCTGTGTCTCGTTGTTTTCCTGAAGGAAATAGGATATCGTATCTTTCAGATAAGTGATATGTTCATGGACGAACGAAATATTGATCTCCTCGTTCACTTCCAGTATCTGTTCGAAGAATTGCAGATAGGAATCTTCCAGTTCGAGAAACGAACCGTTCTCCCTGACGACCTCCGAATCGACCAGTTTCCGGATGCGTTCTTCCTTATAGTCCACCAAAGCCAGCGCATCCTCATAACGAAACGAAAGTATCTTCCGCTTCGCAAACAGCTCTTTCAACAACCGTTGTTCGCGACTAAGCGTTTTGAGGAGTTCTTCTATAGAATGAAATGCAGGCATAGGGGTATGATGTTTTTAATTAATTGATCTTAATTCGTTAGATTGTACCACCATTTTAGATTGTACCACCATTTTAAGTGGTACAATTGATTAAGACGTGCCAACGTCCACGTGTTCCACCCTCACGCTTAATGTACTCTTTATTCTGTAACTCCTTTATTTCTTTCTGAACAGCCGATTTGTTTATAGTAAGTGCGTCAGATAATTCACGCACCGTAATCTTAGGGTTAGAAGATATCTGCTCTATTATTTTTTCAGTAACAGGCCTTCTGAACAAAATGACTTCACCATTCATATACCACAATTTACCGGAATGCCGGTGAATAATTTTAAGTCCGATATCAAATTCCTCCTCCAAAACATGCTTCATATAATTAATAAACGGCTTTATTTGTCCAAACGAAGCCTTAGCACCTTCGGCTGGGATAGAGCCGACAGCCGCATCCGCTGCACTTAGAGCACGTAAATAGTTCGCTTTATCCTTTGTTTTAATTACAATCATTGGGTAATTATGACGGGAAAGAATGTAGTTCACCATCAATCTGGCTATACGACCGTTTCCGTCCTCAAAAGGGTGGATACGAATATACCGATAATGGAACACGGCTGCCAACTCTATCGGAGACATCTCTCCGGCCACTTCCGCTTTATTATACCATTGTACCAAATCATTCATTAAAGCCGGTGTTTCTTCCGGGGAAGCATATTCAAAAGACTCTCCGGTAACGGTTATTACGGAATTAGGACGAGTTTTATAACATCCGGCATGAATGACGTACGAAGTCGTTGTCCCATCAGGCAATCTGCGATAAACAGTATAATCTTCGCGTAAAAGAGTATGATGAAGTTGGCGGATAAAGGTTTCCGTCAAAGGATGAATCTTTTCTGCAGCTTCTACTTGCATCATTTTCAGGCCGACATTATGTGCTTTCATTTCTTCCAAGTCTTTCATGTTGGCTTCGCCGATCACTTTCCCAAATAGCAATAAGAGTTCTGTCTGCCCATAAGTCAGCGTATTTCCTTCCATATGATTGGAATTATAATTGAATTCCAACATGAATTTCTGATTCAAACGAATACTGTCTTCTTCTTTCAAAGGCTGCAAAGATAACCATTCGCCATAAAGTTTCTCTATATTGTCCATAACCGTTCCTTTTTCAATCTCCTGATTTGTTCTTTCGGATACAGTTACCGAAGAATCCCCAATAGTTGAATTCGCTTGCAACTGAATTGCAAATCTAATAAAATAATCTTATTCCCCCATTGCCACCACCAGTTATTGATAATCGTCCTGCCATCTTTTCCTTTAAGTCCCCAAAGCAGACGACGAAAACAGAAAAGAGTATCCTATTGATACCGGTCAAAGACAAAGAAAGCGTACTACAGATATTCAATCTCTTCGGGAAGCTGCTGGACGGCAAGTAGGAGACAATAAAAAATATCCCCTTCAAAGATACAGGTTGTCCCTATATTAAGTATCTTTGGTGCTGAAGAAAAGATTGTCCGACTGATGTCGAACAGTTAGCCGACTCTTGTCAGACAGCTGTTCCACCTCCGTCGAACAGCTGTTTTACAGGGGTCGGACAAACCTTTTGTACCGATATAAGTAAGATTATATCGGTTATAATTGAGATTATGTCCGGAACAAGGTTGATTACAACCGGGATATCACACTTAAACAACACTGCCTATGTCAGCCACTTATAACCTATTTAAGAATCCGGGGAAGGGAGATAATCTTCATCCTCGTCAGGTAAACCAGTACACCGTGCGCATCGATGCGCTTTGCGAAGAGATTTCCCAGATCAGTTCTTTCTCTTCTTCGGATGTAAAAGGAATGCTGGAAGCACTGAAAAGCCGGATTGCCTTTCACCTGAAATATGGGGATATCGTCGAACTGGAAGGGTTGGGTACGTTCAATGCCTCCCTGAAATGTCCGTCTCTGCCCACAGAAAAACAGATCACACCTCATCTGGTGAGGTTCAACAAAGTAGTGTTCCGCTGCTCCAACGAACTGAAGAAGGAGTTGCGTTATATGAAAGTGGAACGGGCCGACGAACCAAGCCGTCTGAAAGGATACACGGAAGAGAAGCGGAAAACGAATATATTGAATTACATACAGCAAAACAACACGATCTCTACCCTCGAATGCCGTTCCATCAATGGTTGCTCGAAGTATATCGCCTTGAAAGATCTCCGGACATTGTTGGATGAGCAAAAGATTGTCCGTTTGGGGTATCGCGCCAATGCACAATATGGCCTAAAAACCAGGGAGGAATAAATATGGGAGTTATCTACAGACTGATGCTTACCCTGATCCTGTCCCTGCACCTCATCACTATATATGCAGAAAACGAAAACCCTTTCTTTTTTTCCCATCTCGGTGTTGAAGACGGGCTTTCGCAGGTATCTATTCTCAGTATATTTCAGGATTCGGAAGGATACATATGGTTTGGGACACGTAACGGAGCAAACCGTTACGACGGTTATGAATTTAAAGTATACCAGAACGAAGTAAATAACCCGGCATCGATCAGTGACAATTATATCCGTAAGATAAGTGAAGACAAAGACAAAAATATATGGATAGGGACTTCCAACGGAGTCAATTGCATCGATTACAGGACACAGCAGATTTCCCGCTTCTATCCGCAGGCCATCAATCCGCAGATAACAACGAATGCTGTCAATAACTTTCTCCGCCATGCAGACGGTGAGTTATATGCTTTCACCACACGGAGCATATTAAAATGCAATTCTGACAAAACTGTAGAGGAAATGCCCTATCTGACAGAAATGAAATCACCGATCCATTCTGTTGCTCAGGATAGTGACGGAGATATTTTCATCGGAACAGAAGATAAAGGACTGTACATTTTCACTTCCGACTGGAAGCTGAAGAAACATTATTTACCGGACAGTTCTAATAATCAGCAAACATTACCCATCAGTACAATATCGGCCTTATTACCGGGACCCGGTAATACTGTTTTCATTGGTACCAATGAAAACGGATTGTGCCTCTACAATAAAAAGGAGCAGACTTTCACCCGTTTAAACACGGATAATTCGGGGTTAAACAATAATTCAGTCCGCCACCTCACCGTATTGAGCAAGGACTCTGTCTTGATAGGGACTTTCAGAGGACTGAATATACTAAACACCCAAAACATGATTATCACTCCGATCAATATGGATATGAAGGCAAAAGGAGCACTCAGCCATTATTCCATCCATAGCATGCTGATCGACCGTGACCAAACATTATGGGTAGGGACCTACTCGGCCGGAGTCAATTATCACAGTCCTTTTTACAGGCCAGCTTCCTTTATCACCACCAACTCTTTTGCCGGTATTATTGGACAAGGGCGGGAAGACAGCAACGGGAATATGTGGTTCGCAACGGAAGGGGCCGGATTGCTTTACTATAATCCGCGCACCGAAGAACAAAAACTCTACCCCATCAAGCCTTTACAGGCCGGGAACTATGAAATAAATATCCTTAAATCCATCTTGATACAAGGAGATTCCATTCTATGTTCCACCCACTTCGGCTCAGTCTATCTCTTTTCCATCCGGAACAAGCAGTACAAAAAAATACATGATTATAAATATAATGACATCAATACATTATATATAGACAACAAACAGCGGCTGTGGATACCAACCAATACGCCCGACCAAACCGTCATGGCCGATAAAGAAAAAACAACGAGTTATTTTAATGTAAACGGTCATAAAAAACAATTCAGGGGAATCTGTCTGATTAAAGAGCTGGAACCGGATGTCTTCTTATTCGGAGCAATATCCGACAGTGTTTTTGTGTACGACATGAACAAGGAAACGGCTACCGACCTTACTTCCCTGCTCCAGAACGGTGATAAGAGAAAACGACTGGGAAGTATATCGGGTGCCTTAAAAGATGACAACCAATTCATTTGGATAGCCACTACGAAAGGAGGTCTGTTCCGCCTCGACAGCAACCTGAATCTGATACAAAACTACCAGAAAGAAAACGGGTTATCAGAAAGTTATATCAATTCACTTTCGATCGATAAAAACGGAGATATATGGGTCGTTACCGGTAAAGAATTATATAAGTTAAACCGTCCTGAAAACAAATTCGAGCTGGTAAAACCGGTCGACAGTCCGACACAGGAATACTCATTATATGCAAACAATTGTGTATCAAACGACGGGACCCTCTATTTCCCGGGGAACCAGGGTATCCTGGCCATCAACCCGCAAAAAGTAATAACAAATCCAAACAGACCTCCTGTCTATGTCACCTCACTACTGATAAACAGTCAGGAAGACCCGGAAGGCCTGCCGACTTACCAGGAGTTATTGCCTTTGCAATATAATAACAACATCACGTTAAAAGCCAGCCAGGGTAATATCACCATCCGCTATTCAGCCCTCAACTTTATCCACTCCGAAGACAACTCATATGCCTATATGATGGAAGGGGCCGACCATAACTGGCATAATATCGGCAACCGTCGGGAGGCTTACTATAGTAATTTGTCACCCGGTAAATATACCTTCCGCGTAAAAGCAGCAAACAACGACGGTGTCTGGAATCCAGAAGAAGCGGTATTACATATTACCGTAAACCCTCCTTTTTACAAAACATGGTGGGCTTATTCGCTTTACCTCTGTATCCTATCACTAATTATCACACTAATCGTACGTTGGCAACATCGTAAACACGAACGGGAACGGGAGGAAAAATACAGACAACTGGAACAGGAACGAATGAACGAACTGCATGAAGAACGTATGCGGATGTTCACCAACTTTTCCCATGAGTTAAGAACTCCCCTCACATTAATCATCAATCCGCTGAACGATCTTCTCCAACGGGTAACTTTCTCACCCGAAGTAAAAGACGCTCTGCAACTGATTAAAAAAAATACGGGCCGGATGCTGCTATTGGTAAATAACCTGATGGATATCCAGAAATATGAGGCCGGCAAGACGATCCTGCAAAAGACCCGGTTCAACTTCTCGACCTTTATGAATGAAATGTATCGTTCATTCGAGAGTGTGGCAACCAACCGGGAGATCACTTTCAGATTAGAAAACAAGTTACCGGAATCATTCTTCACTTGCTATGACGAAGCTGAGATCGAAAAAGTCTTTTTCAATCTGCTATCCAACGCTTTCAAATTCACTCCTTCCGGAGGGCAGATTACCATCACGATCCGACAGATAGCACAAAATGACTGCGAAGGCTTACCGGTTTTTCCTGAAGACGAAGCATCGATACTGATTGAAAACAGTTATCTCTTTATCGAAATAACAGATACCGGAAAAGGATTCAATCAAAAAGATGCAGAAAAAATATTCGAACCGTTTTACCGGGCGAAAGGAGATATTCATAAGCAAGTCTCCGGCACCGGTATCGGACTCAGTCTGACCCGCTCTATCGTCCAGCAACACCAGGGATGTATCTGGGCGGAAAGCATCGAAGGAGAAGGAACTCATTTCATGATACTCTTGCCGGATACGGAAAAACAGAAAGTGCAGACTGACGAAGTCCCTGCATCACGCCCCTCGGAAATCAGTAAAAAGGTAGCTTTGCTGGTTGAAGAAACGGAAACCCGCAATAAGCAAATCATCTTGTTGGTAGACGACAACCAGGAAGTTTTGGAATACCTGGAACAACAACTCCAGCACGATTATATTGTCATGAAAGCTATCAACGGCAAGGATGCCCTTGAACAGATAGACAAGACTTATCCTCATATCGTTATCAGCGATGTCATGATGCCGGAAATGAACGGACTGGAGCTATGCCGGAGGATCAAAGAAGATCAGAACTTCTGCCATATCCCGGTAATCTTATTAACAGCCAAGTCGATGGTTTCGCAAATCGAAGAAGGACTGGAGGCCGGTGCGGACGACTATATCGTCAAACCGTTCCATGTCTCCTTGCTGAAAGCCCGTATAAAGAACATCCTCTCACTCCGGGAAAAAATGAAGAACCTATACGGAGAATCTTTGACTTTGAAACAGCTCGGTGTGGAAAAGCCGGAAGAAGACAACGACTTCCTCAACCGGTATATAGAAATTGTAAAAGCCAATATATCCAATCAGGAACTGGACGTCTCCGTCATCTACCAGGCGCTGGGTATGAGCCGGGCAAACTTTTACCGGAAGGTAAAAGCCGTTACAGGCTTATCTCCTATTGAACTTATCAAGAACATACGCCTGGAAGCCGGAGCCAAACTACTTAAAGAATCGAACATGAATGTTTCTGAAGTAGCCCAGCATATCGGCTTCAGCAGCCGTTCTTATTTCGCCCGGAGCTTCAAAGCAGTATACGGAATGTCGCCTACCGAATACCAGGAAAGTAAATAAAACGGCATAGTAATTCTGCTTATCAGCAGCCTGAGACATTTATACTCTCTTTTGGGATAATTGTACTTATCCGGAAACAGGTTCTTTTATTCTTTTGACGTTGTTAATTTTAATAGAAGAACCTATGTATTCAATGTCATTAAAACACATGGCTGCCCTGGCTAGTCTCAGCGCCGCCACTTTGTTGCCCGGAAATCTGAACGCACAACCGGCACCCGTTCCTTTTACTGAACAAAACACGGCTACGCCGGACAAGCAGGAAATCCTTTCCATTGCCCGGAAGGTGGCCGACTGGCAGATCAAGGAGTTTCCCAATAACAAATATGCCGTCAAAGAGCCGAAAGGCTGGATAGCAGGCGCCCTTTATATGGGAATGTTCGACTGGGCGGAACTCAGCGGTGACAATCAGTATTTCGACTGGCTGAAAAAAGTATTCAACCGCCAGCACTGGCAGGTAGCCGACCGTATGTACCATGCCGATGATGTTTGTGTTTCGCAAACCTATATCGATATGTATACTAAGTATAAGGAAGACAAAATGCTCCTCCCCACTACGGCACGTATCGACTGGGTTATCAACAACCCGTCCAATGGCGGTCTGGATATCGACTATAGCAAACCGCTTTCCTACGAAAGATGGTCATGGTGCGATGCCCTATTTATGGCTCCGGCTGTCTATACCCGGCTGTACACACTTACCGGAAACAAAAAATACATGATATTTGCCGACGCTGAATTCAAAGCGACCTACAACCATCTGTATGATAAAGACGACAAACTATTCTTCCGCGACAGCCGTTATTTCGGCCAGCAGGAGGCCAATGGGAAAAAGGTATTCTGGGGACGCGGTAACGGTTGGGTTATCGGCGGACTGGCTGAGATATTAAAAACACTTCCAGCCGAAGATACCGAATACCGTCCTTTCTATCTCCAATTATTCAAGGAGTTAAGCGAAAGCCTCGCCAATCTGCAAAACAAAGACGGCTTCTGGCACGCCAGCCTCCTGGACCCGGACAGCTATCCTTCACCCGAAACAAGCGCCACCGGATTTATCGTTTACGGACTGGCTTACGGTGTCAACCAGGGATACCTTCCGGCAGACAAATACCTTCCGGTTATTCAAAAAGGATGGAATGCACTCGTTTCTGCGGTTGAACCGGACGGCAAACTGGGTTGGGTACAACCGGTCGGAGCCGACCCGCGAAAAGTGACCCGCGAGATGACGGAACTATACGGAACCGGAGCTTTCCTGATGGCCGCCTGCGAGATGTATAAATTTAACAAATAAAACCATATAAAATACATGTTTTTTAGCTTATCGAGACAAAAATACACCATTTTGAGACGTTTTTGCCCACACACCAAACCCGCTTTTTATTCTTTTGACAAAAAATTAGTGACATAACTTTATTTTTACAACTTAAATTATTACAAGTATGAACAAATCTTACAACGCCCTCCCTCCTCAAAAGAGGAAGGCAGCAGGGAGAAAGAACAGATTTCTTTCTTTATTAATCATTCTTCTTACATCTTTATCCGTGCAGGTATTTGCACAAGATGTCAGAATAACTGGTACTGTTATTGGAGAGGCCGACAAATTTCCGATTATCGGAGCAAACGTATTGGTAAAAGGTACTACTATCGGTACCATTACCGATGTAGATGGTAAATTTTCTCTTGATGTTCCTCAAAACGCAACCCTGGTAGTCTCTTACATCGGTTGCCAGACGCAAGAGATTAAAGTGACAGGAGCTAAAACATTGAACATTGCTATGAAAGACGATGCAATTGGATTGGAAGATGTTGTTGTTATCGGTTACGGTTCACAGAAAAAGTCTGACCTTACCGGTGGGATTGTTGCCGTAGGAGAAGAAAAACTCCAGATGGTAACGACCAACAACCTGTTGGACAAACTTGCCGGACAGGTAGCAGGTCTGAACATCACGACAAGTAAAGCCAGTCCGACCGAAGACCAGACACTGCGTGTTCGTGGTGAAAACTCACTGACTGCCGACAACGCTCCGTTGGTTGTATTGGATGGTATCCCTTACAGCGGTTCGCTGGGTGACATCGATCCGAACATCATTGAAAACATGTCTGTACTGAAAGATGCCTCTTCGGCAGCGATCTACGGTTCACGTGGTGCGAACGGCGTCGTTATGATTACGACGAAAAGAGGACGTACCGGCGATACGGTCCTGGAATATAATGGGTATGTCGGTGTTTCTTCTTTAAGAAAGAAACTGGATTTACTGGGAAAAGATGATTATATCGCCATGGTAAATGAAGTTTCCCAGAATGACGGGAACGGTATTGCCATCACACCGGAGCAAGCAGCTATGCTGCCGAACAATGACTGGCAGGACCTGGCTTATCAGACTGCCTTGACGCATAGTCATCAGGTGTCTGTCTCGGGCGGTACGGATAAAACGAAGTTGTACTCCTCTCTGAACTATATGAACCAGGAAGGTATTATCAAAGGTTCTGATTATAACCGTTTTGCATTGCGTATCAATGGCGACCAGAAGTTGGCGAGAAATTTGTCGTTGAATGCCAGTATTGCTTATTCATACGGAACTCAGAATACAGCGAACAGTAATGCGGATGGCTGGGGAGCGATTGCTTATACGGCAATGGTCATGGCTCCGATACAGGAAATAAGAGATGCCGATGGCAAGTACACCAATTTCTCGGGAACTCCCTGGGGAGGAACAAACCCTGTCGGTATGGCTGAATTGTATAAGAATAAAACCGTTAATTCCCGCTTACTGGCGAATATGTCGCTTATCTATGAGATTATCGACGGATTGACTTTCCGGGTGAATGCCGGTGCTGAAGTCAATGCGGGTAGTTCCGACCGGTACATTCCGATTGGTTTGTCTGCCGGAGGTAAATTGGATGGTGATGCGTCTAAGTCAAAATCTAATTATTATACTATTATTAATGAGAATACTTTGACCTACGACAAGCGGTTCAATAAGAATCATGCATTGAACCTGATGGGTGGTGTTACTTTCCAGACCTATCAGTATAATGATTTGGGCGGCTCAGGTACAGGATTTCTGCGCGATGTCTATGAAACGAATAATTTGGGAGTAGCCTCTACACCCGGAACTCCGTCTTCCGGTTACAGCGATTACCGGATGGCTTCTTTCCTGGGACGTGCCAATTATAACCTGATGGAAAGATATCTGTTGACTGTCACCGCACGATATGACGGTTCGTCTAAATTCAGTAAGAACCATAAATTCGCCTTCTTCCCTTCCGCTGCATTGGCCTGGCGTCTGTCGGAAGAGAATTTTATGCAAGATATTGATTGGCTGAGCAATCTGAAACTGCGTGCCAGTATCGGACAGACCGGTAATCAATCTATTAGCCCGTATCAGACTTTCGCCCGTCTGGGAACTTCCGGTCCTATTTTCGGTGATGGAAAAGATATTGGTTTCGGTTTGTCTTCTATGGCAAACGACGACTTGAAATGGGAAACAACTACACAGACGGATATAGGTGTCGACTTCGGATTCTTTTCCAACCGCCTGAATATCGGTTTTGACTATTACTGGAAACAAACGCGTGACTTGCTCTATAATGCGACTCTTCCCCCGTCTTCCGGATATTCTTCTATGTTGAGAAATTTAGGACGTATTGATAATAAAGGTTTTGAAATATCTATCAATACAATCAATATGAAAGGAAAAGTGAACTGGACGACTAATTTGAATATTACATCCAATAAATCTGTTGTAAAAGATTTGGGTTCGGATGTGTATGGAAATAAGATTCAGCGGATAGATGCTCCTATCGGTGGCGGAAACTGGTTCCCTCTGTTTGTCGGTAAAGCTCCGTTCCAATTGTATGGTTACGAAATAGAAGGTATTTATCAGACGGATGAAGAAGCTCGTTTGAATGGCGAAGCAACCAAGAAGGCGGGTGATTACCGGTATAAAGACACAGACGGGAAAGCTGGTATTACAACAGGTGATAAAACGATTATTGCAAATACGCAGCCTAAGTTTACTTTCGGTCTGACGAATATTATCAATTGGAATAACTTCGAGTTATCATTCCTGTTAATAGGTAGTGTTGGTGGTGATATCGTTAATGAATTTAATAAAAGTATCACTAATATCGGTGGCACATGGAATATCCGCAAAGATGTTTGGGAAAACCATTGGACTCCTGAAAATCCGAATGCCAAATATGCACGTGCTTCTGTTGCGACCAAGGATTATCTGGCCTTCGGTGACCCGAGTTCGGTTTGGGTGGAAAACGGTTCGTATCTGCGATTCAAAGATATCAAACTGGCTTATACGTTGCCGTCTCAATGGTTCGCAGGTTCCCGTAAACCTAATATCTCGGTTTATCTGAGCGGACAGAATCTGATTACGATTACAAGCTATTCTCATTATGACCCGGAAGCATCCTGGACGTCTTCTGCCGTGAACGGATGGGACAGAGGGGTTTACCCGTCTGCGAAATCATTTACTTTGGGTTTACAGGTTAAATTTTAATACATATGAAAAGAATGAAAACACTGATTAAAAATATATTGCTGGCTGTACCGGTTATTCTGTCTGCTTCTTGCTCCGATTGGCTGGAAGAAGACCCGAAAACATTTATTTCTCCCTCTTCCTTCTATCAAACGGTGGAAGATTTTGACGGAGCTTTGAAAGGGTTATATCCTCAGGGACAAAATCTGAATCTGACGGAAGTTTTTGCCGACTATAATGATAAGCCTGAATCGGCTGAACAGGTCGGGGATATCTGGGCAAATAATCCGGGATATGGTTTTTATGCTTTTAGAAATGCCTGGTCCGGCCCATACAGTACGATAAAGAATGCGAATATGATATTGGAGTCGATAGAAGATAAGGATTTTACTGCCGAAACCAAGAATCGTATTATCGGTGAGGCGAAATGTTTGCGTGCCTGGTCTTATTTTACATTGGTCCAGTTCTTTGGAGATGTCCCTTTGCGGGATAAAGTCGTGACCAGTGATGCCGACGTGGCAATAGACCGTACGCCGCAGGCTGATATCTATCAGTTTATTTTTGACGATATTCTGGATGCGGAACAAAAACTTCCGGAAGAAGCGCAGGATATGGGACGTGTAAATAAATGGGTCGTAAAAGCGATTATGGCACGTATCTATCTGACATCAGCCGGCTTCCCGATGAATCAGAAAGAAAATTATGCGAAAGCCAAAGAGAAAGCGCTTGAAGTAATCAACAGCGGTCAGTATTCTTTGATGCCTACCTTCGATAAAGTCTTTAAGACGGAACGTTATACGGCTGAAACTATCTGGGCTCAGTTGTTTTCCGCTCCCGATAGCTATAGCGGTATGCATAATGAATCTTCACCGATTGGCAGCCAGACAGCCTTGTATCTTCCGACAGATGCTTTTATCGCCAGCTTCGATAAAGGTGATATGCGTAAAGAATGGGGAATTAAACCTGAATATGTAAATGCGAAAGGAAATAAAGTCATCGCGCGTACATATTATAATAAGTATATCAATGAAGAGTATCTGGAACAGGAGTTGCCAGCATCTAATACCAATATTTTGACCTGGCAGACTCAATTGATTCGTTTGGCTGAAATGTATCTGATTGCCGCCGAAGCTGAAAATGAGATAAACGGACCGGCCGGTGCTTATCAATATATCAATGCTATCCGTAAACGTGCCCGTGTCGACCAGAACGACCCGACAAACGTGCCTGACTTGAGCGGACTTTCTCAGGACCGGTTCCGTGAAGCCGTTCTGCTGGAACGTCAGCATGAATTGTATGAAGAGGGTTTTGCCTGGTACGATTTGAAACGTACCCAGACATTCGATAAGGTACAGAAAGCGCGTGGCAGCAGATTGAATGTCCCTATCGGTGCTTACAACAATACTTGGTTGATTCCTGATACCGAAATTCTGAATAACAACATACCTCAGAATCCGGATTACAGATAATTAATGTAGAATACATGAAGGGCCGGTCTGAGTTATTATTGGATTGGCCCTTCCTATATCCGTAAAATACGAATGAAAAAGCAATTTATTTATTTTTTGTCTTTGTTTGTTATGTGCCTGGCTGCTTGCAGTAATCCGGTTGATCCGACGGCATTAAACCTGGATTCGGCGAACATAAACCGGTTGATTCCTTTTCGTGGAGAACTGAATAATGGTGTGAAACAACTTTATCCGGAAGAACCTTATAAAGCATTCTGGGCGGAGAACTGGAAAACTCCCGAGCAGTCAATATCCTGGAAAGTCAATACGGACGGTGAAGACTACATGGCTGAAATGATCGTTTCTGTCAACCGGATGGGAGATGGGGAAGAAACGGAGTTGGTATTATCCAATGGAACGGACAGTGTTATTTGCCGGATAAATACAACCGGATGGCAGCGTTGCCGGTTCCCCCGTCCTTTACATTTTAATAAGGGGACTTCCGTTTTATCTTTAAAGATTGGCAAACCCGGTAAGCAGGATGATTTTAATGTGTATCTGTACTCGTTGGAAGTCACCCGGCCGGAGACTTATGAGCGGTTGCGGGCGGAAGCTACATCACTTCGCAGTAATACATCCTGGATGGCGGATTTGCCTTATGGCTTTTTCTTCCACTGGAATTCAAAGAGTATGCCTCAGTCAGGAGAGCCGTTAGCCTATGAGGATGCGGTCAATAACTTTGATGTGGACCGCTTTGCACGAACCGTTTACGAATGTGGCGGGAAGTTGATATTTTTTACAACGTCGTGGGCGGAATATTATTTCCCGGCTCCGATACAGGCAATCGATTCTATTTTGCCGGGGCGTACCACAAAGAGAGATTTAGTGGCTGATTTATCTGATGCGTTGGGTAAATACGGCATTCGTCTGATTCTGTATTACCATGTCGGTCATGGAGATAAAGAATGGTGGGAGAAGCAGCATTATACACGTGATAATGCAGGAGATTTGCTTACAAATGTGGAAAAGATAGTGGGAGAGATTAGCCAGCGGTATGGAAATCGTCTGGCCGGTTTGTGGATGGATGACGGTATCGGTTATTATCCTAACGGCGCTTCGTTTGAAAAGATTGCTAAAGCCGCCAAAAGTGGAAATAAGGAGTTGGCGATTTGTTTTAATTCCTGGATATTGCCGAAACTGACGGACTTTCAGGATTATTATGCTGGCGAACTGGGTTTGTCTTTGGCCAGTGCCGGTGTTAACGATCCTTCTCTTCCGTTGGATGGGGACGGATTGTTTCACGGTGGCCCTCAGGATGGCTTACAGGCAACTTTCTCCGGAACATTGGAGCCGGGTGACTGGACGCACATTTATAAAGATTCCATTATCGGTGATCCTGTTCTTTCCATTGACGAATTGACGCAGGTAGTGAAAGAATCTAACAAACGAAAAAATCTTCCGATGATTAATGTCCGGATTTATCAGGATGGAACGATTTCTCCGAAATCGTATGCTTTGTTGAAAGAATTGAACAATCGTGTCAGTAAAGGAGAATGACCGGAAATGTCTGCGTTCCTTAATATAGGCTTTTGACACACCGTCCTTTTTATAATATATTGTTTAACTCCTCTATCAAAGCCCCAAGAAACATGTTTTTCTTCTGGATAAGTAACCGATGGAAAAACTACTTAGTAAGTAGATGCTCGTCTACTTACTAAGTAGTGGGGTAGTCTACTTATCGAGTAGACAAAGGTCTACTTAGTAAGTAGGTTGCAGGTTACTTACTAATAGGATATAAGCCTTGTTGCATTATTCATTAATATTTATTTCAATGACATGGGAGATATGTAAGAAATTTGTATATTTGTCTCGTTCCTACGCCGATTAATAGGGGTGGGAGCAGACATATATATGAAAGGCGTTTACTTGACGCTTTGGTTTTGACATTCTAAGAATCTCGCAAATTCAATAGTGTTCGTCAAAAACAAAGCAACGGAGACGCCCTGTGGGATGTTTGTATAGCCCTTGTTGTATCCTGTTGTTTATGAAGACTTCAGGAGTATAAAGGGTACATTATATGCAATAAACATCGGCGTGGGGCTTTCGACGTTGCTCGTTTCGACGAACAGGGCAATGCGAGAGCCTTTAGAATGTGGAACGAGTGACAGGATCGGCTCCACGTTTTTTGTGTATGTGCTATTATGAATTGATGAAAAAACTGTCTATTAGGGAGCTGGAAGACGATAAATATTCAGGTTATGTTTTGCAGAAAAATTACTACAGTCTTATTATTGATATTGATGTCAAGTTCTCTTTGTCCTCAAAATGTAGCAAATTATTCAGTACTCTTAGCAAAAAATGAAACATTAGAATTTTTAGGGGAAGATGATTTTGATACAATTCAGGAATATAACATTGTTGAAATATCTATTTATCTGGATGGTAAAAGAACAGATATATGTAAATATGATGGTTCTATTTATGGGACTTTAGATTTTGGACGTTATAGAAAAAACCGATATTATTTTGCATTACAACAAGATAATGGATTAGCAAGAGGTATTACACTTTTTGAATCGATGACGGATTCTCCTTATAGTGATCAATATAAGAGAGGAACTAAGTATATTGTTAAAGATATGGATGATAGAAGAAAAGATATGTGGACGTGTTATTTAGTTGAATATCCAGAGAATGGTAAAATTCAATTTATGGTAGATGGTTCAGGGGAGGCTGGTCAAAAAGATGTCTTAATGACTTATACCTTAAGGAAAAAATAATTTGGGCTTAGGATAATAAAAATAATAAGGAATGAATAGGAAATGGATAAAGAGAGCAATTATTGGCTCTCTGTTAATAACAATGGTTGTTGCAGGACTTGGTTTTGCTGCATATAAATGGGCAAAACAATATTATTATGAACAATTGGAGAATTTGATCGTAGATCGATATCTTGAAGGGGAAGATGCGATAGGTGCGTATGCCTTTTCTCCTGAAATATCAACAACTCTTTATTCTAATGAATACAAATATCAGCATATAAATATGCTCCAAGTTATAGAAGAAAAAATAGAATTAGATGCTAATGCAAAAGATTGGCCGTCAGATTTAATCTCTTTAAGAGGTGAGGAGTATAGCATAATGAATCTTGGTAGGTTTATTAATCCTATTTATGGAGAACTTGCAGATTGTAACAAATTTGCATGGTGGATATCTGTGAATCCATTGAATAAATTCATGGTTGTAAAAAAGACTAGAAAAGGCTTTGAATTTATAGATGAGTATATTATGGGGATAGGATTTAAATACTTACCACCTTGTTCTACAAAAACAACAAAACTTTTTAATAAATCAGAGGTTGTACATACTTATTCTGATTTTTCCTTATGTGGCGAATATATAAATTATCTTATTGATGATAAATATAAGGATGTTTATTTGAAAAGAAATGCAAATGTTCATGATATATTAGAAAAGGATTTGAGACTGAATACATGGAGGGCAAATCACGAAGGAGGCAATTTGTATTTTGGAAATGGATTTTATGAATTGAGGCCAGACTATAATTATTTAGATAAAGGGAATGTATATACTAGCTACAATACATATGGAAATAATTATTATTCTCTTTATAATGCTACAGTGACAGTGAAGTATTCAATACAAGAATGTAAAGGTATTTTGGAAGATCTAGTGTTAAATGTTACTCTTGGTGTAATGGGTATATTTATTATAATATATTTGGTATATTGTTGGAAAGCTGGTGTTAAATATTAAATCTTATGGAAACTGTTTTAATAATTGGAGGGATTCTTTTTGTTATTGGATTTATAGTTGCGCTATACGATGACAAAAGTCTATCTGAAGCAAGAGATACAGGATGTGGTTGTGTTATTGCTGCAATAATTATAAGTATTTTATTTTTTATTATTTGCCAAACATGTTCAAATTGGGCAGATCCGGATTCGGGTCTCAATAGGCAAATAAGAGACGGTTATAATCTTTATGACTGATTTGATTTTAAGATAAATGTCATATGAAAAAAGGAATTTTAAGTGTGTTGTTATTTTGGATATCTTCTCAAATTTCTTTTGCGGCAATCAATTTAGTGTGTAAGGTGCAATATGAAAAAAGATATGGTTGGTCTGATCCTGTGAAAGCCGAAATAACATTAGCGACAGGAAATGAACTGAATCAGGCAACAGGAAGGTATAGCTTTCAGAACTATAAGGTGTATGCAACAGTTTGGTTCTCTAACGAAGAATGTGCTATTATTGAACTTGGAGCAAATCCGATAGGGATTGGAGCGAAAATGAAATATGAAGATCTGGATCGGATATTTATGTTTCGAACGTATTCGGAAGGGGAACAGGTAAATAGTGAATACAAAATTCGCTGGAAGATAACGGCGAAAGATATGTTTGGATATATAGATGAAAGGATAAGATAATGAAACGTTTTCTATTTTTTTTGATCAGTTTGTTTATTTGCTTTGTGGCCAACGCTCAGCAAGGTATTCGCTACACCTCTTCGAACTTGAACTTGCGTATGGGACCAGGAACGAACTATGCAGTTCTTACAACTGTTCCCACAGGGACGTTGGTAACAATAGATGAAGATTGTAATTGCCAGTGGGTTCCAGTTGAGTTTAATGGCCAGATTGGATATATTTCGACCAAGTATTTGACGAAAGAGAAAAGTGTATCGAAAGCGATTACCTCTCCTGCGCGAATTAAATATTATACTAATTCAAAAGGAGAGCGAGTACAATCTCCTACTCGTTATAATTCAGCTCCAGCGGGAGCGACAGCTCTTTGTCGAGATGGAACCTATAGTTTCAGTAAAAAACGGAGAGGTACTTGTTCACATCATGGTGGGGTAGCGAGGTGGTTGTAGGTGATTAATAAAGAGAAGCTAAATGTAAAAACTAGTGTGTTAAGATATGAAAGCTCCAATTTTTGCGATAGATAGGCATCGGATAAATAGTGATCCTACTAAAAAAGGTCAAAGCTAATATCATATCTTGATACCATTTTGTATAAAATCATAAATGATGATTCTGATGAAAAAGTCTTTGATTCAAAATAAGAAAAAAATCATACGATTAACCATCATTTCAGCCATCGCTGTCATAAGCATAGTGGTTGTGGTTTGTAATGTGTTGGTGGCTGGTTGTGCCTCAGGTAAGGTATTTGACAGGGTGGAAGAGATACCACATCGTAAAGTCGGTTTGCTGTTGGGGACTGCTCCGGTTACTCCTTGGGGGACGAAAAATCTTTATTTTACGTATCGCATTGATGCGGCAGCCAAATTGTTTCATGCAAAAAAGGTTGATTACCTTATTGTAAGTGGTGATAATCATTCAACAGATTATGATGAGCCGACTTGTATGCGTGATTCGTTAGTCGCTTGCGGTGTACCGAATGAGCGAATTATTTCGGATTATGCCGGTTTTCGAACGCTTGATTCGGTAGTGCGATGTAAAGCTATTTTTGGACAAGATAGCGTTACAATTATTTCACAGTCTTTTCATAACGAGCGTGCGATTTATTTAGCGGGTCATAATCAAATAGATGCGATTGCATTCAATGCCCAAGATGTAACTTCTGTGTGGACAACCTGGTTGAGGGTACATAGTCGTGAGCTTTTAGCTCGGGTTAAAATGTTTATTGACTTGGTTGTCGGAAAGCAACCCCGTTTCTTGGGAGAAAAGGTCGAAATTCCGAATATAGGATAGCTTATTTAAAGGTAAAGCTGATCGTTGTATTGGAGGTATAGTCTTTGTTCTAGTTGTTTGGGAGTGCTTGTAATATTCTTACTGTTGTAATTGTTGTTGTTATTGCTATTGGTTTTACTATTGATTTTGTTCCTGTTGAATATTTGATTGATATTGTGTTTTATTTTGTTTGTAATGCTGTTGATATGCTTCTTGTTTTAAATTGTTTTAGTATGCAAAAGGTTTTGTAATATATTGATTGTTTGGTATTTAGTTGTTTTGTTGTTTAGGCCTGTAATTTATATTTGTTTTGTTTTGATATTGTATAAAAAGGTATTATGTTTGCAGAGGGAATCAATGTCGGTTTCCATTAAAAATTTAAAATATGGCACTGAAATTCAGACGTGTCAAAAAAACTTTCGGTTTTGATGAAACAAAGACCGAAAAGTATGTGGTAACTCCTGATAGAGGGGTTCCGGTTTCTTTTAAAGACCTGTGTGGGCAAGTCTCATTGGTCTCAGGAGTTAATAAAGGTAATGTAGTGGCAACACTGGATGCCTTGGTAGTTTCCATGCAGACGTATATCCGTCAAGGGCATGCGGTTCGTATGGACGGTTTTGGTACTTTTGTTCCTTCTTTTAATGCCAAAAGTAGTTTGGTAGAAAAAGAAGCGAACGCAGATTCTATTTATCGGATGAAATTACGTTTTATTCCTTGTACAGAATTAAGGGAGATGATGTATGGCATCGAAGTGGTTTTTAATGAAAAAGACAGCACTTCGGATTCTGATAGTTCTAATACTGATAGGCCTGAAATTGAATAGGGCTATGGATAAAACGGATTGAGTAAAGTCCGTTCAATTGATTGAGGGTTGGTTCTCTGTTAAAATGCAAGATGAACCGCCCTCTTTTCTTGATAAATGAAAGAAAAAGTAAGATTTTTCTTTTAAATCCTTTGCTCGTACAAATTATTATTCTACATTTGCAGCGTCAAACAAAATAAAGACGATAAGAAAAGATGATGAACAATGTATTACATATTATTCTCGTGGTGGTCCTTCTAGTCATTAGTAGGTAAGGAGAAAGGTGTGTAAGAAGTTGTGAAGTCGTAAAAGATATTTCTTAAGCCTTTCTCCATATAGAGAAGGGCTTTTTTATTGACTAAAAGATAAAAACAGATATGATGAAGAATCCGTTAAGAAGCTCCTATAGCACAGAAGGCAGACGTATGGCCGGAGCCCGTGCATTATGGCGTGCCAACGGCATGAAAGAAGAACAGTTCGGTAAACCGATCATTGCCATTGTGAATTCATTTACCCAGTTTGTACCGGGCCATGTGCATCTACACGAGATCGGACAGCAGGTAAAAGCGGAAATCGAAAAGCTCGGTTGCTTTGCCGCAGAATTTAATACGATCGCTATTGATGACGGTATTGCTATGGGACACGACGGAATGCTTTATTCTCTGCCTTCCCGCGACATCATTGCTGACAGTGTGGAATATATGGTGAATGCGCATAAGGCTGATGCAATGGTTTGTATCAGTAACTGCGACAAGATTCCTCCGGGTATGCTGATGGCCAGTATGCGTCTGAATATTCCGACAATCTTTGTATCCGGCGGTCCGATGGAAGCCGGTAATCTGGACGGACGTGCACTCGATTTGATCGACGCCATGATTGAAGCGGCTGACGATTCTATCAGCGATGAACAAGTAGAAAAGGTGGAACGTTCCGCTTGCCCGACCTGCGGTTGCTGTTCTGGTATGTTCACGGCTAACTCTATGAACTGTCTGAACGAAGCGATTGGATTGGCTCTTCCCGGCAACGGAACAGTTGTTGCAACACATGCCAACCGTACCCGCCTGTTCAAAAAAGCCGCGAAGATGATTGTTGATAATGCCTTTAAATATTATCGTGACGGCGATGATTCCGTATTGCCTCGCAGTATTGCCACCCGTCAGGCCTTCCTGAATGCTATGTCGCTGGATATTGCCATGGGGGGATCGACGAATACAGTCCTTCACCTGTTGGCCGTGGCTCATGAAGCGGAAGTCGATTTTACAATGAAAGACATCGATATGCTTTCACGCAAAACACCGGTTATCTGTAAAGTGGCTCCGAGTTGTTCTTATCATGTGGAAGATGTGAACCGTGCCGGAGGTATCATCGGTATTATGAATGAGCTGGTAAAAGCCGGTCTGGTGGACGGTTCCGTGAAACGTGCGGATGGTCTGACTTTGAATGAGGCTATCGACCAATACTGCATTACCTCTGTAAATGTAACGGAAGAAGCAATCAATATTTATAAAAGTGCTCCGGCCCACCGTTTCAACCTGGTGCTCGGATCGCAGGAAAGTTATTATAAAGAACTGGATACCGACCGTGCAACCGGATGTATCCGCGATGTGGAACATGCTTATGTGAAAGACGGCGGTCTGGCTGTTCTGTATGGAAATATTGCACAGGACGGTTGTGTGGTTAAAACAGCCGGGGTAGATGAAAGTATCTTCCGTTTTGCCGGTCCTGCCAAAGTATTCGATTCGCAGGATGCCGCTTGTGAAGGTATCCTGAAAGATCAAGTCGTCTCCGGCGATGTCGTCGTTATCACCTATGAAGGTCCTAAGGGTGGTCCGGGTATGCAGGAAATGTTGTATCCTACCTCTTATATAAAGAGTAAACACCTGGGTAAAGAATGTGCGCTAATCACAGACGGACGCTTCAGCGGTGGAACATCAGGTTTGTCAATCGGACATATTTCTCCCGAAGCGGCTGCAGGCGGAGCGATTGGCTTAGTGAAAG
>ERZ857882.1777-NODE-1777-length-24290-cov-3.386425_pt1 | contig 24290 bp, 24 predicted proteins | sample MGYA00519697_ERZ857882 | MGnify/ENA primary metagenome ERZ857882 (study PRJEB31778, sample SAMEA3449373) | human gut metagenome | biome: human gut; feature: human-associated habitat; material: faeces | place: United Kingdom | collected 2010/2012 ...
GGTATTGCAGCCGGTATTTGTTTCTATTACCAGAGCCTGACAATAAATATCATCGGTATGTTATTGCTTATCTGGGCAAACTCATACGACAGCGCCGACGGACAGCTGGCTCGCATGACCGGTAAGAAAACACCATTGGGTCGTATTCTGGACGGAACAGCCGGCGACTGCTGGTTTATTGCTATCTATGCCGCCATCTGCCTTCGGTTAACACCGGAATGGGGTATCTGGATCTGGATATTTGCTGCTATCACCGGATTTTTCCACAGCAAACAAGCCGCTATGGCTGATTATTACCGGAATATCCACCTGTTATTCCTGAAAGGAAAAGCCGGAAGCGAACTCTCCCACTCTCCCGCCCTGAAAGAGAAATATAAGACGATGAGTTGGAAAAAAGATTTTATCTACAAACTTTTTGAAACATTTTATATCAACTATACCGTCGGGCAGGAAGCATTGTCACCGAAGTTTCAGAAAATGATGAACATTATCCGGACCAAGTATCACGATGAAGCTCCGGAATGGTTCCGGAAAGCCTTCCGTGAAAAGAGCCTTCCGATGATGAAATACACGAATATGCTGTCATTCAACACACGTGTCATTGCTTTATTCGTCAGTCTTTTCATCGATATGCCCTGGCTGTATTTCGTATTTGAAATGACAGTATTGAATATCATGCTGGCATATATGATCGTAACACACGAACGTTTCTGTGCTCAATTCACTAAAGAACTCGAATCAAAATCATAAATATATGTTCGAATCAGACAAGATAAAAGGAATCATATTCGATTATGGCGGTACCATCGACAGCAATGGCATGCACTGGGCCGAAGTGATCTGGATGGCTTATCAGGCCGAAGAAGTACCGGTGAGCAAAGAGATCTTCCGGAATGCCTATGTGCACGGCGAACGGACGTTAGGTAAAAATCCGATCGTAAAGCCCCATCACACTTTCCTCGACATGCTGCGCCTGAAGACAGACATACAGATCGAATGGCTCAAAGCCGGCGATTTTATCCCCGAAGCGTATGCCACTCCCGGATTAAAACAACGGCTGGCCGACTGGTGCTATGCTTATGCACGGAAGTCGATCGACACAGCTCGTCCCATACTGGAGGCATTGTCTCAAAAATACCCCCTGGTACTGGTCTCCAATTTCTACGGGAACATCGAATCCGTATTAAAAGATTTTCATCTGGATACTTATTTTAAATCGATTGTCGAATCAGCAGTTGTCGGTATCCGTAAACCCGATCCGGCTATATTCGAATTAGGTGTAAAAGAATTATCATTGCCAGCAGAAACGATCGTCGTAATCGGAGATTCTCACGATAAAGACATTATCCCCGCTACGTCTATCGGCTGCAAAACAATCTGGCTGAAAAGTATCGGCTGGAGCGATTACCGGGGAGATGAATCGGCCGACCTGGTTATTACTGATTTCATAGAACTGGAACAGGCATTCAGCCTATAGACTTTCTGACCATCAATAATTCAATAGAAACCTTTCCAATCATAAAAGTAGTCCTATCTTTGTTACCAAAAAAACAGGACTACTTTTATGATAAAAAAATATGCACTAGTACTATTCGTACTACTCACATCATGTGACCTGATAGACTACCATCCATACGACGGCAGAATCACGTACAAGGAAGACAAAGATATCAATGAAATGAATATTTTTAAAATCCGGAACGCCTGCCAGGATAAAGACACCATCCGTTTTATCTTTACAGGCGACACCCAGCGCTGGCTGGATGAAACGAATGACTTTGTGAAGCATGTCAACCAACGGGACTCTATCGATTTTGTCATTCACGGAGGTGACCTGACCGATTTTGGTATCAAAAAAGAATATATCTGGCAACATTCAATTTTATCCAAGCTAAAAATACCTTATGTTGCCCTGATCGGCAATCATGACATTATCGGCAACGGGGAATTGGTATACGAGGATATGTACGGTCCTAAAAACTTCTCATTCAGCGTCGGCCCCTCACAGTATTATGGTGGAGGTGGTGCAATCCGTTTCATCTGCCTGAATACGAATGCGCTTGAATACGATTACTCTATTCCTGTACCCGATTTCTCCTTTATAAAGGGTATACTGAACAGTACAACAGAAGATGATAAATGCACGATCTTTGTTATGCATGTGCCGCCCGGAAGCGAGCAATTCAATAACAATGTGGCAGATATCTTCCAGGAAAAGATACGGGAATTTCCCAATCCTCTTTTCTGCTTGCATGCCCACGACCATAACATTGCCGCCCGCGACCTGTTCGATGACGGGATCATTTATTATTGCTGCGACAATATCGGCAAACGTACTTATTTACTCTTTACCGTAACACCTGATGACTACTCATATGAAATCGTTAAATTTTAAATTACTACTGCTCTTAACCTTGCTTTTTCCGTTTTATACAAATGCTCAGGACAGTATCCCTGCCCCAACTTTGTATGACAGACATATAGAAAGATACACTTCACTATGGGAAAATCTTATCCCCCGGTACAGTAAAATACAATTTGCCGGTTCCATGGGCATGTTCTCTTTCGGGATCGGATGGGACTACTACCGCCATCACTGGGAAACAGACCTTCTCTTCGGATTTGTTCCCAAAACCACCCGTAACCTGAAAGCTGAAAGTTCAAAAAAACGTCACACCATGGCAACATTCACGGTAAAGCAAAATTATATCCCCTGGAGAGTTCCTTTGCATAAAAACATTGATTTCGAACCGTTAACAACAGGGTTATACATTAACACCCTGCTTGACAGAGATTTTTGGGTACAAAGCCCTGACAAATACCCTAAAGGCTATTACTTCTTTTCAACAAGAGTACGGACCCACATTTTTCTTGGCGAACGTGTCACCTTTAAATTCAATAATCCGGGAAGATGGCATAAATCAGTCACGCTGTTTTACGAACTCAGCTCATGCGATCTGTATATCCTTAACAAATTTGGAAACAAATATCTGAAGCCGAAAGACTATCTCAGCCTGTCATTTGGCCTGAAGTTTCAGATATTGTGATAAGAAATATTACACTTCCATAAGAGATTACTCATCACTACATTATAATAAATACAAATATTTGTATATGCCATAGACTATATTTGTTCTTTTTAACCAGTAACCACACATTACTTATTGTATTATTTAACATATAAAAACAATCTTCGAAAAAACTTCAAAACAAGAGTCTGAACCACCTTTCACAACACACAATAACAAGCTATAACCCACAGACATACCATAAAAAGTAATGACTAAAAAAAACGATCGTTTTTTTTAGTCACCGCAAAGGTATGCATTTTATTCATATCCACAACAAAGAAAAAAATATTTAGATTTTAATTTTCAAAACTTATATAGAAATTGTTTCAATTGTTAAAATAGACAAAGTAATGACTACTTAAAACGATCGTTTTAGCTAGTCATTGTTTTTCGTGAGCTCACATCTGTGACTGACGAACTTTGTTGTGTCAATACCTTATAGTTTGTTATGATTTATATATTCATTGCTATTTCTCTACTTATATCAATAGTTCTATCAGCGCTTATTATTCCAAGGATTCTCGTCGTAGCTTTCCGAAAAAAGTTATTCGACATCCCCGACGAACGAAAAGTCCATAGCGGAATAATTCCCCGCCTGGGCGGCATATCATTTGTCCCCACCATCCTATTTTCATTGGCTTTCACCACCGGATTAAGGTATCTTATCGGTTATGAAATCGCCATTGACAGCCTTCATTTCATAGTTCCCGAATTTTATTTCTTAGTCTGTGGCTTAACGTTATTGTATTTATCAGGCATAAAAGATGACTTAGTCGGACTGCGTTACCGAAGCAAATTCGTTATACAGATCATAGCAGCCTCCCTTATCCCCCTGTCCGGCCTATGGATCAACAACCTGTATGGCCTTTTCGGAATTGAAGAACTTACCCCCTGGTTAGGAATCCCTTTTACAATCCTATTAACTGTATTTATTGTTAATGCGATCAATCTAATTGATGGTATTGATGGATTAGCGTCCGGGTTAAGTAGTATATCACTGTTAACTCTCGGCAGCTTATATATCTATTATGACCAGTGGATTTATGCCATGCTCGCTTTTTCTACACTGGGAGTACTACTACCCTTCTTCTATTATAATGTTTTTGGAAATGTAGATCGCTGTAAAAAGATATTTATGGGGGATACAGGTAGTTTGACACTAGGATATATATTAGCTTTTTTAGCTATCTCCTATACCAATAACAATCCTGAAAGAGCCCCATATTCAGAGGGAGCTATCGTTATTGCCTTTTCTACTTTAATAGTTCCTATGTTTGATGTGATCCGGGTAATATTGGTGCGTGCCCGAAATCACAAAGGGTTATTCAATGCAGACAGGAACCATATACATCATAAATTTTTGGATATGGGGTTTAGTCCTCGCAGAGCTATGATTTATATACTAACGATGACGTTATCATTTAGTGTTATCAATATCATATTGGCACCTGTCCTGAATAACAATATATTGCTTTTGGCAGATATAGTTGTTTGGATTGGATTGAATTTATGGTTTGATTGGATACGAAATAGAAAATAATTTAGCGGAATGAACCATCCGAAAGTTAACGACTCAGCGGAACAATGCTTTACATTATGGAAGCGATGGTGTAATCGAAATGGTAGCTACGTATCATAGTGTGATAAGAACCGTGAAATTAGAAGGTAGTTCAGCCTGGAAATTCATTGGGACATTTTTCAAAAAAATCTTTAATGGTTGCAGGGATTATCTGAATTTAATCCCTAATAAAATCTCATTGGCCACTGGCTAATGTTAAAACCAGAATTAATTTTTAACAAAACTCGGTTTAGGGCACAGTAAAGTGCCCTTTCAAAGGGGTATATCCTAATTTTAGTGCTTACTCAGGGTGAGTTAGTTCAAATGTTGTAAAGTTATGTCATCGGAAAGTACACGTAGAATAGCGAAAAATACTGGATTTTTGTATGTGAGGATGTTACTTACGATGGGCGTGGCGTTTTATACGTCGCGAGTGGTGTTGAATGCTTTGGGGGTAGAGGATTACGGAATTTATAACGTAGTAGGAGGAGTGGTGGCGATGTTCTCGTTTTTGACGGGGATGTTTACCAGCGCAACACAACGTTTCCTGAATTATGAAATGGGGTTAGGCAATCGAAAACGTTTGAATGAGATTTTCAGCATGAGTGTCACATTGAATGTAATGATTGCGACTTTGATTGTGCTGGTTTCGGAAATTGTCGGATTATGGTTCATCAATCATAAATTGGTTATTCCCGAAGATCGCTTAATGGCAGCTCATTGGGTATTTCAGTTTTCTTTGTTGGCTATGGCTGTGACCATCATAAGTACCCCTTACAATGCGGTAATTATTGCCCATGAGCGTATGAGCGCGTTTGCATATATTGCGGTGGTGGAATGCCTATTGAAGTTGGGAGTAGCCATTGTTATCGTGTATTGTGGCGAAGATAAATTAATTGTATATGGCACTTTGTTGTTGGTGGTAGCTTTTATCGTGAGGACGATTTATTCTTTATATTGCAAGAGGAGATTCGAGGAGTGCCATTATAAATTTTATTGGGACAAGGTGTTGTTTCGTGAAATGGGAGCGTTTGCGGGATGGAACATGTACGGGAATTTTGCATTTGTCATGACGACGCAGGGAGTGAATATGTTGTTGAATATGTTTTTTGGGCCTGCGGTAAATGCTTCGCGAGCGATTGCTGTACAGATACAAGGTGCCATAATGGGATTGGCAACCAATTTTACTATGGCAATAAATCCGCAAATAGTCCAAAGCTATGCGCAAGAGAGACGAGAAAATATGTATCAGTATGTTTTTTGGGGAGCGAAGTTTTCTTTTTTCTTATTGTTGATTTTGATTGTGCCTATTTTATTGGAAACGGAGTTTTTACTGAAAATTTGGTTGAAACAAATTCCTGATTACTCTGTTGTTTTTGTCCGCTTGATTTTAATTCAAACTTTGTTATGGATATTGCATGTACCTCTGCATTCTGCTATTCATGCCAGTGGAAAAATGAAGAGGTATCAATTGATAACCGGGACGTTTTCGTTGCTCAGCATTCCCTTTGTTTATATGATTTTGTGTTTAGGCGAAACGCCTCCTTCTGTTTTTCTCGTTTATATAGGAATTTATTTTATTTATATTTTTATCTATTTTAGATGTATGAAAAACCGTTATGTAATTATCATCTATTGATATATTATCTATTGTAAATTCTATGCCCTTATCCTTTACTGCTAAATTTATATTGTTACTCGTTTTTTCAAAATCATTTTTATCTGATAAATACAGTGATTGTTTATTCTGATTAAAATAATCAATTATATATATGTTTAATTTTAAAATTATTATCATGAAAATTGTAACTTTTTTATTGCTATCCATTTTTTTAATTTCTTGTTCTAATCTTGAAGAATCAGAATTACCTCCAAACAACGAAGTCAAAATGAACAGTCATGCTCGTGTGAATAAGCTTGAAGTCGTAAAACTTCTTAAAGACCCTGTTTATGTTGCTTACAACATTCAACATAAACGATTATTTAAAAGAATATACAAGACATTTAAACCTATTTCATTGGAAGATAGAAAAGATTTACTTGCACTATTTCCTCTTTACATGAATAACCCTGAACAATATTTATCTTTAGCACAAGAGAAGATAAAAGAGACGGTTGGAATAGATGCATTTGAAGATTTATTGAATGAGATCGAAATATTACAGTCAAAAGAAAAAGATCTTTTTCAATCTCAAAACTATATTAGTTTAGACGAAGTGGATAAAGAATTGATAATAAAAGATCTATTTTACAATTTGCCATCAATGTCTATTTTGTTGAATCCTGTATTACAAACTAAAAGCGTTTCTGAATCTCAATGTGTTCAGGATTGCGCTGCATCTAGAGACGAAACAATCCAAGAGGCGGCTTTTGCAGCTTTATGTGGTATGGCAGGTGGTCTAGCTACATGTGTAACAACTGGAGGATGGGGGACTGTTGCCGGTCTAGTTTCTGCTTTTTTAGCTGCTCATGCGGGTGATATGGCTATAAAGAATGCATGGAATGCTTATGAAAGATGCATAAAATACTGTTGACAAGATTTAACAAAACAAAGAAAATGTGTACTTCTATTTCTTATTCATTACTAAATAAAGGTACACATTTATTTCTTTTAAGTACGTCACCTTAATTAGTTTATATTATTCTCGTTTTGCAAATCCTTTATTTATAGAGGCTTTTTGAATTTTATAGTATAAACTTATTTACGGGAGGCACTTATATTCAAAATCCATTTTTAAAATGAAAAATATTAATCAAATATTAGTAATAATTATAATGACCATTATATTTTCTTGCAATAAGTCGAATGAATTGAAAGATTTTGATTTGTTTTTGTATTTTGTTGATATATCATATAGCTCCAATGAACCAATTGCTTTGTACACAAAAAATATTACTCCTATTAATAAGATAAAATCATTCAATTTGGATAAAAATCAGGTGCTTTCTTTTGAAAGAATTTTGGGGATAAAATTAGATACCAATTTGATTATAATAAATGGAATGAATATTACAGACATATATTCTATTAAATTTGCAACAAACACTAATTCAAACAAAATCGAAAAAAAATCAAAAAAAACAATTTCCGACATAAATAAATCAATTACTGACACAAAGAATATTTTATATAATAAATACAACATGGATATCACCAAGGAATACACATCCAAACTTAGTTACTATAACAAATTATTAATATTCAACTCCTTGCCAGAAAACAACTCTACAAACAAAATGAATATGGCATTAGATCTATGGATAAACTCAGATATTTTATACAAAGAACTATACACAAAAGAAACTCTAAAAATCTTCACTTATATCAATCAATTATCAGAAAATAATAGTGATTTTATTTCTTTATCTGATTCTATTATATCTTTAGGTAATATTTCTTATAAAGAAGAAGTTATTAAGGTTGTCTATTTGAAAAATAAATCAGAATATCCAATAGTGATAACATCTATTGAATCAACATGCAATTGCTCTACTGCTATTTTTCCAAAATACCCATTAAAAAAAAACTCAATAGATTCTATAAAGATTAAATTTAAGGGAACATCTTTAGGAATTAATATAAAAAATATCAGACTCAAATTTTCAGGAAACAAAACACTTAATATACAAGTTAAAGCAAATGTTACTCTGTGATTTTAGAAAATAATAGATATTAGAGTTTACGCAAACTTAGTTTTTGTACGTCCATGGCTTGATTTTAATACTCAGATTATGCAAAGCAACACATGTAGCAAATATACGTTCAACGAAGGAATTGGCCCTCAGACGACATTCGTCCTTGACGATTCTCATAAATTTGACACTTTCGATGGCATGTTCCACCCGTACCCGAATGCTAGAAACTTTCTTATTGAACTCTTTTTGTTCTTTAGAAAATTCCTTTCCCTTCTGCTTTTTGATAGGCTGTATAACTGTCGCCTTTTCGGGTGCATACCCTTAATAGCCGGTATCTTGATAAAGGAAACAAGGTATAGGAAAGAAATACATTGTATCAGCCATCCTCTTGTCGTGTGTCTTTCTAAAAACGGTTTGGCAGACAAAGAGGATCAAGCAAGACATAGTAATGACAACAGCATTCTTTACCGTATGACGTTTTTTCTTAGCGCTGTATTACTCATTCTGTTCGTCCTAATCAACCGGGCGAGAAATTTCCCTCTCAATACCGTCATGAAGCAGTATGGGATGAATGCTACTATTTTGGGAGAGTTCAGTGTGGAAAGTTCTTTATCCGTCCGGACCGGAACAAGCCCCATTACCTGAAGGCTCAAACCAAGGATATAAGTCAAACAGTGAATAAAGGGTATTGCAATGTTTCTGATCCATACCAAAACAAGCCGCGTGATACTCTTGCAAAGGGTTATTCTTCAGATATACAAGAGTAAAGAAAAAATATTCGTAACATTAGGTAAGGGGGGGTGTTGCTATATATGCAAAAACTGCGACGGTTACTACGATGTTTACCTGTAAAGTTCATATTCAGACAAATAATCATCATGAGATGCCTCAAAATAGGGAAGCAAATGGGAAAACTGAATATGATCCAAGCTTGTCAAGGCATGGAAACTTTTGGGATTATCTTTATGCTCTGTATAATTCATATTACAAAGGTACACACATATGCAATATATAATATTACATTTACAACTGGTTTGAGAGCCTTTCGGCATGCGGATTAATTGCATAGGAGGGCATTCTAGTTACAGCAGCGTATCTTTAACTTACAAAAAATCAACAAATTATAACACATCTTTTTTCTTGTTTTTAATATGTTCGTTTCATTTTTAAGTATTGTTCTTACTGTTTGACAATTCGTTTTTTTGACAATACTTCAATAATCTATTCAGTGTTTTTGAGCCAGATTTAACCAACTCCATTATCTAATTTCAAATTAACAATAAAAATTCACTAAATCATCAAAGAATATGTCGAAAAAAAAATGTAAAGTATTATTTGTTAATCTTTTTCTGGTTTGTGGTCTGATATCATGTCACACAAATAGTAAATTAGAACAAGCCCTATTTATAGCCGGAAAGAATAGAGCCGAATTAAAGAAAGTGCTTGCGCATTACGAAAAGGAGACTGATTCATTGAAGTTGAAAGCAGCTGTTTTCCTTATAGAAAATATGCCGGGGCATCGTTCCTATACCGGAGAGGCTATAGATAATTATTACAAGGAACTGGATAGGGTATTAAATACGGATAGCACTGTCGGGTATAAAAATGAGAAGATAAAAGAATTGGCTCATGATTATTTGAAAGTCCCTTTTCAAGAAGAGGAGGATGTAAAGATAATCAAAGCTGACTATTTAATACGTAATATAGATCAAGCTTTTGACCTATGGAAAAATGGAGAAAAAGTGGAACATGTTACTTTTGAACAATTCTGCGAATTTATACTTCCTTATAAATGTTTTGAATATCAGCATTTGGATGGCTGGAGGGATACTTTATCCGTACGGTTTAATAAAACACTTGAACCTTTGTCCCAAAACGATTATTTAAAAACGTCTTCCTATTATGCCGCCAGTAAAATAAACCGTGAAATTAATAGTTCGTTTTGGAGAACGGAAGCTGCAGCTATTAAAAAGCCTGTCGGAATGCCTTTTTTGAATTCATCTCTTTACAAAGTTGCTTATGGAGATTGTTACGGATCTGCAACATTGGCTACGATGGTATTGAGAAGTCATGGACTTCCAGTTGCCATGGATTATATCCCACAATGGGGGAGGAAAGAAGGACGGCATGTGTGGTATACGCTATTGAGTGATAACGGGAAATTAATGCCTTTTTGTTGGGGATTGACATCTAATCCCGGAGAACCTTTCTTTCCTTATGACCCTGTCCCGAAGGTGTATAGATTGAGTTATACAGCAAATGAAAGAATAGCTCGCTACTTGAAAGAGGCAGTATATAAACATCCTTTTTTTGAAATATTCGAACAGGATGTTACACAGGAATATATTCAGACAAGTGATTTGTCCGTACCCTTAACTACAGATAAATTGAAAGATAAATATGTTTATCTGGCTGTTTTTGATAACTATAAATGGAGTGTAGTTGATTTGGGAGTTTTGAATAAAAACAAAGCTGAATTTCAACATGTAGGACGTGAGATTGCTTACGTAGTTTTAGGATATGATGGCATAAGGTTAGTTCCGATTTCTCATCCTTTTGTCGTTCAGAAAAATGGAAAATTGAAATACTTGGATGCTGATGATACACATTTAAGAAAAGTGCGTTTGTATCGCAAATACCCCAGTGGACCAGGAGTCGAAAATTTAGAACATCGAATTGTAGATGGAGAGATCCATGCTTCCAATGATAAGAATTTTACTCAATATGAGTTGTTGTACAAGATTGATGATTTTTCTTATCCCGATTTAATAAAATTGAATCCAGGTAAAAAGTATCGTTATTGGCGTTATTATTCCGGAGAGAATGGTTATTGTAACATTGCGGAATTACAGTTTTTTGAAAAGAATACAGACAGTGTAGTTTGTGGAAATGTTATCGGAACAGGGATATATCTTAATAATCCGACTATGGCTAGAGAAAAAGCCTTTGATGGCGATTGGCTGACTTATTATCATGCCAAGTCTCCCACAGGAGGATGGGTTGGATTGGATTTAGGAAAATCTGCTATTATTGACCGTGTAAGATGTGTTCCGAGAAGTGACGATAATGCGATACATTACGGGGATGTTTACGAATTGAAATATTGGGATCTAGATGGTTGGAAATCTTTAGGGACACAAAAAGCAAAAGAGCGGTTCTTACTTTTTGATTCAGTTCCGGATAATGCCCTTTTATTATTGGATAATCATACAAGAGGGAAACAGGAACGTATTTTCATTTATGAAAATGATCATCAGAGATGGTGGTAAACTTGCTAAAAAATATCAAGAATGCTGTTATGGCATACTACATTTTGATTACTATCGTATTATGTCAACTAAATGCCGGATATTACAAAAACACTTTGTTTTTGGGGAGTTACATTTGCCACGGAAACAAGCATTTATTATGGATGAAGCATTGAGGGAAAAATTATGTGGACGGTTAATATGGTACTTTGGGCTATCGAACTCAAAAAAAGAGAAAGTGCCTTGCATAAGTCAAGAAGAGTGGGATTATATTGAACGTTGGGTGAATTATGTTCTTGAAGGATTTTTACAACGATTAAGAAAAACTCATCCAAATCTTACCCGTAATGATTTACGTATATGTTGTTTATTGAGATTAAGATTGTCCCGTTCTCATATTGCCAACTTGATGGGTATATCTCTTTCTTCTGTATCAACCTACAAATTACGTATTAAAAAAAAGATGAATATCAGACACTTGGATTGTAAATCAGAGCAAAGTCTTTATCTTTCCTATTTATATTCTATCTGATTTCTTATTTTTCTTGCCCTATATCAATGTCGCATCAAACTTTGCAATGAAAATAAAGCAAATACTATTTCATCGCAAAAAGAAAATGAAGTATCTTCGTTGTTATATATAAAGAAAAACAAAAGAATATCCATATGAAAAGAATCAACAACTCAGTCTTACGCAGTGCGTTTGCCATGATTTTAGGATTTGTACTGGTCTTATGGCCGGAAGCAGCTGTCACCTATCTGGTTATTACTATCGGTATCTGCTTTATTATACCTGGTATATTTTCTCTACTGAATTATTTCACCCGGGAAAAGGTAGAAGGGGAACCCTCCCCCATGTTTCCCATAGACGGAGCCGGAAGCATTTTGTTTGGGGCATGGCTTGTTATCATGCCGGAATTTTTTGTTAATATATTAATGTATATCCTGGGAGCCTTATTAGTAATTGCCGGAGTCCAGCAAATCGCGATGCTTGTTTCAGCCCGCAAATGGAGTATGGTGCCGTTCGGCTTCTATGTAATGCCGGCCCTGATCTTACTGACAGGCATCATGATCATTGCCTATCCGTTCGGGGCCGCCGCTAATACATTTGTGATCTTTGGCGTTGCCAGCATTTTCTATGGTATAATAGAATTAATCAACTGGTATAAATTCCGCCAAAGATGAAAAGAATCAGGATTTGCGGTATTCCATCGGGGAAATACCCATATGCTTCTTAAAGAATTTTCCAAATGTAGACTGATCGGAAAAATGCAGCATATCGGCTACCTGTTGCACGGTCGCCTGCGGGGCTTTCAGCAGGATCTTTGCTTCGACGATCAACGCATCGTCAATCCACTTATTAGCAGATTTTCCGGTCAGTTCCTTTAATATCAAGGACAAATATTGCGGAGTTATAAACAGTTTTTCCGCATAGAATGTAACTACATGCTGCTCTTTGCAATGTTCGAACAACAATTGAAGGAACTGCTCAAACAGTTCCTCCTTTCGGGAAAGGGCAGGCATCAGCAAACCATCCTTCTTTCCCATGAAAATGTTGGCTATTTCCAGCAGAAACCCGACAAACGCATTCTGCATTACCTCTTTCTGAAAAAAATGCGTCCGGTTCTTTATTTTACTTCTTAACAATTCTATGTAATTATCTACAAGTTCTGTCTCCTGGGGTTCAAAAGTCGTACATGGATTCTTCCTTAGCTGCATATAATTAGCCATCGAAGGACTGCGCTTGGCCGTATTGCATTCATCCAGAAACTCACGTGAAATAACCAGTAACTTTCCTTTAAATCCTTTGCTGACCTTGTTAAGCTGTATCGTATGCGTCGGCATAATGATAGTAAAACTATTCGCTCCAATAGTATAAGGAACATAGTCGAGGGCTATTTCCGAAGAGCCTTCCAACACCAATACCATCAACAATGCATCCAACCGCATCGGCATCGTATGATCTTGTACATCCTGATCGTCCAATTCACTGTGTCCGTCAATATCTGCGATCAAAAAAATATCCTGGAAGCTGTCGCGGATGATGATACCTTTATTCAATTCCGCAAACTTTATTAAAGGAAGATTCTCCATAATTTTATATTTTACTCATCATTATAGTCACCACAAAGATAAGTATTGTTTATAATTCCACAAGAGATATGTTTCATTTTTTACCAATATAGACATCTTCTCCACCTAAAAGACTTTGTTCTTTAAAAGCATCTTTCGTTTCAGACCAATCCTGTAACAGAATAAACCTTTTGAGTTTTCTAAAATAGACAGACCTTTGTCACCGAGCATAGTACAGATGATTCAAAAAAATATATATGACAAAGGAACAAGTAATGACGACGGCATTGGATATGTTCTCACAATACGGAATAAAAAGTGTGAGCATGGACGATATTGCCCGGAATACAGGTATTTCAAAGCGAACGATTTATGAATTCTTCGAAGATAAGGAGACTTTATTGCAGGAAGCGATAAAGTACCACAACAACACTATGCGGAAAATACTTAGTGAACTGGAAAAAGGACCGTTTACGGCTCTTGACGTTTTCGTCCTTTTTTACGAAGAATTCATGAAACATCCCCGCTGGTATATCAAAAGATATTACGATGATCTGAAACGCTATCCCAAAGCAGTGGAACAGGCAGAAAAAGACAAAGCCGATTTTACAACAAGATGCATCAAGCTCCTGAACCGCGGCGGAAAAGAGGGTGTTTTCCAGAAAGACCTGAATATCGAGATATTGGCTTTGCTGGCAAAAGAACAACTGAAAATGATCCAACCGTCAAAAGCGTTTGTAAACCATTCGGTGACAGAAGTATTCCAGACGGTACTGTTTACTTTTCTCCGGGGTATCTGCACAGAGAAAGGTATGGTGATTTTAGAGCGTTACGCCTTGAAACATTCGTACGATATGTTGTCAAGAAAGGAATAATACAGAATTATATTCAAATCAAATCTATTTAAATGGAACGAGTATTTATTAGCAAAAAGAGGATGTGGATGGTTGTGATGTTGCTACCTTCTCTATTCTTTTCCACCGTCAAAGCACAGGAAGTCCTGACGCTCGACCTGGAAAAAGCACTGGAGATTGCGCTGAGTGAAAACCCGACCGTGAAAGTCGCAGACAAGGAAATCGAAAAGAAAAAGTATGCACAGAAAGGTTCCTATGCTGCTCTGTTCCCTCAGGTCAGTTTTACAGCTGACTACACCAGGACATTGAAAAAACAGGTAATGTATATGGACGGTTTCGATATGGGCAGTGGTGAAGGTTCAGGAGAAACAGGAGGAGCCGGAGGATCAGCCGGTATGGAAAGTATCGATATGAGCAAAGGTATCGAAGTGGGCCGTGATAACAACTGGACTACCGGTTTCAACGCATCCATGCCGCTTGTGAACGCAACATTATGGAAAAGCCTCAGCATCTCAGCATTAGATGTGGAATTATCTATCGAACAGGCACGATCTTCCAAAATATCTATGGTAAATCAGGTTAAGAAGAGCTTCTATGCCGTGTTACTGGCAAACGATTCTTACCGGGTTTTCAAGGAAAGCTACGATAATGCCATGGAAAACTACCTGGATATTAAGAAGAAGTATGAACAGGGAACAGTGGCCGAATATGACCTGATCCGTGCAGACGTTACAGTCAAGAACAGCGAACCGAATATGCTTCAGGCTGAAAACTCGCTGGTACTGGCCAAGTGGCAGTTGAAAGCTCTTATGGGAATGGACCTGGAGCAGGAGATCGATTGTACAGGGCAATTAGCCGATTTCGAATCGGTCCTTTTTGCCGATTATATAGCAACAGACACGACACTGACTGCCAACTCTGATTTGAAACAGATCGATCTGCAGGCACAACAATTGAAGAAAACATTGCTCATGCAGAAATTCGATTATCTGCCGACGTTATCACTGACAGGCATGTATCAGTGGAATGCCATGAACAATGATTTCAAATTTAAGAATTATAACTGGACTCCCTATTCGATCATAGGTGTATCGCTTTCAATTCCGATCTTCTCCGGAGGTAGTAAATATCATACTATCAAACAGACGCAAGTGTCCATCCACCAAATGGATCTGCAACGAGAAGACACGAAACGTAACCTGCAATTGGCTGTAAAACAGTATCTGGATAACATGAAAACCTGTGTAAAACAATTCGATGCCGCCCAAAAGGGAGTCGAACAAGCCAACAGAGGATATAAGATTGCCCAGAAACGTTACGACACCGGCGGCGGTACATTGCTTGAAATGAATGATGCAGAACTGGCGCTGACACAGGCGAAATTGAATCTTAACCAGTCCATCTATAATTATATGGTCGCTAAATCGGATATGGAAAAAGTCTTAGGTCAAGAAACGTATTAAGAAACAAGTATGAGTACAAAAATAAAAACAGTTTACAATATGAAAACACGTGAAATGCTGAAAGTTATCCCACTTATTACATTAGCCCTGCTGATGTCATGTTCGGGTGAAAAGAAGGACGCAGCGACAGATACCCATGATGAAAAAGTAAAAGTGAAGATAGAGCAGGTATCCTCTCAGGATGTAGACCAGATAGCAGATTTTACTGCAACAGTAGAGGCCAATATAAAGAATAATATCGCACCTCAGTCGCCGGTTCGTATTGCGAAGCTGTTTGCCGAAGTTGGCGATCATGTAAAAGAGGGTCAGGTACTTGTCAAAATGGACGAAACAAACCTGCAACAGGCAAAGATCCAACTGGACAACCAGGAAATCGAGTTCAACCGTATCGACGAACTTTATAAAGTAGGCGGTGCCTCCAAATCGGCCTGGGATGCCCAGAAAACTCAGTTGGACGTAAGCCGTGCCAGCTATAAGAACTTGCAGGAGAACACACAGCTGTTAAGCCCGATAAGCGGTATTATCACTGCCCGTAATTATGACAGCGGCGATATGTACAGCGGTGGAGAACCGATCTATACGGTTGAACAAATCCGTCCGGTCAAACTATTTGTAAACGTATCCGAAAGCTATTTTACAGATGTAAAAAAAGGAAACGAAGTGGACATCAAACTCGATGTATACGGTGACGAAGTATTCAAAGGCAAAGTAAGCCTGGTCTATCCGACCATCGACGCTTCAACCCGCACCTTCCCTGTTGAGATCAAGATTGTCAACACTGATGAGCGCGTCCGCCCGGGAATGTTCGCCCGTGCAACCATGAACTTCGGTACACTCAACCACGTTGTTGCTCCGGATCAGGCGATTGTTAAACAATCCGGATCAGGCGACCGCTACATCTATGTGTACAAAAACGGAAAAGTATCCTATCAAAAGGTAGAATTGGGACGTCGTATGGGTAACAAATACGAAATCGTATCAGGCGTAGAAAACGGAGACCATGTGGTAATTACCGGTCAGAACCGTTTGACTAATGGAATGGAAGTTGAAATTGACAAGTAAGAAATAAAAGTATATGAGCTTATATGCAACAGCGGTAAAAAAACCGGTGACCACCGCCCTCGTGTTCGTGGCTGTGGTGATCATGGGTCTTTTTTCCTTAACCCGATTATCAGTCGACCTGTTCCCGGAGATTGAAACCAACATGATCATGGTCATGACGGCCTATCCCGGTGCCAGTGCCAGTGATATTGAAATGAACGTCTCCAAACCGTTGGAGAACGTACTGAATAGTGTGAGTGACCTGAAACATATCACTTCGCAATCCAGAGAAAACATCTCTATCGTAACTCTCGAATTCGAATACGGGACCGATATAGACGTAGCCACCAACGACGTTCGCGACAAGTTGGACGTCGTGGAGTCGTCCCTTCCCGATGATGTGGAAAATCCTATCATCTTCAAGTTCGGTACCGACGACATTCCTATCCTGTTGCTATCCGTGACAGCAGAGGAAAGTACCAACGCCCTTTACAAGATTCTGGATGATAAAGTATCCAACCCGCTGGCCCGTATCAGCGGCGTAGGTGCCGTATCCATCTCAGGAGCCCCGGTCCGTGAAGTGCAAGTGTATTGCGATCCTTACAAGTTGGAAGCCTATGGCCTGACAATCGAAGGGATTTCAAATATCATCGCACAGGAAAACCGGAATACCCCGGGCGGTAGCATCGATATCGGTTCGAATACCTACACACTACGTGTACAGGGTGAATTCACCGATGCCCGCCAGATGCTCGACCTCGTAGTAGGAAGCAGCAACGGCAGGAATGTTTATCTGCGCGACGTAGCGGACGTAAAAGACTACGTGGAAGAACGTGCACAGGAAACCTTCAACAACGGCGGCCGCGGCGGTATGATCGTTATCCAGAAACAGTCGGGCGCCAATTCGGTGAACATCGCCAAAAAGGTACACGATAAGTTACCCGAAATACAGGCCAGCCTGCCTTCCGACGTAAAATTAGGTGTGATCGTGGATACATCCACCAACATTTTGAACACGATCGACAGTTTGAAAGAAACGATCATGATCACCTTCATTGTCGTAATGTTCGTGGTATTCATCTTCCTCGGACGCTGGAGAGCGACGTTCATCATTATCCTGACAATCCCGATTTCTCTGATAGCCGCCTTCGCTTATCTGCTGGCTTCAGGAAATACGCTGAATATTATCTCACTGAGTTCGCTTTCTATCGCCATCGGTATGGTGGTGGATGATGCGATCGTTGTATTAGAAAACGTAACGACCCATATCGAGCGGGGTAGCAAGCCGAAGCAGGCTGCCGTACATGCGACCAATGAGGTAGCCATCTCCGTTATCGCTTCTACGCTGACCATGCTGGCCGTGTTCCTGCCGTTGACGATGGTAACCGGTATGGCAGGTATCCTGTTCAAACAGTTGGGTTGGATCGTTAGTATCATTATGATCGTATCGACAGTAGGCGCTTTGACGCTGACTCCGATGCTTTGTTCACAGTTGCTGCGCCTCGATCCGAAGAAAGGTCGTTTGTACGTGCTATTCTTCACTCCGATCGAGAAAGCATTGAATGCGCTCGATGTAGCTTACGCACGCTTTCTGAGTTGGGCCGTACGCCATCGTAAAACAGTCATCTTCGGTGCCATGCTGATATTCGCAGGGAGCATGATGCTGGTTCCGACCGTCAAAACGGAGTTTTTCCCGACACAGGACAACGGCCGCGTCGGTATCACGATCGAACTGCCGATCGGTACCCGTCAGGAAATCACCCGCGATCTGGCTTTGCGCATCGACAAACAGTTCCGCGAAAAGTATCCGGAAATAGATGTATTGAACTTCAGCGAAGGACAGGCTGACACCGACAATACCTTCGCACAACTTAGCGACAACGGTTCGCACATCATCGAAATGAATGTCGGGTTAAGCAGCGTGGGAGACCGCGAACGCGGATTGATCGAGATTTGCGACCTGATGCGTAAAGACCTGGCTCAATATTCGGAAATCAAGGAATATAAAGTACTGGCCGGTGGTTCTTCCGGCGGTGCAGGTGGCGAAACGACCGTCGATGTGGAAATCTATGGTTTCGACTTCGAAAAGACCGATATCGTAGCTGCCGAACTGGCCCGCCGCCTCGAAACCCTGAAAGGTTGTTCGCAGGTGAACATCAGTCGTAAAGATTATATCCCGGAATATCAGGTAGACTTCGACCGCGAAAAGCTGGCGATGAACGGCCTGAATGTAACTACGGCCTCCACGTATCTTCGTAACCGTATCAACGGCTCCACCGCTTCAAAATATCGTGAAGATGGCGACGAATATGATATAAAGGTACGTTATGCCCCGGAATTCCGCCAGTCGGTAGAAGATATCGAAAATATCATCATCTACAACAGTGCCGGACAAGGCGTTCGTATCCGCGACGTGGGTAAAGTTGTAGAACGTATGACCCCGCCGACTATCGAGCGTAAGAACCGCGAACGTATCATTACCGTTTCGGCCGTTGTAGCCCAGGGTGCCGCATTGAGTGACCTGGTAGAACAAACCCGTGCCGAACTGAAAAAGATGGATATTCCGTCTGAAATAAGCTGGCAGTTGGGTGGTACTTTCGAAGACCAGCAGGATACATTCGCCGATCTGGGTATATTGATGGTATTGATCATCATACTCGTATTCATCGTGATGGCCGCCCAGTTCGAGTCGCTGACCGACCCGTTTGTGATTATGTTCTCTATCCCGTTCGCCTTTACCGGGGTTGTTCTGGGATTGTCTATCACACAAACGCCGCTGGGTGTAATGGCATTGATCGGTGTGATCATGTTGATGGGTATCGTGGTAAAGAACGGTATCGTGCTGATCGACTACACGATCCTTTGCCGCGAACGTGGAATGAGTATCCTGACAGCAGCTGTTACAGCCGGTAAATCCCGTCTCCGTCCGGTATTGATGACCACACTGACCACTGTGCTGGGTATGATCCCGATGGCGGTCGGTACAAGTGAAGGTTCCGAAATGTGGCGTTCGATGGGTATGACGGTTGCCTGGGGGCTTGCCGTTTCGACCCTGATCACGCTGGTTATCGTGCCGGTTGTCTATTGTACATTTGCCGGGAACGGGGTGAAACGCCGCCGCCGCAAAATCGCTAAACTGAACCAGCTGGAACAATTATAAAACAGACAAACCGGGAAGTGGGACTTCCCAGTACCAGGAAGAAGGTATTTCCAGCATTGGGAACGATCTCTTCCCAGTACCGGGAACCACCCGCTTCCGGATATAACATTAAAATATAAAGAACAATGAAAGCTATATTCATATCATTCAATCAGGCCTATTACGAAATGATCCTCAGTATCATGGACCGTAATAATATCCGGGGGTTCACCTACTGGGAAGAAGTGCAGGGACGTGGCAGCAAGAACGGCGAGCCCCATTACGGCAGCCACGCCTGGCCTACCCTCAATTCTGCCATACTGGCAATGGTCCCGGACGAAAAGGTAGACCCTTTCCTAGACCTGCTGCATAAGATGGATTTACAGACAGAAGCCCAGGGATTACGTGCATTCGTATGGAATATCGAGAAATCAATTTGATAAGGTATGGAAACACCTTCTATAACCACATTCAAATTGAGCAGGCATAAAAAGAGAGGACTGTTTCTGACAACAATCCTCTCTGCCCTGATCGGTACCGGAGCCTTGTACGCAGCCGACGGACTCCAATACGGTGAAGGCCGTTTTGTTTTCATCGCTATCGGAGTATTCGCGTTGCTCACCACTTTCTTCTGTTTCATCAGTTATTCCTTTCTGACCCGGGAAAGTTTCAAAGCCATCTATATCTCTGAAGAAGGGATTAACGACATTTCGACCGGTAACCGGATCGGAACAATTTTATGGAAAGATGTTGAAAGTATCAAAATAATGGACGATATTAGCAACCTGAAACGTAAATATATCGTACTGAAGGTCAGGAACCCGAACGAATATATTGACAGGGAGCCCACACGTAGTAAGAAGCGCTCGCTGGAACTGCGGCTTCAATACTACGGATCACCTATTTGTATTTCCAGTCGTGCACTGGATTGCACTTTTGAGGAATTAAAACAAGCCGTATTCGACAGATACGACCTCTATAAAGCCTCACATAAAGAGGCATAGTATATCAAGAAGAAATGACACAGGAAGATTTTTCAATATTACTTATCATAATGGCGGTCATCGCCGCCATTGTTTTTGTTACCCTTTATTTCGTAGAAGCCGGCTACGGCATGTTATTCAACAAAAAATGGGGCGTGCCCATCCCCAACAAAATAGCCTGGGTATGTATGGAAGCCCCGGTCTTCATCGTAATGCTCGTCCTGTGGGCAGGATCGGAACGGCAATTCGAAACAGTTCCCCTACTCTTTTTCCTGTTCTTCGAACTGCATTATTTCCAACGGGCCTTCATATTTCCACTGCTTATCAAAGGGAAAAGCAAGATGCCCGCCGGTATTATGACGATGGGGATCGTATTCAACCTGCTGAATGGCTATATACAAGGTATGTGGATATTCTACCTCTCCCCCGAAAATATGTATTCTATCCAATGGCTGACTACACCGCAGTTCATCACCGGAACAATCCTGTTTTTTGCCGGCATGTGGATCAACTGGCAATCGGATTACATCGTCCGCCATCTCCGTAAACCGGGTGATACCAACCACTACCTGCCCAAAGGAGGTATGTTCAACTACGTTACTTCCGCCAACTATTTCGGCGAACTGGTGGAATGGTGTGGTTTCGCCATCCTGACCTGGAGTGCCAGCGGCGCCCTGTTTGCCTGGTGGACATTCGCCAACCTCGTACCCCGTGCCAATACGATCTGGCATAAATATAAAGCCATGTTCGGGAAAGAAGTCGGCAGCCGGAAACGGATCATCCCATTCATTTACTGATTATCTTTGCATACTGATTATTATAACTATACAACGAACAGATCATTGAAAACAGACTAAACATTATGAACAAAGAATCTGTACTATTTACTCCGGCCACCATCGGCCCGCTAACACTCAGAAACCGTACGATACGGGCGGCAGCATTCGAAAGCATGTGCCCCGGCAACGCCCCGTCGGAAATGCTTTACAACTACCATACCTCCGTTGCTGCCGGAGGTATAGGTATGACAACCCTTGCTTATGCAGCCGTTACACAAAGCGGACTTTCCTTTGAGCGCCAGCTATGGCTTCGTCCGGAGATCATTCCCGGCATCAAAAAGATAACAGATGCCATCCATAAAGAAGGAGCAGCAGCCTCCATACAGATCGGACATTGCGGGAATATGTCCCATAAAAACATTTGCGGATGCACACCGATATCCGCTTCAACCGGATTCAACCTCTACTCGCCCACTTTTGTCAGGGGGATGAAACAATCCGAAATCGTGGCCATGTCGAAAGCCTTCGGACAGGCTGTCCACCTGGCACGCGAAGCCGGAATGGATGCCGTAGAAGTACATGCCGGACACGGTTACCTGATCAGTCAGTTCCTTTCCCCTTACACCAACCACCGGAAAGACGAATATGGCGGAAGCCTCGAAAACCGTATGCGTTTCATGAAAATGTGCATGGAAGAAGTAATGAAAGCAGCCGGTTCGGATATGGCAGTCCTGGTTAAAATGAATATGCGCGACGGTTTTAAAGGCGGTATGGAACTGGATGAAACACTGGAAGTCGCCCGCACACTGCAAGACGAATGCGGAGTACATGCACTCATCCTCAGTGGCGGATTTGTCAGCCGTGCTCCCATGTACGTGATGCGCGGAGCTATGCCTATCCGCACGATGACCCATTATATGCCTTTCGGATGGTTGCCTATAGGAGTCAGGATGGCCGGCCGTATGATGATACCGACCGAACCGTTCAAAGAGGCTTATTTCCTCGAAGACGCGCTGAAGTTCCGTGCCGCCCTGAAAATGCCCCTTGTCTATGTGGGTGGCCTCATCTCCCGCGAAAAGATCGACGAAGTACTCGGTCACGGTTTCGAATTTGTCAGTATGGCACGCGCCCTGCTGAACGATCCGGCTTTTGTCAACCATATGAAAGAGAACGAACAGGCACGCTGCGACTGCGGACACAGCAACTACTGCATCGCCCGTATGTATTCGCTTGAAATGGCCTGCCACAAACATATGCAGAATCTACCGAAAAGTATTATCAAAGAAATAGAAGAACTGGAATATAAATAATGGAAAAAGGAATAGCCATTATCACCGGTGCAGACGGCGGAATGGGCCGGGAAATAACGCTGGCACTCGCAAAAGAGGGCTTTCAGATCATCATGGCCTGTAAAGAGCCGGATAAAGCCCGTACTGTCTGCGATAAGATCAAAAAAGAAAGCGGGAACGAGCGGATCGAAATACGACAGATAGACTTATCCTCACTGGCTTCGGTACGCTTATTTGCCGATAAACTATTAGCGGAAGGTCGCCCCGTCAGCCGGCTCATGAACAATGCTGGAGTCCTGACGACAAATATCCGCCAGACAGCGGATGGCCTGGAAACGATCGTAAGTGTTAATTACGTAGGTCCTTACCTCCTTACCCGCCTGCTTCTCCCCCTGATGCAGCGGGGAAGCCGTATCGTTAATACCGTATCGTGCACATATGCCATCGGACGGATAGAATCCGACTTTTTCAGCAAAGGGAAAAACGGACGCTTCGCACGGATACCGGTATATGGAAATACAAAACTGGCCCTTTTACTCTTTACACGTGAGTTGGCAGAAAGAGTAAAAGAAAAAGGTATCACCGTCAATGCTGCCGACCCGGGAATTGTCAGTACCAATATGATCACGATGCATGCCTGGTTCGACCCGCTGACGGACATCCTGTTCCGCCCGTTCATCAAAACAGCGGCACAGGGAGCAGCTACTGCCATCTACCTGGCGCAATCGCCGGAAATAGACGGTAAAAGCGGAGGCTGCTACGCCAACTGCAAAGAGAAAAAGCTCCCGGAACGTATACTCCACCACCCTCTGCAACGCCGGCTTTGGGACGATACGGAAGCCCTGCTTCTCTCCCGTAACCTGCTGAACAGAAAAAATATCCCGGAGACAGTTGGAACGTATTGATAAAAAAATTACCTTTGCACCGCTTTTAACCCCCGTACGTGTGATGGGAAATTAGGAAGCATAAAAACTAATTTTGAGTAACACAAAAATTAAGAAAATGAAGACATTTCAATTAGAAGGAAAAGGCAGAGAAGTAGCAGCTACTTCAGCCGATCAGAAAAGAGCTTTGAAAGCTATGCGTAAAAATCAGGAAATCCCTGCTGTATTATACGGTGGTGAAAAAGTAACTCACTTCACAGTAAATGTTGAAG
>ERZ857882.1780-NODE-1780-length-24265-cov-4.145931_pt1 | contig 24265 bp, 17 predicted proteins | sample MGYA00519697_ERZ857882 | MGnify/ENA primary metagenome ERZ857882 (study PRJEB31778, sample SAMEA3449373) | human gut metagenome | biome: human gut; feature: human-associated habitat; material: faeces | place: United Kingdom | collected 2010/2012 ...
CACGCAGCGGTACTAAGGCTGCAAAGGACGCAGCCTAAGGACCGGCGAGTTTATACGGCCCTTACAGGCTCCTCTGCATGGCCGGTGCCGGCGGCGATAACGGCAAAGGGGCTGCGGGCGTAAAACGGATCGGGATACCGACGCCGCGGGTACATAGGATGGGATGAGGATGGGTTAGGCAAAGGAAATTTTTTATCTTCATGTATAAGCATTTTTAACCTTGCCGGGTGGGAAAAACAATGGTATTATGAAGGTTGTGAAATTAAGAAAACCATGGAAAATGTTGACACAAAAGAATGAAGGAGGAGTATATTATGTTAAAAAAAATAGCAACAGACAAGGCGCCTGCAGCAATCGGACCTTATTCCCAGGCAATTGCGGCCGGTGATTTTTTATTTGCTTCAGGCCAGATTCCCATTAACCCTGAAAACGGCAATATTGAGGCTGAGGGGATCGTGGCTCAGGCGGAGCAGGTTATGAAAAATATCGGAGCCATTCTGGAAGCGGCGGGCACGGATTATGCAAATGTGGTGAAGACAAGCTGTTTCCTGGCTGATATGGCGGATTTCGCGGCATTTAACGGTGTTTATGAGAAATATTTTACGGAAAAGCCTGCCAGGAGCTGTGTGGCGGTTAAGGAGCTGCCCAAGAGTGTGCTTTGTGAAGTAGAAGTGATCGCTTATCTGGGCTGATGCTTATGGGTACGAAAGATAATATCGTTCTGATCGGTATGCCCGGAGCGGGGAAAAGTACGGTTGGGGTGGTACTGGCTAAGGTTCTGGGATGCCGGTTTCTGGATTCGGATCTGGTTATCCAGGAGGAGACGGGGCGGCTTCTTCATGAGATTATTTCGGAGGATGGCGTCGACGGCTTCCTGGAGATAGAAAATGATGTGAACAGCCGGATAGAGACAAGCCGCAGCATTATTGCCACCGGAGGAAGCGTGGTGTACGGGGAACAGGCCATGCGTCATCTGAAGGAGATAGGGACCGTGGTTTACCTGGAGCTTTCCTGCGAGGAGATCAGAAAAAGGCTTGGTGATCTGAGAAAAAGGGGGGTTGCCCTGAAGGAAGGGCAGACTCTTGAGGCGCTGTATGCGGAGAGAGTCCCTCTTTATGAAAAATATGCAGATGTGACGCTCTGCTGCGGAGGAAAAAGAATGCGGCAGATTGTATCGGAGCTGTCCGCAGTTTTTCAGCCCGAAGAGGAATGACAGGCCATAGAATACGGTTTTTAAGTTTATTATAGAAAGTTGGTATGTTTTATGGAACAAAACAGCCAGAACAATAAAGGCGGGCAGAGCTATCGCAGCAGCCTGCTTCTGTTTCTTGCGGCTTCCATCTGGGGCGTGGCCTTTGTGGCCCAGAGCGTCGGTATGGATTATATGGGGCCTTTTACCTTTAATGGGGCCAGAAGCCTGATAGGCGGGGTGGTTCTGCTTCCGCTGATCGCTTTCCGGGAAAGAAGCAGGAAAAGGGATGCAGTGGAAGAAGAGACACCGGAGAAGAAAAAAGCGCGCCGTAAGGTGACGCTGATCGGAGGCTGCTGCTGCGGCCTTGCCATTTGTACTGCAAGTATGTTTCAGCAGTACGGCATCCAGTATACTACGGTGGGAAAGGCCGGGTTTATTACCACCCTTTATATCATCATCGTCCCTATTATGGGGCTTTTCTTCGGGAAAAAAGTGAGAAGGATCGTGTGGGCGGGTGCGGCGCTTGCAGCGGCGGGGATGTACCTGCTGTGCGTCAACGAAACGCTGAGCCTGAATAAAGGAGACCTGCTGGTATTCATATGTGCGGTGATTTTTTCCATACATATCTTGGTGATTGATTATTTCTCTCCGAAAGCGGATGGGGTGAAGCTGTCCTGCATCCAGTTTTTTGTGGCGGGGATCATCTGTACCATCGGGGCCTTCCTTGTGGAAACGCCCACCTGGAGCGCGCTGGTGAGCGGCGCGGTGCCGGTACTGTATGCGGGTGTCATGTCCTGCGGCGTGGCTTATACCCTGCAGATCATCGGACAGAGGAATCTGGATCCGACGGTGGCATCCCTGATTCTCAGCCTGGAATCTGTGGTTTCGGTCCTGGCGGGCTGGGTGATACTGAACCAGACCATGAGCTCCAAGGAAATTTTCGGCTGTGTCCTTGTCTTTGCAGCCGTAATCCTGGTGCAGCTTCCGGAAAAGAAACGGCAGCCGGAGGCGGAGTCAGAAGTCGGTTAGAAGCTTGAAAAACAACAGAATAAGTACGACGATAATGATGGGGCGGACTGTTTTCGCCCCATTTTTTACTACCATGCCGGATCCGATGAAGTTGCCCAGAATGGAGAAAAGAGCGGCGCAGAGCCCTAACAGGAGAAAGACCTGTCCGTTTATAAGAAAAGTGACAAGAGCCGCGATATTGGAGGCCAGGTTGATGCATTTGGTATTTCCGGAGGCGGTGCGCACGTCCATCCGTGCAAGGCCTGTGAGGATCAGTACCAGGAAGGTGCCTGTCCCGGGACCGTAAAAGCCATCATAGGCCCCGATGATAAAAGCCGCCAGCGTAGCGATCACAAGCTGTTTTTTCAAAGGAAGGGCAGGCCCCTGGGTATCCAGCGGGCTTTTTTTGCGCAGAACGAAAAAAGCGGTCACGGGAAGGACGATAAAAAGCATCCCCTTTATATAACGCTCGTCAAGAGCCAGGACCAGACGTGCGCCGATGGCAGAACCGGCAAGGGCAGCAAGGACGGTGGAGGGGACGAGCGGAAGGCTGACGCATCTGTTCTTCAGATAACGGAAGGCGGAAACCGTGGTGCCGCAGGAAGAGGAGAGCTTATTGGTAGCCACTGCCATATGGGGAGGAAGCCCTGCCATCAGGTAAGCGGGCAGGGAAATAAGGCCGCCTCCCCCTGCTATGGAATCCACGATTCCGGCCAGAAAAACCATCGGGCATACGATAAAAAATACATGTATATTCATTGTCAAAAAAACCTCGGATTGTTACAAAATTTCCCTTTATTCTACCAGTGTGCCGGATCACATGCAAGCGTTTTTGTCAAGAATTTATTCCATGCTTTTTCGTTAACGAATTGTAAATAGACTGTGAATTCTTTCTAGCTTTTTTGTGATTCTATTGTTTTGGTCTGGTGTTGCAGGTATAGTATAAACAGGGGATAAAAGAATCTGTTCAGACATGTTAATCAGCAGCATCGGCAGAGAGCGGGGGATGGTTTTTTGTGAAAAAAAAGATTTGGTTTGCTTTATTTGCGGCAGCGGTAATTATTAATCTTGTGGCATGGAACAGCAGTGCCTTCTGTGACTGGCATATCCGGTTTTTCTTTCCCGTTTCCATCAATACCTATGGCAGGATGATGTCGGTTGTTCCGTTTTCCGTCGGGGAATGGATGATTGTATTCGGGCTGCTTTTGCTTGCGGAAGCGCTCATTCTGGGATTGGTAAGGCTCTTTGTCAAAAAGGAGTGGGTGAAAAAGCTGTGCAGTGGGTTTTACAAGGGCTTCGCGTGGGTTCTTCTGGCGGTTTTCTGGATCATGACCTGCAACTGTTTCCTTTTATACCATGCTTCTCCCATCGATGAAAAATACATGCCGGAGAAGACGGAACGTACCTATACGGATACGGAACTGGCGGCAGTGAGGGATTATATCGTAACTCAGCTGAATGAACTGACGGAACTCATGGAACGGGATGACGCAGGATATCTTGTTTATGATGAGGAGATCAGCGATGGGGCAATCAGGGCCATGCAGAAGCTGGGAAACGAGTACGGACAGCTGGCCGGTTATTACCCTAAAGCAAAAACCATTCATTCTTCGGATTTTTTAAGCCAGGAACATATGATGGGATATTATTTCCCTTTTTCCATGGAGGCTAATTACAATAAAACCATGTATGTGGTGAATAAGCCCGCCACTATCTGTCATGAACTGGCGCATCTGAAGGGCTTTATCTATGAAGACGAAGCCAATTTCATCGGCTTTCTTGCCTGTGTCAGCTCCGATGACCTGTTCTTCCGGTACAGCGGCTATATGAGCGTGCTGGGCTATGTGGAAAACGAATTCAGGGATTCCGTCAATCATAAGGCGTCGGCGTATTTCGAACACCCGGAAATCGCCAGAAGCGTATATGACGATGATCTGTTCCTTACGGCGGAGGCCTGGGAAAAGGTGGAAGAAAAAGCGGTGATTCAGACCGCGGTAGTGAAGAAAGCCTCCAACCAGTTTACGGAAGCAACGCTGAAGCTGAACGGCGTGGAAGACGGAATGAAGAGCTACAGCAGGGTAGTGCAGCTGCTATTGAAATATTACGACGGGATTTTGTATTGAAAAGGTTTGGGAGCTTCTTCCGTAACCTGGAATGATATGGAAATTTAAGTAAAAAATATGGAGAAAATAGTCCTTTCACAGGATGGACTATTTTCTCCATATTTTTTTGTGTAAAAGTGAAATAATCTCCATGTTAAAAAAAGAATCCTCCATGCTAGAATCAGTTAAGTCAGGCGCCCGCAGCGGGTGCAGATAAAAATCCAGGAGGAAGAAGTATGAGTGGGACAAAACAAAAATCCATCCGGGCAGAGCGGGAAAAGAAAAAAAGTGTATGGAAGAACTGGCAGCTATATATCATGTGCCTGCCTGCAGTCATTTATTTTCTTATCTTTGCCTATAAGCCTATGTATGGAATTATCATTGCCTTCAAAAATTACAGCATGAGAAAGGGAATCATGGGAAGTCCCTGGATCGGCTTTGGAAACTTTGAAAGGCTGTTTTCTTCCTACTGGTTTCCTATCATTTTAAAGAATACGCTGACGCTGAGCGGGCTGACGCTGATTCTGGGATTTCCCATCCCGATCCTTCTGGCGCTGATACTCAATGAAGTGCAGAACAGCCGTTTCAGGAAGGGGTTCCAGACAATATCCTACGCACCCCACTTTATTTCAACGGTAGTCCTATGCGGTATGCTCACCCTGTTCCTGAGCCCGTCCTCCGGCGTGATCAATCGTTTTATTACCATGCTGGGCGGGGAGCACATTAATTTCCTTCAGGAACCGTCCATGTTCAAATGGGTATATGTGCTCAGCGGTGTATGGCAGGAAATGGGCTGGGGCAGCATCATCTATTTTGCAACCCTGTCGGGGGTGGACAAAGCGCTGATCGAAGCGGCGGATATAGACGGCGCTTCCAGGCTGCAGAAGATCTGGTATATCAATCTTCCGGTCCTGGTGCCGACCATCCTGATTCTGCTGATTTTAAACTGCGGCTCCCTGCTGAGCGTGGGATATGAAAAGGTGTTCCTTCTGCAGAATCCCACAAACCTGAGCGCCTCCGAGGTCATTTCAACGTTTGTATACAAATCCGGTCTGGAAAAGTCGGACTTTTCATTCGGAGCAGCGGCGGATTTATTTAATTCTGTCGTGAATACGATTGTCCTGGTGCTTGCGAATACGATTTCCAAGCAGACAACAAAAACGAGCCTGTTCTGATGAAAGGGGTAAGAATCGATGAAAACAAAAAAGCTGAGTAAGGCGAAGATAAATAACGGGATATTCAACGCTGTGATTTATATCCTGCTGCTGCTTCTGGCTGTCATAATGCTGTATCCTCTGATTTTCGTATTGAGTGCGTCCTTCAGTGATCCCAAAGCGGTTGCCGGGGGAGAGATGCTGCTGCTTCCGGTAAAGCCTTCTCTGGAGGGGTACCGGTACCTGATGCAGTATAAGGAAATCTGGGTCGGCTATGGGAACACCATCTTTTATATGATTGCGGGGACTTTGCTGAACCTGGCCGCCACGCTTCCCTGCGCCTATGCCATGTCCCGGAAAGACCTGAAGGGACGGAAGTATCTGATGATTTACTTTATGATTACCATGTATTTCAGCGGAGGCATGATTCCCGGGTATTTGAATATCAAGAGCCTCGGGCTGCTGGACACACGCGGCGTCATTCTGATAAACGGCCTGGTATCCACCTTTAACCTGATTGTCGCGCGTACCTATTTTATGACCTCAATTCCTTGGGAAATACAGGAAGCGGCAGTTATTGACGGGTGCAATGATTTCCAGATTTTCGGTAAAATCATATTCCCGCTGTCAAAGGCGATTACCGTTGTAATGACTCTGTATTATGGGGTGGGCCGCTGGAATTCTTATTTTGTGGAAATGATTTATCTCAAAGACAGGAACAAATTCCCTCTGCAGCTGTTTCTGCGTGAGATATTGACGAAAAGTACGTTTGCCAAAACGGCCATGGCGGACGGCATGAGCTTTTCGGCGGAACAGATGATGGCTCTTATAAAACAGGCGGATACGGCGAACATGATCAAATACGGAGTCATAGTCCTTTCCGCACTGCCGATGCTCATAATTTATCCGTTCCTGCAGAAATACTTCGAGCAGGGCGTGATGATCGGATCTGTGAAAGGCTGATATATCAATTTCATTATCATAGATGATATATAAAATAAAAAAACAGGAGGAAGATGTATGAAGAAGAGATTCCAAAAAACGGCTGCCATTGTTCTGGCGGTCAGCATGGCTGTCAGTCTGGCGGCGTGCGGTAAGCAGGCCGAGGAAACCGGAAATGCCGGGAGTGCCGCAAACACGGAAAATACCGGAAACGCTGACACACAGGCGTCATCAGGCACCGGCAGCGTGGAAGTGAATGAAACAGGGTATCCCATTACCAGTGAGGAGATCACCGTAACGGCCGCAGGCCCCATGCCATCAGGGTGTGAAGACTGGTCACAGCTTGCGGTTATCGATGAATATGCCAACCGGCTCGGCATCCGTCTGGACTGCGATTTCTATGAGACAGACTGGGAAACCCAGCTGACATTAAAGGTGGCGGGCGATGAACTGCCGGATATGCTGATAGGCTGTTCCATGAATGTCAGTGACGTAAATGAATGGGGCGGAGAAGGCTATTTCCTGGATCTGAGCCAGTATATGGATCTGATGCCCAATCTTAAGGCATATTTCGATCAGTATCCGGAGCTGGAAGCATATTGCACGACTTCCGACGGCCATATCTACGGCCTTCCCAAACTGAAGGTTGATATGACCGACCGTCTGACAAGAAGCTTTATCAACAAGCAGTGGCTGGATAATCTGGGACTTTCCATGCCTACATCAATTGATGAGTACTACGATGTGCTGGTCGCATTCAAAGAGCAGGATGCCAACGGCAACGGGGATCCGGATGATGAGATACCGCTTCTGTTCACCTCGGACAGCGGAGGCTATACCGCTCTGGAAAAAACACTGCTGGATGCGTATGGTATTTTTACCACGGATCCCAACTATGTCCTTCAGGCAGATGAGAGCGGCAAGGTAGAACTGGCAAATATCAATGATACCTACAAAGAATACCTGAAATTCATGCACAGGCTGTATGCAGAAGGCCTGATGGAGCAGGAAGCGTTTACGATTACAGGCGATGAGATTACCACAAAACAGCAGGGTGATGTATATGGTTCCTTTGGCTGTGGTTCTGCTCCGTTCGTTATGGCGAATAAAGACATCAGCTATGATGCGAACTGGATGGCTCTTTCCGGCATGTCTTCCGAACTGCACCCGAAGAGGGAAGCCAGCATTGCCAGTCCTGTTCAGAACAGTATTCTTGTTGCGGTAAACGGCAATACGGAATATCCGGAAGCCCTGGCTCGTTTCATTGACTATTTCTATACGGAAGAAGGAATGCTTTCCGCTACAAAAGGCTATGACGGAGTCACCTTTGATATGGTGCAGGATGACCTTCTTGGAACAGAGGTACCGGAGATGCGTATTCCGGACGGCTATACTTCCGGGGAAGAATTCCGTTATAAAGGAGCTATCCTGAATGAAGCCCTGAACCTTGTAGAAAAAAATATTGACCGTCAGGCTATGTTTGAGAGTGACAGGGAAGTGCTGGAAAAACCTGAATTCGTGGAGAAATACGGATGGGCAGCGCGGGTAATTGACGCCTTTAAGTCGGATGATGTAACTGGTGTGGAAGCATATCCGGTGGTATCTTATACTTCGGATGAAGTGGAAGAAAGAGGAGCTGTTTACAAAGACATTACTACCTATCTGAAACAGGCGAGAGCGCAGTTTATTACCGGCGAACTGGATCTGGATAAAGACTGGGATACCTATGTGAATACTTTAAATCAGATGAATCTGGGCCGTCTGCTGGAGATCGAGCAGGCTGCATATGACCGCTATGCGGCTGTAAAAGGCTGATAAATCTAGTTGATGAAAAGTTCCTCTTGAAATCGTATATAATCATTCAAGAGGAACTTTTTTTAGAAGTTAAGGAGAAGGGTATGCTGTATCAGAAAAAACAGGAAGTGACATTATCGGAAGAATTATTCAAAAACCCGTCCGGTGAATACCGTGGGGCGCCCTTTTGGGCCTGGAACTGTAAGGTGACAAAGGAACAGATTGATGACCAGACGGAGATATTTTTGCGGATGGGGATGGGCGGGGCCCATATCCATTGCAGGACGGGGATGAATATTCCCTATATGAGTGAAGAATTTTTGGATCAGGTATCGTACGCCCATGAAAAGTTCCGGGAAAAGGGGATGCTGACCTGGCTGTATGACGAAGACCGCTGGCCCTCCGGGTACGGCGGCGGATTTGTCACAAAGGATCCGGAATTCCGTATGAGATTCCTTGTCTTTTCTCCGGAGGAAATACCGGAAGGCGTACCCGAAGACAGAGGGCGGGACGTATCGGCGGCCGTGATTATCAGAAGCGCATCCAGAAAACTGCTGAAAAGGTATGGGGTATTGCTGAATGCGGATGGTACCATGGAGGATTACCGGGCTCTGGAAGATGGAGAGGAGATTCCGGAGGGATATGATCCCTGGTATGCCTACTTGGAAATTTCAGGCGATAATGTCTGGTTTAATAATCAGGCCTATGTGAATACCCTGGATGAAAAGGCGATCGCCCGTTTCCTGGAAGTGACGCATGAGAAGTATAATGAAAAAATGGGCGAATATTTTGGAAAGGATATTCCGGCCATTTTTACGGATGAACCGCAGTTTGCCCATAAAACCAGGCTGGGGAGGGCCCATGACAGAAAAGCCCAGTTCATTCCCTATACGGATGATTTTGAGGAAACCTATGAAGCGGCTTATGGTGAGGAATTCCTGAAATATCTTCCCGAAGTTTTCTGGGAACGGGCAGAGGAGCCGGTTTCGGAGACGAGATACCGGTATCATGATCATATCGCGGAACGTTTTGCCCGCGCCTATGCGGATCAGACAGGCAGCTGGTGTACCGGACACGGAATTGCGCTGACAGGCCACATGATGGAGGAACCGACCTTGAAAAGCCAGACGGCGGCATTGGGAGAGGCGATGCGTTCCTATCGGAGCTTCCATATTCCGGGAATCGATATTCTGTGTGATTCCAGGGAGCTGACGACGGCAAAACAGGCGCAGAGTGCGGTTCATCAGTATGGCAGGGAAGGCATGGTCAGTGAAATCTACGGCGTGACAAACTGGGACTTTGATTTCCGGGGACATAAGCTGGCAGGTGACTGGCAGGCGGCCCTCGGTGTGACGGTGAGGGTCCATCATTTGGCCTGGGTTTCCATGGAGGGAGAAGCGAAAAGGGATTATCCGGCCTGTATCGGCTATCAGTCCCCCTGGTTTGAGGAATATAAGCTGATTGAGGATTATTTTGCCAGAGTGAATACGGCGCTTGTCAGAGGAAAGCCTCTGGTACGTATAGGCGTGATACATCCTGTGGAATCTTACTGGCTGAAGTGGGGAAGTGAGGAAACCACCTATGCAGACAGGGAGGCGATGGAAGAAAAATTCGACAGCCTGATAAAATGGCTGCTGTATGGGCTGCAGGATTTTGACTATATCGCGGAATCCCTGCTGGAGGAGCTTCCGGAGGGAGAAAAGGGCTTTACCGCAGGAAAAATGCGGTATGACGTGATATTGGTGCCGGACTGCCTGACCTTGCGCGAGAATACGGTGATGAGGCTGGAGGCCTTTGCGAAGGAGGGCGGAAACGTCATATTCATGGGAGGCGTTCCCGAATATGTGGCGGCCCGCAAGAGTGACCGGGCGGCGAAGCTGGCGGGACATTGTATGAAAATACCCTTTAAAAAGAGGGAATTAATGAGAAGGCTGGAACCGTACCGTATGCTGGATATCCGGAATCAGGCCGGAATTCCCACGGATCATTTCCTTTACCAGATGCGTGAGGACGGAGAAAACAGATGGATTTTCCTGGCCCATGGCAGAGAGCCGGAGAAGCCGGACAGTATGGAAAAAGAAAAACTGACGATAACCGTTCCGGGAATCTGGAGAGCGGATCTCTATGACGCGCTGTCTGGAAATGTGGAGGAAATTCCTGTATTTTATAAGGAAAACAGGACGGTATGGGAAATCACTTCCTATGCCTGCGATTCCTTCCTGTATTGCCTGAAGCCCGGCAGATGCACCCTGCACAAAACCGTGAAGGCCACAGGACGGCAGCAGGCGGTGAAGCTTCCGGAATCCGCCCGGGTAACGCTGGAGGAAGACAATGTCCTGCCGCTCGATATGGCGGAATTCCGGCTGGATGACGGGGAATGGAGAGAAAAAGAGGAAATACTCCGCCTGGATAATCAAATCCGGGAAGAGCTGGGATATCCCAGAAGGGCCGACGCCTACGCGCAGCCCTGGATCTATGGAAAACAGGAATATGAACACAGGGTATCCCTGCGTTTTCACATAAATTCTGAAATCGATATAACAGATGCCCGGCTGGCGCTGGAAAATGCGGATATCACAGAAGTATTCTGGAATAACAGAAAAATAGAAGATCCCGCAGAGGGTTATTATGTCGACAAACAGATCCGAACAGTAAAACTGGACGGTGTAAAGGCCGGCGGGAATATTCTGGAGGTACATATCCCATATCATGCCAATGTCAATGTGGAAGCCATGTATCTTCTCGGGGATTTCGGCGTAAAGGTCAGGGGTTGTACCGCGGTTCTGACAGAGCCGGTAAGGGAGCTGGCCTTCGGAGATATCTGTACCCAGGGGCTGCCCTTTTACGGAGGGAATCTGACCCTGCATATGCCTGTGGAGATCAGGCAGGACGGCATGCTTTCCGTTTGGGTAACCAAATTCCGGAGTCCATTGATAGAAGTTACGCTGAACGGCACGGAGAAAAGAAAGATTTTTAAGAGCCCCTGTCAGGCAGAATTCGAAGGGGTAAAAAAAGGCAGCTGTGAACTGGCGCTTAAGGTATTCGGAAACCGGAAAAACACGTTCGGCCAGTTGCATAACTGCAGCGATACACAGACCTGGTGCGGGCCGGATGCCTGGAGGACAACAGGGGAAAACTGGGCGTATGAATACCAGCTTACACAAACAGGAATCCTGGTATCCCCATATGCTGTATTAACGGAGGAACCGTAGGTTTCATGAAGGGAAGGAGTGCATTATGTTTTTAACGTTGGATAAATTCAGGCAGAGAGTCAGGGAACTGGGGGAAAAAAGATATTTCGGCCACAGCTGTATTGCCCCTTTTATATCCATGGAGGGAAATCTTCCTCCGGATGAAAGCTACAAGGGACTGCCGGAAAAGGTAGAAGGGCCGGCGTTCGGCCTCCATGATTTCTTTGTGGGAAGGGACAGGTATTTATGGCTGGAAAGAACCGTTAAGCTTCCGGAAGCAAAAGAAGGCTGTGAGACGGTGGGTTTATTTGATTTCGGGGAAACCGGCGGCGGATATAACAGCGGATTTGAATCCCTGCTGTATGTGGACGGGCACCCTTACCAGGGAGTGGATACCCATCATAAGGAAGTGATTTTCCGGGGGAAAGAAGGAAAAGAGGTCTGCCTTACCTTCCTTTTGTGGACGGGCCTTGAGGGAGGCGGGGAGCATACCTCCTTTTACCATCAGTGCCGGCAGGCGGATGTAGCGTATCTTCATAAAAAGACGGATGAGCTTTATTATTTCGCAAAAGCCATCACGGAAACGCTTCTGATTCTCCCTCCGGAAGATGAGCAGTATGCGAAGCTGAAGGCGGCGCTGGATCGCACCTTTTCCTGTATCAACTGGGATGAAGAATCCTTTTATGAAACGGCGGAAAAGGCTCATGATATGCTGATGGATGAGCTGGATCGGATGGAAAAAAGCACGGAGGTGACCGTGAATGTGGTGGGGCATACCCATATCGATGTGGCCTGGCTGTGGAGGCTGAAGCATACCAGGGAAAAAGCCCAGCGCTCCTTCTCAACCGTACTCCGCCTGATGGAGCTGTACGACGAATATATTTTCCTGCAGACACAGCCCCAGCTTTATAAATATGTGAAGGAGGACTGTCCGGAATTATATGAAAAGATCAGGCAGAAGGCTGCGGAAGGAAAATGGGAGCCGGACGGCGGCATGTGGGTCGAAGCGGACTGCAATCTTTCTTCCGGAGAGGCCCTGGTCCGCCAGTTCCTGTACGGTACCCGTTTCCTGGAACAGGAATTCGGGAAAAAATGCGAATACCTTTGGCTGCCTGACGTATTCGGCTACAGCTGGGCCCTGCCGCAGATTTTAAAGCAGTGTGAAATCAATACCTTTATGACGACGAAAATCAGCTGGAATCAGTTTAACAGCATCCCGGACGACCTGTTCTGGTGGAGGGGCATCGACGGAAGTGAGATCCTCACCTATTTTGTGAATACGCCCGGCGAGGGACAGGATATGGATACCAGATATGCCACCTATAATGGAATGGTTACTCCCCACGCAGTCCTGGGAAGCTGGAATAAGTTCAAAAACAAAGATCTGAGCAGGGATACCCTGATCTCTTACGGCTACGGTGACGGCGGAGGCGGAGTCACCAGGGATATGCTGGAGCTGAGAAGGGCCATGGATGTGATTCCGGGGCTTCCCCATGTAAAATCGGTACAGGCGGGAGAATTTTTCAGAAAGCTGCATGAAAATGTGGAAAATACAGACCGTTATGTTCATACATGGGACGGGGAACTGTATCTGGAATATCACAGAGGAACATATACTTCGCAGGCATACAATAAAAAAACAAACCGCCATATGGAGAACAAGCTTGTACAGACGGAATGGCTGTCTTCACTCGCCTATATCCTGGGAGGAGGCTATGCCGGACAGGAACTGAATGACAGCTGGGAATGTGTTCTGCTTCATCAGTTTCATGATATTATTCCGGGTTCTTCCATTCACGAAGTATATGAAGATTCCCGAATCAATTACCGCGCGGCGGAAGAACGTGCCGATCATGTGTGGGAAGAAGCCCTGAAAACAGTAATACAGGAAAAAGAGCATACCTACAGCGTGTATTCCACAAACAGCTTCGGAGGAAAAGAACTGATTTTGATTCCCGAACAGGAAGAAGGAAGCTTCACGGACGGCAGCGGACGAAAGCTGGAAGCACAAAAAACGGAAAAGGGTTATGAAGTACAGGTGGAGACAGAACCCTTTGCCGCGATTCCCGTGATTTTCAAACCGGGAGAAAAAAAGACGGCTGTACCAAAGACAGCTTCCTCATTTGATGGGTCATCAATAGAAACGCCACGCTATTCCATAGCCTGGAATGAAGAAGGGCAGCTGACCCGGATTTACGATAAGAGGATGGAGCGTTCCGTGCTGAAGGAAGGGCAGCTGGGCAATGTCCTGGAGGTATATGAAGATAAACCCATCAATTTCGATGCCTGGGATATTGATATTTTCTATACACAGAAGATGGAAAGGGCAAAACTGGCGAAAGCCCCGGAGCTGGTGGAAAACGGGAGCCTGAAGGCGGTTGTCCGTTTTGTATTCCGGTATCACAAATCCGTGATTCAACAGGATATGACAGTCTTCAGGGATTCCGGAAATATTGATTTCGTCACCCGTGTGGATTGGCAGGAAACGCACAGACTGCTGAAGGCGGCGTTCTATACGGATATCCGTTCCGTGAAGGCGTCATATGACATCCAGTTCGGCCATGTGGAACGTCCCACGCATTGGAATACAAGCTGGGATTGGGCGAGATTCGAGGTCTGCGGGCACAAATGGGCGGATCTGTCTGAGACCGGCTATGGCGTCAGCCTGCTGAACAACTGTAAGTACGGTTACAGCATTAAGGATCAGGCGATAAAGCTAAGCCTGCTGAAGAGTGCGGTATATCCGGATACAGAAGCCGATAAAGGGACACATGAATTTACCTATTCCCTGTATCCCCATGAAGGCAGCGTGACGGAAGGAGGAACCATTGAAGCAGCCAGCCGTCTTAACCTTCCTGCACAGGCAGTTCCGGGACAGTTTGCCGATCAGAGAAAAATCGTGAAAGTATCCACTGACAGGGTTCAGATTGATGCGGTGAAAAAGGCCGAGGATGAAGACTGCCTTATCGTAAGGCTTCATGAATGCAGAGGAGGGAGAGGGAAGGTGAAGCTGTCTTCCGAATTCCCGGTAAAGAAGCTGGTACCCTGTAATCTGCTGGAGCATGACTGCGGAGAGGCCGTTGAAGGAGCTGAGGCTGTATTTCCCATCACACCTTTTGAGATTAAGACTTTTAAAATGTACTTATAGAGGAAACAGCAGTGTCCTGGGAGGGGAAGATGAGAGGGAAGAAATGGACTGTATTGGTGCTGTTGTCTGCCATGTTCCTTTGGAGCATGGCAGGCTGCAGAACTTCGGAAAGCAGATCGGATATTCCGGAAACCGTTCCGGCGGAAGAAAGCCCGGAAACAGACGGCGGCGGGGAAGAGAAGCCCTTCGCCGGGGTAACGCTGACCTTACTGAATTTTTCATCCGCAACTCCCGGCGGAGTATTGACTGCCACCTGTGAGGCGGCAGAAGAAAAATTCGGTTTTCATATAGAAATAGAGCCCTGCTACGATGACAATGTGGTGAGAACGAGGCTGGCCATAGGTGATTGCCCGGATCTTCTGGTTTATAATACGGGAAGTCTTCTTTATTCACTGGCTCCGTCGGAATTTTTCCTGGATCTTACGGATACGAAGATGGCTGAAAAGCTTGATTCGGATTTTATCCGGGCGGCAAGCGTTGACGGCGTTCTTTATGGGATTCCCCAATGTGACAGCATGAGCGCCGGAGTCTTCTATAATAAAGAGCTCTATGAGGCATATGGGCTGGAGGTGCCGGAAACCTGGGAAGAATTCAGAAAAAACCTGGAAGTTTTACAGCATGCAGGCATGGACGGAATGGGAATTTCTCTGAGTGAGCTCGTTTCCTCGCAGCTTCCGTTTCTTGCGGATAATTATCAGGTAATGTATGAAAATCCTGATTTTGCACAGGAGTTCACACATGGTGAAACAGGCTTTGCGGACTCACATGAGGGACTCAGGACGTGGGAACGGTATGAAGAACTGGTTCCCTATTTAAACGAGGATTGTGCAACAGCATCCAATCAGGAAATCGAGGATCGTTTTTTTGACAACAGAGTGGGACATCTGATTCAGTTTTCCAGCCGCATACCCGAATGGATGAATACCTATGGGGATGAAATTAATAAAATAGGATTTTTTGCCCTGCCGGGGGACACAAAGGAAGCGACAGGACTGACAATATGGCCCTCCAACGGTATTTACGGAAATAAAAAGAGTAAAAACCAGGAGGCCATCCTCACATTTATGGAATGGTATGTATCGGAGGAAGGACAGGATGTAATGACTTCTTTTTATTCACCCGCCGGAGTATTCCATACGGGATATCAGCCGAAGGAGAAATCCATAGAACTGGTTCAGGAAGTACAGAAATATTATACGGAAGGCAACGTCATGCTGGCGCTGGAATATCTGACTCCCATCAAAGGAATAAACTGCGCCCAGATCTGCAATAAGCTGGGAAACGGACGGATCAGCGCGTTGGAAGCGGCGGAGGCTTATGATGAGGAATGCAGAAAAATGGCGCTGCAGATAGGTTTATGGGAATAGCTGCCTTAAGGAGGAAGTCACTTGAAATTTCAGTCAAAAATGAAAATTGTGTATATTATCCTGGGGATATTGGCAGCGACTGTTTCCGGATTTATTTACTATTCGATCAGTGTGGACAAGCTCTATGGGAGGGAGATGCAGAATCTCACCATCAGCGCAGCCCAGCTGAATCAGCAGTATGATGAAATGATTAAATCCATGGAGGATATCAGCTATTACCTGCTCAGTGATGCGGATATGCTTTCGGCCATCACGTCGATTTCCACCATGGTGCGTTCGGAGAATACGGAGAATTATTTTCAGGATGCGGAAAAGGAAATTATATCCCGGCAAAACAGCGATTACATCAGAAAACGATTCTACCGCGTCATATTCTGTAATGACAATTGCGAACCCATCGGAAACAGCCAGGATATCCGGAAGGATATCAATTATAAAGAAATGCCCTGGTATGAAAAGGCTGAGAAAAACCCCAATACCTATACAACGATCGGACTGCACTGGGATCTGTGGGGACAGAATGATAAGATTCAGGTATTTTCCGTGATTAAGCAGATTCAGGGAAAAAATATGGGATACATAGAGGTTCAGCAAAGTGCCGATAAGGTACATGAGAAGCTACGTATGGCGGATAAGGATCTGAAGGTATGCCTTGTGAATGAGGAAGGGGAGCTGCTTTACTGGAATACCCAGGTGGATATGGAGTTCTGCCGCAGCCTGTGCGGCCGGGGAGAGGCTGCGGCGGGCAGATTTCCCGGAAGGGACGGGACGGAATACCTGGCGGCCGGCGTATATAATGAAGAGGCGGAAACCATGGTCCTGGTTTATAAGGACAGCTCTCTGATTCAGGGGGATATGGTACATATTATGTATATGACCATATTCCTGGTGGGCTGTATGCTTTTATTTTCCTTATTATACGTTGCAGTTTCCACCAGCCATTTAACGAAATCCATCATTCAATTGCAGAATGTCCTGGCGAATACAAACCTGGAGACGCTGGATCAGATGGAGCCGCTGGAATTCCGCAATGAAAACGATGAATTTCAGAGGATAGGGCAGGTGTATGAAGAAATGCGGAGCCGTCTCAGCAAATCCATCGGCAGGGAAAGACAGCTGCTCACCCTGCAGCTGCAGGCGCAGTTCGATATGCTGCAGGCACAGGTCAACCCCCATTTTATATACAATGCATTGAATGTGATTTCCAGCAGGGGGATTCTTGATGATGACGAAGTGATCTGTGAAATGTGCGATGAGCTTGCCGGACTGCTCCGGTATTCCACCGATACGAAAGAAAAATATGCCACCATAAAGACGGAGCTGACGTATCTGGAACTGTATTTTTCCCTGCTGAAATATCGATATGAGCACAAGCTGGAATATACAATAGATTTGGATAAGGCCATTGAAGAAGAGCGGGTGCCGAAGCTGGTGATCCAGCAGCTGGCGGAGAACAGCATCAACCACGGATATGCCAACAGCAGCAAGGTGATGAAGCTTTCCGTGCTGGGCTATAAGGATGAGAAGAACTGGTATATCCGGATCAGAGATAATGGAGAAGGCTTTTCTCCGGAGGTGCTTGTGCAGCTGACGGATGGAATGAAAAAGCTGAAACAGGATCTGCTGGATAACCGACAGAATGTGGAAATGAAAATCGGCGGGATGGGGATTTTGAATACCTTTGCCCGGCTGTATCTTTTGAAGGGGGAAAACCTGATTTTTGATATCCATAACCGTACGGAAGGCGGCGCGGAAATCATTATCGGTTCTGTAATTCAGGAGGAAAGGAATGTTTGATAATTTATGTATCAGGTATTTATAGCAGAAGATGAACCGGCTGCACTGCAGCATCTTTGTACAATCATTAAAATCAAGTGTCCTAATTTCCAGGTAACGGGGACGGCAGAAAACGGAAAAGATGCCCTGGAGCAGCTGGGGGAGCTGAAGCCTGATATATTGATTACCGATGTAAAAATGCCGGTTATGGACGGCATAACTCTGGTAAAACGGGCAAAGGAGAAATATCCGGACATCCTGTCCGTTATTGTCAGCGGATACCAGGAATTTTCCTATGCACGGTCCGCTTTGCGCTATGGAGTCTGTGACTATATCCTGAAGCCGGTGAAGCCATCCGCCCTTCAGGAAAGCATGCGGATCCTTGAGGGCAGGCTGGATGAATATTATTATGGGCTCCGCAACCAGGTGATCCGGGATATGTGTACAGGGACTTTTTCGGAATCCCCCCGTTTCCGCCGGATTTTCCCCGAGGACGAATACTATATTGCGCTGCTCCGGAAGAACAGCCTGCCGAGAAGATTTGTGGAAACCAGGGGGATTGAAATTTTTTCCATCAAAGAAGAACAGATGATGGTATATGGAAGGGACGAAGTGGAGGCCCTCTATATCTGCCCCGGGAAGCTGCTGTTCCATAACAGCTTTTATCAGATGATGATGCACTAGCTGGAAAAGGAAAAACGGACACTGGCATTTTACACGCTCGTACTCAAGGAAACCCCGGTTGCTGCCAATGAGCTCCCGGATGTGATACGCAGTTTATATTATACGCTGGATCACAGGCTTATCATCGGCAAAAACCAGATTATTGATGTGGATCAGGAGTCCCCGGAAGCGGAACAGAGGCCGGATTATGACAGCGTCTCGCTGAACCGGCTGAAATTTCTGATAAAAGAGAGGAATTTCAGGCAGCTGGAGGACGAGATTTTACGATCCTTCGCCGAATGGGAGAAAAAGAGATATACACAGCTCAGTGTCGAAGAAAAGGTACGTGAGATTTTCCGTATTTTCCGTTGTGAAAATATGCTGGATGAATCCGTGGAAAACAGTGAATATTTTATAGACGATGCCTTTTACTATGCGGAAAATATGAATAAGCTGGCGGAAAATATCTGTCAGATTCTTTGCAGGAACAGAATGGAAGAGGTCCAGAAAATAAAAATCGATACGCCGGAATTCTTTGAGAAGATAGAAGCTTATATGAAGGAACATCTCTCAGAACCGATGTCCGCCCAGAAAATATGCAGTGTTTTCGGAATTTCGCAGACCTATCTGAGCCGCCTGTTCCGAAAATACAGCAGGACGAGCTTCAGCAAGCGGCTGGCTATTTTCCGGGTGGAGAAGGCGCAGAAAATCATGGAGGAAAATAAGGAGCTGTTTATCAAGGATGTGGCTTCCATGGTGGGGTTCAGCGACCAGTTTTATTTCAGCCGGATATTCCGCTCTGTGACAGGGGTGAGTCCGGCGGAATATTTGAGGGAAATGAAGACGAATCAGACGGAGTTATAATCATCGGATTGAGGAGTTTGGTAGAGATAATTGAAATTTAGATAAAATTTAAGGCCTTGACATTCCATATACCTTATGCTAGGATGAGAACAATTTCATAGAACCACAAAAGCGATGAAGAGGAATAGTAGCTGTTAGCCGGATTGCAGAGAGAAGATGGATGGTGCGAATCTTTATGATGGCGGCAGGGAAGGCGCCTTGTAGCTGCGGATTGAACGAACCATTTTCCAGTAGATTCCGACGGAGCTCCCCCGTTACAGGGAAAAGGCATCAGGTATTTTACCTTGTGCCCTGAGTGCAGGGAAGGATTCCCTGAAATTAGGTGGTACCACGGACTGAGTCAGATAATGAGTTCGCCCTAAGCGTTGATAATCAGCGTTTAGAGCGGGCTTTTTTTAATACAAAAAGAACCCGATCACTTCATAACAGGAGGAAGCAAAATGGAAGCGATGACAATGGAAAAAATGGCGGCATACTGTAATCAGTACGGATTTATCTTTCAGGGAAGCGAACTCTACGGAGGGCTTGCCAACACATGGGACTACGGCCCGCTGGGCACAAGGCTGAAAAACAATTTAAAGGACGCCTGGCGTTACTGCTTCATCCAACTGAGGGATCAGAGCTACGAGGTGGACGCGGATATTTTGATGAATCCCTCGGTATGGGAGGCCAGCGGCCATTTGGCAAGCTTCACGGATCCATTGCTGGACTGCAGGGACTGCAAGACCAGGCACAGGGCCGACAGCCTGATCGAAAACATGGATCCTGAAGCTCATCCGGACGCCATGACCCAGGAGGAAATGATGGACTACATCAAAGAGCATGAGGTGCCCTGCCCGGTCTGCGGCAGCAGGAATTTCACGGATATCCGTCAGTTCAACCTGATGTTTGCCACCAAAAGAGGCGTGACCGCAGATAATGCCGGCACCATCTACCTCAGGCCGGAAAATGCACAGGGAGAGTACGTCAACTTTTTAAACGTGCTGCGGACCATGCGGACGAAGCTGCCCTTTAGCATCGGACAGATCGGAAAGGCATTCCGCAATGAAATTACGCCAGGTAATTTTACCTTCCGCACCATAGAATTTGAACAGATGGAGTACCAGACCTTCTGCAGGCAGGGGGAGGACGAAGAACTATATGACTATTTCAAAAAATACGCTTTGGAATTTTTCCGGGCTTTAGGGCTTCCCGGAGAGCGCCTGCGTTACCACGATCATGAAAAGCTGGCCCATTATGCCAAAGCGGCCTGCGATATTGAATACCTGTTTCCGTTTGGATGGGGCGAAATCAACGGAACCCACAACAGGACAGACTTTGACCTCACAAGGCATCAGGAGTATTCGGGAAAAAGTATGGAATATTTTGATGAACAGACCAGGGAAAAATACATTCCTTACATTATCGAATCTACCTATGGGCTGGATCGCCTTTTTCTCGCCATCATGTTTGAAAGCCTGACGGAGGAACCGGTGGGCGGGAATGACGTGCGCCTGGTGTTAAAGATACATCCGGCGCTGGCACCTGTAAAAGCGGCCGTATTCCCGCTGATCAAAAAACGCCACAGTCAGAAGGCCAGGGAGATTTACCTTAGCTTGAAAAAACAGATGATGGTATCCTATGACGAGACCGGAACCATCGGAAAGCGCTATCGCAGGGCGGATGCTGTGGGTACGCCGTTTGCGGTTACCGTTGACGATGAAACCCTGGAAAATGGTACCGTGGCATTGAGAAACCGCGATACCATGGAACAGGAAAAGGTGGCTGTTGATGCGCTGGCCCATTATATTTCCCGGAATACTCAGCTGAGGTTCTGATGCCAATACCGGCCTGAACGGATATATGTTCAAAAAAAGAAAATAAGTATATTTTTTATCGGATTGCTCCATAATACAAGGTAGATGAAATGATTTTGTACAGAGATTGGAGCGGACGAAATGGATTATATAAATGCTTTTTGGGTAGGCGGACTGATTTGTGCGCTGGTACAGATACTGATGGAAAAAACCAAGCTGATGCCCGGACGGATCATGGTCCTGCTGGTATGCACCGGCGCTCTGCTGGGAGCAATTGGCCTGTATGAGCCGTTTCAGGAATTTGCGGGAGCGGGAGCCAGCGTACCTCTTCTGGGGTTTGGAAATACCCTGATGAAAGGCGTGAAGGAAGCCGTGGATGAGCAGGGGTTCCTGGGATTATTTTCCGGAGGTTTTAAGGCAGGAGCCGTAGGCACCGCGGCAGCATTGATATTCGGATATCTGGCTTCCCTTATATTCAGCCCGAAGATGAAAAAATAATGGTATATAAACGATAAACGCCGTTTAGCAGACTGGCTTACCGATACCGTGCGGTATTGCCTCTGCCGAAACGGCGTTTTCTGCATGTTTACATTTTGGTGCTTTTTTTCCGCTCATTGTATGATACACTTATCATTATGTAAGACAGTGTTGAAAGGCATGGGCTGAACATGAAAACGAAAATATTGGTGATAGAGGATGATACGGCGATTTCCGAGCTGATCTGCATGAACCTGGAGGCTGCCGGATACGATCCTGTGCCCATTTATGACGGGGAAGAGGCGGAAACGGCAGTGCTCGCGGAAAAGGAGAAACGGGAAGGTGTGCCGGAATATGCTCTCGCCCTCCTGGATATCATGCTTCCCGGCAAAGACGGTTTTCAGCTGATGGAGGTCATGCAGACGGCAGAGATTCCTGTGATCTATCTCACCGCTAAAGCGGATGTGGTATCCAAGGTGCATGGCCTGCGGGCGGGAGCCGAGGATTATATAGTCAAGCCTTTTGAGGTGCTGGAGCTGCTGGTACGGATAGAAAAAGTACTGCAGAGAACCGGGCGCGGCAGGGAAATAATAGAAATACAGGATGTGCGCATCGACCGGAAAGAGCATCAGGTGACGAAGGGCGGAAAGCCGGTGGCGCTCAAACCCATGGAATATGAGCTGCTTGTGCTGCTGGCAGGAAACAAAAATGTTGCTTTTTCCAGGGAACAGCTTCTCAGCCAAGTGTGGGGAAGCGATTATATGGGGGAAACAAGGACCGTGGATGTACATATTGGCCGCCTGCGCAAAAAACTGGATTTCTTTGATGTGATCCGCACCATCCCCAAAACAGGCTATCGGCTGGAGGATTAAGAAATGAAGCTTTGGAAAAAATTGTCTCTGGTAACCACGGTGACGCTGTTTTTGGCGACCGGAGTATCCGGGGCGGCAGTAATCGGGCAGACACTGCGCTACAATGTGGAAAAAACCACCGAAAGCTACAGGCAGCAGCTTCAGGCCACCGCCTATGCTCTGGGAAGGGATATCGGGGAAAGTGAGCTTTTGGGCTACAGCGAGGCTACCAGAAGCTCTTTTTTTAATTACCTCATAAAAAAATACGGGGCCTCCCGGTATATTCTCGTAAAGGAAGAGGAGGTTCTCTGCAACCTCACGGATTTCGAGCTGGTTAATCCGCAGGATGAAAGGTGGGCTCAGACGGAGCCTGCTGTGGATACAAGGGAGGTGGAAGGGAAAAGGCTCCTGATTATGGGGAAAAAAATACCCATGGATTCCCCGGCGGATTACCGGCTTGTGCTGGTGGCGGATATCTCTCAGGTTTACCGGGATATGGAGAAGCAGGTCATGCTTTTCCTGGAATTTTATCTGGCGGCGGCAGTCATATCGGTGCTGTTTATTTTCCTGCTGACAAGAAGGATGCTGTCCCCACTGCGAGAGCTGCAGAAGGCCGCCTCCGATATCAGCGAGGGTGTTCTTAACCGGCGCGCCAGGGTAAAATCCCATGATGAAATCGGAGAGATGGCAGGTTCCTTTAACCGGATGGCGGACAGGATAGAAGAGCAGGTCACACAGCTGGAACAGGTTTCCCGGCAGCAGAAGCAGCTGCTGGGCAGCCTTACCCATGAACTGAAAACGCCGATGACATCCATCATCGGCTATTCGGATACCCTGCTTCATGTAAAAGTGGACGAGGAGCGTCAGAATAAGGCGCTGCTCCATATCCACGAGGAATGCCGCAGGCTGGAGAGGCTTTCCGGCAAGCTCATGAGCCTGATAGGACTGTATGATAACGACAGCATACGGATGGAGGAAGTGGATATCGAAGAACTCTTCGCCGGGGTGGCGCAGCTGGAGAAGTACCAGCTTGAAGAAAAAGGAATGAGACTGGAAACGAGAGCCGCCGGGCAAAAGCGGATGCTGGACAGAGATCTTTTCGAAAGCTTTCTGATTAATCTGATCGATAATGCCGTGAAAGCCGGTAAGGAAGGCGACTCCATCCTTCTGGAGGCCACGGAGGGGGGAATCAGCGTCACCGATCATGGGAAAGGTATCCCGGAAGAAGAAATTTCCCGTGTCACAGAAGCCTTTTACATGGTGGATAAATCCAGGAGCAAAAAGGCGGGGGGAATCGGGCTGGGACTTGCCTTATGCAGCCAGATAGCCGCGCTGCATCATGCCAGATTGCATATAGAAAGCAAAGCGGGGCAGGGAACCCGGGTTTCCGTGCTTTTTGAACAGCAGTTTCTCTGCTGAATGGTGTACCGTTACGTTCGTACCTCCACAGTTACAAAATGTTTACATACTGCTGTATACTTTTTACGTTCCTGCGGGGTACAGTAAGGATGCCGGGACGCTGCGGAAGCGGTAACCGGCAGAGTAAGGAACGGAAAACGGTTCCAAAGATAAAGAGAGGGAAAAGAGATGGCAGGAAAAAGATGGGCTGCTGCGGCAGCGATTATGGGACTTGTATTAACCATTCCGGTAGGATGTGAGTCGGGAAAGGATGTTTCTGCGGGGCAGACGCAATCCGCACAGGAGGATTTGGTGGTGCCTAAATCCCAGGAAAGCACCGCCCCTGTGCAGACGGCAAAGGAAGGGGATATTGCATCGCAGGTACAGGCCCCCGATATTTTCGAACTGCAGTTTTCGGACGATACCGGACGGATGCAGGTAGAGGTAAAAGCGGATGTAATCATTCCGGCGGCGGACGGGTTCCGGCTGAAAACCGTTACCAGCCGGATTTTCACCCAGGAGGACTATGACACGGTCAACCG
>ERZ857882.1789-NODE-1789-length-24206-cov-10.079955_pt1 | contig 24206 bp, 21 predicted proteins | sample MGYA00519697_ERZ857882 | MGnify/ENA primary metagenome ERZ857882 (study PRJEB31778, sample SAMEA3449373) | human gut metagenome | biome: human gut; feature: human-associated habitat; material: faeces | place: United Kingdom | collected 2010/2012 ...
CCCTCACGGCCGCCGCGCTCTGCGCGCTTTTGTTCTGGTCGCCGGCCTCCGCCGCTGCCGGCCGGCCGGCGGATCCCGGTGCCCGCGAGCTGCTGCAGGGCGCCCAGGCCCGTGTGGACAATACCGCCCGCCTTACCGCTGCGCTGGCGCAGCCGGGCGCCCGCAAGGAATCGCAGGAATGCGTACAGTTGTGCCAGGATATTTTAACGCTTGCGGCGCAGAACGGGCAGGTCCAAAAGCAGCTTCCCAAATTTTTCAACCACTACCTGCCCATGTTCGAACAGATGCTGGCCAACTATGTAAAATGCGAGGGTGCCGGCGTTCTGCCCAGCGCCATGCAGCAGGAATTCCTCAATTTTCTGGACGTGATGGAAAACGCCCTGAAAAAATTGAAGGAAAAGCTTTACAGCCCCGACCTGCTGCGCCTTGCGGCAGATATGGACGTTCTGGAAAGCCTGTATCAGCTGGACGGTCTTGCGGGCAGCGAATTCCCGCTGCCCGCCGGTGAAGGGGGGCAGCCGAATGAAACGAACTGAACTTTTCCGGGCTGTTCTGGCCTGCGCCGGCTCTTTTGCTGTGGTGGCGGCCCTGGGCCTCGCGTTTCTGCCGCCCCCGGCTCCGGCCCGGCCCTCCACCTCTGTACGCCCTGCCTCGGCCTCCTCTCCGGCCGCCTCTGCCGCGCAAAGCGCGGCTTCCGGCGGGGCGTCCGAACCGGCCCCCACGCCCGCGCCCACTCCGGCCGGGAATACCTTCTCCTTTACCGGCGAAGAATTCTTTCAGCAGATCCAAACCGATCTGGGCCAGGAATTCCCCTACTCGGGCAGCTTTTGCGATCAGGGCGTCTATGTGCGCTGGGCCGCTGTGGATGGGCTGGACCTTGCCGATCCCAATTCCTTTTATCTGAAGCTTGCCGTTTACAGCGCCAGCGAAAACGGGCCCGCGCAGGCGGTCACCGTGGATGGCCGGCTGGATTTCACCCAGGCTTTGGGCTCGGCCCTCCGGCAATGCGCTGCCGGGGTGAACGCCCAGGATGTATTAAAGACTCTGGTGGTCGCCGGTTCCTACAAAAGCCCCTCGCTCCAGGCCGCCTTCAGCAACTATTCGGCCACTCTGCTGCCCACCGGCGGCAGCCTGCAGCAGGCCGCGCTGGACCAGCTTTCCTGGGACCAGGTTTCTGTGATCAATCAAAACAGCAGCCTCTATGCCCAGCTGCAAAAGCTGAACATCGAATACCGCCACGAAGAACTGGTGGAACTGCTGGAAGCCGCCCTGCCCGAAGAGCAGCGCGCGCAGGATCCCTTTTTGCCCGACGCCCTCAAGCTGGCGCGTCAGGCCGCCGCGCTGGAAGCCCTTTGCAGCATCGACCGCACCGTTCCTTCCCAGCCCATCCTCCGGTACCCGGGGGTGGAAACGCTCACCCCGCAAGTCTGCTTTTCGCCCTATCTTTCCACCCGGGGACTGGCGCTGCAGGCGGGCTTTTACTCCGCGGGCGACGCCGCTTTCACAAAGGTGGAGCTCCGTTCCAACAACCTGTCCGTCTCGGACACCTGCGATTCAAACGACATTCTTCCCGGCGAGGGGGGCCTTACGTTAAAAAGCAGCGGCGGCCTGTTTTCCAGCAATTACAGCCTGCAGAAGATCGCCGGAATGGAAGCGCCCGCAGCGCGTTTTTCCAGCCGGGCCGACCCGCAGCTGTACGACCATGTTCTCACCCAGCAGGAGCTGGACGCCTTCCACACCTTATACGAGCTGTATCAATTAAAAACTTATATTCATAACCGCAGCTGGACCTACTCCTTCATCACCTGAAACGCCGCGCTGCGGCTCCAAACCAGCACAAAGGGCGCACCCCCGCCGTTTTCGGCCAGAGGCGCGCCCTTTTTATTTTTTTTATCCCCAAATCGCTATTGGCCTTTGAGAATTTCTTCCAGGCAGCGCGTCAAAGCGTCTTCCCCCTCTGAGATCAGGATATCCGGTGCCGTGCCAAATTCTTCGTTATTCGATCCGTCGCAGTTCAGCGGAGCCATTGTTCGAAATTGAATGCAGATCCCTGAATAGGGCAGCGAAACGATCAGCGGTGCAAACCCCATTCCATCCCCACCGGTGGGCGTTCCAACCAAGGTTGCAAACCCTGTTCTTTTGCAAAATTGGGCAAAAGATTCAGAAGAAGAATACACCCGCCGCCCAATCAGCACCCACATTTTACCGTTAAAAAGCCGCGAGCCGGGTTCCGGGCCGTCCGGGCGGATCGCAAATTCACTCACCAAATAACCATCCGCAGCGTTTAAGTCGTCAAGATTCAGATTGGAAAACTCATCTTTGGGGAAAGAACTGATGGGTTCAAACCGGCAGCCGAACAGCTCTGTTGCGGTTTGGCTTATCTCTCCGTTTTTCACAAAAGCGTAATAGCGGTAGCTCAGCTCGGCGGCAAGATTCGGGCTCACGATATTGCTCATCCAGTAGCTGTCGCTCCCTCCCGAGTTTTCACGGATGTCAATGATGCAGTGTTGATAGCCCTCCCGTTCTATTTGCAAAAAGAAATTTTTCAATGCGGCGGCATCGTCATTTTCATACGGCAGGGTCATGCTTTTGACCGAAACACAGGCCGTTGCCGACTCCGGAAAAAACTCAAACGCGATATTGTTTTCCGGTTTTGGTGCAGAAGCATTCGCTATGTCATAAACGCGGTACTTCCCATAAAAACCAAGGGTGCTGTAAAGGTTAAACTGGTCAAAATTATATTGGCTGTAAGCGCTCAAAGCGCCGTCCTGCTCCAAAAGCTGTTTTAATATTGTGCTCTGCCGTAAATATTCTGCCGGATCCAGCGCCGACAAATGCCCCGTATATTCAAATTCTCTTAAGCAAGGGTACACGATCTTGTCAAAAAAGTCCCCTGTGGAATGGATCGACGGAAGCAGTTCCTCGTATTTTTGCTTCACAGCCTGTGCGTCTTTTTGCGTGACCCTTTCAAAAACGCCCATGTAGGGATAATTTTCTTCAATCGTGTCCCATAAAAATTCATAGTCGCTCAGAAGCTTCGGGTCACTTTCCGCAGGCTTCACCGCTTGCGGCTCTGAAGAAAAGCTTGAAGAAGTTTGGCTCGCAGGCTCCCGTGAGGCTTCATAACGCCCACACGCACTGACGGCGAAACTCAATAAAAGCAACATGGCGAACACGGATTTTTTCACGAAAATACCCCCTAACGCAAAATCAGTCAAGTTTCAAAATATTTTTTGTGCTTGTTTCATCTTCGTTTGCGCTTCAATCTGTGCAAAAAGCTATTTCACCCGGCTCCACCGCTGCCGCAGCCAGTCCGCCGCCAGCCAGCAGCCCCCGGCGGCGATCAGCAGGCAGGCAAGGCCCGCCCGGCCGTCGCCGGTGCGCTGCAAAAGCTCCGCCAGGTGAAACAGGGGGTAAAAGCTCACCCAGCGCAGCGCCGTAAGGCCCGAAAGCGCAAGCAGCGCGGGCAGGCAGAACGTTAGCGCTGCAACGAACATGGCGCTCAGCGCACTGCCCAGCTTTTCCGAAAGGGCAAGCACGCACGCCCCCATGCAAAGGCAGGCCGCCAGCCGCGCCGCGCTGCCCAGCGCCAGCAGCCCCGCCAGCCCTACCCAGCCGGGCAGCCCCTCGTATGCCGCCATGCTCATGGCCGGGGCAAAAGGCGCGGGCAGGCCGTAGTCCCGCAGCGCCACCACAAGGCGCGGCGTGCTCACCAGCGCGCAGATCAGCAGCGCCGCCGCCGCGCTTACCCCCAGCTTGCGCGCCACCGTGGCCCGCCTGCCCAGGGGCGTTGCCATAATCACCCGGCGCATGCCCCCCTTCTGTTCCATGGCAAACAGCCCCGCAAAGCACAGGCTGCACAAAAGGCCGGCCCACAGGGTATCCTGCAGATCCCCCGTGCCCGAAAACCCAAACAGCTTTTGCCAGCCGCTCTCGTACACCAGCTGTGCGCCGGGGTGTTCCTTCCAGTAGCCCAGGCTGCCGTAGATCACCCGCTGGAACACGTTCATTTTTTGCTGCAGGCCGTAATAAACGCCCATCTGCGCCTGGTACGCTTCGCTGCTGATCTCGCCCCGGCGCAGCGCGCCTTCCAGCTGCAGAATGGGCTCAAACTGTTTGCTCTCCTGCTCCAGCCACAGGTATTTCTCGTGGGTGTACGGGCCGGAAAGCTCGGTCATGTAATAGCGGTAATAAATTTCTTCCGCGTCAATGTAGCTCTCTGCAGCTGCTGTCTGCCAGCATTGAAACGCCGCAAACGCCGCCAGCAGCAGCGCCGCGCCGTTCATCAACGCCATCTTGCGCCCCTCCTGCCCCAGCACGGTCACCGGCCGGGTGCGCACCGCACCCCGCACCAGGCGCAGCCCCGCAAACGCCGGGGCCGGGCGCAGCCGCGCGGTGCAGAACACCAGGCAAAAGCCCGCCAGCAGCGCCGCGCCATACAGCGCGGCGGCCGCCCACTCCACCAGCGGCAGGGGCACGGGCGCGTCGAACCAGTACAGGTTGCGGTAATTGCCCAGCAACTCGTTGGTGCGCAAAAGGCTGGCAAGGTTTGCGTATTTGATCACATTCAGGCGGCTGGTGGCAGGGATGGCCTGCCGCACCAGCCATTGGGCGGCAGGCAGCGCCAGGGCGGCGCACCAGCCCGCCGCGGCCCTGCGGCATACCAGCGCCGCAAGCATCACCCACAGGCCCATCACAAAAGCGGCGGCCCATTTGGCCAGCAAAAAGCGCCCCAGGTATTGCCCCACCGTGATCTGCATGGTGCAGCGCATCAGCGCGGGCACGCTCTGAATGCTGCGGCCCAGCGGCCCCAGCCCAAAGGTGAGCTGGCAGTACGCCAGGTTCACACCGTACAGCACCAGCAGCACCGCAAGCAGGCTTACAGCCAGGGCCGCAAGCTTTGCCAGGGCGGTTTTCAGCCGCCCGCCCGGGGTGCTGCGCACCAGCGCCAGCAGCCCGTTTTCCCGCTCCTGCCGCACCAAAAGGCTTGCCAGCAGCAGCATGGCCGCCAGCAGCAGCAGGTCTGTGAACTGGTAGTCCAGCGCGGTGAACAGCCCCTTCTGCGGCGCATAGTCGATCTGCACCGCCGTGAGCCCCGCGTACACCGCCGCCGTTTTTTCAATGTTGGCCCGGTCGTAGCCGCTTTTGGCGCTGTTAAAGATCGAAATACCCGCCAGCTGCCGCGCTTTTTGCTGCACCTCCTGCAAAAACTCCGGGTAGGCGGCCACCGTGTCCAGCTCCGCCTTGATCTTGCTCAAAAAACTGTATTCCTGCCGCAGGTTCTCGGTATACAGGGTATAACTCTTGTTTTTATAAATGTCCTCGTATTGTTCAAACAGCTCGGGGTACTGGCCGCGGGGGTCGGTACCCCACTGGGTGCCCGCGTTCAGGGCCTGCTCGTATAAAAGCTGCGCCACCTGCAAAACGCCCTGGGCGGTGGCCAGCTTTTCGTTTATAAGCGCCTGCTGCGCCTCCGCCGGCAGGCCCGCCAGCTCCCGCCCCACGGCCCGGTAAGCCGCGGCGGGCGGGGCGTTTGGCCCGGGCTTTGTGCCGGTGTACAGCAAAAACAAATTCGCCCCCGCCAGCACCGCCAGGCACAGGCTGAACACCCGCTGGTCCCACACCTTGCGCAACTCGGCAAACATGAGCCTCATGCGCCGCCCTCCTCGCCGAAGACGGCCAGGTACACGTCCTCCAGGCTGCCGCCGGGGGCGTACCGCCCCACCAGCTCGGGCACCGGGGCCTGCGCCACCAGCCGCCCTTCTTTCAGCAGCAGAATTTCCGTTGCCACGCTCTCCACGTCGCTCACCACATGGGTCGCCACCAGGATCACCCGGTCTGCCGCCAGCTTCGCCAGCAGCTGGCGCAGGCGCACCCGCTCCTTGGGGTCAAGGCCCGCGGTGGGCTCGTCCAGGATCAGCAGGCGCGGCTGGCCCAGCAGCGCGGCCGCCAGCAAAAGCCGCTGCTTCATGCCGCCCGAATAGGCCGCAAGCCGCTTGTCCAGTTCCCCCGCCAGGTTCACCTCCCCGGCCACGCGCCCCACCTCGGCGGCCACCGCCGCCCGGGGGATCTCTTTCAGCGCGCACATATAGGCCAAAAAACGGCGGCCGGTGTAGCTGTCGTAAAGGCCCTGCTGCTGGGGCATATACCCCAGCTCCCGCCGAAACGCAATATCCAGCGCGCGGGCGTTCCTGCCCCGCCACAGCACCTTGCCGCCGTCCGGCGCAAGGCCGCCGGTGATGATGTTGATCAGGGTCGATTTTCCCGCCCCGTTGGGGCCCAAAAGGCCGTAAAGGCCCGGGCCGAGGGCAAAGCTCACCCCGGCCAGGGCCTTTTTCGTTTTTGCCTCGCCCGCCCTGCGCCGAAAGGGCGCGGCGGGCAGGGCGTAGCTCTTTTTCAGGTCTTTTACTTGCAGCATATGTCCACCCCTTTTACAAAAGGCAAGTGCGCGCAGCGCGTAAGAACCACTCCCTTGTATCTTGTTCATTCAAACGAAAACTTTTTCCATATGGAATTATTTTCCCACAAATTAGACTTGTCTACAAGAGCAAACATTTCCTGGTCTGTTTCCTGCTGATAGTACATTACGAAAAATGTTTTGTCTGTCTGAGCATAAAAAGAAAGATTACTGTTGTCCCTTAATTCTTTTACTTCCCCGGTTGCTTTTATCATGTGCGCAATTGGGTTGTGTGCAAAGCTCTACCAATTGTTGTATTTTATAATCGGCATACCAGCGCAAGCTTGCCCCGCCGGAAAGGGCCGGAAGCACAAAGTAACACCCCTGCTCGTTTCCATGGGCCAGCGTCCCGCGCGAAAACCGCAGGTGTCCCGTTTGGTCCGCCCCAAGGGTGCCGCTTGTTGGCCGCCGGGGCAAAGGGTCTGAAACAGCGGCCCTTTCCGGCACGCGGCCTACAAAGCTGACCATTGCCAAAAACAATATAAAAGCCAGAATCTGTTTTTTATTTTGGCTTTCCTCACAAAACGAGCACACAACGCCCCGCATGCGGCCCAGTCTTTCAGGCAAAATTACGCAATGTGTCAATCATTCGATAGTTAGGTTTTGAATCCAGATAATCTTCCGTTGTAATTAGGGCGATTTTGCGCTCAATCAAGCGAGAATTTTTGTTTTCACCAGAACTTTGTGTAATATCTGCAAAAACCAAAAGATCATCACCACATTTTGCTATAATATCAACTGGTACCGTAGTCGCGTTATAATAGTTGGTTAAATTGATCTGTTTCAGCACACCCGTTTCTACATCAATCGCAAACCCGGAAAAAACCAACTCAATGTTTCCATTGTTTGAAATATACTGATCGGTCAGAACATTGAACAATAAATGTCCGTCCACATAATTTCTGAATACAATGTCTTCCACATTTAGTTGTTCTGCATTTTCTGTGAATAATGCTTCTGAAAGATTTTCAATCAGCAGTTGGTGTTCTTCTGTACTTGTTAGGATCTTTTTCATGGAAATCGTATGATTTTTGCTTTCTTCCACATAAAAAAATCCGTCTGGAAAAGCTCTCCCAACACATTGCCCATTGGAATACGAAAGAATCGGGCTCGGTTCAGAACCGTCAAGGGGGATTTTATAAACTGTATGTTCCAGGGCCTTATTTAAGTTTTCGAAGCTTTTGTCCACATCATTCATATCCACCTCATAATCAAATTGAACAATCGTTTCTACGATCAACGCATCCGAAGTAGCTCCATAAAAGAGCATGGAAGAAGCCTGGAATTTCTTATTTTTTAGTTGTTCCAATTCATCGTTTAACGAAAAAACCACAGAAATCTTTCCTGTTTCCCAGCTGATCGCAGCCAAATAGCAGTTTGATTTTATGTTTTGTCCGTCATTTTCATATTGCTCAATTTGAACAATCAATGTAGTATCACTTGCCGCCACAGCATTTTGAATTTTTGCGCCGTCCGGCAAAGAAAAAACAGTTGTAGGGTTTTCACCATTTAGTTCGAGACGTTCTATTTTTGGCCGCTCTTCCCGACTGCTGTAAATGAGAAACAAATCCTTTTCTGTTGCCGCCGGAACAATTGTGCCGGCAAAAGGCGCGATCCATGAGGTACAGGCATCTGAGTCATGTTCACAGTTAGGTTTCGCGCACAAATAGACCTGGGTTTGCGTGGCATAGTCCGTATACATTATATTCGAGGAGCCGTCATCGTTCAAAAACACAGAGTAAAATCCCTTTTGATTGCCACTTCCATAACTGGTAGGATCAAAAGAAGAAATCATTTGGAATGACTCTCCTGATAACGTGTACTCTGTTTCTAAGTCCTTGGATGTCGTTGCTTGAACTTGCGAAGAGGCAGAAACCGCGCACCCGCAAAGAAACAGGAAAGGCATACAAAGCAAAATTGAAGCTGTTTTCTTTTGCACCTAAAATTCTCCTTAATATAATAGTGTGGTAAGCCGGATACTGTATACAGTATCCGGCTTACCACAAAGATGTTAGCCCCACCAAGCCTTCATGGCAGACGCATCAGTATACCAAATCACATCACTAACAGCGGTTGGTTGGCTATAGTCGGCCACCATATACCAGTTCCCGCCCATTACTGGACTCGCAAGTCTTACAACGGTATGCCCGCCGCCTTGTAACAACTGTACCCGTTGGTCGCGCCCGCCCGTTGCGTTTTCATAATAATATCCGGTGCAGGGATAGTAAGTTCCGCTCTGCAACACACGATAAATGTTAGCACAATATGCCCGGTCTCCTGATTTTATTGTATAATCTCCTCCACTACTATCAACATACCAGACATCATTACCGCCTTGGTTGCTTGTACCGACAGTAAAATTGTTGTTTATACCATGTCCCTTAAGAAGAGCCGTCTGTCCACTCCCCTGCCATCCAAAAATCCAATCTGCAAAGTCGCCAGTTGGCTCAATAAGAGCGAACGTCGGGATTGCCAGGCCGATGGCAAGCACCACCACCATGCATAGGCACAACGCTTTTTTAGACATCTTGCATCTCATGATTTTACCTCCCGTAAAATTATTCTTTATGTTTTCCGAGGTGCTTCGTACGCTCGCCCTCGGGCGGACCAAAAGGATCTACAGTTTTACTATGATTGCTATTTTTATATCGTTGTTCCGATTATCTGGTTCAGCGTTGCCACTTAATATCGTAAACCATTTTACCGTTTTGAATCGCGTCTCTGTGAGTTGAAACTACTGTTCCGCTTTTATTTCTTTTATTCCCAGCCAATAATCTTCTTTCGTTATTTTTCCATATTGAGGCGTAGAAGAAACCATGTAATACCCGTTTCCTTCTTCCGCAACTCCCTGGCTTTGCTTCACCGTTTCATTATAAATAATAAAATAGCTGTTTTCCTTTTCAATTTCTGCGATAGGCACGATCGGAAGGTTTCTGTCGTTTGCCACGTAATAAAGCTCACTGTTGTAAAGTTTCTTATTAGCAGCATCCAAAATTTGGAATTCCCTCTGTTGACGACCACTTTTATCTTGCACTATGGTGGATGTGAGCAGCTTTGAGTCATCATAAAAAATCAAATTAAGATCGTACAGGGATCCTTCATCTTGCAGAAAATCCTCTGCAATCACTTGGCTTTCCTTTGTAATACTGTCGATCAACACTATTCTATCTGTTTTTTGGTCATAATACACGATGGTTTGGTCAAATACTGCCGCCCGGCATTCATCTATTTTGTATTCTAAAAGCAGTTCTTTTTCCAGGGTGTTTATGTTGAGCCTTGTTATCTGAACACTATAGTCCATTTGTGCAATGGCTTCTTCTCCGGGAATAGCCAGTGCATTCAGCAAAATATATTCTCCGGCGGCTCCCCAAATCTTTTCGGCTTTCGACTGATCCAGCAAGGTGATGGTAGAGCAGCTTCTTTCAGATAAGCTCACCTGCATCAACTCAAGTGTCTCTTCCTCTTCTGTTGCTGTTTGAAGCACACAGTAAAGATTTTTCCCATCCGTGAGATAAGGGGGCTTTAATTGTTGATTTGCCGAAAACTCTACTATTTTTCTGCGTTCAGAACCATCTGCTTCACAAACTTCAATGTGCGGAAAACTACGTTCTTTTAACGCTTCATACGAAACCGGCTGGCCTGGTGAAACCAAAAGCAATTCATCGCCAACCATCATCAATGAGGTGCCTCCGCCGTTATAGGGAAGCCAGCTTGTACACGTTTCTGTATTATGGGTACAATTCACCTGTGCACAAAGCGGAACGGTCTGCATTGTTTCGTAGTCTGTATATTGAATATTTGTAGAGCCGTCAGCCTGTACGGCCGCTGATATACTGTAATATCCGTTGTCTCCCCCGGCTCCATACACCCAGCCGTCAAACCCCTGCAGCGAATAAAGCCCGGATATGTGGGCTTGGGGCTCTGCCGCGGCGCCGGATACGGGATCGGCACCATTGGCGGAGCCCGCAGGTCCAGGCTCTTTCTGGCAGCCAAACAAAAGACAAACAACTACCATAGAAAAAACAACTGCGAATATTGAAATCCTTTTCATTACGAATTTTCTTTATTCCAAAGCTGATTGCTATTTAACGAACTATCCCTAGGTGCCCAGTAAAGATTGCGGGATTGGCTTTCGGGTGTCAAACATGTATTATAATTCACCATAAGAATTTTGAAAGCCCCCACATCTCCATCCATCACGTACGTAACATCCGAATCAAACGTGTTGGGATCATTGCTTGTTTCACGATAAATATCACATTTATAGCGTCCATTCGATTGTGTACTGCGGAGTAAGTTAAGTGTATAACCCGTATTTCCATTTGCATCTTTCTGTGCAGAATACACCTTCGGTACATTGTCAAGGGCACTATAAGAAAAATACCACATCTGGTCTGGAGAGTTTGTTCTGGATGCTCTAGTTACTGATCTATGGTTATAAGCCAGCCCGTTACCTTCCAAGTTAAGGTACTCGCTGTTCGGAGATGCTGTGCCACTTGCGCCATAACAAAAGAAATGCGATGGTGTATTCATAGCCCGCGTACTTCCTACATTTAAAGCTGAAGCTGGGGCAGCTAAAAACACAACTGATACAACAGCCACAAACGTTAACGTCGCCAGCAATCTCTTCGTTTTCTTCATAATTTTTACCTCCTATAAAATATGCTTTTATGCTTTTCCGGGGTGCCCCGTACGCTGGCCCCCGGGCGAACCAAAAGAACCTACTGTTTCACCATAACCACCGTTTTGCTGCCGTCGCTGTTCCGGGTCGCATAGTTCAAAGCCGCTGCAAGCAGCAGCACTACCCCCAGCAGCTGGAACGAACCGATGCAGCTTTTCAGCAGGGCCAGATAGACCTCATCGGGGACCGCAGGCAGCAAGCTTGCGGTCCCAAAGCCCAAGGGTGCGCTGCAAAGCAGCAGCGCACCGCCCGCCACTGCCGGTGGAAGCCAATAATACCAACGTTTCACGCGATCTCCCTTTCCGCCGTTTTAAAGGCGTGCTTTTTTGCCGGTCGGTGTCTGCATCTTTTCGTGTTCGGGGCGCGCAGGGTGCTGGGGCTGAAAACTGATTCCATAACAATCTGGGGGCCACTTCTCCATCGCTGCCCGTCCGATCTTGCGCACCCAGTTGGCCGCCGCCAGATTCGCTTTTTTCTTAAAGTTTTGCATGTTCCATTACCTCCTGCTGTATTGTTTGGGCCAGCACGCCCACAGCGGCCAACAGAACACCAGCCGCGGCGCACAGGCCCTCGGGCCTGAATGGGAACAGCGTTTGCAGCAGCACAGCGGCAATGGCTGCCAGTGCCAGCCGCTGGCGCGCCAGCCGCCGGTTTGCCGCAAGCTCGGCAGGGGTCAGGGGCAGGTTGGGGTGCTCGGCGGGGGCCAGCAGCCATATCACCAAACCCGAAGCCGCCAGCAATGCCCCCATCCAAAGCCAGGGCCGGTGCCCGGCGCACCAGGCCGCGGCAAAACTGCCCAGCAATGCTGACCCCACCGAAATGATCTGGCACAGCCAGGCGGTAGGGGCGTGCCAGCCCCCTGCCCGCTGGCGCAGGAACATGGCCGCCAGCAGCACCAGCAGGGGCTGCAAGGGCCGCCCCTGCAGCCAACCCGCCGCCAGGGTAAAAAGAACCGTTGCGCCCTGCCCCAGCTTGCTTTCCAGCGCATACACGTACCAGGGGCGGTGCTCTTCGTCCAGCAATCCGCGGTCAATAAAAAAAGACGTTATCCCGTTTGCCAAGGCGTGCATTCGGCACCCCTCGCTTTCTGTTTACAGGATAACATCTTTTATTTTGTAATTCAGCAATTTGACGCAAGTGATGGGTGTTTTAGCGTAAGTGATTGTTTTTGCGGCAAAATTGCCGCCGCGGTGAACCAGCCCTCCTTGCAGGAAAGGCTGATCTCGCCCCCGCAGCGCCGCACTGTTTCGCGCACATTGCGCAAACCATAGCCGTGGGCGCGGCTGTCCGCCTTGGTGCTGCCCTGCACCCAGCCGTCCACCAGCTTCACGGGGGCCGCCACTGTGTTTTTTACCGCCAGCACCGCCTCCTCCGGCTCCACGTGAAGCTTGAAGATCACCTTTTGCGGGTCCGTCGCCTGGCGGGCCGCCTCAATGGCATTGTCCAACAGGTTGCCCAACACCACTGCCGCGTCCTGCGGGTCCATTTGAAATGCCGCGGGGTTGTGCAGATCGAATTGCAGCGTCACGCCGCACTCGCGCGCGGCCGCATATTTCTGGTTCAGGATCGCATCCAGTAAAGGGTTCTGCGTATCCACCACCTGGGCGGTGTGCAGCACCTGTTCCTGCAAGTTCTCCAGCATTTCCACCGCTTCGTCAGTTTTATCTTGGTGCAGCAAGCCCAGCAGCAGCAATAGATGATTTTGAAAATCGTGGGTCAGGCGGCGCTGGTCCGCGTAAGCCGTGCGCAGCGCCTGGGTGCGTTCCTGCTGCCACTCCTGGTTTTGCCGCAGCCTCTGCTGTTCCTGTTGTGCAGCGCGCTGCTTGTCCAACTGCCCCACGATCGACACCTGCAGAATGCTGGCAAGCAGCAGCGCCGCCGTGCATCCCAGCAAAGCCGACGCACTGTCGGGATATTTTTGCGCAAATCCCACAGATGCCGCCATGAAGCCGCAGGCTGTGAGGGGCAAAGGCAGCGTTTGCAGCCAGGAACGCCAGTCCTTTTGCGGGTAGCCCAACCTGCGCCCAAACTGACGTTTCAGAATATATGCCAGCAAAATTTCCAGCGTTTTACCCAATGTTGTCAGAATCATAAAAGAGACGTAGCCCTGGAACAAGGCAGCCGGAGAAGCCCCCGTGAGCATCGAGCAGCCCATAAAAACCGCATTGTCCACAGCCTGCAGCAATACAATGGATAAGACCACCGCAAACAGAAGTACATACCACTTGCTTTTATATAGCGCCCAAGTACAAACAAACCATATACAAATTGTATAAAGTGCCTTTGTAAGATGTCCATATTCATGAAAATTTAAAAAGAATGCATTGAAGATCGTTACCGCCAGAACGGCGCCCCAAAACTTCCAAGCGGTGCGGCGGCGCAGGGCGAACGCGTCCCAGGTCAGCACCATGGCCCAGGCTTCGGCCAGCATGATCCCCGTGCTGATCAGCGCGCTGTAAAAATCGCTCACAGCCGTTCCCCCCTCCAAAGCACATAGTGCCGCCTGGCTTCCACATAATACCGCTGGCTGCCCCGGATCACACTGCCGCTATCCAAAACAAAAACATCCTTTTCAATGCGGCAAATATGCGCCATATTGATGAGAAAACTGTTGTGGGGGCGCACAAACCCTTTTGGCTCCAGCATTTCGGCCAATTCGGTGAGCGTGGGCCCCTTCGCCGAAACCGGCTGTTCCACACCTGCCAGGCACACTTTTAAAACATGCGACTGCACTTCAATGCTCACGATCTGCTCCACCTCAAATTCCTGGCGGTGCCCCTCCACGTCCAGCCAGAGGGTGTGCCGGGGTGGAAACAGCTTTTGCCACAGCGCGTCCAGCGCATCGGGGAAATCCACCTCGAAATTTTGCTTCAAAACATAGCGGAACGCATTCACCTTCAGGCTCTCCGGGCCGTATTGGATAAACGAGGTCATAAAAATAATAGGCACGTTGGGTTGAACCGCGTGGATCTCCTGCGCGGTTTCAATCCCGTTCTTTCCGGGCATCTCCACATCCAGCACGATCGCGTCGAACAGTTCCCGGCGGCAGCAGGCCGCCAACGCCTCCGGGTCGGTAAAGCCTTCGCCCTCGAACGTTTCGCCCTTTTCGGTCACATAGCGCCGCACCGCTTCCATGGCCCTGTCCACAAATTTTTGTTGGTTGTCGCACACCGCAAAACGCATTGATATCCTCCAAAAGTTGATTTTCACTCCATTTTTTACCGCCGAAAAAGCTTTATTTTACAATAACACACAGGTCGTTTTATTGTCAATCGATTCCCATATCTGACAAATTGTACGCAAAACCCACAAATCTCCCACATAAAACGCGTAAAAAAGTGCGGGCCGCCCCCACTGGGCGGCCCGCTGGATTTTTTGCACTTCTCGGCTCACAGCTCCAGGTCCTGCAGGCGCAGCAGCGCCAGAATGTAAATCTTCAGCGCCTGCATCAGGTGGGCAATGTTCGCGCCCTCGTTGGCCCCGTGCATAGGGCCCGCAAACTCCGGCAGGGCCAGATCCGCCCGCTCGGGGCCAAAGCTCACCGCCCGGGGGAAGTGCCGGGCATAAGTGCCGCCCCCCATGGTAAAGGGCTTGCCGTGTTCGCCGGTCACCTGGTTATAGGTGTCCAGCAGCGCCTGAATGGCGGGGTCGCCTGCCTCAATGTAAAACGGCTCGCTCCAGCGGGCTTGGCGCACAGTGGCCGCGCCCGCCCCGGCCTCGTTCAGCCGCCGCTCAATCTCGGCGCCGGTAATGGCGGTGGGGTAGCGGCAGTCCAGGTCCTGCCAAAGGCGGCCGCCCTCCAGCTTGATCATGCCGCCAATGATGGTGAGCGGGTCGAACACCTCGTCGCTTGCGGCAATGCCCATCCCGCTGCCGTCGGTGGCGTGGTGCAGCTTTTGCAGCACCTTCAGGTACGCCTCTTCCTCCGGGGTGCAAAGGCGGTTGTCCAGCAGGTAATCCACGATCAGGCCAATGGCGTTCACCGTGCCCGCCGGCATGGCCGCGTGGCCGCCCTTGCCCCAGCCGCGAATGCGCACCGCGCCGTTTTCGGCCTCCAGGGTGATGCCCTCGCGCCCGGTCAGCGCCGTGATATCCGCTTTTACCAGGCAGGCCGCCCGGTCCGGCACCACATTGTGGGCCACGCCGCCCTCAAATTCCAGAATGTTTCCGTGCAGCTCGCCGCTCACCAGGTTGCCGTTGAACCCGCCCTTTTCGCCGTGGCACACCGGGAACTCGGCGTCCGGCGAAAAGCAAAAGTCCGGCGCGGCAAAGTTTTTGAGGTAGTAGTCCACATCCGCCATGCCGGTCTCCTCGTTGGCGCCCAGCAGCGCGCGCACACTGTGGCGCAGGGGCACGGCGTTATCCTTTAAAAACTTCAGGGCGTACAGGCACAGCACGCTGGGGCCTTTGTCGTCGGCCACGCCGCGGCCGATCAGCCAACCGTCCTTCACCTGCATGTCAAAGGGGGCGGCGGTCCAGCCGTTGCCCTGGGGCACCACGTCCAGGTGGGTGATGGTGGCCACCTGCTTACCGCCCGTGCCGGGCAGCTCGGCCCAGCCGATGTAGTTGTCTGCGTTGTGGGTGGCAAGGCCCAACTCCTTTGCCAGGGCCAGGCCCTCGGCCAGGGCGGCGGCGGGGCCGGGGCCAAAGGGCTTGCCCGGCTCGGGCGCGCCCTCCACGCTGGGCACATCCACCAGCCGCTTGATGGCGGCGATCACATTCTGCTCATTCTCGGCCACATAGGCGTCGGCCAGGGGGCCGTATTTTTCAAAAAACATTGGCTGTCTATCTCCTTTTCTGTTTGGCAATGCTGATAATATGGTTATTATACCACCCTGGGCGGGGCTTGGGAACCATGGTGCACAGGCGTTTTTTCTGTTATAATGGAAAAAATACACGTTTTGCAAGGGGGACCCACCCATGAAGGATAAAAAAGGCATGAAAGCCAACCTGATCTTCGCCGCCGTGCTGCTGGCGGTGGCCGCCGTGCTGTTTCTGTTTTTGCGCGGGCGCGCCGCCGGGGCGGTGGCGGTGCTCACCTACGGCGACGCGGGCCAGCGCATGGAGATCCCGCTGGACCGGGACCAGCGCTACGACCTGGACACCGGCTATTACACCATCCACCTGGAAGTAAAGGGCGGCAAAATCGCCTTTGTCGATTCCCCCTGCCCGGACCATGTATGCGAAGGCTATGGCTGGCTCGGCAAAGACGGCGACTGGGCCGCCTGCCTGCCCGCCAAGGCCACTGTGACCGTGTTGGAAGGAGACTGAACAAATGAACCGAAAATGGGGCGTGCTTGGTATTCTGCTGGCGGTGTGCCTGCTGGCGCTGGCGGTGGGGGGCTTTGCCCTGCTGCCGGGCGCGGGGCCGGGGGCTTCGTCTGCGCCGCAGCCGGTGATAAGCGCCGCGCCCACAGCCAGCCCCGCGCCCGCCGTTTCTGCCGCCCCGCAGCCCACGCCCGAACCCACCGCCCTGCCCGCCGCAGCCCGGCCGGGCTACCCTGCCCTCGGCCCCTTCGAGCTGGAGGCTTTAAGCACCGAGCGCCTTCCCTGGGGCCAGGGCAAGCAGGTGAACGAGCTGAACCAGCCGGTGGGATCGGTGGCTTACCGGGAAAAATACGCTCAATACGGCGGCCTGTTCCTTGCGCTCGAACAGGCCCAGCCCACGGTTTACCTCACCTTCGACTTTGGCTACGAAACCGGCTTTTCCGGCGCCATTCTGGACACACTGGCCGAAAAGCAGGCCCAGGCCACCTTTTTCCTGGTGGGCAGCTACGCCCGCAATAACCCGGACACCGTGCGCCGCATGCTGGACGAAGGGCACACCGTGGGCAGCCATTCCGCCACCCATAAGGACATGACCACCCTCACCCTCAGCGAGGTCCGCGCCGAGATCACCGGCTTCAACGATGAATTCGAGCAGCTGTACGGCCAGCGGCCGGCGGTGTTCCGCTTCCCTGAGGGCGTGTTCAGCGAGCAGCTTCTGGCCCTGGCGGCAAACGAGGGCATGTACAGTGTGTTCTGGAGCTACGCCACGGTGGACTGGGACCCTGAAAACCAGCCCGATCCCGCCGAGGCGCTGCAAAACGCGCTGGGCGCCGCCCACCCGGGCGCGATCTACCTGCTGCACCCCATGGCCACGAACAGTGAAATTTTGGGCCGGCTGATCGACGGCCTGCGGGCCGACGGCTACACGGTGGCCCCCCTGTAAGCGGGCTCTTGCCCTTTGCCCCGGCGCACAAAACGCGCCGGGGCTTTTTGCGCCTTTTTATACCTTTAATAATAGGGGTGCTTCCTTTTCCTGTTTTTTGCGGTTTTTAGCGTGGATTTTGGGCATTTTTCTCCCAATGGCTGCCCGGAGCCGCTTTTTGGGTAAAATGTATGTAAAATATGATTTCATCTGCTGGCCCGTGCTGCGGCCAGATGGTATGATTGCCTTGCAAACGTTTAAGCCTTGGCACAACACGGGAGGGAACATTGCTTTGACCATTTTTAACGTCTTCAACCTTGCGGGCGGCCTGGCGCTGTTTTTGTACGGCATGACCATTATGGGCACAGGGCTCGAAAAGCTGGCGGGCGGCAAACTGGAATCCATTTTACAGCGGCTCACCAGCTCGGTGCCCAAGGCGGTGCTGCTGGGCGCGGTGATCACCGGCCTCATCCAGTCCTCCTCGGGCACTACCGTGATCGTGGTGGGCCTTGTGAACAGCGGCATTCTAAGCCTGACCCAGGCGATCGGCATCATCATGGGCGCCAACATCGGCACCACGGTCACCGGCCAGCTCATCCGCCTTTCGGATATCTCGGGCTCCGGCTGGCTGCTCACCCTGCTCAAGCCCAGCACCTTCAGCCCGGTGGTGGCGTTCATCGGGGCGGTGCTGTTCGTGTTCTTCAAAAGCCCCAAAAAGCGCAACGTGGGCCAGATCATGCTGGGCTTCGGCATCCTGTTCACCGGCATGTTCACCATGGAGGGCGCTGTGACCCCCCTGCGGGACAGCCCGCTGTTTTTGCAGCTCTTTTCCACCCTGCAAAACCCCGTGCTGGGCGTTTTGGCGGGTGCGCTGGTCACGGTGGCCATCCAGTCCTCCTCGGCCAGCATCGGCATTCTGCAGGCGCTCTCGGCCACGGGCGCCATCACCTGGGGCAGCGCCATCCCCATTATTTTGGGGCAGAACATCGGCACCTGCTCCACCCCGCTTCTGGCCTCGATCGGGGCTTCCACCGCCGCCAAGCGCAGCGCCATTGTGCACCTTTACTTCAACATCATCGGCACCACGTTGTTTTTGGGCGCGGTCTACGGGTTAAAAGCCGCCGGCCTGTTTCCGTTCTGGAACGAGGTGATGAATAAAGGCGACATCGCCAACTTCCACACCCTGTTCAACGTGCTGGTCACGCTGCTGTTCATCCCCTTTACCAGGGTGCTGGCCTGGCTGGCCGAGCGCACCATCCCCTCGCACCCGGGCGAGGCGCAGGACCTTTCCATGCCCGTGCTGGACGAACGCCTGTTCAACAGCCCGGCCGTGGCCCTGCAGCAGGCCAAAAATGCGGTGGAAAAAATGGCCTCCCGCGCGGCCGCCAACTTTGGCAAAGCCTTTGGGCAGCTTGAAAAATACGACGAGGAAACCACCGTCAGCATCAACACCCGCGAAGAATTGCTGGACAAGATGGAGGTTTCCATCACCTCTTACCTTATTAAGATCAGCGACCAGGAGCTCAGCGAAACCGAAAGCCGCCAGGTCAGCGAGCTGCTTAAGTTCATCTCGGAATACGAGCGCATCGGCGATTATTCCATCAACATCCTGCAGTGCGCCCGGCAGGCAAAAGAGCAGGAGCTCACCTTTTCCAAACAGGCCCGCCGGGAATTGGAGCTGCTGCGGGCCGCGGTGTGCGAAACGCTGGAACTGGCCGACGGCGCGTTCCGCCAGAACGACGCCGCCCTGGCCGCCCGGGTGGAACCGCTGGAAGAAGCGGTGGACCAGATGTGCGACGCGCTGCGCGAACGGCACCTGGGCCGCCTGAAAGCCGGCGAGTGCAGCATCGAGAGCGGCATCGTGTTTTTGGACCTGCTCACCAACGCCGAGCGCGTTTCGGACCACTGTTCCAACGTGGCGGCCCGCATCGTGGGCATGGAGGCCGACGATCTGGACGCCCACGCCCGCAAGGCGGGCCTGCTGGCCGGCCAGGATGCGGCGTTCAACGCCGGGCTTGCCGCCGCCAAAAGCAAATATCTGGCCCCCCTGGGCATCGCCGGGGCCTGAACCCGTTTCCCCGCCCCCGAAGAAGAAACTTCGGGGGCGTTTTTATGCTCATTTTGCTTGCCCTCGCCCCCGGCGCAATGGTATAATGTGTGTGTTTACGGCGATTTTACACAAATTTACCCAAACTTTACGCGGCGCCCCGGCGCCGGCGCAGGGAGGCTGGCAGTTTTAATGTCCGTTTTCGACGTGATCGACCTTGCAGGCGGCGTGGCGCTGTTTTTGTACGGCATGTCCATTATGGGGTCGGGGCTGGAAAAGCTGGCGGGCGGCCAGATGCAGGCCGTGCTGCAAAAGCTCACCGCAAACACCCTGCGCGGGGTGCTGCTGGGCACCCTGATCACCGGCGTGATCCAAAGCAGCTGCGGCACCATCGTGATCGTGGTGGGCCTGGTAAACAGCGGCATCCTGGATCTCACCCAGGCCGTGGGGGTCATCATGGGGGCCAACATCGGCACCACGGTCACCGGCCAGCTCATCCGCCTGGCCGATATCTCGGGCGACAGCCTGCTGCTCACCCTCATCCAGCCCAGCACCTTCAGCCCGGTGGTGGCGTTCATCGGGGCGGTGCTGTTCGTATTTTTCAAAAGCCCCAAAAAGCGAAACATCGGCCAGATCATGCTGGGCTTCGGCATTCTGTTCACCGGCATGTTCGCCATGGAGGGCGCGGTGGCCCCCCTGCGGGAGAGCCCGGCCTTCGTGCACCTGTTCTCCACCCTGCAAAACCCGGCGCTGGGTGTGCTGGCAGGCATGGCGGTAACGGTGGCGGTGCAGTCCTCCTCGGCCAGCGTGGGCATTTTGCAGGCGCTCTCCACCACGGGTGTGGTGAACTTCGGCAATGCCATCCCCATCATTCTGGGCGCGCACATCGGCACCGCCTTCACTCCCCTGGTGGCAGCCATGGGGGCCAGCAAAAACGCCAAGCGCAGCGCCGTGATCCACTTGTATTTCAACGTGATCAGTTCGGTGGTGTTTCTGGCGCTGATCCAGCTGGGGCAGGGGCTGTTCGGCCTTCCCTTCTGGAACTCGGTTCTCAATAAAGGCAGCATCGCCAACATCAACACCCTCACCAGCGTGCTGGCCACCCTGTGCTTTTTCCCCTTTACCGCCCTGCTGGTGCGCCTTGCCCGGCTCACCGTGCGCGACAAGCCCGGCGAAGAGCTGGACCTCTCCATGCCTGTGCTGGACGAACGCCTGCTGCAAAGCCCGGCCGTGGCGCTGCAGCAGGCCAAAAGCGCGGTGGAAAAAATGGCAAGCCGTGCCCACTCGAACTTTGTAAAGGTGGTCGGCCTGTTCGACCGGTACGACTCTGAAACAGCGGCCAACGTAACCCACCGGGAAGAACTGCTGGACAAGATGGAGGTTGCCATCAGCGACTATCTCATCAAGATCAGCGACCACGAGGTGACCGAAAGCGAGGGCCGCGCCGTGAGCGAGTTGCTCAAATTCACCACCGAATACGAGCGCATTGGCGATTACACGGTCAATCTGATGGAGTGCGCCCAGCAACTGCACGATCAGGAGCTCGCCTTTTCTTCCCTGGCCCGGCAGGAATCCGCGCTGCTGTTCGGCGCGGTGGAGCGGGTGCAGGCGCTCAGCAACGCGGCGTTTTTCAACGCCGACCTGAGCCAGGCCGAAAAGGTGGAGCCGCTGGAAGAAACGGTGGACCGCATGTGCGAGATCGTGCGCGAAAAGCACATCGGCCGCCTGAAAGCCGGCGAGTGCAGCATCGAGCCGGGCATCGTGTACCTGGACGTGCTCACCAATCTGGAGCGCATCTCGGATCACTGCTCCAACATCGCGGCCCGCATCATCGGCGACGAAGCCGAAGACCTGGACGCTCACACCCGCAAGGCCCGGCTGCTTGCGGGCGAGGACCCCGCCTTCAACGCCCAGCTTGCCGCCTACAAAACCGAGTATCTGGTTCCCCTGGCCGGGGTGGAGCTCACCTCTTAGGCTTAGAAATGCCGCCCCAAAGGGCGGCATTTTTGTTGTCCCCGCACAAAAAGCGGCCTCGCGGCGGATGGTATCCATCGCCCCCAAATTTTTCGTTTTGGCTTTAAAAGCTTGACAGGCGTTTAAAAGCATGGTATTCTGAACTTGTGGTTAGATATAACTAACCGAAACCTGCATGCCACCTGCCAGCCATCAGGAGGTATGCGCAACCTGATCCGTTTTCTCCAAACTGCACGCAGGCCCCCGGAACTTGCCGGGGGCCTGCGTGTTTTACATTTTAAAGCAACAATTCTTCATAGGAAACCGCCAATATTTCGTGTAAAGTTTTCAGTTCGTCGGGATAAATATGTCTTTGTGCCACCTCTATTTTCGCCACCGCACTTCGGGTAACGTCACAGCCTGCTACTTGCAGTCGCGCCGCCAATTCCTCTTGGGTCAGCCCACGTTTCCTGCGCAGTTGGCGTAAATTGCGGCCTATTCTTTTTTCATATTCCAGGTTCACTTCAAAAAGCCCTGAATGATCCGTTCCTCGGCCTCTTCGCTGGTCAGGCCCAGGGTGCGCAGCTTCAAAAGCTGCTCGCCCGCGATCTTGCCAATGGCGGCCTCGTGGATCAGGGCCGCGTCCACATGGTTTGCCTCCAGGCCCGGCTGCGCCAGCACGGTGCCGTTCTCGGCAAGAATGGCGTCGCACTCGGAGTGGCCGGTGCAGGGCGCGTTGCCCTTGATGGTGGAGGCGAACTCCTGCCGGGAATTGCCGCGCGCCACGCTGCGGCTCACCAGATCCGCGGCGCTGCCCTCCCCCTCCAGCCGCACCACAAAATCGGTGCGGGCAAACTCGTCGCCATTTGTCATAATGCGCTCGCGCACCACAAGCCGGGCGTTCTTTTGCAGCACGGCCCGGGTCTTGCGGGTGGTGGTGGTCACGCCGCCCAGCTGCACGGTGTCCATTTCCAGGTACGCGCCCTCGGCCAGCTCTGCGTCGGTAACCGGGTCGATCTTTTTGGCGCCGCTGCCCGCGCCGTTGGCAATGTGCTTTTCCTTGTACACCACGTGGGCGTTCTTTTCCAGGATAAAGCGGTGGATGCCGTTGTGCCGGGCCTCCTCCTCGCCGTCGCTGTGCACGCCGCACCCAGCCTCAATAATCACGTCGGCCCCTTCGCCCACAAAGAAATCGTTGTACACCAGGTCGTCAAAGCCCGCGTGGGTTACGCAGGCGGGAATGTACACGGTCTCGCCCTTAGTGCCGGGCTTAATGTGGATCTCCAGCCCCGGCGCGCCCTGCTTCGAGTCGATCTGGATGTTCTCGCTGGACTGGCGGCCCGCGCACTGGCCGTCCTCCCGGATGTTGTAGGCGCCGTGGAAGGTGCCGTCTTTAAAACTGGAAATAATGCGCAGCAATTCGTCTGTGATCTGGTTCATACCCGTGCATCCTCCTTTTCCAGCGGGCACCGCACCGCTTTTTCGCCCGCCAGCAGGGTGGGCAGGATCTCGTTGCGGGGGCCGTACTCCCGCACGCGGCCCTCGGCGATCACCACAATCTCGTCGGCGATCGAGAGAATGCGCTCCTGGTGGCTGATCACCAGCAGGGTGCCGCTCTCGTTGCGCCGCAGCTCCTCAAAGGTCTCTACCAGGCGGGCAAAGCTCCACAGGTCGATGCCGGCCTCCGGCTCGTCAAAAATCGAGAGCTGCGCCTCGCGGGCCAGCACGCTGGCGATCTCGATGCGCTTGATCTCCCCGCCCGAAAGGCTGGCGTTCAGCTCCCGGTCAATGTACTCGTTGGCGCACAGCCCCACCTTGCCCAGCAGCCCGCACAGGGCGGCCTCGTCCAGCCGGCCGCCGGCCGCCAGCTCCAGCAGGTCCCGCACCGAAAGCCCCTTGAACCGCACCGGCTGCTGGAACGCGTAGGCGATGCCCTGCCTGGCCCGCTCGGTCACGTCCATGCCGGTGATGTCCTGCCCGTTGAACAAAATGCGGCCGCCGGTGGCGGTCTCCACCCCGGCGATCAGCTTTGCCAGGGTGGTCTTGCCGCCGCCGTTGGGGCCGGTAACCACGATCAGCTTGCCGTCGCCCAGCTCCAGGTCGATCTCCTTGATGATATCCTCGCCGCCGGGCACTGCCCAGGCCAGGTGCTCCAGTTTCAGCATGGTGTTTTCCTTCCTCTCTCCCTGCCCCCGGCGGGGGGCTTTCACGGGGCAGAACGCCCCGGTAACTTTTACCTATACCATTATGGTACAGTTTGGACCGGTTGTCAATGCCCCAATCGCAAACACGCATTTATTGTAACACACAAGGGGCCTGTTTACCAGCAAAATGGCCCTGCCCTGCGTTTTTTGCGCCGCTTTGCCCCATTGTGTGGTATACTGGTTCTATGAAACCAGAAAGGGGGCCTGTGCATGCCCATCGACCGCCGGTTCGCGGTGCTCATCGACGCGGACAATGTATCGGACAAATACGTAAAAATCATTCTGGACGAGGTATCCAACGAGGGGGTGGCCAATTACAAGCGCATTTACGGCAACTGGACCAGCCCGAACATGGCCAGCTGGAAAAACGTCCTGCTGGACCACTCGATCACGCCCATCCAGCAATACAGCTATACCACCGGCAAAAACGCCACCGACTCGGCCATGATCATTGACGCAATGGACATTTTATATTCCGGCAAGGTCGAGGGCTTTTGCCTGGTCTCGTCCGACAGCGATTTTACCCGCCTTGCCAGCCGCCTGCGCGAGGGCGGCATGATGGTGATCGGCATGGGCGAGCGCAAAACGCCCAAGCCCTTTATCGCCGCCTGCAACATGTTCCGCTATCTGGACGTGCTGGCCACCGCCGATGCTGCCGCGCCTGCGGCGCGGCC
>ERZ857882.1798-NODE-1798-length-24078-cov-11.084835_pt1 | contig 24078 bp, 22 predicted proteins | sample MGYA00519697_ERZ857882 | MGnify/ENA primary metagenome ERZ857882 (study PRJEB31778, sample SAMEA3449373) | human gut metagenome | biome: human gut; feature: human-associated habitat; material: faeces | place: United Kingdom | collected 2010/2012 ...
ACCTTGATATATAAAGAAAAATAGAAAAAAAGTAGTGTAAAAACTTTACACTAACGGATAATTTTAGGAGGATTACTATGAAAATTTCCATAGATGCTAGAGGAATAAATTTATATAACGGAACTGGTATAGGAACTTATACTGAAAATTTAGTTAAAGAATTACTTAATATAGATAAAGAAAATGAATTCACTCTTTTTTGGACCGGAAAAAACTATGAAGAATATAAAAAAGATAATTGTAATATAGTCTTTACTTCTAGTAAGCATGGTAACTTTTATGAAAATTATTATTTCCCAAGCTTTATAAAAAGTAATAATATAGACCTTCATCATATTCCACAAAATGGAATGGGCCTTTGTAATAGCTATGATACAAATTCTGTTGTAACTATTCATGATTTAATTCCTTATGTATTACCAGAAACCACTGGCAGAGGATATTTAGAAAGGTTTTTAAGAACTATGCCAAATATAATTGATAAATCAAAGGGAATTTTAACTGTATCTGAGTATTCTAAGAAGGATATATTGAAATTTTTTAATCATATTCCTGAAGAAAAAGTACATGTTACACCTTTAGCTGCAAATTCTAATTTTAAGCCATTAGAGAAAGATATCTGTAAGAAAAGCATACAAAAAAGATTTAATTTTTCAAAAGACTATATTTTATACATAGGTGGATTTAGTTCAAGAAAAAATGCTAAGGATTTAATTTTATCCTTCGATAAAATTTATAATGATTTAGAAAAACCTTATGTACTACTTTTAGCTGGATCAGTTAGAGATGAAGGGAAAAAACTTTTAGATTTATCTAAAACATTGAAATATGGAGAAAATATTATCTTTACAGGGTTTATAGAAGATGCCTTATTACCTACACTATATAATGGAGCTGAGGCTTTTGTTTATCCTTCCCTATATGAAGGTTTTGGATTACCACCATTAGAAGCTATGTGTTGTAAGACACCTGTTATAACCTCAAACGTAACCTCCATACCTGAAGTTACTGCTAACTCGTGTTTATTAATAAATCCACTAAATAAAGGAGAATTAGAAGAAGCATTAGTTAATTTACTAAATAATCCTGATTTAAGAAATACGCTATCTAAAAAAGGCTATGAAAGAAGCCTCCAATTTTCATGGAAAAATACTGCCATAAAAACTTTAGAGGCTTACAAAAAAATATACACTTCTTAATTATTATATATATCATTTAATATTTCTTTTAACTTATCGTAATTATTAATTATTGGAGCCCGTTCAACTATATTAACCATTATTAAGAATGGGCTATTTCCATTTATATTATTACTATTAATTTCATTTTCTTTAACATTTAATGAGTATAAAGAGCTTGGAAAGAAACTATTAGCCAAAAGTTCTTTAGCTAATAAATCTTTATTAGTAGCTGCAAAAGACATAAATTCTTTAATTGTTTCTCTATTTTTTCCAGCATTTAAGGCTACTAAGCTTTTCCCTCCTATATCATATAATTTATTTTCACCGATTTTATAACTAGGTGGATTCTTACATAACCATCCTCCTAATTCATTTCCTTTAATAATATCTCTATAAAAATCTAAAGATGCTATTCTATATAAATAATTATTATCTTCAGTAATAAACTCATCTTTATATATATTTTTTATTTCTTTTAATATATCTTCTTTAGTATAAATATTTTCTTTAGAGTCTACTAATTGAGAAGTCATTAATAGTTCTATATTATTTATATCCTTATTTGAGAATACATTAATTTCACCAGAACTTTTAGTTTTAATTTCAATACCTATTTTCACTAAGTCATTCCAAGTATTTAATTCTGAAGCTTCATATCCATACTTATTCAAAATGTCATTTCTAACATATAATGCTATTGGATTAGATTCAAATGGAATTCCATAATAATCATCATTAATTTTAACTTGTTGTAGTCTATTATCTTTAAAATTTTTACTATATGTTTCAATTATATTTTTATTTTCTTCTAAAAAATCTATCTTTTCTTTAATCTTCTCTATTTCTATAAAGTTTAATTCTACTATATTGGGCCAATCTTTTTCATTTAAATTTAGCATTTTATCTAAAAAATTTTCATTTCCTATGTTTATAACCTTTATATTAACTTTTCTATTACTTTCTTTAAAGTCATTAGCAATGTTAAGAAAATAATTATAATTTTCTTCATCTGCCCACACAACTATATCACCTTTTAAATCTTCTCTATTTGACTTAATTAATATTAAATTTATAGAAAAAATAACAAAGAACCCAATTAGTAATAAAATACTTGCTTTTTTCTTAATTTTCATCCTCTCACATCCTAACCTTAAATAAATTATACACTATTTTTTTATTATTTTTAAAATAATAAACTTTGATTTTTATAAATTAATATAATATAATAATCTAATATATAGATTTTAAGATAGGAGATTGATATGCATATTGATAGTTTAAATTATTTTTTTCAGGTTGCTAATTCCAAAAGTATTTCAACTGTTGCAAAAAATGCGCATATTTCACAATCTGCACTTAGCCAGCAAATTTCAAAACTAGAAAACAAACTTAATGTACAACTTTTTAATAGAACAAATAAAGGAGTATCTTTAACTTCTGAAGGTGAAATATTATTCAAATATGCTGAATCAATATTAAATTCTTATAATAAAATGCAAGAAGAATTATTGAATTCTATAAACAAGAAAAAGTATGTATCTATTGAAGCCGTTGAATCCATAGGATTAACACTTTTACCTATGGCTATTTCTAAGTTAAAGAAAAACTTTTCTTCTTATACAATTAACCTTAACACCTTAGATTGTTGCTCAAAGGCTAATTTATCTAACAATTTATGTGATATTTTTATTTGCTATACAAAACCTGAAAGTACTAATAACTTAAATACAAAACTAATTGGTTATGATGAAATACTTTTAGTAGCTAGTAAAAACTTCCCAGTTAATTCTATAAAAAGAGATGAAATTTTTGATCTTCCTTTAATATTATCTTCTGATAAAAACTGCTTAAAGGATTTATTATGTAATGAATTTAATTATAGCAATAAAATTTTTGATTCTTCAAATATCTTATATAGTACTAATTCGTATTTTTCTGCTTTAAAAGGTGTTTCTTCTAGTAAAGCTGCTACTTTTATTCCTGCTAGTATATATAATAATTATAATTCATTACCCGATATTAAAATAATCAAAATTAATGATTTATCTATTAAACTTCCAATATATATTAATTATTTAGATTCATTTTATAAGATTCACTCTGAATTTGTTAAAACTTTAAAAAACACACTAAAGGGTTACTTAAATTAAGTAACCCTTTAATATGTCCTTTTTAATAACCAAGTAGCAATTTCTTTTAATACAACTTTATAATTGTTATTTGGTAATTTATCTATGCCCTTAAAGCACTTATTAACATATTTTTCAGCTAATTCCTTAGCCATCTCTATTCCATTATTAGCTCTAACTAAGTCAATAATTTCAATTACATCATTTTCATCGTAATAGTCTTTTCCCAGAACATCCTTAAATGCACCTTTATTATTTCTATAAGCATAAATTAAAGGAAGAGTATAAATACCTTGTTTTAAATCATTTGCTGCAGATTTCTTAATACTTTTATCGTTACCTTCATAATCTAAAATATCATCTATAATTTGAAATGCCATTCCTAAATTATGACCAATATTTCTAAGCTCCTTAGCTACTTTTTCTTCTGCATTGCATTCTGCTGCTCCTAAATATAAAGATATTGAAAATAACTCTGCTGTTTTTCCAGATATTCTACTTAAATAATCCTTAATTGATAATTTCATTGAAAATCTTGAATTTAGCTGATTTACCTCACCCATACAAATCTTTGACACGGCTCTAGAGTCAACCTTTATTGCTTGTAAGGATTCATTTGTTGCTAATATTTTAAAGCATACACAAAAAAGATAGTCTCCTATATATACAGCGTAGTCCTTTCCATATTTAGACTGAATAGTTTCTCTTCCTCTTCTAAGCTTTGAGTCATCTATTACATCATCATGAACCAAAGTTGCCATATGAAGCATTTCTATTACTGCTGCAGTAGGTATTGCCTTGCTTTTATCATTATCACCGAATTTTGCTCCTATTAAAACAAAAGCTGGTCTTAGTAATTTACCACCTGATTCAATTAATTCCATTATAGATTTCTCTATTTTCTTATCTTTACATTTTACATTTTTCTTCATTAAATTTAGTACTTCAATAAGCTCTTGTTTTATTTCAGGATATTTATTCCAAACATTATCCATTTTTATTCCACCTTCTTAGTGATTAAAAATCATATATTTATTCTCAATGCATAACTATTTAGCTTTTGAACATTGGAAGTTTCTTTAAGTGTGCTACTGCATAGTTAGCTGTTATACCTATAAAAATACCCGTTCCTATTCCTATGATTGATAATACAGGTAAATATAACATAACACCTATGTTTCTTACTATTAATGAAGCAATTATTAATTGTCCTACATTATGGAATATAGCTCCTGTTGAACTAACCCCAATAATGCTAACCTTATCTTTAAATAATTCTTTTACTAACACCATTGAAAGAAAACTTAATATTCCACCAGCCGCACTATACATGAATGAAGATAAATTTCCTCCAAACATAGTTGATAAAGTAAGCCTCAAAAATAATACTAAAAAAGCATCTTTTTTATTGTCTAGAGTATATAAAGCAATTACAGTAATTAAGTTTGCTAATCCAAGCTTTGCTCCTGGTGTTATAAATGGTACAGGAATCATACGCTCGATTATATGCAAAACTAATGCTTGAGCTACTAGTAATCCTATATATACTATTTTACTAGTTTTTTTCATAGTTTCTCCTTAATATGATAGTATAATATCATCTTCTGCTCTTCCTTTAATTTCTATCATAACCTTATGAGGAAGACATACTAAACTCTCTCCAGCTTTTTCAATATATTCTGGATTCATACAAACTTTATCTGGACAGTCAGCTTCTATTATACCTATCTTATTATCTTTTATCTTAATAATATTAACTCCATACTTAGTTTTTACCTCTATGGTTTCTTCGCCTTTATGTTGTGCTAAAGGAATAGTTTTATATAACTTACCAGAAACAGTTATTTCAGCATAGGTATTACTAAATCCCTTGCCAACTGATGCTCCTAATATAATTTCGGGTAAAAATGACAGTATCATCAATACTGCTATTATAACAAAATCTAACTTTTTAAACATAATACTCATCTCCATTATAATGTAATTAATTGAATTCCCATTATAATTTTACAATTTATAAGGTAGAGTAAACTAACTCTACCTTATAATACTTATTATACATATATATTAAACTAATTTCATCATTATTTTACATCTAAATATATTGGTTTTTTCTTTCCATGCCAGAAATTATCTGCCAATTTTGTTATCCAAGGCATAATGTAGTAATCAAGACCAAATGTTCTACCAGCTCCACTCATTAATGCAATTGAACCAAAGAAATACCATAATATATCCCATCCAGCCATAGCACATAAGATAAAGTTAATTACCATACCTGCTGAAACTGCACTCCAGATAAATGTAAATAATCCAGCTATTAAGCATAGACCCATTCCTATTTCTATTAATACAACGATTCTTTGGAACCAAACAGCTACTTCTGGGTTTGGCATCATAATTTCCATTATTGCAGAATACCAACCTGGAATTTCTTTAAATATTGGCGTAGCCCATTCTGTTGCTGCTTCACCAGCACCTGCAGCTGAAGCACCTGATGTAGCATCTTGTAACCATGTAAATGGCATCTTTACATTACCAGCTTTAGTCCAGCTATCAGCACCAATTTCTATGCTCTTAAAGAAGCCCTTAATACTATTAGCATCCCACATCTTATCCCATGTAGATTCTCCTAGTAGTTTCTTTAAACCTTCAATTAACCATAAGCAACCTATATATAATCTTAATGGTACTAACCATAATCTATTTCCCTTAGATGATAAATGTCCTCTCATTACAGATCTTCTATCTTCCATTGTAAAGAACTCATGTTGTAAATAATTATATACAGCATTAATATTGTTTACTCCCCATAAGTAGTACATATTAACTAAATGTTTCATTATCATTGCAAAGAATCCTGATAATTTTATTCCACTTAAGTTAGCAACACAATATCTTCCACCAATTGATACCATAAAACCATGATATTTCCCTTGGAATTTTTCCATTTCTTTATTTTCTATTGAAGCAATTATATTTTTAACTGCAGTATTAGCTGTTTGTTCTGCTGCTTCAACTATTTGAGGAGTACCTTTACCAGGTTCTTCTTCAAAGTAAGCCATATCTCCTACAACAAACACATCTTTCTTTCCTACAGCTTGCATATATTCATTAGTTTGTAATCTTCCTGCTCTAGCTGTTTCTAATCCATACTCTTTAGCATCTTGATTTCCTTGAATTCCACAAGTCCATATTAAAGTTCTTGTACCAATTTTTTCTCCACTCTTTAAAGTTATATTATCTTCACTAACTTCTACTATAGGTGAATTCTTTAATATTTCTATTCCATGTTTAAGCATGTACTTTTCAGCCTTATCAGCTTGTTTTCTATCTAACATATTTAAGATAGTACCCATAGCTTCAACTACTTTTAAAGTAACTTCACTTTCATCTACATTATACTCTCTTGCTAATCTGCTCTTCCATTCTAGAAGTTCTCCAGCCATTTCTATACCAGTAAATCCTGACCCTGCTACTATAAATGTAAGCATTTCTTTTCTCTTAGCAGCATTTCTTTCAAGGCTTGCCTTAGCAAACATATCTTCAATGTGATGTCTTATTCTAAGTGCATCTTCAAATGACCATAGAGTAAATCCATTTTCCTTTACTCCAGGAACACCAAAGAAAGCAGGTTCACTTCCTGTACCTATAATTAGATAATTGTATGAATATTTTCCATTTGTGGTTTTTACAACTTTATTATCTGTATCCACTTTTTCTATAAAATCTGTTACAACTTTAACCTTTGATTTACCGAAAATTTTACATAATTCAACTTGTACTGATTCAGGGTGAACTCTTCCCCCTGCAACTTCATGTAACTCTGTCATTAATGTGTGAAATGGATTTCTATCTATTAAAGTTATTTCCACATCATCATTTTTCTTATATTTCTTGGCTAATTTCTTTGCAGCATGGACACCACCATATCCTGCACCAAGAACAAGTATCTTGTTTTTTGACATGTTGAACCCTTCCCTTCATTTAAATAATTCTAAAATAGCATATCTAATTCTATACACTATTTATTAATATGTCTATATAATAAAAAATATTTTTTGTTGTTTTTTTAACAATATTTTTTGTTGTTTCTCTTAAACTTCTTTCTCTAAAACCCTTATATTTCCTAAGGTAGAGCCAATTACCCACCATTATTTACTATTAGTTTTTCTTATATATCATAAGTATTTCGAATATCAATTTTGTTTAATTTTGTGTATAATGAATTAGTGATTGAAAACAATTCAACATATTTTAAATAAGTTTAAGGGGGATTTTCTAATGAAATCAAGAAGAGTTATAAGCTTATTAGCAGTTGCTGCTTTAGCTACTACTGTATTTGTAGGATGTGGTAATAAAGAAGAAGCTAAAGAAGCAGGATTAAAGAATGGCACATACAAAGCTGAATCTGAAAAAGACGAAAGAGGCTATGTTGCTTCAATAGAAATAGAAGTTAAAGATGGAAAAATTGCTACAGTTAAGTACGATGAAGTTGGAGAAAAGGGAAGCAAGTTAGCTGATGCTGACTACAATGCAAACATGAAAGCTAAAAGTGGTACAAACCCAGAAGAAGCTTTCCCAGCTTTAGAAAAAGCTTTAGTTGAAAAGCAAGATGTTGCTGGTGTTGATGTTATAACAGGTGCTACTCACACTACAGAAAAATTCAAAACTTTAGCTGAAGAAGCTTTAGCAAAAGCTAAGTAATATTTATTATTAAGATAAGGACTTTAGGCTCTCGCCTAAAGTCTTTTGTTATTTTTTATTTTTTTACTTATAATAATATTATTATTATTAATTAGGAGGATCTTTATGTCAAAAAAAATACTAAAAAATCTTGTTTTTTCATTTTTGTTGATTTTTTCCCTTTCTCTTTTATCTGGCTGTTCGAAAAATAACACAACCTCTGAGCCATTGTCAAAAAGTGAACTATTAATGGGAACTGTAGTTACCGTAACTCTTTATGACAGTAATGATGAAGAAATTTTAAATAAAGTATTTAATAAAGTTAAAGAACTTGAATCTACTTTAAGTATTAATGAAAATGGTACTTTAGTAGATAAAATAAATGAAGAAGCCGGTATAAATCCTGTAAAGGTAGATGAGGATACGTATACTGTAGTGAAAAAAGGTATAGAGTACTCAAAGCTTTCAAATGGATTATTTGATATTTCAGTAGGACCAATAGTAAAGCTTTGGAGTATAGGACTTCCTGAAGCTAAAGTTCCAACTCAAGAAGAAATCCATGAAAGACTTCCTTTAATTGGATATAATGATATTGAACTTAATGATACTGATAGAACTATTTACTTAAAAAGAAAAGGTATGATTATAGATTTAGGTGGTATAGCTAAAGGATATACAGCTGACGTAATTTCAGATATATTAACTGAAGAAGGTGTCAATAGTGCTATTATAAACTTAGGTGGAAATATATTTGCTCATGGTAAAAAACCTAATGGAGATGAATGGAAAATAGGCATTCAAGATCCATTTTCTGAGCGTGGTGGTATTATAGGTACTCTTGTTACTAGTAATAAATCAATAGTTACTTCTGGAATTTATGAAAGATATATTGAAAAAGACGGAGTTAAATATCATCATATTTTAAGTCCTAAAACTGGTTATCCATATGACAATGAAGTTGCAGGTATTACTATAGCAAGTGATAAATCTACTGATGGAGATGCATTATCTACTTCAGTATTTGCTATGGGAGTTGAAGAAGGCATGAAATTTGTTAATTCCATAGATGGTATAGATGCTATATTTATAACTAAGGATAATAAAGTTTATATAACTGATGGAATAAGAAATGTATTTACTTTATCTAATAGTGATTTTACCTTAGTTAATTAATACTAATGAATTTAATAAGTATATAGTAATAAAAGAATGTAGGATTAAGGAATAAACTCATTAATCCTACATTCTTAATTATTTATTTTAATTTGTGAATCATGCCTTGTTATCTTTAAGGCTAATAAAATTGCTAATATACCAGAAGTAAGTTTTACAATTATGTAAATAAAGGATATTTCTCTTGCTTCTGTAACTACATAAGCAAGTTGTCCACCAAAGACATAAGCCCCTCCTACCGAAAAAGCTGAGCATATAACCTTTCCTCTATTATCTAATTTATTAAAATCAGTAAAGACTATAACTGCTGAAGCTAAACTTCCTATTAATGCTGTAACAGAATGTGAGTTTATAGCCATAATATCTCCTAATTTTTTAATTAGCTTCTTAAATACCCTCTGTACTACTTCTAGCATTACATTTGCGCCGCATAAAAAAATTGCTATTTTACCTATAATAGTAATTGCTTCTTCTAAAGGTAATAAATTTTTAACTACCTCTATTCCTGTAATTGATCTTATTCCTTGAAGGCCTAGTCCTATTATTCCTATAATAAAAATAATTTTTGCAAGGTACTTAAAATATTTTATCATTGTATTAGGAATTTTATTTAACGCTATAATTATTAAAAATGATATTAAAATTATAGGTATAATACTTTTAAAAATAACTATTATCGTCATTCTTAGAAGCAATCCCCCTAAAAACAATCCTATAGGTAATGTTACTATTCCACATAAAATTCCCTTACATAATATATCTATATTTTTTTCTTCTACTATACCTAAAGCTAAAGGTAATGTAAAACTTATTGTACATCCTAACATAGATGATATTAAAATTCCTGAAAAATAAACTTCTAAGCTATTGTTAGCAATAGCTTCTGCAATTTTATATCCCCCCATATCTACAGCAATAATAGAGGATGAAACTATACTTGGAGCAAAAAAACTCTTATTTAATATTGGAATTATATATTTAGTTAAAAAATCTGAAATTATTGGTGTTATTGAAAGTATTCCTAGCATTGATAAAGCCAATGACCCCATACTTTTAATCCCACTTTCTATTCCTTTACTTAACTTAAGCTTTCCACCAAATACATAATCTAAAATACCTAAAATAAAAAATATACCAACTATATATATAACTATCTTTTCCACTTCTAATACTCCTATTTTAAATAATATTATTTTATCAGAATTTTAACAAACAAAAAAGGGGCTGTTGCAACAGTCCCTTATTTGTTATTTATTTTTTAAAATTAACAATTGCAGCAACCTTGACCATGATCTCCAGGTTTATTATCACAATGTTCTGGCTTTCCTATACACTTTCCATTATATGAAGATGTTTCTAACTCTGTATATTTTATTACGATATTATCTTTGTAAATCTTTAACATATATTTTGTATTTGGACATAATGGTCCTAATAAGAATTGTCCATGACAATCTGTGAAAGTGTGAGTTAAAGGATAAGGATACCTATATCCATCTACTACTTGTAATAATTTTACTACTGCATCTACTACAGGCATTCTATTGCAGTCTAATACTGTTCCAAATATAACTGATCTCTTTTCTTCTGGTAACTTAACTATTGCTTCAATTTGTTCATTACATCCTGTCTTTAATTCACATGATGTTATTCTTCCGCTCATAACTTTGCCTCCTAAGTTTTGAATTATAAGTTTTCTTATTTATAATATAGTTTATTCTGATAACATCAAAATGTGATTTATAAGTTATATTTTTATTTCAAAAAAAGACTAGTTTCTATGTAAGCTTTACTTTTCATAAGTGAAAGTTTAACATTAACTAGTCTTTTCTTATATTAACTTTTTGCTTCTAATTGTACATTAAAGCTCTTATTTTGGCCATTTCTAACTACTTCAACACTAACCGTATCTCCTTCTTGTTTACTGTCTCTAATAGTTTTTAATTCTTCAAAAGTTTTAATTCTCTTTCCATCGAATTTAATTATTAAATCTCCGCCTTGTAATCCTGCCTTTTCTGCTGGTGAAAATTCTGTTACTTGAACTATATATAAGCCTTCATCCATATTATATTGCTTACCAAGTTCTGAATTAATTTCTCTTATTGATATACCTAAGTTTAATATAGGTTTAGACAATGCTTCTATTCTATCTTTAATTGAATTTATTGGAATTGAAAATCCTATTCCCTCTACCTCATCGGATGCAATCTTCATATTATTAATTCCAACTACTTCACCCTTGGTATTAACTAAAGGTCCACCACTATTACCAGGATTTATAGCAGCATCTGTTTGTATTAAGTTTAATTCCACTCCAGAACTTGTTTGAACTGCTCTATTTGTTGCACTTACAATTCCTGCAGTAACTGTTTGACCAAATTCTTTAGATAAAGGGCTACCAATTGCTATAACTTGTTCTCCTGGCTTTAAAGCATCTGAATTTCCTAATTCAACTACTGCTGGAACTTTAATATTATCATCACTTATTTTTAACATAGCCACATCTTGATTTTCATCATAATTAACAACTTTTGCATTAGCATCTGTACCATCAGATAAAGTTACAACTACTTCCTTAGCCCCTTTAATTACATGATAATTAGTCAAAATATAACCATCTTCATTTATTATAAAACCTGATCCAATTCCACTTGTTTCTTTAGGTATAATGCCACTATAATCAATAACACCACTAACTGATACAATAACTACTGCTGGAGCTACCTTATCAAATGCTTCACTAGCTGTTAAGGCTTCTGAAGTAGTACTGAAGGTTTGAGGATTTGGAGTTATAACTTTATTACTTAACTTATTAATATAGCTTTTCATTACATAATAGGTACTCCCTCCACCTATTGCTCCACCTAATAATCCTGCTATTACTGCTAATGCTATAAATTTAAATGCTCCTTTTTTTCTTTTTGCCTTTGGTTTGTTTGAAATATCATTTATTGGATGAATATAAGATTCTTTTTCGAAACTTTGCTCTTCATTATTGCTTTCCTCATTTGTTAGTGATTCATTGTCACTATTTACATCTTCAAATTTTTCTACATCATATATATTATCTTCATTCATTTGAAAAGCCTCCTAAAATATTTAATAATTCCTTTTACAATTATTAATATAACCCTTCTATGTGACAATTATATGACATATCTCTAACAAATTTAATTCGAATTATTTTTTTTCTCTAATCTTTCTATTTCATTTGCTTGTTTTATAACTTGCTTTATACCAGTTATTACTGTATCAGGATGATACATAGAAATAATATTCTCTTCATAATCTATATTATAAATTTTTGTTAATGCTTCATCACCTAGTTTTGATAAAACTTCTTGTCCAGGTTTAGCTATTAAGTAATAAGGCTTTCCAGAAAATACTCCTTCTATTTGACTAGAATTGCTACCGCTTGTTATATTTTTATACTCGTTACTTACGGCTTTATTATAGCTAGACTTTGTTCTATGCTCTTTAAACTCTTCTAAGTCTCTATTATCAAGTTTATCTTCAAACTCATCTGTATTTATCGATAAGTTAAGCTTATCTAGTAATGTTGTAAGTCCTATTTCTGAACCAATACTTTCTATATTTATTCTAATCTTATCAAATATTAAGCTTCTTTTATATTTATCACTATTAATTTCATCTTCAACTAAAGGATTCACTAAAACAACACCAGCTACTAAGTCAGGATAAGCTTTAGCAAACTCTGTTAACACAAGACTACCATATTCTTCTCCAACTAATATGTATGGTGAAGGTACAGCAGCTTTTCTTAATAGTAGTCTTAAATCTTCAGCCTGTTCCTTTGGTGTTCTTATAGCTCCACTATCGCTGAATCCATATCCTCTTCTATTATAAGTAAATGTAGCTACATCAACATTATCTGATAAAAGCTTATCAGAAATTTCATTCCATTGATTTAAATTTGTCCCTATATTTCCATCAAAAACTACAGTATATTTACCATCTCCATCTATCCTATAATCTAATCTTTTATCATCTACTCTTACATAATCTACTCTTTCCTTTAATGTTTCTCTTGAAATAAAGTTACTTATTCTTTGAAATATAAAACCAACTAATAACAATGATATTATTATAGTAATAATCTTTTTAGCTTTTTCTTTTGGGTTTAACTTTTTTTTCATATTTACTTTATAAAGTCCATTTGAATGTGGTAAAAGTTTCACTTATGCTGTCCCCCCCCCATAGATTATAACTTTAAGTTCGGTTTTGCATTAATATTTAAAGGTGCTTCTAATCCCTTAACAAAATTGAAATAAGCTGCACTTCCTATCATTGCTGCATTATCTGTGCATAATATTTGTGATGGAAATAGCACCTTTATTCCTTCTTTAGATGCTGCATTTATTAAAGACTCTCTTAATGCAGAGTTTGATGCAACCCCTCCTGCAATAGCTATTTTATCTACATTCTTTTGTCTACATGTTTTTAAAACATTTTGTTTTAATACTTCTATAACTGCCTTTTGGAATGAAGCTGCTACATCTGCCTTGTTTATTTCAACATTTTGCATCTTACACTTGTTTAAATAATTTAACACAGCTGATTTAACTCCACTAAAGGAGAAATCTAATGTATCATCATGGAAGTTTGCTTTTGGAAATTCAATAGCATTTTCATTTCCTTCTTTAGCAAGCTTATCTATTTTAGGTCCCCCTGGATATCCAAGCCCTAATGCTCTTGCAACCTTATCATAAGCTTCTCCTGCAGCATCATCTCTTGTTTGCCCTATAACTTCATACTCACCATAGTTCTTAACGTGTACTATAAATGTATGACCTCCTGACACAACTAATGATACAAAAGGTGGCTTTAAGTCCTTATGCTCAATGTAATTTGCACAAATATGTCCTTCAATATGATTTACACCTACTAAAGGCTTCTTTAATGAGTATGATAATCCTTTTGCATATTGTAAACCTACTAATAATGCTCCTACTAATCCTGGACCATATGTAACTCCTATAGCATCTATATCTTCTAATTTAACATTTGCTTCTTCTAAGGCTTCTGTAACTACTCCATTAATAACTTCTATATGCATTCTTGAAGCAACTTCTGGAACTACTCCACCATACTTTTTATGAGTTTCAATTTGAGATGCAATTATATTTGATAAAACCTCTCTACCATCTTTTACAACAGCTGCTGAAGTTTCATCACAACTTGATTCTATTGATAAAATTAATTTACTTTCCATTATTTTTACCTCTTAATTTCTTCTTTCTATTTACTTACTAATATTGTGTAAGCTATCTAATTAATGTATATTAAAATAAAGCCTATAACTTATTATATATTTCTTTAGTTCATTGACTATTATATAATGAATAAAAAAATTATTCATTATTTTTTATTAGAATTAATGGATTTTTAAGGATATATTTAGATAAAAAGGAGTTTTTTAATGAATACATATGCTAAGGTAGTTGTACCAGGATCCCCTATAACAAAATCTAATTTCAAACTTCATAATAAAGATGGTAGAGCTATCCTTCCTAGTAATACAGGAAAATCACATGATAGATATGCCATATATGAAGAAAAAATAGCATACTACGCCAGATTACAAAATCCAAGTGTGGTATTTGAGGAATCACTTATAGCTATATTAAAAGTTTATTATAAAAGTGAAAAAAGACATCCAGATACTGCAAACATAACTAAAAGTATTTTTGATGGTATTGAAAAAAGCGGCCTTATAGTAAATGATGCCCAAATAACAAGAATAATTACAGAAGAATTTTATGATAAAGAAAATCCTAGATTTGAGCTTGAATTCTTCGCTGAAAGTAAATATAAGATTTCATATTCAGTAGAAGAAAAAACTATACCTAGTGAAAAAAAACTATACTCAAGTCTTAAGAAAAGTTCAACTTCTAAATTGCTTAATAATAAGGTTCCTAAAGAGAGTAATAAAAGTAATGAATTACTCTGTGAGTTTTGTAATAAAAGCGTTAAAAAAGAAAATATAATTAAAGGAAATGGTGGAAAAACTTTAATTTGTAGAAATTGTTTTAATAAATTATTTTAATTGAGGTGGCTATAATGAATTCTAATAAATTTATATTTATAGGTGATAGTTTAACCTTCGGTTATGGAGTTCCTAAAAATAAATCCTGGATAGAAATATTTAAAAATTATTCTTTAACTTCTAATAAGAATATTTCTGTTATTAATAAAGGTATTAACGGAAATACTACAACAGATATGTTAAATAGGTTTACAGAAGATGTAACTATTTTAAATCCCAAGTCAGTGTTCATAATGGGTGGAACTAATGATTTGTTATCTAACAGACCATTAAACTTAATTCTAGATAATATTGAATTAATGTTAAAAGAAGCATTAACAAAGACTAATAAAGTATTTATAGGAATTCCTCCAAGAATAATAAAGGAAGATGCTTATAGATTATTTATGCCTTCTTCAACTTATGATTACTGTGAAGCTAATCTTCCTAACCTAAGAGAAGAATTAATAAGTATCTGTAAAAATTATAATGTTAAATATATTGATTTTTATAATATGTCTTTAGGAATAGACCAAAAGAAAATATTTGTAGACGGAATTCATTTTAACGAAGAAGGCAATAAGCTTCTTTTTTCTGAATTTATAAAAGCATTAAATTTATAATCTAAAAATATAGGGAGCTATCTCAGTAGCTCCCTTATTAATAATCTAGAATACAACATATATAATTAATACAAATATTTTTTTAAATACTTAGCTACTAATTCTCCTACCTTATATCCATCTTCTCCGCTTTTAAAAAGCTCTGTATCTCTAGTAAGTACACTTCCACAAGCAAATATTCCTTTTGCAGAAGTTTCATTATTATTAACTATAAGATTTCTTTTTTCATCAATTTTTATGTTAGCTTTTCTTACAAAAGCTATCTCTGGAAAATATCCAACAGTTAATATTAGAGAATCACAATCTATACTAAGTATACTTTTATCTTCTTTATTTTCTACATCAATACTTTCTATTCTTTCATTTCCATGTAATTCAACTACTCTACTATTTTCTATAATGTTAATATTCATATCTTTAATAAATTTTTCTGCTCTATCATTTAAGTAATTTTTATTAGATTTATCTATAATAGCCTTAACTTCAGCCCCTTCTACTATTAGCCTTGTGGCTAAAATTAAAGACCAATTATTCTTACCTAATATCACTACTTTTTTTCCTGGTAAGTATCCATGCAAATTAATAAGCCTGTGTGCAGAAACTAAAGTATAAATTCCTGTATATTTGTGAATTGGTATATTAATATTACCTGTAAATCTTTCCCTACAGCCTGATGCTATTATAATTGCCCCTGCTTTAATATCCTGTATTCCTTCATTAGGATTTACGTAAGTAACTATTTTATTAGTGGTAACCTCTAAAACCTCAGTATCAAGTTTGTATTCTCCACCATGAGCTTTAAATTCTCTAATAAGTTCACTACTTAACTCTGGTCCAGTAACATCCTTTCCTAAATAATACTTTCCAAAGCCCTCATTTATAAATAAATTTAAGTTTCCACCTAAATCACTATTTCTTTCTAGTAGTAATACCTTTTTAATTCCATGTTGAAGAGCAGAAACCCCTGCTGAAAGTCCAGATGCTCCCCCTCCAATTATTATTAAATCATATTGAAGCATATGTAACCTCCATTAATTTTAACAAAAATACATATATTATTATACCATAACTGGTAACTAAATATAATAATACTACAACCTAATATAACTTAAAACTAGTATTCTTACTCATAATAAAAAATTAATAAAATCTTGTTTGATTTATAAAAACTACTATACTATAATTTAAGTATTGTTAACTAGAGAAAGGATTATGTGGGCTTAAATAATAGGCCCATTTTTTTGAGGTGAATATATGTTGAACAATATTTTAAAGACATTAAAAAGTAAAATTATGAATATCTTAAGCTTTGATGGACTAATTAGAATAATTTTATTTTTAATACCATTTATTTCTATAACATTAAAATGCATAGTATTTCAGGGCTTTGTAACTAGTAGTGATCCATATATTTTAAATTTTTCAAATGGACTTAGTTCAGCAAAACCTTTTATAAATTATTATTATGCCTTTATTTTAATATTCTTAAGCTTCTCCTTATTATTTAAAGGAAAAGGACGAGTTATTTACTTATTTGTTATAGATATAATAATAACAGCACTTATCTTCCTAGATTTAGGCTATTTTAGAGGCTTCTTAACAATGCCTTCAGCCTTATTACTAACTCAAACAGCTAACCTTGATAATATGGGTGGTACAATATCATCAATGTTTAGTAAACTAGATTTCTTATTATTAATTGATTTTATCATCTTAGCTATTTACGTTTTCTTTACTAGAAAATCTTATACTAATGTAAAAAGAAGAGCACCTTTAACCTTCATAGTAATGATACTTTCTAGTATATTATTCATTGCTTATGTACCTTTTAATTTACATATACTAAAAAATGAAGATGTTAAGAATGGATATATATTCTCAAATTATGATCCTACTAATACAGCTAGATATTTTTCTCCAATAGGATATCATATTTTTGATGTATATAACGTATATAAAGACTCTAAACCTTATGAGCTTACTGAAGAAGAAACTACTAAAATAAATGAGTTTTTCCAAGCAAAAGAAAACTTAGAAGATAATAAATATGCTGGAATGTTAAAAGGCAAAAACCTTATAGTTATTCAAGTTGAATCTTTAGAAAGCTTTATAGTTGGAAAAGAGATTAATGGACAAAAAATAACACCAGTTATGGATGAATTAATAAGTAAAGGACTTTACTTCCCTAATATTTACGAACAGGTAAATGAAGGTACAAGTTCTGATTCAGACTTAATGATTAATACATCAATGTTCCCATTAAGAAGAGGTAGCACTTTCTTTAGATATCCTTCAACAGAATATAATTCTCTTCCTAATTTATTAGAAGAAATGAATTATGATACTATAGCTATACATCCTGACAAAGGGTCATTTTGGAATTATGTAAATGGTCTTAAGGGAATAGGCTTTAATGAATTTATTGATTATTATTCCTTTAACATAGATGAAGAAATTGGTCTTGGAATATCTGATGAAAGCTACTTTAGACAAGTTGTACCAATGCTTAAAAATTTAAAAGAACCATTTTATGCATTTACAGTAACCTTAACTAGTCATGGTCCTTTCGACTTACCTAAAGAAAAAAGAGTTTTAAATCTAGATAGTGAACTTGATAAAAGTGAGCTTGGTGGATATTTTGAAAGTATTAAGTATACAGATGCACAAATAGGTGAATTCTTAAAGCAATTAGATAAAGAAGGCTTATTAGATGATACCGTAGTTGTAATTGAAGGAGACCATACAGGAGTTCATAAGTACTATAATAGTTCAATAGAAAAATTATCAAATAAGGAAGATTGGTATCTAGATAATGGTCATCATACTATACCATTTATAATTTGGTCAAAAGATATGAATGAAGGTAAGACTTTTGACACTATAGGTGGTCAAATAGATATTATGCCATCTCTACTATATCTTATGGGTGTGGATAATGAAAAATATATTAATACTGCTATAGGAAGAAACTTATTAAATACTAATAAATCTTTTGCAGTTCTTACTAATCTTGAAGTTGTAGGTGAAAATCTTACTGATGAAGAAAAGGAAATGTATAAAAATATAGTTGATCTTTCTGATAAAATGATAAGAGCAAATAAAGCAACACTCAATAAAAATTAATTATATAGAATTTAGAATCATTTAGGTAATTTGTTCTAAATTACCTAAAAAATATTTATTTTAAAAACTTCCTATAAACTTGACAGAATCAAGTTTATAGGAAGTTTCTTCTTTAATTTTTCATAGTAAATCATTATTAATTTTTCAGTATCTCCACATTGAATTTACAAATCTATTTTTAGTCTAAATATAAGTCCATTAATATTTCATCATCAAAAACACCATTAACATTAAAATAATTCTTATGGCATCCTACTTTCTTAAAACCAAATTTTTCATAAAGATTAATTGCCTTATAATTACTTGCTTTTACTCCAAGACTTATATTAATTATATTATTATTTTTTGCAAACTCTATCAATTGCTCCATTACTACGCTTCCTATACCTAGTCCCCAATACTCCTTCTTTACAGAAATAGCAATCTCGCTATTATGTTCTATTCTTTTTCTTCCTAGTTTTCTTATTTGAGCAATACTAACAACTTTATTATTAATAATACCTATAACCATAAATACATCTTTACTATTATTTAAATTTTTTATATATTCTCTTTCTTGCTCTACTGAAAGATGAAATTCATTTTTACCAAATAATAAATTATCACTTTCTCCACCAATAATATTTGAATAATTAACCATTTTTTCTGCATCATCTTCTATTGGTCTTCTTATAATAAGGTTTTGTCCATTTTTTAAATTTATTTCTTTTAACTCTCCCATAAATTAAACTCCTCTTTTTATTATTTTAAAAGAAACCCAGCTTACGCTGAGTTTCTAAATTAGCTATTAACTTTTACACATTATTATTTCCCAGCTATGCTTAATCCTTCAACTCTTATAGATGGACTTCCAACACTACTCATAGGGAATTTTAAGTCAGCTCCAACTTCAACTATGTTTTTTAATAAATCAAAGAAGTTTCCAGCTACTGTTATTTGTTCTACTGGGAAATCTTTCTTTCCATCTTTAATATAGAATCCTTTTGCTGCTAATGAGAAATCTCCAGTTATTGAGTTTGCTCCTGAGTGTAATCCAGCAAATTCAGTAATTAATACACCTTCTCCTACCTCTTCTAATAACTCATCAAAAGATTTAGTTCCCTTCTCAATATAGAAGTTAGTTGGTGAAACTCCTACTGGTGAAGCATAAGAACTCTTAAATCCATTACCTGTAGATTTTGTATTACCTTTATAAGCAGTTTTTAAATTATGAAGTAATGTAATTAATTTACCTTTATGAATTATATCCTTTTTCTTAGTTGCTACTCCTTCATCATCAAATGGAACTGATGCTAACCCATTTTCTAAATGTGGATTATCTAGTAATGTAACCTTATCACTTGCTATAATTTCTCCTTCTTTACCCTTTAATAAGCTTAATCCCTTTTGTGCAGCATCACCACTAAATACTCCTGCAAAGGTTGAAAGAATTGAAACCATAGCTTCATTATTTATAATAGTTTTGTATTTACCAGATGGAATAGATTTTCCACCTATCCTTGACACAGCTTCATTAATTCCATCTTTAGCAATTTTCTTAGGATCTACTTCTTCTAATGCTTTTGCAGTAACGTATCCAAAACCATCATGCATATTTTCATTTTCTTTAATTATAGGTACCACATATGCAGTAAGTAAATTAGACTTGTTTTCTAAATTAAGTCCCTTAGAATTAATTATTCCATACTTTGAATTGCTATATCCTAATGCACAACCTTGAAAACTTACAACTCTACTATCTAAAGCCTTAGCTTCCTTTTCCATACTTAATGCTAAATCAATTAATTTATCAGCTGGAATATTTTCTAATGCCTTATAATAAGTATTTACTTTAGTATATTCCTTATCTCCTTCATAGATAAATTGAATATCTTCATTTTCAATAGCTAATGCACTTTCTTTAGCATTCTTAACTAGCATTTCTATAGCATCTTCATCTAATATTTCTGTATAAGAATATCCTATTTTATCATTTATTTTTCCTCTAAAAGATAATCCATAGGAAGTAGTTAAGTTGTATTTCTCTACTTCTTCATTATAAACATTTATACTTAAACTTTCCCTATCTACATAATAAACTTCATACTCATCGAATCCATTACTTTTTGCTTTTTTAAATAGTTTATCTATAAATTCTTTTAATTCCATATTCCATTCCCTCCTATCTTCCACCTACTGTTATCTCTTTTACTCTAATCATAGGTTGACCTACATTAGTTGGGATACTTCCTGATATAGAACCACACATTCCTTGACCTTGTGCTAGATTCTTACCTACCATATCTATATTTAATAAAACTTCACTACCTTTACCAATAAGACTTGCTCCTCTTACAGGTTCTTGTATTTCACCATTTTTAACTATATATCCTTCAGAAACTGCGAAGTTAAATTCTCCTGTTACAGGATTTACTGATCCACCACCCATTTTCTTTGCATATAATCCATCAGAAATTGATTTAATGATTTCTGTCTCATCATCATTTCCTGCAGCAATATAAGTATTTGTCATTCTTGATGTTGGAGCAAACTTATAACTTTGTCTTCTTGAACTTCCTGTTGCCTCCATACCCATTCTTCTACCATTTAATTTATCTATTAAGTATCCCTTTAATATTCCATTTTCTATTAATACATTCTTTCTAGTTTTATTTCCTTCGTCGTCAATATTTAATGATCCCCAAGCATTAGGTATAGTTCCATCATCTATTGCTGTTACTTTCGATGAAGCTATTTGCTTTCCAAGCATATTAGTAAACACTGAATTTCCCTTTGCTACTGCAGTTGCTTCTAATGAATGTCCACATGCTTCATGGAATATAACTCCACCAAATCCATTATCTATTGCAACTGTCATCTTTCCTGCTGGACAATTTTTTGCATGTAGCATAGTATGAGCAACTCTTGATGCCTCTCTACCATAATATTCAGGATCAATAGTATCAAATAATTCAAAGCCTTTATGTGCTCCTGGGCCTTCAAATCCTGTTTGGTTTTCTCCATTAGCAGAAGCAACTGAACTTATTGATAATCTAGTTCTAACTCTCTTATCTTCTGTTAATAATCCTTCTGTATTTGCAATTAAGATGTTTTGTTCTTTATCTAAATATCCTACTGATACTTGTGATATTTCATTATTATATTCCTTTGCTGCTTTATATCCTGTCTTCATAACATTGATTTTTTTATCTATGCTTACTGATGATGGTATATAAATAATTGGGTTATTATTATAAACCTCTTGTCTATTTAAAACTACACTTATATCTTCTTTTAATTCTCCAAGTGCTAAGGCTGCTTTTTCTGCAGTATCTAATAAAGAAGATAAATCTCTATTGTTAGTATAAGCATATATGCTTTTAAATCCCTTAAATATTCTTATTCCAATACCATGAGTCCTTCCTGATATTGAATTTTCTACTTTGCCATTAAGAATACTAATAGAAGTATTTATAGTATCTTCTTCAAAAATTTCTGCAAAGTCTCCTCCAGTTATTAAACATCTAGCTAAAACACTAGATAATATATCCTTTGATAACATAATTTAATCCTCCTTCATATATTAATTATTCGCTTATTACTCGCCCATCCTTGAAAGCTTTTGTCCATGTATCAACATAAGAACCTGTTGACCATTCTGCCATTATTACACTTTCACCTTCATTTAAATCTATACTTATTAGAGGGTTGCCACTAATACTTCCATCTTTTAATTCATATACAAATAGCTTATTGTTAAATATAATTATTGCAATTCTTCTATTTGGTGAAGTATATGCATCCTCTATAAACGGAAATTTTCCCTTTAAATCTTTCCATGGAATTAGTAATGTATCATAATTTAGAATCTTCTTATTTGGGTTTATTGTTAACCTAAAGTCATATCCATCTTCATTAGGATCATCTGATATTATTTTTCCTACTAAAGTCCATTTTCCTTCTATTCTCTTAATTGTAAAATTGGTATAATCCACATTATTACTTAATGAGTTTTGCTTCTCTAGTGATAAACTATCAAAAGCTTCATTAAAATCTTTTTCGTATTTTTGTTTTACTTCTGATGAATATATTTCATCTATACTTAGACCTTCATATGAATTAATATTATCGATAGGTATAGTTCTGTACATTGTAAATGAATTGTTGAAATTCTCTCCTTCATATCTCTCAATTGAAATATAGTCATTAGAAACGAAGTTAATATCTTTATATGAATTTATTGATATATCACTTGTTATTCTACTATCTTCTCTAGCATCTATTGGCTTAGTTATAAAGTATTCATTATAAATACCTTTTTCATCAATTACTTTTTTTTCTATAGTCCATATACCATTTAATCTTGGAAAAATAATATTATTTTTTTCTAAGACAGGTTCTAGCTTATTATCTTTTAATGATATCCATAAAGTCCTATATCTTGAATCCTGATACTTTCCATCTCCCATATCTTTTCTAGGAGTTTTTAAAGCTAGCATTACACCTACATTACTATTATAATCTTCATCTACTATTTCCGCTTCCACTTTATTGTTAGGATCATCTATATTTCTTGGATTTATATCTTCTCTAATTAACTTTAGAATCATTCCAGAATAAAATAAATATCCATTATTATCATCTATAACTATAAATTCTCCTATTAAATTATTTGAATCTATTAGCGAAATTATATCTACATTATGTGATGAATCAATAACATCTTTTAACATAAGGTTTAATTCATAAGATAAAATATAATTTTTATCTACTACCTTTAGCTTAAAACTAGGCTCATGATATATTTTATTAAAAATAGAAATCTTACTACTTGATATACTAATTAGTGATTCTTTTTGTAATAATATTTCATCTTTATTCTCAATTTCATCATCAAATATATTAATATCTACAACCTTCCATGTCCCTCTAATAGTTAAATTTTCATTATTAGGTGCTTTTATCGATTGTGTATCTTTTCCATTTACTTTACTACAACCAATATTAAATGTAAACATGAAAATTAATATCAATGAAAGAAATGCTTTCAATAATTTCATATTATTCCTCCTTATTTATTGGAGTTAGTGTAAAGTTTTTACACTATTTTTTTTCTATTTTTCTTTATATATCAAGGT
>ERZ857882.1817-NODE-1817-length-23928-cov-3.095589_pt1 | contig 23928 bp, 20 predicted proteins | sample MGYA00519697_ERZ857882 | MGnify/ENA primary metagenome ERZ857882 (study PRJEB31778, sample SAMEA3449373) | human gut metagenome | biome: human gut; feature: human-associated habitat; material: faeces | place: United Kingdom | collected 2010/2012 ...
TTTTAAAGACAAGTGGCGGGTACAGATTCAGGGATGCGTGGTTGCCGCCGCGTTATGCGCCGTTATCACCTTAATTGCCATGCAGTGGCTGATGGCGTTTGATGCCGCCAACCTGGTGATGCTGTATCTGCTTGGCGTCGTGGTGGTGGCACTATTTTACGGACGCTGGCCTTCGGTGGTTGCCACCGTCATTAATGTGGTGAGTTTCGATCTCTTTTTTATCGCCCCACGCGGCACGCTCGCCGTCTCTGATGTGCAATATCTGCTGACCTTCGCGGTGATGTTAACCGTCGGGCTGGTGATCGGGAACCTTACTGCTGGCGTGCGTTATCAGGCGCGGGTAGCCCGTTACCGCGAACAACGCACACGGCACTTATATGAAATGTCCAAAGCTCTGGCTGTGGGCCGTAGTTCGCAGGATATCGCCGCCACCAGCGAACAGTTTATTGCCTCCACGTTTCATGCCCGTAGCCAGGTGTTGCTGCCTGATGACAACGGTAAATTGCAGCCTTTAACACATCCGCAAGGAATGACGCCGTGGGACGATGCCATCGCGCAGTGGAGTTTTGATAAAGGCCTGCCTGCGGGCGCGGGCACCGACACGTTACCCGGTGTACCGTACCAGATTTTGCCGCTAAAAAGCGGCGAGAAAACCTACGGACTGGTGGTGGTGGAACCGGGGAATCTGCGCCAGTTGATGATCCCGGAACAGCAGCGCCTGCTGGAGACGTTTACGCTGTTAGTCGCCAATGCCCTTGAGCGACTGACACTAACCGCCAGCGAAGAACAGGCGCGGATGGCAAGCGAACGTGAACAGATCCGCAACGCCCTGCTGGCGGCGCTTTCGCATGATTTACGCACGCCGCTTACGGTGCTGTTCGGTCAGGCAGAAATCTTAACGCTCGATCTGGCAAGCGAAGGATCGCCCCACGCCCGCCAGGCCAGCGAGATTCGTCAGCATGTGCTGAACACCACCCGACTGGTGAATAATCTACTGGATATGGCGCGAATTCAGTCCGGCGGCTTTAATTTGAAGAAAGAGTGGTTAACGCTGGAAGAAGTGGTCGGCAGCGCGCTGCAAATGCTGGAACCGGGTTTATCGTCGCCCATCAATCTTTCTCTGCCAGAGCCGCTGACCTTAATCCACGTTGACGGGCCACTCTTTGAACGGGTGCTGATTAACCTGCTAGAGAACGCGGTGAAATATGCGGGGGCGCAGGCCGAAATTGGTATCAATGCCCACGTTGAGGGCGAAAATCTACAACTGGATGTCTGGGATAACGGCCCCGGTCTTCCACCAGGCCAGGAGCAGACGATATTTGATAAGTTTGCTCGCGGGAATAAAGAGTCGGCGGTACCGGGTGTAGGGCTTGGGTTGGCAATTTGTCGGGCGATAGTGGATGTACACGGCGGCACCATTACCGCATTCAACCGACCGGAAGGTGGTGCCTGTTTTCGTGTTACACTTCCCCAGCAAACAGCCCCTGAACTTGAAGAATTTCATGAGGATATGTGACAAACGTTCTGATTGTTGAAGATGAACAGGCTATTCGTCGCTTTCTGCGCACGGCGCTGGAGGGCGACGGTATGCGCGTCTTTGAGGCCGAAACGCTGCAACGCGGCTTGCTGGAAGCGGCAACCCGTAAGCCAGATTTGATTATTCTCGATCTCGGCCTGCCCGACGGTGATGGGATTGAGTTTATCCGCGACCTGCGCCAGTGGAGCGCGGTGCCGGTGATTGTGCTTTCCGCACGCAGCGAAGAGAGCGATAAAATCGCCGCGCTGGATGCCGGAGCGGATGATTATCTGAGTAAGCCGTTTGGCATTGGCGAATTGCAGGCCCGTCTGCGCGTCGCATTACGCCGCCACTCCGCCACCACCACGCCCGATCCGCTGGTGAAATTTTCTGATGTTACCGTCGATTTAGCCGCCCGCGTTATCCACCGCGGCGAGGAAGAGGTGCATCTCACACCGATTGAGTTCCGCCTGCTGGCCGTGCTGCTCAACAACGCCGGAAAAGTGCTCACCCAGCGCCAGTTACTCAATCAGGTGTGGGGACCAAACGCGGTCGAACACAGCCACTATTTGCGTATTTATATGGGGCATCTGCGACAAAAACTGGAGCAAGATCCCGCCCGTCCCCGCCATTTTATTACTGAAACCGGTATTGGGTATCGGTTTATGCCATGAATTATTATTCAATAAATACGCTTAAATAATTATTAATTTATTATTAAACCTGCCCCGAAAATTATTATTTGGCAGGTTTAATTTCTTAATGAAAATACAACCCACAAAATTGCAACATTTAAACAACAAAACAGCATCTAATATGGCGCTATTCATCATTAATGATTTATTATTTGGGATATGATCGTTTTTTGTTGATCTTCTTCACAGATTATAGCTATTTCATGGATAGAATAACCCTACCTTCAACTGACACAGAAAAAGGTAAAGGTAAATGGAAAATAATAACCGCTTAATGCCTCATATAAGGCGGACAACCCATATCATGAAGTTTGCCCATCGTAATAGTTTTGACTTTCATTTCTTTAATGCCCGCTAGTCTTCTGACTAAAGGGCACCCCTGCGTACAGGTCTCCCTGACTTTAAGCATTACAGGTTAATACCTGTATCCCTCGGTGCTCATATACTGCTAACCCTTTCAAACTCTAAATAATTCGAGTCGCAGCACATGCAACTTGAAGTATGACGAGTATAGCCAGTTACCGGGCTGGTCTGGGTTATTGCATCTGCAAAAAGCAAACTACTGATTTATTTATCAGCGGTGGGGTTTTGCTTTTTTCCGGCGTGATCAATTTCTCCTTTGAGAAATTGAGGACCTGCTATTACCTGAAATAAAGAGATGAACAAAATGTCAGAATTAAAAATTGCCGTTAGCCGTTCTTGCCCGGATTGCTTTTCCACTCATCGTGAATGCGTGAATATTGACAAAAGTAATTATATTGACGTTGCCGCTATTATTTTATCAGTCAATGATGTTGAACGTGGAAAACTCGATGAAATAGACGCTACTGGCTATGGCATTCCTGTTTTTATTGCAACGGAAAATGAAGAACGTGTACCAGCAGAATATCTGCCACGTATTTCTGGTGTCTTCGAGCATTGCGAATCACGGAAAGAGTTTTATGGACGTCAGTTAGAAACCGCTGCCAGCCATTATGAAACGCAACTGCGCCCGCCCTTCTTCCGCGCACTGGTCGATTATGTCAATCAGGGCAATAGCGCTTTTGACTGCCCGGGTCATCAGGGAGGTGAGTTTTTCCGGCAGGCAATCAGTTCGTGGAATATTTTGGCGAAATGCTCTTCCGCTCCGACTTGTGTAATGCCGACGTTGCAATGGGTGATCTTCTGATTCATGAAGGTGCGCCATGCATTGCACAGCAACATGCGGCTAAAGTGTTTAATGCCGATAAAACGTACTTTGTTTTAAACGGCACCTCCTCCTCCAACAAAGTGGTTTTAAACGCCCTGCTGACACCGGGTGATCTGGTGCTGTTTGACCGCAATAACCATAAGTCTAACCATCACGGGGCCTTGCTACAGGCTGGTGCAACACCGGTTTATCTGGAAACAGCACGTAACCCGTATGGTTTTATCGGTGGCATTGATGCGCACTGCTTCGAAGAAAGTTATCTGCGTGAACTGATTACAGAAGTTGCACCGCAACGGGCAAAAGAAGCGCGTCCGTTCCGCCTCGCTGTGATTCAGTTAGGCACCTACGACGGTACTATTTATAACGCCCGCCAGGTGGTGGATAAAATCGGTCATCTGTGTGACTACATCCTGTTTGACTCAGCATGGGTCGGCTATGAACAGTTTATTCCGATGATGGCGGACTGTTCGCCGCTGCTGCTGGAGCTTAATGAGAACGATCCGGGTATTCTGGTTACGCAATCTGTGCATAAACAACAGGCTGGTTTTTCTCAGACTTCACAAATTCATAAAAAAGACAGCCATATCAAAGGGCAACAGCGTTATGTACCGCACAAACGCATGAACAACGCCTTTATGATGCAAGCCTCCACCAGCCCGTTCTATCCGCTGTTTGCCGCACTGGATATCAACGCCAAAATGCATGAAGGTGTCAGCGGTCGTAATATGTGGATGGATTGTGTGGTTAACGGTATTAATGCCCGCAAATTGATCCTCGATAACTGCCAGCACATTCGCCCGTTCGTTCCTGAACTGGTGGATGGTAAACCCTGGCAGTCGTATGAAACAGCGCAAATTGCGGTTGATCTGCGCTTCTTTAAATTTGTACCCGGTGAGCACTGGCATTCTTTTGAAGGCTACGCAGAGAACCAATACTTTGTCGATCCGTGCAAACTGTTGCTGACAACTCCAGGTATTGATGCACGTAACGGCGAATATGAAGCGTTCGGTGTACCTGCAACGATTCTTGCTAACTTCCTGCGCGAAAATGGCGTAGTGCCGGAAAAATGCGATCTTAACTCCATCCTCTTCCTGCTGACTCCGGCAGAAGATATGGCCAAACTGCAGCAACTTGTTGCCCTGCTGGTACGCTTCGAAAAACTACTGGAAGCTGATGCGCCTCTGGCGGAAGTACTGCCTTCCATCTACAAACAGCATGAAGAGCGCTACGCCGGTTATACCCTGCGTCAGTTGTGCCAGGAAATGCATGATTTGTATGCCCGTCACAACGTGAAACAACTGCAAAAAGAGATGTTCCGTAAGGAACACTTCCCTCGCGTCAGCATGAATCCGCAAGAAGCCAACTACGCCTACTTACGCGGTGAAGTGGAGCTGGTTCGTCTGCCGGATGCAGAAGGCCGTATCGCTGCCGAAGGTGCGCTTCCTTATCCTCCGGGTGTGCTGTGTGTTGTTCCTGGTGAAATCTGGGGTGGTGCTGTTTTGCGTTACTTCAGCGCTCTGGAAGAAGGCATCAACCTGCTGCCAGGTTTTGCACCGGAGCTGCAGGGTGTCTATATCGAAGAACATGATGGTCGTAAGCAAGTTTGGTGCTATGTCATCAAGCCTCGTGATGCGCAAAGCACCCTGTTGAAAGGGGAAAAATTATGAGTCAGGCGAAATCGAACAAAATGGGTGTCGTTCAGTTAACCATACTGACGATGGTCAACATGATGGGCTCCGGTATCATCATGCTGCCGACAAAGCTTGCCGAAGTCGGGACAATCTCAATTATCTCCTGGCTGGTGACAGCCGTAGGCTCAATGGCACTGGCATGGGCATTCGCAAAATGCGGTATGTTCAGCCGTAAATCAGGAGGTATGGGCGGTTATGCCGAGTATGCTTTCGGTAAATCCGGTAACTTTATGGCGAACTATACCTACGGCGTCTCGCTGCTGATTGCTAACGTCGCGATTGCTATTTCGGCGGTTGGTTACGGCACCGAACTGCTCGGCGCGAGTTTGTCGCCAGTGCAGATTGGTCTTGCGACCATCGGGGTGCTGTGGATTTGTACCGTGGCTAACTTTGGTGGTGCGCGCATTACCGGGCAAATCAGTAGCATTACCGTGTGGGGGGTCATTATTCCGGTGGTAGGCCTGTGCATTATCGGCTGGTTCTGGTTTAGCCCGACACTTTACGTTGATTCCTGGAATCCGCATCATGCACCGTTCTTCAGTGCGGTAGGTTCTTACATCGCTATGACGCTGTGGGCTTTTCTTGGTCTGGAGTCTGCGTGTGCGAATACTGATGTAGTGGAAAACCCGGAACGTAATGTGCCAATCGCGGTACTCGGCGGTACGTTAGGTGCGGCGGTGATTTATATCGTCTCCACCAACGTGATTGCCGGGATTGTGCCAAATATGGAGCTGGCAAATTCAACGGCACCATTTGGTCTGGCCTTCGCGCAGATGTTCACGCCGGAAGTGGGTAAAGTCATTATGGCGCTGATGGTGATGTCCTGCTGCGGTTCGCTGCTTGGCTGGCAGTTCACCATTGCCCAGGTGTTTAAATCTTCATCTGATGAAGGCTACTTCCCTAAAATTTTCTCCCGTGTAACCAAAGTGGATGCACCGGTGCAGGGAATGTTGACCATTGTGATTATCCAGAGCGGGTTGGCGCTGATGACGATTAGCCCGTCGCTAAACAGTCAGTTCAACGTGCTGGTTAACCTGGCCGTGGTGACCAATATCATTCCGTATATTCTGTCAATGGCGGCATTAGTCATTATTCAGAAGGTCGCTAATGTGCCCCCCTCAAAAGCGAAAGTTGCAAACTTTGTTGCTTTTGTTGGCGCGATGTACAGCTTTTATGCGCTGTACTCATCCGGGGAAGAAGCCATGCTATACGGTTCCATCGTGACCTTCCTCGGTTGGACACTGTATGGTCTGGTCTCACCACGCTTTGAACTGAAAAATAAACACGGTTAATTAAGCAAAGCAAAAAAGGGCGATCTTCCGACCGCCCTTTTTCTTATTTGATATGTTTACGCGTTTTTCAGAACTTCGCTAACAATCTCAACCGCTTCTTTCTCAATCTGCTTGCGATGTTCTTCACCAAGGAAGCTTTCGCAGTAGATCTTATATGCGTCTTCCGTGCCTGACGGACGCGCGGCGAACCAGCCGTTGTCAGTCATCACTTTCAGACCGCCGATAGAAGCGCCATTACCCGGTGCCGCCGTCAGACGCGCGGTGATCGGGTCACCTGCCAGGGTGCAGGCGCTCACCATTTCCGGAGACAGCTTAGACAACGCCGCTTTTTGTGCGGAAGTCGCTGCTGCCTGCAAACGGTTATAGCTCGGCGCACCAAAGCGTTTTGCCAGTTCGTTATAGTGTTCCTGCGGGTTCTTACCGGTGACAGCGGTGATTTCCGCCGCCAGCAGACACATAATGATGCCGTCTTTATCGGTGGACCACGGCGTGCCGTCGAAACGCAGGAAGGAAGCGCCTGCACTCTCTTCGCCGCCAAAGCCGAAGCTGCCATCGAACAAACCATCAACAAACCATTTGAAACCTACCGGTACTTCTACCAGCTTACGGCCCAAATCATTGACCACACGGTCGATCATCGCAGATGAAACCAGCGTTTTACCGACAGCAACATCTTTGCCCCACTGCGGACGATGCTGGAACAGGTAGTTGATCGCCACCGCCAGGTAGTGGTTCGGATTCATCAAACCTGCCGGAGTGACGATACCGTGACGGTCATAATCCGGGTCGTTAGCAAACGCCAGATCGAACTTATCACGCAGTGCCAGCAGGCCCGCCATCGCACACTCGGAGGAGCAGTCCATACGGATCGCACCGTCTTTATCGAGGTGCATAAAGCGGAAGGTTTGATCGACCTGATCGTTAACGATGGTCAGGTTGAGGTTGTAATACTCGCCAATGCGCTTCCAGTATTCGATACCGGAACCACCCAGCGGATCAACGCCCAGCGTCAGGCCCGCTTTCTGAATCGCCGCCATATCAACGATATCGGCCAGCCCTTCCACAAACGGCTGCACCAGATCCTGCTCTTTCACATGACCGGATGCCATCGCTTCGTCGAGGGAGATACGCTTCACGCCTTTCAGGCCATCAGCCAGCAGTGCGTTGGCTCTGTCTTCCACCACTTTAGTGACGTTGGTATCAGCCGGGCCACCATTTGGCGGATTGTACTTGATACCACCATCTTCCGGCGGGTTATGGGACGGTGTAATCACGATACCGTCTGCCAGCGGGCCACCTTTTTTATTGTGAACCAGAATGGCATTGGAAATGGCAGGTGTCGGAGTGAAGCCATTGTTTTCCTGCACAATGACATCAACGCCGTTCGCTGCCAGCACTTCCAGTACGGAAATGAACGCAGGCTCGGACAGGGCGTGAGTATCTTTACCCACATAGCAAGGGCCAGTGATGCCGTTTTTCGCACGTTCTTCAGCAATTGCCTGAGCGATCGCCAGAATGTGCGGCTCGTTAAAGCTGTGGCGCGCTGCACTGCCACGGTGACCGGAAGTACCGAATTTCACCGCGTGCTCCGCATTCCCTGCTTCTGGTTTCAGTACATAATATTGCGCCGTCAGTTGGGCGACGTTAATCAAATCACTCTGTTGTGCAGGTTGGCCTGCACGATTGTGGATTGCCATTGCTTTGTCCTTTGTCTGCAACGTTTTAGATAGTTCCGCAAACCTTCTCAATCAATTCCGCCGGGAATTGCATCGACTGCATGATGTGTTCGATCATGCTGCATTTACGGCCGGTGTTGGTGTTGGTGATCACCCAATACGGCGTACCAGGCACATGTTTCGGCTTGGTCTGATTACCATTTTTCAGCAGCGTTTGTTCATCTGCCGCAAAGTAAACGCGTGTACGACCGTGCAACGATTCCGTTGCTTCGGCAAACGCCTGGGCGTCAAGAGAATATAGTGTAGACAACAGCAGCATAAAGCGATTGACCGCTCGCTTTTGCTCTGCGTATTCGTCCGAAAGCAGAAGTTCACGCATTGCGCGAACCTTGTCTTTAATCGTTTTGACCGGCTTCGCTTCGACGATAGCAGGTGACGCAACGCGAACCTCTTTCGTCACCGGAGCAGCAGGCTGTGATGCGGCGGAAAATTTCAACATACGCCGTAAAATGTCGGATGCGCTCTCGCCGATATGCTTAGTGTGGCTGGCAATATAGCTGTAGAGTTCATCATCAACTTCAATCGTTTTCATCTTAATCCAGTGCAGTGTCTTAGCTGAATACAAGTCGCCAGGAGTATATGAATAAATCCCGGCAGCGGATAGCGTCAAGCCTGGCTTGCAGAAAAACTCGGAATAAACCTTATTTGTTGCAGCCCTGTGGCACAATGGTCAACATAATACCCTAACCCGACAACGCGAAAAAAAGAACTTTGCCATGAAATTGAATATCCGCGCGCAAACTGCACAAAACCAGCACAATAATTCTCCCATCGTTCTTGTCCATGGTCTATTTGGCAGCCTCGACAACCTTGGCGTACTGGCTCGCGATCTGGTAAACGATCACAATATCATCCAGGTTGATATGCGTAACCACGGTCTTTCACCGAGAGATCCGGTAATGAATTACCCGGCGATGGCGCAGGATCTTGTTGATACCCTGGATGCACAGCAGATCGACAAAGCAACATTTATCGGTCACTCCATGGGTGGTAAAGCGGTAATGGCTCTTACTGCACTAGCCCCCGATCGCATTGACAAGCTGGTGGCGATTGATATTGCGCCGGTCGATTATCACGTTCGCCGTCATGATGAGATTTTCGCGGCCATCAACGCAGTCAGTGAATCAGACGCACAAACACGCCAGCAAGCAGCGGCAATAATGCGCCAGCATCTTAATGAAGAAGGGGTGATTCAGTTTCTGTTGAAATCTTTTGTTGATGGGGAGTGGCGCTTTAACGTGCCAGTATTGTGGGATCAGTATCCGCATATTGTGGGTTGGGAGAAAATCCCGGCATGGGATCATCCTACCCTATTTATCCCTGGCGGCAATTCTCCGTATGTTAGCGAGCAGTACCGTGATGATTTACTGGCACAATTTCCACAGGCTCGGGCTCATGTGATTGCAGGCGCGGGTCACTGGGTTCATGCTGAAAAACCGGATGCGGTATTACGCGCTATCCGTCGCTATCTCAATGATTAACGCAACTGATTAAAAACCCAGCGTCCGCGTCGCTTTCCGCGCGTGGACGTTGGCGTGACTCATCGCGCTGATGTATTATGGCGCGCTATCCATCCGGGCAGGCGCCTGGCTGATTGTTTCCCCCGAAGTCACCAAGATCATGGCCAAAGAACAAACGGACCGTACGACATTAGATCTGTTCGCGCACGAGCGTCGACCGGGACGACCGAAAACTAATCCGCTTTCGCGCGATGAGCAGCTGCGTATTAATAAACGCAACCAACTAAAACGCGACAAAGTACGTGGCCTTAAGCGTGTCGAACTGAAGCTGAACGCGGAAGCTGTCGAGGCACTGAACGAGCTGGCGGAATCGCGCAATATGAGCCGTAGCGAGCTGATCGAAGAGATGTTAATGCAGCAACTGGCGGCGCTGCGTAGTCAGGGCATCGTTTAAATTTCCACTTTCATGTAGCACAGTGTGCAGTCCTGCTCGTTTGCTGATTCCGCAAGACTGCCTGTTCTGCTATGATTGCCTTTATCCGTGGGCAATTTTCCACCCCCATTTCAATAAGTTTCAAGAGGTTATTTCACTCATGGCTATCACTGGCATCTTTTTCGGCAGCGACACCGGTAATACCGAAAATATCGCAAAAATGATTCAAAAACAGCTTGGTAAAGACGTTGCCGATGTCCATGACATTGCAAAAAGCAGCAAAGAAGATCTGGAAGCATATGACATTCTGCTGCTGGGCATCCCAACCTGGTATTACGGCGAAGCGCAGTGTGACTGGGATGACTTCTTCCCGACTCTCGAAGAGATTGATTTTAATGGTAAACTGGTTGCGCTGTTTGGTTGTGGCGACCAGGAAGATTACGCAGAATACTTCTGCGATGCATTGGGCACCATCCGCGACATCATTGAACCGCGCGGCGCAACTATCGTTGGTCACTGGCCAACCGCGGGCTACCACTTCGAAGCGTCAAAAGGTCTGGCTGATGATGACCACTTTGTCGGTCTGGCTATCGACGAAGATCGTCAGCCGGAACTGACCGCTGAACGTGTAGAAAAATGGGTTAAACAAATTTCTGAAGAGCTGCATCTCGACGAAATTCTCAATGCCTGATGTGATGCGGCGTAGACTCATGTCTACGCCGTATTAATAGATAATGCCAATCAAAATAATTGCTACAAATTTGTAACTTTTGCTGTTGTACCTGTACAATGTCCCAGTGTTCAAGTGGCCTTGCTGTTGTAAATGTAAGCTGTGCCACGTTTTTATTAACAATATTTGCCAGGGACTTGTGGTTTTCATTTAGGCGTGGCAATTCTATAATGATACGCATTATCTCAAGAGCAAATTCTGTCACTTCTTCTAATGAAGTGAACCGCTTAGTAACAGGACAGATTCCGCATGACTGATAACAATACCGCCCTAAAGAAAGCTGGCCTGAAAGTAACGCTTCCTCGCTTGAAAATCCTGGAAGTTCTTCAGGAGCCGGACAACCATCACGTCAGTGCGGAAGATTTATACAAACGTCTGATCGATATGGGTGAAGAAATTGGTCTGGCTACGGTATATCGCGTACTGAACCAGTTTGACGACGCTGGTATCGTCACCCGCCACAATTTTGAAGGCGGTAAATCCGTATTTGAACTGACACAGCAACATCACCACGATCACCTGATCTGCCTCGACTGCGGTAAGGTTATCGAATTTAGTGATGATTCCATCGAAGCGCGTCAGCGTGAAATCGCCGCAAAACATGGCATTCGCCTGACTAACCACAGTCTCTATCTTTACGGTCACTGTGCCGAAGGCGATTGCCGCGAAGATGAGCACGCGCACGAAGGCAAATAAGCCAGCCTGAACGAGAAAAGCCAACCTGCAGGTTGGCTTTTTTATACAAGGGAAATAAGAAAAGCGAGAGTTACAGCTCTCACTTATTTGTTATTACTGCGAATTTCCTGCCAGACCTTATCACAATCGGCTTTCACCGCCTGATCATTTCCGGTTTGCGTTGCCTGAATACACTGCTGATAATCCAGTACGCGGACACTTTCCTGCTCGGCAAACTGCTGATGTTGTTTCTCTTTCTTCAGCACGTTTAACACGCTCTGGCAGGCTTCAATTTTTTCCGGCGAACCTTGCGCGGTGTTGATACAGGCGCTGTAAGCCTCTTTCAGACGACTGTCTTCCTGCGGTGCGGTTGATTGCGCACAAGCTACCAGCCCCGATGCCATCATGGCGATGAGAATCAGTTTTTTCATAGCAAATTCCTCAAACGTGCGGCAGGCACAAAACCTGCCGCGTCGGGCATCAGAAGATGGTGAATGGTGCGATTACCATGAATTTCACGTCGCGCTCATCCTGGAAAATGTTGCCGTAACCACCGCCCCAGCTTGGGATGTCGGAGTGGTTGTCGTATTCGGTGAAGTGCAGTTTGAACATCGTGCCTTTGGCGCGACCGTCCTGAATGGTGTAGACCGCATCCAGGCTGTAGGCAGACTCTTCAATAGTCCGGTTTTTGTCGTAGTACGCATCCGGATTGCTCTGCCAGGTCGCAGGTTTTGCATCCCATGCGTAAACGTAGGAAGCGCCGATGGCGAAGCCTGGAAGATTCCAGTTTTTCAGGTCATACATCGCACCGAAGAAGACCGCTTTTTCGCCGTTAGCGTTGAAGTCGGAACGGTTATCCCACCAGATATCCAGGCGGCCGTTGGAAGAAGCGTAGGTTGGAGTCATACGTTGCAGGAAGTATCCCTGCTGACCGTCAGCCTTAACCCAGGTGCCTTCGAGGCGCAAATCCACTACGTCAGCCGCCCGGTAACCAAAGGTCAATGCTTGCAGCCAGGCGGTGCCGTCATAAAGATCGTTGACGCTGCGATCGTCAACTTTATCGCGCGTGCCATAGAACTGGTAGCTGGTGGTTAACGGGCTACCGGCGATATCAAATTTGTAGCTGGCTTTGGCAAAATATTGATCGATATACCCTTCCGCCTGACCAAATGCTGCTTCCAGTACGAAGTTATTTTTGAAGTCGTATTTCGCACCGATGGAGTGCAGATAATCAACTTTGGTGGTTTTATCGTTCTGATAAAACTCATCCATTTCCAGATGCCACGGTGCTTTGTATTCGTTGGTCCACATGTAGGAGAAACTCAACGCACCAGCATCGCCGTAATCAAAATTCGCCCCGGCTTCCGCCCCCTGATAAGTACCCGGCATAAAGCTCCAGTGCGGCGCTAACAGCGTTTGACCAGTTGGCTGACGTGCACGGCCAGAGCCGGGTTGGTTGTCGAGTCGTGTTCGGAAGCTCTGTTGTCGGTTGTCATAGTCACTCCCTTCCTTGGCGATTCCATCATCCCAAGAAGGGGCCGGACGCCGCCACAGGCAAACGTCACGACTTGGCCGTACAGGCGTGACATTTGTCATTACAGTCCTTCGGCGTCGGTCTGCATGGCCTTGTACACCTTATCGACCGGCATCAGGCTGATCTCGTCCATCGAATAGTTGGACGCCCTGTGGCTTTGCGTAATCATCGGTATCATCCCTTTACGGTTGTGTCGACGACATCCGACGCTTGTGCCTCATCTATTCGGGAAGTGTAAGCCCGTTGTCTTGGACCGTCATGCGGGTAATTCCGCACGCCCGTCAAGTTCGTCGTGTTCCGCACACCGCTAGACTGGTGGTGGAAGAGCGTCGAGCCGGGGAGGTGCCATGCGCGTGTTGGCCGAGATGGGCTTGCTACTCGTGTTGGGCCTGGTTGTCGGGCTACGGTCCGATGGCGTGTTCATCGCCGGCCTGCTGTTGGCCGTTTCCGTCGCCGGATTGGTGGAATGGCTGCGTCCCGCGCAATGGTCTTGGGTCTTGTGTACGGCGTATCTCGTCATCGCCGTGGCGGTGCCTTCATGGTGCGCGTTCATGCCGCTCATCGCCTACGATACTGCACGGCTGCCGGCCCTCGCCTCGACCGGAGCCCGGGCTGGGGCACGGACTGCGGCAAGTGGCCGCTCCCCCAGTGTCTCGCGGACCGCGGCCTCTCGCCGTTCCCTTGCCGATGCAATGCGTTCGGCCCCGTGGCTTTCGGCCGCCGCGCGCTGGATATGGGTGTTGCCGCTGATCGCGCTCTGGTTCGCCCGTGGCACCGACCGTCTCCAGACGCTGGTGATGACGCTGGTCGCCCTGCTTGGATTCGTTCTGGGCCGGGCCCGCGCCTCCTCGGACGAGGCGCGGCGCGCGTTGCTGCACGCGCAGGACAGGGCGCGCGAATCCTCGCGGGCCACTCGTTCGCGCATCGCCGACATCGATGAGGAACGCGCCCAGTCGATTCGCATGGCGACCCTCGGCGAGCGCACGCGTATCGCCCGGGAGATCCACGACAATGTGGGCCATCTGCTGACCCGCGCGATCATGCAGGCGCAGGCCGGCAAAACGGTGGCCAAGGCGACGAACGATACGGTCGCTGCGCAAGGGTTCGCCACGTTGGGTGCGACGTTGGATGATGCGATGACGATGGTGCGCCGTTCGGTGCATGATCTTGAGGATGATGGCACTGATTTCGCCGCGCAGATCGATGATGCCGTCACGTCGTTCGACGGCATCTCCCCCGGTTTCGCCGTGACGCTGGCCAACGATATCGCCAAGGCGCCTGCGCCGGTCTCGCGCTGTTTCGCGACCGTGATTCGCGAGGCATTGTCGAACGTGGTGCATCACAGCGCGGCGCGCGAGGCGAGCGTGACGTTGCGTGACTTCCCCGCGTTCTGGCAGTTGGTCATTCAGGATCCGGGGCCGGCCGTGTCCGAGTCCGATGGGTCCCGGACGGCCGCTGCCCGCCCGCGTGCGATGCGCGCCACGCACGTCGGCTCGCGACTCGCCGCCGACGGCGTTGCCGATATGCGTGGTTCGGCCGATGAGCTGATGCGCGGCATGGGTTTGGCGGATATCGAATCGCGCGTGCGCGCCCTTGGCGGCACCGCGGTCTGCGGGCCGTATGAGGACGGCTGGCGTGTGTTCGTATCCGTGCCGAAGAAGCGTTGGACCATGGAATCGAGGGATTGATGAGAATCGCAATCGTGGATGATGATCCGATCGTCTGCCAGTCGTTGGAGACGATTCTGACGGCCACCGGCACGGCCGAGGTGCTATGGATGGCAAATGACGGAGACGCCGCCGTGCGCCGTTATTTCGAGACACCGGCGAGCCGACCGGACGTGCTGCTGATCGATATTCAGATGCCCGGCACCAGCGGTTTGGATGCCGCGCGCGAGATTCTGGCCACGAACCCGGCCGCGCGCATACTGTTCCTGACCACGTTTGCGGACCAGTCGTATATCGCGCAGGCGATGGGACTTGGCGCCAAGGGCTATCTCATCAAACAGGATGTGGCGGCGGTCGGGCCCGCGCTGCAGGCGGTGATGGCCGGTCAGGTGGTGCTCGGCGCGGAAGTGCTCGGCAAGCTCACCGAACGAACTCCGGATCCTGCCGATTCCGACGATTCCAGAGATACCGCCGATTCCATCGAGGGCCTGCTTGGCGAGCGCGAACGTGAGATCACCGCGCTGGTCGCCGAGGGCCTCGATAACCGCGACATCGCCGCCAGACTGTTCCTGAGCGAAGGCACGGTCCGCAATCGCATCAGCGCGATACTGGACAAGCTCGGCCTGACCAATCGCACCCAACTCGCCATCCTCTGGCTCAACGCCCATAGGTGAGGGGGCTTTTGGTCAAGTAGGCCTCTCCCTCCGACATCGCTTCGCGATGCCACCTCGAACGCGATTCAGGACAGCTTGCAGCTGACCTCTTATTCGCTCGTTGTCACTCACCCTCGCCTAAAAACGCCTCCGGCGTTTTCTTCACGGCTCGGCTCATCAGAGGGAGGTTGTGAAAACCAACCTCAGCTGTTTTTCATGACGATACTGTCGATGGTGTTGGCCACGCGCTCGCAGTCGTCGGAGCACTGTTCGAGGTGACGGTAGACGTCATGCCAGGCGAACACCTGCAGCGGATCGGTGCAGGTGGTGTGCAGCGTGCGCATCGACTCGATGAACAGGTGGTCGGCGTCCGTTTCGATCGTGTTGATGGCGAACACCAGTTCGCGCAACGTCTTGGAATGCCGGAATCGCGGCAGTTCGTTGACCAGCTCGCAGATGCTTTCCGTGGCGCGCACCACCATATCCGACATCTGGACCGCGTCGTCGCGCATGTCGGTCACGTTGTCGTAGTACATGCGGTTGAGCACGCCTTCGATGCTGTCGGTCACGTCGTCGAGCACGTGGCCGAGCTCGTCGATGTCCTCGCGGTCGAACGGCGTGATGAACGCGGTCACCAGTTCGTCCATCATGTCGTGGCGCACCTCGTCCGCTGACTTCTCAATCGCGTGCATGCTGTCCATGCGTTCGCGCAGCTGGCCCGGATTGAAGTCGTGCATGACCTCGGACAGCAGCTTCGCGGCCTGGCATGCGTAGTCCGCGCTGCGGCGGAATCCGTCGAAGTAGAACGTGTCTTTTTGTCTCGCCATGATGGGTGGATTCCTTTCTAGAACACGACCATGAACAGTTTGGCCATTACGAAGCTGATGAGACCGCAACCAGGGAAGGTGAATACCCAGGTGAGCATCATGTCGCGCACCACGCCGAAGTTGATGGCGGAGAGGCGGCGTACCGCGCCCACGCCCATGATGGCGCTGGTCTTGGTGTGCGTGGTGGAGACGGGGATGCCGAGCACGGTCATGACGAGCAGGCACAGCGCGCTTGACAGATCGGCCGAGAAGCCTTGGTATTTCTCGAGTTTCACCATGTCCTGGCCCACGGATTTGATGATGCGTTCACCGCCGACGGACGTGCCCACGCCCATGATGGTGCTGCACAGAATCATGAGCCAGATCGGAATCATCACACCGGTCACGCTGGGTTGGCCATTGCAGAACGCCATGCCGAGGAACAGCACGCCGATGAACTTCTGGCCGTCCTGCGCGCCGTGCATGAAGCTCATGGCCGCCGCGCCCACGATCTGCGCGTAGGTGAAGAACCCGTTGGTGCGGCGGCGGTCCATGCCAGCGCAAATCAGGGTCACGGCCTTGCATACCAACCAGCCGACGGCGAAGCCGAACAGGAGGCTTGCGACCAGACCGTAGAGCACCTTGACCCATTCTCCCATGTTGATGCCGCCGATGCCGCCTTGGATGGCGATGGCCGCTCCGGACAGGCCGGCGATCAGGCTGTGGCTTTCGGAGGTGGGTATGCCGAGCAGCGAGGCGCCCACGCTGTATACGACGATGGAGAACAGCGCCGCGCATAGGGCGATGAGCGCCGCGTTCGTGTCGCCGCCGAAATCGACCATGTTGCTGATGGTGGAGGCCACGGAGGCGTTGAGCTGCGTCATGATGAAGACGCCGAGGAAGTTGAAGATGGCCGCCATGATGACGGCGGAGCGTACGCGCATGCATCGTGTGGTCACGCAGGTGGCGATGGCGTTGGGTGCGTCGGTCCAGCCGTTGACGAAGATGACTCCCAGCGTCAGCAACGTTGTGACGGTCAGAGCCGGGTTGGAAAGCACTTGTTGGAGGAAATGCGCCAGTGAGACGTCCAAGGGGAATTAACACCTTCTTCTTCGGGGGCGGAAGCCGTCACACTGATTGTAACGGAAGAATGTCTACGTAGTTCCCATGGCGCGCGGGTTTTATGGTGTTGTTATGCTATTGCGGCCTGTCAGCAGCAACAACTGGTATTGGGGTGGAGACGGTCGTATTCCTCGCGGGCGCGAATGAATTCGACCTCGCTCATCGGTGTTTCGCCGGGATGCTCGGCCGCGAAATGCTCAAGATAATGGTCGTAGCGGGCCTCGCCGCTGATCTCACGCAGATACCAGACGATGCCGTGCCATACGGCAACGAGTTTGCCGAGCATTTTGTCTCCTTTCGCTGATTATTGGCTCCCCTTGAAAAAAGGGGAGCCAATGACGCACTACGCTGCAACCTGCCCGTTCCGCACAAGCTCATGCAGCTTGGCGCTGTATTCGCGCTGCACCTTCTTCTCAAGCGCGGTGGCGACCAGGCTGGAGGGCGCGAACCACTGGGATTCCACGAACGGCTCCTCGGACGTCGTTTCGGCACCGTACTTGCCAGCGGCGAACGTGCGCGCCACGACCACGATGCCGACTACCACGAAGACGCCCATCATGACCAGGAAGAACACGGAGAGCACGCCGTCCAGATACGCGTTGGACAGCGCGGCCTTGGCGTTGGTCAGCGCCTCGCCGGTCAGCTCGCCGGAGTCGATCTGCGCCTGATACTTGGAGGCGGTGGTGAAGTAGCTCAGCGGCCCGAAGATCTTCTGGAAGTCGGCGGTGAAGGTCACGGCGATGTCCCACACGAGCGGTACCACCGGTATCCACAGGTGCTTCCAGTAGCCCATCTTGGCCACACACACGGTGATCAGCACGAAGCAGGCGGCGGCGAGCAGCTGGTTGGAGATGCCGAAGATAGGCACCATCGCGTTGATGCCGCCGTTCGCGTCGGACACGCCCATCCACAGCAGTCCGCCCCACAGCGCGGTGGCGATCAGCGTGGTGATGATGTTGCCGGGCTTCCAGGTCGGGTCGGCGAACTTCTTGAGCTTGCGCACGTTGCCGAGCATTTCGCCGATCTGGTAGCGGGCCACGCGGGTGCCGTTGTCCACGGTGGTCAGGATGAACAGGGCTTCGAACATGATGGCGAAGTGGTACCAGAAGGCCATCGAGTCGTGGCCGCCCAGGTAGGACTTGAGGAAGTTGGCCATGCCCATGGCGAACGTGGTGGCGCCACCGGTGCGGGAGACGATGGAGGTCTCGCCGATGTCGGCGGCGGCCTGCTCAAGCGCCGCGGCGCCTTCGTAGGTCTTGGCCGCGCCGTTCTCGTCCACGGAATCCCAGGTGACCTGCATCTGGTTGCCTTCGATGTCGGAGACCTTCATCGACTCCACGGCCTTGACGGCGGCATCGGCCTGTTCGCCCGGCGTGGAGGTGGCGGAGATGCTCACGCCGGATGCGGCGGTGATCTGTGCGGCGGACATGTTGGTGGAGAAGTACACGCCCTGCGAGATGGTGATCGCGGCGATCAGCGCGATGACGGCGGTGAACGATTCGACGAGCATCGAACCGTAGCCGATCATGCGAATCTGGTTCTCCTTCTCCACGGCCTTCGGGGTCAGGCCGGAGCTCACCGCGCCGTGGAAGCCGGAGAGGGCGCCGCAGGCGATGGTGATGAACAGGAACGGGAATAGGTTGCCGGAGAAGGTCGGGCCGGTGGAGGTGGAGGCCAGTTCGGTCAGACCCGGCACCTTGACGGACGGGTTAGCGATGATGATGCCGATGACGAGCAGCACGAGCGTGCCGATCTTCATCAGCGTGGACAGGTAGTCGCGCGGGGTGACGAGCAGCCAGTGCGGCAGCGCGGCGGCGGCGAACGAGTAGATCACCAGGGCGATGACGAGCTGCTTGGCGTCCAGTGTGAACACGGCGGCCACGGCCGGGATAGAGGCGATCCATCCGCCGGCGACGATGTCGAGCACGAGCAGCACGAAACCGAGCAGCGTGGTCTCAATGACACGGCCGGGGCGCAGGAAACGCTGGTAGCAGCCCATGATCAGGGCGATCGGGATGGTCATACCGATGGAGAACACGGCCCACGGCGAGGCGGCCATGGCCTTGATGGCCACGAGCGCCAGGAATGCCATGGCGATGGCGGTCATCACCACGAGGAAGATGGATAGGATCATACCGCCGAACTTACCCATTTCATCAGTGGCCATCTGGCCCAGAGAGCGACCGCGGCGCTTGGCGGAGATCCACAGCACCAGCATGTCCTGCACGGCGCCGGCGAAAATCACGCCGAGGATGATCCACAGAGTGGAGGGCAGGTAGCCCATCTGCGCGGCCAGGATCGGGCCGACGAGCGGTCCGGCGCCGGAGATGCCGGCAAAGTGCTGGCCGAAGAGCACGCGGCGGTCGGTGCGTTCGAAGTTCGCGCCGTCATGCACGCGCTCGGCCGGGGTGGCGTTCGCGTCGTCGGTGCGCATGATCTTGATCTGGATGTAATAGGCATAGAAGCGGTAGGCGATGGCGTAGGAGCTCAGCGCCACGACCAGGAACCAGATGGCGGAGATCTGCTCACCGCGCGAGACGGCCAGAATCGCCCATCCGCAGGCACATACGATGGCGATGGCGGCCCACAGCAGGGCCTTCTTCCATGTCCATACCATTTTGGGACGCACGCCTACGGGCAGTCCCTTCGAATTGCGAATCACACGTTCGGCTTCGTCCGGCGTGTAATCGTCCTTGAATTCCAACTTGCCAGGTGCCGGGGCCTGGGCTGCGGCGGTGGTCATAATAACCCTCTGTTCCTCTTCAATAACCTTTGCGGGAAAGGTTCTCTTCATTGCGACCCTTTTGGGGTATCTCTCGTCTGCTTATGGCACTGGTTGGAAGCGTAGCCACGGCATGTCGCGCCTCAGGAAAATGTCCCAATATGTGAGCTTGGCCACATGTTCACGGACTGCGTTTCATGCCGATTACCCGGGATTCGCACCGCGATGTGCGAAAATGGACACGGTGTCAATCAGGAGGTGCACAGTGGTTGTAAGCATGGATTCGAGCCGCACAATGCCCGATTGGGTGAAGTACGGGGTGTTCTGGCACGTGTATCCGCTGGGCTTCTGCGGTGCCGATATCAGGCCCGCCGGCCCGCGCCAGTTCCATGGCCGCGGCCTTGACGCGATAATTCCCTGGCTGGAGTACGTGCGCGATCTAGGCGCGTCCGGCCTGCTGCTGGGTCCGGTGTTCGAGTCGGCGACGCATGGATACGACACGCTCGACCATATGCATATCGATGTGCGATTGGGCGGGGATGCCGCGTTCGATCAGCTTGTCGCGGCCTGCCGGGACATGGGATTGCAGGTGATGCTGGATGGCGTGTTCAATCACGTGAGCCGCAATCATCCGGCCGTTCAGGCGGCGCTTGACGAGACCGCCGGACGCTTGAATCCGGCCGACAACCCGTGGCATGGTCTGGTCCGCGCGCATGTCGGTGATAATGGCGAACCCGCTTTGGATGTGTTCGAGGGGCACGGGGATCTGGTGGCGCTGGACCATTCGGCTGACGAGACCGTTGACTATGTGGTCCATGTGATGAGCCATTGGCTGGATCGCGGAGCCGCCGGCTGGCGCCTCGACGCCGCGTATGCCGTGCCGAGCCCGTTCTGGGCGCGCGTGTTGCCGCAGGTCAAAGCCGCACACCCGTATTCGTGGATTTTCGGCGAGGTGATCCATGGCGATTACCCGCGCATCATCGAGGAATCCACGATGGATTCGATCACGCAATACGAGCTATGGAAGTCGATCCAGCATGCGCTGGAGACGGAGAACTTCTTCGAGCTGGATTGGAACTTGAAGCGGCACAACGCGTTCCTGGATTCCTTCGTGCCGCAGACGTTCATCGGCAACCATGACGTGACGCGTATCGCATCGCAGATTGGCCCGGCCAAGGCGGCGTTGGCATTGGCGGTGCTCATGACGGTCGGCGGCGTGCCAAGCATCTATTACGGCGACGAACAGGGCTATGTGGGCGTCAAGCAGGAGCGTTTCGGCGGCGATGACGACGTACGTCCGAAGTTCCCCGGCTCCCCTGCCGAACTGTCCACGCTGGGAGAGCCGACATACCGGCTGCATCAGGCGCTGATCGCGCTGCGCCGTCGCAACCCATGGCTGCTGGATGCGCGTACCGAGGCCGTGAAGCTGGAAAACAAGCACTTCGTCTATCGTTCGACGAGCGCCGACGCCCAGCATTCCCTGACCGTGGACCTCAACATCGAGCAATCCCCCACTTTCACCATCCGCAACGCCGATGGCAGTACAGCGTATCAATGGTGAGCTCCCTCATCAGAGGGAGCTAACTCATTCACCTCTGAATGCCTCGGATCAGCAGGTCGAGCAGGTAACCGTACGACCGGTCGACCCGTTCGCGGCCGCGTGTGCGGGGTTGTGCGGAACGCAGTTCGAATTGGATGAACCCGTGTATGGACACCCAGATGGAGGATGCGATTAGATGGGGGTCATCGCCGCGGAATACAGATGCTGCCTGGCCGTATCGAATGATCTGCGTGATGGCGTCCAGGCAGTGCTGGGCCGAGTCCGACGCCTGCCCCATCCAGACCAGCGCGTAAATGCCGGGGGCGTCCAGCGCGTGTTCACGGTAGATTATGCCCGCCCTGCGCAGGCGTAGCACGGGGTCGGATTCGTCAATGGCGATGAGCTGTTCGCGCAGATCGGTGAAGTATGTGTCGATGAGCGCATCGCACACCGCCTGCTTGCCGCCGATGTGCTGGTAGATGCTGGTGGGCGACACATCGGCCTGTGCGGACAGCGCACGGATGGTCAGACCATCCACACCGTCCCGTTCCACGATCCGCCTTGCCGCGTCAAGGATTCTCCCGTGGATTTCAAGGGTGGGCGTGCGTTTGGATCGGGGCTGCGATTGCGTCATATCCGTTATTCTAGGGTGCGTACAGGCCATTACCGCCGTTTCGGCATGGCCACGATCACAACGACTGCGGCGATAAGTGCAATCGTCATGGCCGCTAGGCAGGCGAACAGGCATCCGCATCGCAAACACCGGCCTATAACACAATCAGGCCCGACGACCATCAAAGGTCGTCGGGCCTGATTCATACGCGCTGTCGGACTAACGGCGTCCAGACTTCATACGGAATGGCGCATTGTGGCGATTCTTCTTGGAATGACGGCGGTTCGGGCCTTCCGTGTTGCCGTATTTGGCGATCATGCGGCGTTCGTGACGCTTGGCACCTTCTGAACGCTCGTCGCGTACGATGCGGTTCTCGTTCTTGCGATGGATGCGCTTGCCGCCTTCGCCCTGACGGGTGTTGCGCATGGACTGTCTGCGGCCGTCATGGGAGCGCTCGTCATAGGAGAAGCCGTAATCCTCGTGGCTGCGTTCATTGCGGCGAGGCTTGCGCGGACGCTCGAAATCGCGGGAATCGGACCGTTCGAAATCACGGCCCGCATTGTGCCTGCGGCTGCCGAAATCATCGTTGCGACCGTATCCGGCCCTGTCGCGCTTATCGAACTTGTCGCCCTTGCCGTACCGATCATTGCGACGGTTCTTGCCGTGCTGGTCGCGGCCATTGTCCTGACGCTCGTCGTACCGGTTCTTGCCGTATCCGTCGCGACGGTCGCCCTTGCGGCGCTCCTCGCGGCGGTCATCGCCATGCTCGAACAGATAGTCGCGGCGCTCGGCCTCGGGGTTGCTCATGCCTGCACGGCGTTCCGCACGGTTGCGGTTCTTCTTCACGGCCTTCTTGCTGGCCTTGTCGCCGTGCTTGCGCTGCGGCTCGCCTTCGGCAACAAACTCGCCGCCTGCGTTCTCGTGCTGGAACTCGGTCTCGGCAACGTTCTGCTCGTCACGGTTGCGATTGCGATTGTGCTTGCGCTTGCCGCCGCGGCCGGACTCGTCGCCCGCCGCGTTCTTGGCGCCCCTGTTCTTGCCCTTGCGCGGGTTGCCCACGGGCTGCGACTTGTCGAGGCTCCAACCATCCACGCGCTCGGCGCGGTCGCCCACAAGCTCAAGCACTTCGGGCGAATCGTGGGTCACTTCGATCATCTTGGTCTTGATGCCGGCCTGGTTCAGCAAGCGGCGCGTCTCGCGGCGCTGCTCGGGCAGCACGAGGGTGACCACGTCGCCCGCCTTGCCGGCGCGGGCGGTACGACCGGAGCGGTGCACAAAGGACTTCGGGTCGGCCGGCGGCTCGACCTGCACCACGAGCTCCACGCCGCCGACGTCTATGCCACGGGCGGCCACGTCGGTGGCCACCATGACACGCACATCGCCGGAATCGAACGCAGCGAGGTTGCGATCGCGCTGGTTCTGGTTCAGGTTGCCGTGCAGCTCGGCGGCCGGAATGCCGTTCTGCGTCAGGTTCTTGGCGAGCTTCTTGGCCTGGAACTTGGTGCGGGTGAACAGGATGCGGCGGCCTTCGCCCGAGGCGAGCATGCGCACGAGTTCGTGCTTGTCGCCGCGCGTGGTTTCGAACACGTGGTGGGTCATCAGGTCGGGTTCGGCGGTGGCCGAATCGACCTCGTGCACCTTGGGATCGTGCAGGAAGGTGTTCACCACTTCATCCACGCCGTGATCGAGCGTGGCGGAGAACAGCATGTGCTGGGCGTCGGGCGAAATCTGCTCAAGCAGTCGCTTGACCGGTGGCAGGAAGCCCATATCGGCCATTTCGTCGGCCTCATCAATAACCGCGACCTCAACCTTGTCCAAGGTGAGCGCGCCCTGTTCGATCAAATCCTCAAGACG
>ERZ857882.1823-NODE-1823-length-23864-cov-6.796632_pt1 | contig 23864 bp, 22 predicted proteins | sample MGYA00519697_ERZ857882 | MGnify/ENA primary metagenome ERZ857882 (study PRJEB31778, sample SAMEA3449373) | human gut metagenome | biome: human gut; feature: human-associated habitat; material: faeces | place: United Kingdom | collected 2010/2012 ...
TGGCGGTCTATCTCTTGTTTTCGGTTGCTTGCTTCCTTACCGTACATGAGCATTGCTTCTGCGCTTCTCGCAATCCGCTGACATCGTAAAAGATGACCTCGGTTTCCTTGTGCTGTTTGGCGCGCTCCGTAATGCGAACTTTGATCGTGTCAATCACGGCGAGGGTGGAGTCTCGGTCATAAATGACTTTCACGGCATCATCCACACGGGCAACCACAACCTCCGGCATTTGCGTGCCGTTGTTGCAGTACACGGCTTTCGTGCCGCCGCCCCAGACGAGCAGCCTGCCGGTCACGGTCACATTGTCGAGCGTGATTTTACCGTCCGCCGCGCCGCAGCCGATGATGAGGTCACCGTCCACGGTCATGTTTTTCAGCTCCACATCGTTCGTGCGGATCAGGACGTTGCCTTTCATATCCTTGTCATAGCTGCCCTTGGAAACAATATAAGTGCCGATGATGTTGTAAAAAATCTGCGCGAACTCGGCGCGGGTGATGTTGTCCTGCGGGGCAAGCACCTTGCCACGACCGTGAATGTAATCCGCACCGACCATGGCGCGGACGTATGGCATCGCCCAATTCGAGACTTTACCAGCATCCGAGAACTGCGTAAGCTCGGCCTTGGAATACGAATCGTAGTCCAGCTCCAACGCTCTCGCCACCACGGTCATGGCTTCCTGCCGCGTGATGGGTGCATCCGGGGCCATACTCGAATTGCTGCGACCATTGTACGTTCCCATCTGGACAGCCATTGCAACATCTTCAAAGTACCACTTGTCCTTGGAAACGTCCTTGTACTTGGAAATGTCGGCTTTCGCGTAGCAGCCAAACGAGCGGTTGATGATCGCCGCCATTTCTGCGCGCGTCATATCGCCATTGGGGTCGATGACGGTCGCGCTTTTGCCATAAAGCAGTCCGTTATCCACGGCGGCACTCACGGCATCCGCGTACCACGCAGTACGGTCAAAGTCGCGGAAGTCGGTGGCTTTTCTGGCTGTGCTTGCCGCCGATGCACTGACCGCTAGCGACAGGCACGATGCCACGGCAAGAATCATTGCGAGGATTCGTTTCTTTTTCACATGAATACCTCCTTCAATCTGGAAAGGGGAACGCTTTTGGCGTTCCCCTGATAGCAGGCGGGTGGATTAGACTGCATCCCAAGCGATAATGAACAGGACGCTTGCGATGGCGGTGTTGGTCACAGCTTCGGAAACCGGGGTCACGATAGCGTCATAGGCAATGCCGATGCTGTTTGCAGAGGTGTCGCCTACGCTGGACATGAAGCAACCTTCAACAGCAGCGTCCAGAAGCGTCTGCTTGGAAGCGTTCTTGTCGTCGGTCAGCTTCTTTTCGCCGTTGCCGAGGGAAATCTGGAAGCCGAACTTGTTGGCGTTGACCTTTTCATGGGCGAGCGTGGCCTTGTCGCCGAACGCAGCCAGCGACCAGCCCTGTGCGGCTTCGATGCTCACGGAATTGACCTTGACTGCGCCAAAGGAATTGTTGACGATCTTCGCATCCGTTGCGGTGGAAACGGTGCCGTCGGTGCCAACAGCGATGGGCAGAACGGTCGGAACAGTGACGCTCATTTTGGTGGCTGCGGGGTCGCCGCCGATGCTGCCGTCCGCGGTGCTGGACAGGGTAACAGACGAAGTGCCAGTGCCGCCGGATGCGTCAACGATGTTTGCAGCGGAAGCGGAAATGGCGAGGGATGCGAGCATACAAATTGCGAGAACGAGGGAAATAATCTTCTTGGCGTTTTTCATAGTTAAAATCTCCTTATTTTTGATAATCAGTTTTTGATGGTAATGTTGATGATTGCCCCGGCCGTGCCGATGATTTCGCCACTGACCGGATCAAGGTTGTGGAACATAGCCGTGCATTCGTATGTGCCAGCCGGGAGTTCCATATCAAGGGCAGCTCGTTCGATCTTGCTGCCCACAGGGATCGCTTTGGACTGATAAATGACCTCCTGTGTGTCGTTGCGGATGAACTCGACCTGCTGGGGGTAATTGTTGATAGCTTCATTCACGATCATGACATTGCCCTCCGCCGTGCCATTCTCAAAGTACGGTGCGGTGTTCATGCTGATGTTGATCATGCCTTCCGCGACCTTTTCGTTCAGTTTTTCCGCAATTTCTTCGGGCGAAAGGTTATCCCAGCCGCCTTCAACGGCGGACGAATCATAAATGATCCCGGATTTGCTGTCTGCAAGCGCCGCATCTGCGGGCTTATGCAGCAGCCTGACCGCGAGGAAAATGCCCGCGCCGACCAGCAGGACGAGGAAAATAATCGCGTAGACGGTAATGTCCTTCGAGCGTGTTTCACGAGGGGCGTCAACGTATTCTTCTTTGGCTTTCATAGAGAAAACTCCTTTTGTAGTTTAGTGCCGTCAGGGAGGCACCCTCAGACGGCGCAGCAGCGGTTCCAGTGTGGACGCTGCTGGGAACATGAAATCAGTCATAGGCAGAACGCTGCCGGATTACAGGTTCCGCTTGATGATCCGTGTGATAATGCCGACGGCAATGCCGTGTTCTTCATCCAGCCGTGTGACCGCAAAGCTGACATCGTCCTTCTTGCCGGGCATCCTGGAATCGTAGCAGGTGTGCGCGATGGCGTTGACGCCGTTGTTCAGACGGATATACACCACACCGCCGCGAAGGTCCGTGACCTTGCCGGCATACTTGCTCTGTACCTGACACTTTTTGAGATTATCCACGCTGGTTTCAGAGAACGTGCTGCGGATATCTGCACGGATGGAAAGATGCTCGGCATCCTCGCCGCTGATCTCCTGCACGCGGACCAGAACCCGGTCGCCGACACTGTAAAGGTCGCGGACGTCGGACACCCACTGCCAGGAGAGGTCACGGGCAAAGATGGCACATTCAATGCCAAAGGCTTCGACACGCAGCACCTTCTCCGCGACGGCAATCACGCGTGCCTCGACCAGACGGCCGGGATAGATGTAGGGGTTTCCGGAAACGTCTTTGCCGAGATAGAATGTCTGCCGTTTGCGGAGCATGGCTTCCCGGCGGCTGGCAACGGCGCTGTGTGTGGTCGAGTCAATGCCCTTGACGATGAAGTCGATCTCCGCGCCGAGCATCGTGCCAAGAATGCGGTTCAGCCGGTTCATGTAGTCGGCATACGCTCTGCCGGACGGCATCCGGTCCTCCAGCACAAGCATCTCGCGGATCGGGATGGCGATGCGGAAGCCACGAAAACTGACTGTCGCCAGCGTCTTTCCGCCTGCGGTCTGCTCAATACCGTCCAGCGTGCCGGTCAAGATCCGCCGCGTCCGGTAGGCGTTGCGGATCTCATGCCAGAGTTCGTCGGTGGCTTCGGCCTCGCTTTTGATGCGCGTTCTGGCGGCAATCGTCAGGACCGCGTCATTGCGCAGCACGGGTGGAGATTCCGGGGGCGTGGATTCATTGGACGGTTCTTCTGTGGAGATGGTCAGCACCGGTTTCTCATCCGCCGGCGGCGATTCCGTTTCGTCAGACGGAGCAGACTGCGGTTCTTCCAGCGCGGTAGCTTCGTTCAATGCCTGAAGAAATTCCGTGTATTCCTCCGACGGCGTATCATCCTCCGGTGCGCCTTCATCGGGCGGGCTTTCTGTGGGGATGGGCTCCACCACCGGTTCGGTGAGCGGTGCGTCGGGAAACTCCTGCGGTTCAGTAGAAAGCAGGTCGTCCTGTTCGCCGCTGTCCGGGGCAGGTAATTCCTTTTTTCTGGGCATGGGTCATTCCTCCTTTTTTGCTGTTTTGGGTTTGGATAAAATGGATTCCTTGCTGGTGGTTATGATCTTCTGCTTTTTTGCAGGAGTATCTTTTTTAGGTGCCGGGGCCGTGCGGGGAACAGGCGCGGCAGGTGCCGGCGGCGCTTCGCTTCTCCAGCGCGGGATGTGCGACGCCGCTTTGTCCGGGCGCAGCTTCTTTGCTTCATAGTGCTTGGAGTAGTCAAATTTATCGACCTCCAGAATATTGCGCCCACGGATAATGACGAGCGCCTTATCCACGTCCAGCCGCAAAACTTCATCCATCGTGAGCAGCCGCCTGCGGCCGACACCGCTCGTTTCGCGGTATTCCGGGGTGTAGTTGGAAATGCGCCAGGTGCCGAGCTGCTTGGCCTGACTGGTCACAGCGACGCTCGCTTCGCCGGAGCGTGAGGAAATGAATTCTGCCGTCAGTGCATCTGTGCAGCCGAGGAACAGCTGTACATCGCAGTTGCCGAGGATCTCCTGCCATTGGTTGTTGGGATAGCGGTTTTGCAGACCGGCGAGATTCTGAAACACGCAGGACATACTGATGTTCCGGGAACGGATCACGGAGATTTTTCGGCTGAGATCGGGGATAACGCCGCAGGCGCAAAGCTCCTCGCCGAGCACATGAACAGGAACCGGCAGACAGCCGCCCGGACAGTTCTGGTCGGCGTAGCGGACGAGTTTGATAAAAATGAACGACAGAAACAGCGAGGACAGGAAATCAAAGGTACTGTCCTGATCGCTCGTGATGCAGTAATAGGCACACGGCTGCTTGCCCGGCAGTTCCAGATCGATCTCATCATGGCTGGTGATGGCGCGAATGTCCGCATTCTGGAATACCTGCAGCCGGGAGCCGAGACCGATAATGACGCCGCCGCGCACGCTCTCCGACGATTGGCGGAAGATGCTGTACGGCGCTCTGGCTGGATGCCCCAGCGGGAGCGCGTCAAACAGCTCGTTCAGTTCCTTTTCCGAGCAGCTTACAAGCAGCTGATATGCTTCGCCAATGTTCCGACACTCCGGGGGATAGCTGCGCTCGACAAACAGGACAAGCGCCTTGAGAAGATTCATCTCAGCACTGTCCCAGAAGTGGTCGCCGCGGTCGCTGCCAGTATTGCGGATGATAACGTCGCAGAAAAGCTGCGCCATCAGCTCCTGCCCGTCAATCTCGGACAAACAGTTCCACGAATCCGACGACGCGGGCGTGACCAGATTGAACACGCGCACGGTATAGCCCTGATCGCGCAGATACGCGCTGGTTTTTTCATACAGTTCCGACTTCGGATCACAGATGACCAGTGAGCTTTTCCGCGCCGCGCATTGAAGGATCATGTTGACACAGAATGCGCGTGTCTTTTTCGAGCCGCTCGCGCCGTAGACGGCAAGATTGCCGTTAAAGCGCGTTTTCTCCGGAATGCAGACCATGCGGCCGTCCACTTCGCCAAGAATCGTGCCATGATGCTTGCGCAGATCCGGCACGAAGTCGAGCACCTGCCCGGCTTCCTTTGGATTCAGGAAACCGGCGGTTCCGTAGGTTCCCTTGTGGGAATAGGTCAGGTTTCTGGTTTTGTCATATTGCCCGTCGCCGCCAGCGCCCATGTGTATGATCGCCACGACCAGCAGCACGATTGCCGCCAGAAAAATCCCTATGCCGTACAGACCGTATGGAAAACGGAACACGAACCGCAGGCAGACGCCGAACGCAGCGTCCGGCATCGGCGGCGAGGTGCCGCTGTATGGTGTGCCGCCTTCGGCTGTCCATGCCTGATAGTTGTAAATGAACTGCGCGAGATAGCCGCCAGCATAGAAAAGAGCAGCCAGCGCGACGGGCAGAAAACAGGCCAGTGTGATCTTCTGTTTCTTATTGATGGAGCAACATCCTTTCATAAGCGGCAAAGTCGATGCTTGTGATATCGACCTGCGCGCCGAACACTTCCCGCAGTGCTTCTGCCTGATAGTCAAAGCAGAGAATCCGGCAGGCGATCTGCTCTGCGCGGAGCGCTGCGTCAGTGGAAAGCAGCTCATAGTTTTCCGGATAGCGCTGCAAGTCAATCGTGTTCATGGCGCAAAGCGCATTGCTCAGCCGCGAGACCTCTGCCAGCAGCGAGGATATTCGCTTGGATAAAAGCGCACGGTTCATAGATAACCTCCATAGTGTGAAATAGAGCTTCAAAAAAAGAAAATTGATTTTATTTAGAATCTAGGCTATACTGAACTGAGAAAATACGATGTGTGAAAGGAGCGGTTGTTATGGATCAAATACAAAACCGCCGAATTGCTGCGGTCAAGGCAGCCGACGCGATCAATGCGATTGAAGGCGTTCCGGTTTCTGACTATGCCAAAACGCTCTCTGCTTGTTGGGCAAGGGGCGAGATCACAGATCAGCAAATGAAATCTGCGCTGCTTGCTTCCCACAGAAAGCTTGCAGCAATGGTGCGCAGCCGTGTCTGACATTTATTTATACGAGGATGTTCCTGTCCTGAAAAACAAACTGGACATTCGGGATGAGAAAACGCTTGATCTGATCGAGGCGGAGCAGTCCCGCGCCAACATGATGATCTTGTATGAGCGCGGTTTTTCGGATTTTACACCGACCGGACTGCGCAAGATTCATCAGTTCCTGTTTGGCGATATTTATGATTGGGCCGGTCAGTATCGGATCATCAATATCGAAAAGCGGGAGCGTTTGCTGGGCGGGCGCAGCGTCTGGTACAGCAACGATGAAGCAATTCCAGATGATTTGGAGAAAGCATACACCGCTATTTCAGAGAAACAGTGGGAGCGGTTCTCCAAAGAAGAATTTGTACATGATCTTGCAAGGCTGTTTCCGCGTGTATGGCAGGTACACCCGTTCCGTGAAGGAAATACGCGAACGGTGGTTATGATGATGACGCTGTTCGTTGAGCATTATGGTTATTACATGGATCACGAATTGATGGCTGCGAGCGCGGGATATGTGCGGGATTCCTTTGTTATGGCCTCATTGGATCAGGTTTCTGAGTATGAGCATTTGGAGCGCATTTTGATGGATGCGGTCTGCACCGAGCCGATTATCTATGACGAGCAGACTCTTGATTCTGGTGGACAATCGGAAAGAACGGGAAAATATCAGAAGTACCAAAAAGAAAAATACGAGCCACAACCCCATCATAAGCGAGAAGAAAATTGATGTAGTTTATTTACTGGACGGATGCAGACTTTGCATCCGTCCTTTTACATGAGTTCTTGAAGATATTGAACACTTCCATCACCATCCAGCAGGCAGTATGCGCGCACATTTGGAATGGCAAGCAGATCGACTTGAGTAGCGTCTTCCAGAATGACCAGCCGCACAGGTGGTTCCTGTTCCGGACGGGTGAGCAGCAGATTCAAAATGGCTTCTTTGCCCGGTTCGGCGTAGAGAATTTCATAGACCTCGCCGTCGGCAAGGAAGATGATCTTCACGGGATATTCTCCCGAAGCATGGTACTCGACCTGCTCCATGAAATCTGCCAGAACGGTCACTGTTGCTTCCAAACCACGGTCGCGGTCTTTCGGCAGCTCTGGCGTCAGAGAATAGAAGCCGTCCACGAGAAACAGCCGCTTCTGCTTGCAGAGATAGGACAAAAGATTTTTGAGCTGTTCGTCTTTCTGTGGGTACAAACCTAAAATCTGTTTCTGTGTCAGGACACCATAGGCGGAAATATCCCGCAGGATGCCGCTGGCTTCGTGCGAGTAGATCTGGGCGCGGGTCTTCATAGTAGTCACCTCTAATTTTTGTGCGTATAACTGCCGCACAGAATACGCACAAGCGGTAGTCACCAGATTTGAGGATAGCCGTTATACGCATAAAGAATGTATTGTGTACGTTTTAGCTTGTTTTTCCGTTCCGTTTCAGCAATTCCTGAAGCTCCCTGCGGTCGGTGGTGATGAGTTCCTTTTCCAGCTCGCTGCATTTGATCTCAACGGCGACATTATTATTGTTCGTGCTGATAAGGGCGCTGCCGCGCTCAAAGTGCGTGATCTCCATCAGCTCTGCTTCAGAAAGATGCAGAATGGAGCCGACGCGCTGGGCTTCCTCATCCTCCAGATTCAAGATCACCTTGGTCTTGGAGTTGTTGATGATGCCCTTGCCGTATTTGCCGTCCTCCAGCGCGAAGAAGTCATTGAGATCTTGCGTTGCACAGACGGCCGAGCCGCCGTAGCCGCGGATGATCTTGAAAATCTCCAGCACAAACTCCGCTGCCAGACGGTTGCTGCTGGCGCCGATGAGCTGCCAGCATTCGTCAATGAAAATGGCTTTTTCCTCGGTACGGTTCTCCTTCGCCTTATCCCAGACAAAATCCAGTGCCATGAACATCCCAACGGTCAAAAGGTCGCCGGTCAGCTCCGAAATATCCAGAACGATGTATTTGTTATCGAGAGACACGTTCGTCTGCTGGTTGAACGTTTTGGCAGAGCCGCTGACGAGCCGGTTCAGGATGTTTGCCAGCCGCAGTGTGGAGGAAGATTCCTTGAGTACCGCATACAGATCGCCCAGGATCGGCATTTCGCGGTACCGCTCCGGGTGCTTGGGATCGCGGAGCGTGTCATTGTCGTGTGTAATGCCCTTTTTGGCATAGGTTCGGATCATGGCTTCATCGAGAAGCTGCCGCTCCTCGTGATTCATGTCGGGGATCAGCAGACTGAAAAAGATGTGTAGCCGCTGGATCTTGGCGGCCAGCATGGAATGCTCGACCGTGCTGCCGTCGAGCTGTTCATCGACCGAGCGGTCTGTCTGTCGGATCTCCATGACGTTGATGCAGTTGGGTGATGCGGGCGAGATCTGGATGAACGCGCCGCCGATGTTGGAGCAGGCGCGGTGAAATTCGTGCCCTTTGAGCGGCGCGACGATAAACACCTGGATACCCTTACGCCGCATCCGCAGCGCCATGAGCTGCATGGTAAAGGTCTTTCCGCTGCCGCTCGTGCCGAGAATGGCGATGTTGGCGTTTTTGTAGATACGCGAATCAAAGATGTCCACGATGATGAGAGAATTGTTATGCTTGTTGACGCCGAGCAGAATACCGTTGTCATCACACAGCTCATACGCCGTGAACGGATAGCAGCTTGCTGCGCCCAGCGTCAGCACATTCCGCTTGCTGCGTTCAAAGAGCGATTTATCCAGCTTCACGAGCGGAAAAGACGAGCGGAGCGCCTGTTCCTGACAGAAATTGCAGCTCTGCACGTTCATGTCCTGCGAAATGAGCAGCTTTTTCATCTCCGCACATTTCCAGTCCAGATCGTCCGGATTGTCTGCGGTCACGGTGATGAGCAGATTCAGATAATAAAAATCCTCATGGTTGCTCAGACCATCCTTCAGGAAATATCCGCTGCGGATGGCGCTGTCGAGATCGTCAAAGTCTGTATTGGTGTCGCTGGTCTCCTTGATCTTGCTGCGGTTGATGCGAAGCTGCTGGCCGAGCTTGCGGATCATGCGATCCTTTGGCTGCCGCGTCAGAAATACGTCGAGGTCAATGCCGTCTCCGGCGTTGACAAGCAGACTGAGCCACCCGGCCGGCACCTCGGATTTGTACCCGTCTGACGGTACCAGCAGATATTCGTAATACGTTCCATCGATGCAGAGATAGCTGCCATGCGTGAAATCCAGCTGCGAAGGCGCAAAAAAATCACCGACGGGAATTTCGTCGATGGAACAGCCTGCCTTTATGTAGTTGGATGTGATATGGGAAATACGCTGTAAGAACGGAATGTCCGTGCTTTCTCTGCGGCAGAGGAAGGTGTAGAGCATTTCGGCAGCGGCTTCGTCCTCATTTTCATGCTGAACGACGCTGTTGCCGCATTGCCGGAGATAATTTGCCGCCGTCCGTGCTGCTGTTTGCAGCGACGAAATAGCGTCCGCTTCTTCACGGTCTTTCTTCGCGCCGGGGAGTGGTTCATACTCCATGATGAGAAAAAATCTTCGCGCAATGGCTTCTCTGGAGCCGAGCTTTTTGAGCAGCTTCAGATAGTCCTCCTGCTGCATCCGACAGCTTTCATTCGTTTCCTGCGCCATCTCCCGGCGCACGGTTTCGATATGCCGGTTCATATCCGCGCGTTTCGTAATGACCTTGATCTGCAGCTTCACGGGCGCGATTTTGAGATAGCTGATAAACGAATACACGATGTTCCGCTGCTCTCTTGCGCTACGGAGTAAGAAGTTGATCGGCACGATCTCCAGGATCTTGATAAATCGGTGGTCGGTCGTGTAGACAATGCCGTTTTCGATTTTCTGAATCGGCACATACGCTGCAAGCGGATTGCCGGGTCGCGCTGCCTGTTTCTTCTGGCGATAGGCTGTGTCCAGCATCAGGCGGCGTGTGTCCTTTGCAAAACGGATGCGGCTGCCGTCCTTTTTATAGGCGGCAGGCTGCACAGCCGTGCTGGGGCCGGACTTTTTATCCCATGTCGGGAGAATGGACTGCTTTCGGCTGCTTTTGCCGCCGCTTTTGCTCAGGGTTCTGCGGTTGCGCAGAAAGCGAAAAAAGAGAATGATATAGGAGGAAAGCGGCATCCCCGCGATCCCGATGAGCGCCAGAAGCGCCAGCGGCAGCGAGGTCAGGCAGAGCAGGATGATCCGGACGGTCAGCGTCAGCGAGAGCGTCAGGATCGGAAGCCCGGTGCCGGCGGCAAGGATGACCGCCTCGACCACATTTCGCGCCTTGAATAAGCCGCCGAAGAACGAACCGCCCTCAATAAAATTTGGCGGGATCACATAGCTGTCCCGCTGTTCCTGACTCATAGGTTCTCACATCCGATCTTTTCTTTGCGGTGGATTCGGCAGCTTCTGCACGATCTTTTCATGATAGGCAATCTTGCCGTCCTCCGTTTGATAGGGCTTTCGTTCTACAGTGTCCGCTGCGTACTGCTTATACCATGCGGCGTTGTCCGCGGAGTAGACCTTGCTGTAATCGCCCTTCGGTTGGGCGTACTGGTCAGCATGGTACATACAGAAATCAATGCCGCCCGGATGCTCTGGCGTGAACTCGCGTCCTGTGATGCGGCCGCCGCCGATCTCCACGTCCTGATAGCGCGGAATGTTGGTTGCGTGTTCTCCCAACGCGGTGAAGCCCATATAGGACATCAAAGAACGTGTCGCGGTCTCGCCGGTGATGGAGCCGGTCGTGCGGTAATCACCCTTGGCAACCGTGCCGATCACGTCGTTGGCAAACGCGCCGCCCTGATAGAGCGATTTCGCAAAAAGCGTTCCGCCGAAACTGTGAAACTGCGTGGGGGCAGAGGGGATCGGCGCAGACCGGCCGGCAGGCGCTTCATTTGCCGGGGCAGAAGTGGACGCAGCAGATGGTGTTCTGCTGTGCAGGAATCTGCCGGGGCGCTCCTGCGCTTGAACAGTCCGCTCTGCAATGGTGGTTTTGGAAAGGCCATTGCGGACAGAGAAGAACTGTTTGTCAGACTGCGCACTATGCTGCCAGGATTGCGATTCCACCTGTCCGAAGGTGGCGGCCCGTGTATCCTGCTGGGTATGTTGCGCCTGCTCGTGCTGGGTAACACCGATCTGCTCCTGCTGCAAGGCAGACTGCATGACCTGCGACTGTTCCGTTCGGGCTTCTTCGCTGCTTGCTTCAAATTCGTCCGACTGCACCACAGAGCCGACAAACTCGCTGCTCTCCGAATGGAACGTCAGATGCGATGCCTGCTGATCCTCCGTATGCAGCGCCGCGTGGAACTGCTGCGCCTGCGCAGTCTGTGTATCCTGATGGAGCTGGCTGGCATCCATAGAATGCTGGGATTCGTGGAGCGCTTGTTGGGACTTTTCACGCTGTTCCGAGTTTACGGCGCGGGAAGAAACCGTCTGCTGATTCTGGTCAAGCTGGCTGGTGTTCTGCCGCTGCTGCTCGGAAGCGGACTGCGAACCGGAATGGGTATCGCTGCTCGCGTGTGTCCGGCTGACAGTTGCCTCCGCCTGCTGCGGCTGGACGATGTTCTTCTCAGCAGTTGCTGTACGCACCGCATCGCTTGCGATTTTGCGGCTTGCCATTCCGACCAGACCGCCGCTGAAAAAGCCTGCCGCAGCCGCGCTTCCACTGCCGGATTTCCCGGATGCAGGAGCAGAACCGTGACGGCTGCGGCTTCCCAAGGCGCTGCCGACTGCGCTTGTCGCGGTGTTGATGGCGCGCATGGCAATCATCGCCTCAGAGAGCATGGAGCCGCCGGTGTGACCGACGTTCAGGCCAAGGCTGGACAGAAAGCTGTCGATCTTCTGTGACACCTTCAAAAAGGCGATGGCGCACAGAAACCACACCAGAACCGTACCGGAGACAGCTTCCTTGCCGGAAGCACTGACTGCGGATTCTACATCGCTCTCTGAAATGGCAAATGTGTTAGTTGACATAACTATAATGAGGGCGAGGATTAGCAGGCAGTTCAAAAAGAATCGTTTTCTCATGGATACTCCTTATAGGGACAAAGGATTTGCGATAAACGTGCCGACCATGCTGGTAAACAGCCGCAGGCACCATGCGTTCATAAGCAGCAGGAACACCTGCCCTCCCAGCATCCGGCACCATGCCTTGAAGATGTTTGCTGTGGACTGAGAGCCGCCCATCGAGAATGCGACCGGTGCGGTGTAAACAAGAACGCCGAGCAGGATATACCGCTCGGCGGCTTCAAAGAGCAGCTTCAGATAGTTCCACGCCAGCAGCACAACGATGATGAGCACGATCAGCGTGACCGCGCCGTTTGCGCAAGCGCCGATGATGACCAGCATGACGGAATTGAAATCCGCAAAGCTGAGCGGCGGCAGCTCGGATGATAAGATCCAGTCATACGGTGTGCCGCCGATTTTCAGAACGATCTCGACGATGCTTTTCGCGCAGTAGGTGAGTGTGATGAAGATGATCGCGCGGAAGGTCAGCTTGACCGGGTGCTCCGCTTCAAAGCCTGCACCCAGCCAGTAGTTTTTGAACAGGTTCCAGACCCACATCAAGAGAATCAGACCGATACCGATGGCGGTGAAAATATCATACATTGTCTCGGCTGCCGGGAAGTAGCGCAGAAACGTGTCCATCCCGCAGCCGAGCGCACCGAGTACCGACGTGTTGATGAGGTCCAGACCGTGCATGATCTGTTCAGAGATCCATTCGACAACGCCGTCAAGAATCCCCATGCCTTATGCCGTCCACTGACCGCCAGAGAAGAACGGCGTGACATAGGCCATGATAAAACCGAGACCGTTCAGGATTGCCCAGGTGATCGCGATACGCTTGAGCCATGCACGCGATTCCTCGACTGTCCGGCCGCTGCGTGAGAAATTCATCATCAAAAGCGCAACAGACGCGGTGACGATGGCGGCAATGGTGGAGATGAGAAGAATTTGCTGGTAGACGTCCTTCATGATCTCCGTCGCCTTTTCCCAGATCGTCGTGGCCGAAGCCGGCTGAACCAGAAGCGGCAGAATACTGACGCCGAACCAAGCGGCGTAGAGCCAGCGCTCCGGACTTTTCCTCGGCGGCGGAAGCTGCGGTAAGTTGTTGGAAGTGTTCAAAGATGCTCCTCCTTTTCTTTTCCCGATGCAAAAAGCAGACGCCCAATCCGGGCGTCTGCTCGCAACAAGATTCAGTTTTTATATGCTTTTGAGCATCTTCAGTATAGCATATCCGGATTTGCGCCGAAAGAGCAAAAGCGTGCCAATGTTATGACAATGCCATGCCGAATAAACGCAGAAGTGTTCGTACAATACTCTCATTTTGCAAAGTCACATAAAAAGAAGCCACCCAAGGCTAAAAAGGCTAGAAAGAAAAAGGACATTGATATGCTAAATATGTCACACACAGTTCCCATCAACACGGGGAATATCATCCCGCCGATCCCGCAGCCTGCACTCATGACGCCTGCCGCGCCAGCGCTGGCTTCAGGGAAAAGGCCTGTCGCCTGCGCAACGAGCGTAGACCAGATCGGGCCGTAGGAGAAGCCTGCCGCAAAGCAGCACACGAGCGACACCGTCGGGTTTTTAGACACGGCCAGCGCCAGCAGGAACGCTGCGCTTGCCAGAAAGCAGCCGACGAGTGTTTTCTTCGGGTCACGCAGGACAGCGCTGAACAGCATCCGGGAAACGGTCATGCCGATCCAATAGGCGGAGATCGCAGCGGCTGCGAGATCTCCCGCCGACAGGTGCACGGAAAACAGGCTCTCGGCAAAATAGCTGATGCCGTTTTCCAGCCCGACGTACAGCAAAATCGAGAAAAACAGCAGCCGGAACGCGCGTGAGGCAAAAAAGTTCGTCCGTGCCGTTGCTTCCTTCTGCATGACGGTCTGCCGTTTCGGGAACACCGTGAGCAAAAGCAGCAATGCCAGCAGCGTATAGGCTGCCGCGCAGATCAGAAACGGCAGCCGCCAGCTTGCATGGCGACTTTTCTGCAGCCACTGCACCAGAAACGGGCTGATCACCGCGCCGAGCGAGAGCAGCGCCTGTGACAGATTGATATAGCGCGCGCCCTTCTCCGCGTCCAGCTCGGATAAAACGGCGGACGATACGCTTTCGCACACGCTGTAGCCCGCGCCGACGCAAACCGCGCCAATCACATACACGCCGAGATTTTTAGAAAGTCCCGCCAGAAAGCAGCCCGCTGCGAAAACCGCCGCGAAGATGCACAGCACCGGCTTTTTCCCGATCCGGTCCGCCAGCGCGCCCAGCACGACCGGCAGCACGACCGCCGCAATATGCTGCGCCGCCACTAGCCCGCCCATGCCTGCGGCATTCTGGCCGTATTCGCGCGAGACCTCGCTGATGACAAGCTGCACGCCGCCGAGATAAAACCCGTAAAAAAACAGCACCGTGCAGAGCAGCGCCAGCACCCATCCAGGGCGCAGCTTTGTTTTCATACTTCCTCTGCGACCTCCACAGCCGCGCCGGTCGCGCGGATCCCGTCCAGCTCCTCTGGCTTGGCCCCGCTGTCTGTGATGACCGTGAATCGATCATCCAGACGGCAGATGCCGGTGAAGCCTGCGCGTCCGATCTTGCGGCGGTCGGCGGCGATGATCGCCCGGTGTGCCTGCTGGATCATGATTCGGTTGACCATGGCTTCCTCCGCGTGATAGGTTGTGATGCCCTGTACGGCGTTTACGCCGTCCACGGACAAGATCGCCCACGCGGGCTGATAGCGCCCGAGCTGCTGCACGGCGTCGTCGCCGAACGTAAAGCCGTAGATCGCGTTGATCTCACCGCCCAGCAGCACGACGTGCGTCTCCGGATACCCGGCCAGCACCTCCGCCGCGCGGATGGAGTTGGTCACGACGCAAAGGCGCTTGCGGGCGCAGAGCGCTTCGGCCACGCGCAGCGTGGTCGAGCCGGAATTGAGGAACAGCGTATCGCCGTCCTGAATGTGCGATAGCACCTTGGCAGCAATGGCGCGCTTCTGTGCGGCAAGCGCGTCCGGAGCGGTCTCCTGCACAGGCGGCTGTACCGGCTGCGCAGGGACAGCGATCGCGCCACCGGGAATACGCATGAGTCGATTTTCTGCCGCCATCGTGTCCAGATCCGTGCGGATGGTCGTCTGCGTCGCGTTTAAGAGCTCACTCAGCTCCGTGACCGTCACCTGTCCGTTCTGCGCCAGAAGCTCCAGAATTTTCTTCCTGCGAATGTCAATTTTCAGTCTGCCTGTTGCCATAGGTTACACGTCCTTTTTATAGGGCTTTATGATTGAGCCGTTCGCCGACCGCTCCGCCCGGATGGATGAGGGCGAACTGCTCCGCCTGATAGCCCATTTCTTCAATGAGCGCTGCCTGCAATGCGTGGAAGATCATGCACAGGGCCGTCGTCGAGGTCGTGCCCTGCGCGTTCCATTTGTCCGTCTCGCGGTTCACGTGCTGCTTGAGCACGACGTCCGCCGCCTGCGCCAGCGGCGATTCCAGATTCTCCGTCACCGTGATGATCGAAACGCCCTTGGCTTTGCAGATATCCACGATGGGCAGCAATTCCTTCGTCTTGCCGCCGCGGGAGGCGAAGACCATCACGTCGCCCTTCTGCAAAAAGCCTGTCGCGCCGTGGACGGCTTCAGCCGGGGAGATGAACCGCGCCGGGCGCTCGATGCAGCACATGAGGTGCGCAAAGTGCTGACAGATGATGCCCGAATGTCCGCAGCCCGCCGCGCCGATGCGCGGGGCCTGCGCCAGCAGATGCACGGCGCGTGCAAACGCGACCTCGTCAAAATAGTCCTTCATTTCCAGAATGCACTGCGCTTCAATGTCATACGCGGCCTTTGCCGCCTGAATGGATTCCACTTTCACAGAATATTCCTCCTGAAATTTGTTCTGCGAACAGTGTAGCACAAATATTATTTACTTTCAAGAAACTTCATTTTGTGATTCGCTGATTTTTCATGCTGAATTTTGTGTAAAACGCAGAAATCAGCAAATATCATTGATGCATACGCAAATATGGCTTATAATTGGGCTATCTGAGGAAATGAGGTGACCGTATGAACCAGCATACCATCCGCACGCCGTTTTTCGAGATCGGGCCGAAATCCTATCTCTATGGGCAGGACGTTGTCGACCTTGCGATCGCTGCCGACAAAGCCTCTGAGAAATACGGCGTCGATATTATTTTCACAACTCCAATTATTTCAATCAGCGCGGTCAAAGCCGCCACGAAGCACATCCACGTCTTCGCCCCGCATATGGACCCGCTGGAGCCGGGCCGCGGCCTTGCCGACATTCTGCCGGAATCGCTGGTCGCCGCAGGCGCAGAGGGCGTGATGCTCAACCATGTGGAAAAGCCGCTGACGCTGGGTGTTCTGAAAAAGACGATCGAGCGCGCCAAAGAAGTTGGTCTGACCACTATTGTCTGTGCAGACTCTATTGTGGAAGCCAGCATGATTGCCAAACTGAACCCCGATATCATCGTGGCCGAGCCCAGCGAACTGATCGGCACGGGCCTCACCAGCGGCCCGGAGTATGTGGAAGCCGCCAGCCGCGGCGTGAAAGAAGTCAACCCCGACATTCTGGTGCTGACTGCAGCCGGTATTTCCAACGGGCAGGACGTTTATAACACCATCATTGCAGGCGCTGACGCGACCGGTTCTTCCTCCGGCGTTGCCAAGGCTGCCGACCGTGCGGCAATGGTCGATGAGATGATCGCCGCCGTGCGGAAAGCATGGGATGAAAGACATACAAAATAAGTATATAACAAATTGATTTGGAGGTCAAACACAATGGAATTTAAGGTTTATCAGAAAGAGCTCGAATTGCAGTCCCGCGGCTGGATTCCCACCTTCCACGACGTTTCCCGTGAAGTCATCGAGGTCGTCAAGGAGTCCGGCGTCAAAAACGGCACGGTCTGCATCGCGTCCCATCACACCACCTGCTCGGTCATGATCCAGGAGTGCTCGCACGACATCGACTCGTTCGATCTGGAATTTTTGCAGCATGACCTGCTCGACATCATGCGCAAGATGATCCCCGACTTTGCCGAGGAGCATCAGTACCGCCACCCCGGCCCCATCCACGCGCAGTTCGGCCGCTACGTCAATGAGCCGGGCGACTACACGAGCATGAACACCGATGGCCACCTGCGTTCTGTGTTCTTCGGCCGCAGCGAGACCATGACCATCAAGGACGGCGTCCTCGACGGCGGCGAGTTCGCCCACATCTACTTCATCGACTGGGATCACGTCCGCGCCCGTCATCGTCAGCTGAATGTCACCGTCATGGGCACAACCGAGGATGTGAACGACCGCAAATTCCATGACGGCAAGACGATCAACACGCTCCACAAGTTCACCGACGAGGAAAAGGCCTACGACCCGCACTATACCCTCCAGCTCGACGCAAGAGGGTTTTGAGATTTGAGTTGTAACCCCCCTATATGTACAGCAGCCCCGGCTCAGGTTGATCCTGAGTCGGGGCTATTGTTGTATAAAGAAAACGCAGTGTCTCTTCGACAATGTGTTACCTGTTATTGTTTTCTCTTGAGAAAATGATAGAATTATTTTTGAGAAAAACTCATTCTGATTTAAGGAGAATTATATATGAACGAAAAATTGTCTGCAGAAGCCTTGTCTGCTTTACTAGGTCAATTTACCCCTGAAAACCTCGGGTCACGATTGTTCATGGAAAGATCCGATTTGTTAACACCTGAAAACTTTCTGGTCTGGTTTCATGAACGATTCCATTATTTACAGGTTGTATTTACGCCTTATGGCCATTTAAAGTGGGCTTCATACCGCACATCCACAACAGATATAATTGAAGCATGGGCGAATCTATCGCTTATGTTAAATCAACCAAGGAGATTGCCAATTAAAGAGTATTTGCTCAATGACACACCAGAAAGTGTAAAACTGGCATGTAATATCTGGCTTTGCGATTTAAAGAATGACATCTACAAAATCGTAGAGCGGGGTGGTACATCATGTGGCAATATGTCTTTATTTGCCGGACTAACATATGAAACTTGCTGCCCAATAATAATGATATACGGTCAAGAACACCGTATGCGTGGGATTGACATACTCGAAAGTTTTGCAAAATTCGAAGAAGCAATGTTGGGTGAAATAATTACTGGAAGAACATTGGATGAGTTAATCAATCCGAACAAATTAAATCCAGAATACTATTCCGCACTATATTATTTTATTGAAACACTTGGACCGGAACGGTTGGTTGAATTTCCCATTGCCTGTGAACTTGCTCTTGCAACAGCTCACATCCCTTTGCCTTCTTCTATAGAAAATTTTCAGAAATATGCTCCTAACTGGCGCTTCATAAAGCTGGTAGAAAAACTTAAAACCATAGAAAATCTTCCGACTATTGATTATAACGACAATAAAACATTCTTCGATTACGCTAATACGGTTCTTCTTGCTTGTGAGTTTGAAACATTAGACGAAGCCTGGGTAGCTGCAGAAGAATACGCTGAAATGTCAGACCTTACAATGGCAGAAGAAATGAAAGCTGCAATTAGGTATAAGAAAAAGCATCCTTGGATGCTTTCATATCCAATGTGCAATGAGGATGACTTTTTCTCAGTGGAGTTTAATCGATTCGAGCCATACTTCACAATTATGGATGATGCGATTAGCTATAACTCAGATCATGTCCGTTCTGAAGAATTAGTGGTTGAGAATCACATGCAAGCTTTGGCACAACAGATATGTGGATATCCCTCGCGCTACTGTCGTGATTCCTTTAAACTAATGTGTGGTTTCAGCTATATGGGAACAAATAATTGCCCCCATTACCTAAACGGAGAATGCGATGGTTATGTGGACGCTGAACCACAATTACCTGAGTTAATTCTTGATGAAGATTCCAACATAAAAAGTGGATGTTCCTTTGAACTGCTTCTGAAGTCTCATAACATTGATATTAAAGATATTGAAGTTGGAATTATGAGATTGGTGACATATGACGAGATAACAAATGCCGCAAAGAAACACTTTTCGGCATAGCGGGGAATTAGCAGAAATGCGAAATAAAGGCAGTGACGCACATGGCGTTGGAGGAAAAAGAATTAGCATTAACGATTATCACGCACGTCTATTTGTGAATTCTGCAATGACTATGGCAGATTTCATACTGGCCGTAAGTGAGCGTACTGTGCAAAATTAGAATAATAATAATTTGCGGGTAAGGCGCATTTCTGAACGCCTTGCCCACAAATGTTCAATTTACATCATAAACTCCCTCACGATCCCAGCGCTATCCTGCGAGGTATATCCCCACAGCACCGAGCTGAGTACCTCGACAGCCTCCTTCCGCTTCCGGTAATATGTTCTGGGGTTGATGTCACGGATATACGGGCGAAGCTGGTCAATGATCTCCTCAACGTTTTACAGCTCCTGCGGGGAGATAGGCATAGTAGAGCAGCCAGTAAAATTCTTCGCCGTTTTTATGCTTTGTTCGCATCAGATCTACGGCTCTGTCTACCAGACAGAGCGTTTTAATCTCTTGACGCCGCAGGGGTAATTATGATAATCTATGATTAACAACTGATTTTCATAAAAAGAATGGAGGAGCATGGTGAAATATATCACACGAGAGCTGGAACGAAAATTTTTGAAACTCAATGATTTCTTCAAGGTGATTCTTGTGACCGGGGCAAGACAGGTCGGAAAGACCACGATGCTGAAGCATTTGGCCGCTCCCGACAGAACCTATGTTACGATGGATAACGCAATGGCAAGAGAGCTTGCACAGTCTGATCCAGTCCTTTTCTTTCAGACCTATAAGCCGCCCATTCTCATTGATGAGGTGCAGAAAGCGCCGGAGCTGTTTGAGCAGATCAAATTGATTTGTGACGAAAGCGATGAAAAAGGGCAAATTTGGCTGACCGGCTCCCAGCAGTACAAAATGATGGAACGTGTGCGTGAGACGCTTGCAGGACGAATCGGCATTCTGGAGCTATATAGCTTGTCGGCAAGAGAGAAAGCAGGACTTGTATTTGACACAGACCTGGACTTCTCTTTGGCAACGTTGCAGGCACGACAGAAGAAGCTGCCGAAGAACGATGTGGTGCAGGTATTCAACAGCATTTGGGAAGGCGGCATGCCTCAGGTACAGGGCGTAGATGATGAACTTCGGCAGGAGTATTTCAGCTCCTATATCGACACCTATCTGATGCGAGACGTCGCTGAAGCAGGCGGCATTACCGATGCCGTTCGTTTCCGAAAATTCCTTGTGGGCTGCGCGGCGCTTGTTTCAGAGCAGGTCAATTACTCAACACTTGCAGAATCTGCTGACATTGCTCCAAGTACAGCAAAGGAATGGCTGAAGGTGCTTGTAGGACTTCACATTGTCTATCTGCTTGCGCCGTTCTCTAACAACGAATTGAAGCGACTCAGCAAGACGCCGAAGCTGTATTTCTGCGATACGGGGCTGTGTGCCTACCTTTCAATGTGGCTGACACCGGACACTTTGCGGAATGGAGCTGCAAGCGGTCACTACTATGAGAATTATGTTGTGATGGAGCTTGTAAAGAACTACGCCTACGCAAGATCAAAGGTCAACATCACCTATTTCCGGGATTCCAACGCAAAGGAGATCGACGTCTTTGTGGAGGAAAACAATGTAATTCATCCACTGGAAATCAAAAAGAGTGCGATGCCTGATCGCAGGGAGGTCAAGAAGTATAGCGTAATTGACAAGGCCTCTCTGAACCGCGGCAACGGCGGTATCATCTGTATGTGCGAAGAGCCAATCCCCATAGATGCGGAGAACTGCTTTATTCCGAGCAATCTTATATAACAAAGTTCAAACTGCATTAAGAATGCCGTAAATTTGAAAGTCAAGATCAGAGATGAGCATCAGTATCGTACACAAGCGGATTCACACGGAATTTCTAGGAATTTCCATCTGCGTAAGAGCCGATAATGGAATTTACGATACAGCACAGCACCGGGGAAATCATCCTTAAAAAACAGCACCACTTGCATAGAAAGTGCGGGTGATGCTGTTGCTGTTTTTGTTAATAAGATGAATGTTTCATTAAATTTGTATGATACTAAAAGCTTGTTCGTTAAACACGAAGCGGTCAAGAAGTCCAAAAAACTCCTGAAATTCGTGCTGGATGACGGAACCGGCACCGACAGAGTCATTCTTTCCGGTATCCACGAATACTACGAACCGGAAGAGCTCGTCGGCAAAACCTGCGTCGCCATCACGAATCTGCCGCCGAGGCCCATGATGGGAATCGACTCCTGCGGGATGCTCATTTCCGCCGTCCATCACGAGGAAGGCGCTGAAAAGCTGCACCTTCTGATGCTTGATCCGCACATCCCCGCGGGCGCAAAGCTGTATTAATTTGAATTAAAATTACAAAAAGCTGGAATGCACAGACCCTTGTGCATTCCAGCTTTTTTATGGATTTCTGCCCGCAGACCTCATTCCAGTGCGGAGGCCAGTGCGTCGAGCGGGTCGACGGCTTCGCCGTCACGGAAAACGCTCAGGTGCAGGTGCGGGCCAGTGGCCCAGCCGGTCGCGCCGACGGCGGCGATGACCTGCCCCTGCGCAACTGTGTCCCCGGATTCGACATAGAATGCGCGCAGGTGTGCGTACATCGTCTGCACACCGTTTTCATGCTCCAGCGTCACATGATAGCCGTAGGCTTCGCTGTAGCTGCAATCCAGCACCGTTCCAGCCGCGACGGCCAGCACATTTTGTCCCGCCTCGGCTTCGAGATCAACGCCGCTGTGAAACGATTCCTTCTGCGTCAGCGGGTGGACTGTCCAGCCATACGCATCCGTCACGGCTGCGTCCGCGTCCTCCAGCGGCCAGACGTAGGCGGGGGTTTCTGCTTCCGGCTCCTGCGCGGCAGGGGCCGGAGTTATAACCGGGTCAATGTGAATGACCGGCTGATTAACCGGCGCTTCGGGTGTTTCGGCCTGCTCCTGCATGGCGGCGGGCGCTTCCGGGACGCGTGCGGCGGTCTGCGCCTGCGTTGCAAGTACGCCTGCGGCAAGCAGGAACAGCGCCGCAGTAAGCGCGCCCGTCCAGACGGGGAGTCTGCGGAAGCGCAGAATCGCGCGGACGCGCTCCTCCGCACAGCTTTTTGCAAAGCTGCTGCAAAGGGGAGAGGGCTTTGTCTGCCGCTGCGCCATGTCAAGAAGCGCCAGCGCGTAGGGCTTCTTGCAGGCCGGGCCGAGCGCACGCAGAACGGCCTCGTCGCAGGCCAGTTCCATATCGCGGTCCGCAAGGCGCACCATAATCCAAACCAGCGGGTTCCACCAGTACAGGCACAAACAGACAATCAGCAGCAGCTTGCGCAGGCAGTCCCGGCGGCGGATATGCGCCAGCTCATGCGCCAGAACAAGCTGAAACTGCGGCTGACCGGCCGGCAGATCGTCCGGCAGCAGTACCGTCGGGCGGAAAACGCCGAACGTCAGCGGGGCGCGGCGGCTTTCGGTCACACAGATCCTCGGGTCGCGCAGAAAGCGGAACCGATCAAGCAGCGCGTCGACGGACGGCTGCGGCAGAATGCGCCGGGGATGGAACCGGCGCGTCATGCAGACATAGCCGGCTGCAAAATACGCGGCAAGCAGCGCTGCGATCCCGAACCAGAGCAGCAGCCGCCAGTCCGTCCCCGATCCGGCGGCGGACGCGGTCTGCGCCGCAGAAAGCTGCGGGAAGGGGAGCAGCGCAGACGCAATGGGCGCGGTCTGCGGCTCCGCCGTGCCGCGCAGCAGGTTCCAGACGCTCAGCCGCGTCGGGATCTCGACCGGCAGCAGGAACCGAATCGCGGCGGTGCACCAGAGCGCCGGGAAAAGCCTTCGGGGCAGATGATCTTTCAGCGTCAGCCGCAGCGCGAGGATCAGGAGAACCAGCGCGCTTCCGCCAAGGACTGCCGCCTGCACACCCGTCATGCCTCCTGCGCCTCCACCAGCGCGCGCAGTCGCGCCAGCTCGTCTTTGGACAGCGAGCGGTCGGACAAAATCGATGCGAACAGCAGCTCTGCCGAGCCGCCAAAGACCTTGTCGACCAGCGAATCGGCCTCCTCCTTCTGCGCCTGCCGCTTGGTGATCACCGCATGGCAGACAAAATTTGGCTCCCGCCGCTCGATCGCGCCCTTGTCGATGCATTTTTTGATCACGGTATAGGTTGTGTTCTTGTTCCAGCCGATGGAATCCGCCAAGCGGAGGGAAATTTCCTTTGCCGTGCGGTCATTCTCCTGCCAGAGCACCTCCATGACCTTCCATTCCGAATCAAACAGCTTCATAAACAGCCTCCCATTCCAACTCTTACGTTCAGACTATCACATTCGTCCAAATCTGTCAAGAGGACTTGACAAATGCAGACTACTGTGATAGTTTACAGATAGACTATCGCGATAGTGCAGCGAGGAAAGGAGGTTCCGCATCCCTTTTACACAAACAACCAACCATACATACAGCAAGACAAAACGCATATTAGAAATTTGCGGCTGCCGTCCAACTTTTTCTTTTGCTTCTCCAAAAGAAAAAGCTGCAAAAAGAAAACGAGCCCGGGGGGATTTCGATTCCCCCCCGGAGCTCCCTTGAACCGACCAGAAAAACCGCTTCGGTTTTTATGGGAATCTGCGACAAATCTGCAGCTGCCCAATGGGCCGATGTGTACCGGCAAGCGGCAGACCCACATCCGTAACGCTCCTTCGTCGC
>ERZ857882.1829-NODE-1829-length-23799-cov-8.463106_pt1 | contig 23799 bp, 20 predicted proteins | sample MGYA00519697_ERZ857882 | MGnify/ENA primary metagenome ERZ857882 (study PRJEB31778, sample SAMEA3449373) | human gut metagenome | biome: human gut; feature: human-associated habitat; material: faeces | place: United Kingdom | collected 2010/2012 ...
CTGGCCGCGCGGGTGGGGCCGCCGGGCGCCAGGGTCACCGGCTTTTGGCAGCGGGCCGCCTCGGCCCGGGCAAGCGCCTCGTTTTGGCCATACACCAGCACCAGCTCGGTCACAAGGGGGTGCCGGTCAAAGGCCGCAAGGCTTGCGCCCAGCACCGTGCCGCCCCCCAGCGGGCAGGCCAGCTTGTCGAACCCCATGCGGCTGGACGACCCCGCCGCCACCACCACCGCCGTGACTGTTTTGCCCATTTTCAGCGCCCCTTTCCCGGGTGTTGTAACTTGTCAACATTATACGGTATTTGCGCAAAAAAATCCACCTGCCGGGCCGCCGCGGCAAATTTTGGCCCGGGCGCTTTGCCTCCGCCCGCGGGATGCGGTATAATAAATAGAATGAAAATCAAACCGCACCAACCGAACGCAGCCGCGCCGCGGCAGGGGGAAACGGATGAACGCAGAACCGCAGGCCATTCGCAGCTACCGCCTCATGGCCCACCACCTGGATCAAAAACTGCCCATGGCCGGCCTGGAGCAGGCCGCCGGCGCCTGCGGGCTGCAAAATTCGCCCCCCGGCTCCTGGGAAACCGCGCTGTTCAACCGGCTGCAGGGCTGCACCCTGCAAAGCCTGCAGGATGCTTTGTACCGGCACAAGCGGCTGGTGCAGGCCTGGAGCTACCGGGGCGTGCCCGCCGTCTTCCCCACGGCCGAGAGCGATGTGTTCCTCTCGCCGCTGGCGGCGCTGCCGGGCGAAGAACCCTGGATCTATACCCGCGGCGTCACCGCCGCGCTGGACTTTGCGCAGCTTTCCTTCGGCGAACTGCTGCCGCTGGTCAAAAAGGCCGCCGCTTTTCTGAACGGCCATACCGTAAAAAGCAAGGAAGAGCTGGACCGGGTGCTGGCGGCCCTGGTAGAACAGGACCTGCCGCCCGAAAAGCGGGCGCTCTGGAACGCCCCCTCCATGTACGGCAGCCCCGACCGGCAAACCGTGGGGGGCGCCGCGGTTTCGTTTCTTCTGCGCCCCTGTTCGTTTGCGGGGCTGGTGGTGTTTGGCGAGCGGCAGGGCGCCAGCCCCACCTTTACCTCCTTCCGCAGCTGGGTGGGGCGCGAGATGCAGCCGGTCGCGCACGCCGGCAATCTGCTGGTGCGCAAATTCCTGCACTGTTACGGCCCCGCGGCCCCGGCCGATCTGGCCGCCTGGCTGGGCTGCTCCCCCGCGCAGGGCCGGCGGCTTTGGGGCGGCGTTCAGCAAGAATTGGAGCCGGTGCACACCGGCGGCAAAACCCGCTGGCTGCTGGCCTCGGACCTGGAACGCCTGCGCTGTGCGGGCGGCGGCGGGGGCCTGCTTCTGCTGGGCCCGCACGACCCCTATCTCGACACGCAGGACCGCGCCCTGCTGGTGGAGGACAAAGCCCTGCAGCGGCTGGTGTGGCGCACCGTGGCAAACCCCGGGGTCATTTTGGAAAACGGCCGCGCCGCGGGCATCTGGAAGGCCAAAAGCCAGGGCGGCAGGCTGGAGCTTACCCTCACCACCTGGGCCCCCCTGCCCCCCGCCCAGGCCCGGCGGCTGGAGGAGCTGGCCGAGCAATACGCCGCCTTTCGGCAGGCGCGGCTTCAGGCCTGCCGGTTTGAGCCGCTGGCCTGACCCCCTGCCCCGCCGCGGCAATCAAAACAGCCGGGCGCTTAACGCGCCCGGCTGTTTTTGTGTGTGGAATTTCTTGATCAAAGCGGCTCAAAACACGCGCCCGCTGCGCAGCCGCTCGGCCAGGTCTGCAATGAATTCGGCATTTGTGGGCCGGCCCCGCTTTGCGGAAATGGTGTGGTCAAAATAGACCTTCTGCACCATCGTATCCCCCTTTTCCCACGCGCTCACCAGGGCGCGGCGGATGGCCCCCTCCACCTGGTGGGGCACCATCCCGAATTCGGCTGCCACCAGGGGGTACAGCTCTTTGGTCACCGCGCCGATCAGGGCGGGCCTTTCGGCCACCAGCAGCACCGCCCGCCGCAGCATGGGGTACCCGAACAGGCGTTTTGAAACGCTCAGCTCGGCCAGCATCCGGTCCAGCTGCTGCTCGTATGTTTGTTCGTTCACGCCGCCCGCCCCCCTGCGATATAATGATAATTTTATAAGCATTTTAACACGCATAACACATTGTTTTCAAGTGTAAATAGCACTTTTGAAACAAGTGTATATTTCGCTGCTGAATTCACGTACACTGGACATGAGGTGATGCAGATGGCTTTTCGGGTGGAGAAAGAGGAATACGTGAACCGCACATTCCGTTTCAGCAAAAAGCTGCTTGCGCAGATGGAAGCCGTTTGCGATCAAAAGCACATTTCACTGAACCGGCTTACGGTGCAGTGCATCGAGTATGCGCTGAGCGAAATGGAGGAGGAGCCCGGGGCCCCTCCGGCGCCGCCCCTCAAATAACGCCACGGACCTTTGTGCCCGCCGGAAGTGTTCCGGCGGGCTTTTTTTGCTCTGCTCACTCCAAAAAATCATCTTTGGGCGGCGCGCCGTACAGGGCCGTGTGGGCGCGCCGCAGCACCCCGGCCAAAATGCGGGCCTCGTAGGGCAGGTGGCCCTTCCAGTCGGTCCGGCAATTCCCCGCGTTCACCGCCTTGCCGATCTCCTTCTCCACCATTTGCAGGCCGCACAGCACCAGGCGCAGCTCGCCCCGGGTGAGCGGAAGCTCCGCCGGTTCGTCGTTCCTTTTTTGCCAGGCGTGATAGGCGGCGCATTCCCGCAGCCGCCGCTCCGCGGCCTTGATGTTTCGTTCGGCCCCGCTGGAGGAAATGCCCATCGCCTCGCCCACCTTTGCGTAGGTCAGGCCCTGCCGGCGCAGGGTGTAAGCCATGCGCTGCCGCTCGGTGAGCACCGAAACGTCAGGCTGTTCCGCCCCCTGGCCGGCCTGTTTTTGCATTTGCTTCATATTGAACTCCTCCTGCCCGACTTATTTTTTGTCCCTGTAACCCGTGTACGGGTAAGCCGCCGTTTTTTATGTGGTATGCTGTCCTTGACCTCATAAAACTATTATATGTTTCGACACAGTTCTGTTTTATGTTTAAAACCGGATAAGTTTTAGACATTTATCTCATTTCCAATTGATGCCATAATTGATACGGAGGCTGATGACATGGACGAACTTAAAATATCTAAAAAAACGGAACCTGTAATGTTCACAATCCGAATCGACCGCTCAATTTTAGATTTCTATGACGATCTTGCGCGCGTGACAAACCGAAGCCGCAACGAATTATTTGGTCTGGCATTGGACTATGCAAAGGACAAATTCATGGTTGAGGGCGAAAAATAAACAGCGGCCCGCCGGGCAGTTCCGGCAGGCCGCAATTCCTTACTAATTACATGCAAAAAGCACAACATAAAAGGCCGGTTTCTCCAAGGAAAAACCGGCCCTTTGTTTATCGTTTCTCTCAGCCTTGTGCCGCCGCTTTGCGCACGATGTACAGCTCGTGGGCGGTGACCGTTTCTTCCAGCGAATCCAGGCGCTTTTCCATCCGGTCCAGCCGGTCGTTCACCTGCAGCACGCCGTCCGCTATCTGGCGGATGGCCGGCATAAGCTGGCTTTCGATCACCGTGTTCATGTGGGTCTTGGTGCGCTCCTCGCTCTCCTCAATCTTGGCGGTCATACGCGCTTCGCTCTCGTCAATCCGCTCGTTGATATAGGTTTTCAGCTCGGTCTTCGTGCGCGCTTCGCTCTCCTCGATCTTGGCCGTCATGCGCGCCTCGCTCTCGCCGATCTTGGCGGTCATGCGCGCCTCGCTCTCGCCGATCTGTTCACCGATATAAGTTTTCAGCTCGGTCTTGGTGCGCGCCTCGCTCTCGCCGATCTTGGCAGTCATGCGCGCTTCGCTCTCCTCGATCTTAGCGGTCGTGCGCGCCTCGCTCTCCTCGATCTTGGCGGTCATGCGCGCTTCGCTCTCGCCGATCTGTTCGCCGATATAAGTTTTCAGCTCGGTCTTGGTGCGCGCCTCGCTCTCCTCAATCTTGGCGGTCATCCGCGTTTCGCTGGCGCCGATCTCGGTGCGCAGAATGGAACCAATGGCCTGCAGGTCCTCGTTTGTGAGCAACGGTCTTTCCCCCTCGCGGCATTTTCGATTGCCCTATTAGTATACCACAGCAAGGGATTTTTTCCATTGTAAAATCCGCCACACTTTCCCCCATGCTTTTCAGCGATTCTTCCAGAATCGACAAAAAAAGAAGCCCGCCCAAAAAAATTTGGGGGGCTGTCTTTTCGGTTTACGCATGGCGCAGCTTTTTGTCCAGCCGCATGCGGTCGGCGATCATGGCAATGAATTCGCTGTTGGTGGGCTTGCCCCGCAGGTTGTGGATGGTGTAGCCAAAGTAGCTGTTCAGCGTGTCCACATCGCCCCGGTCCCAGGCCACCTCAATGGCGTGGCGGATGGCCCGCTCCACCCGGCTGGGGGTGGTGTTGTTGTTCTTTGCGATCTCGGGGTACAGGCGCTTGGTCACCGCGTTGATGTACTCCGGGTCGGCGGCGGTAAGCAGGATCGCGTCCCGCAGGAACTGGTATCCCTTAATGTGGGCGGGCACGCCGATCTGGTGCAGGATCTCGGTCACGGTAAGCTCGTCGTTGCAGGGGGCGGCGTGATACTCGGCCGCCGCGCCCATCATGTGGGCCACGCGCTCGGCAAAAGAGCGGGGGTCGAAAGGCTTGATAAAATAGTACGTAAAACCGTTTTGCAGCAGCTCTTCTTCCAGCTCTTCATTCTGGAACGCGGCTGTGGCAAAAAACTGTGCGCGGCCGCCCTCGGTGTTGAACTGCTTCTTCACGGCAATCGCGTCCATCTGGGGCATAAATACGTCCAGCAGCACGCCGTCCGGCCGCTCCTTGCGCAGGCTCTGCATCACGGCGCCGCCGTCCTTTTCGCAAAAGCACACCTCAACGCCCAGCTTTTCCAGGGCCTGCTTGCAGGCTTCACCCACGGCGCCGTTCTCCAGCATCAGAAACTTTTTCATTTTATCGTCCTCCAAAAAATCGTTATTCCCCTTAACGATGGCAATTTTACCATATATTGGAACACATTGCAAGGGGGTTTTCAAAAAATTTTCCAACATATGGGATAAATTAGTTTTTCTTTGGAGAAACAACACTAGAACTTGTGTTCGCGCCCTGCCCAAAACCCCGCCAAAGCCGCTTGTACTGCGGTTTTACGCAGCTTTTTGTGCGGCCGCCGCGTCCGCCGAGGCGAGCATGTTTTCCGCAAAAATCCCAAATCCGCGGGTGGGGTCGTTCACCAAAACGTGGGTCACGGCGCCCACCAGGCGGCCGTCCTGCACCACCGGGCTGCCGCTCATGCCCTGCACGATGCCGCCGGTTTTTTCTAAAAGGCCCTGGTCGGTCACATGCAGCACCATGTTGCGGTTGGGGTCCTCCTCGGTGAGCGAAAGGCGCTCGATCTCCACATCGTACCAGGCGGGCTCGCCGCCGCCGATGGTGGTCAGAATTTGGGCAGGGCCCTGGCGCACCTCCTGGGCCTGGGCCACGGTCATGTCCTGGCCCTTGAGCACGGTGCGGATGTGGCCGTACACGCCGGTGCCGCCGTTGATCACAATATCGCCCATGGCAAGCTCGCCGGTAAAGCGGCCCTTCAGCTCGCCCGGGGTGCCCGCCGTGCCCGCCACGTAGCCGGTAATGGTCACCGGGGCGATCTCGCCCGAAAGCAGGGTGATGCTCTGCCCGGTGTCGGCGTCGCTGATCGAGTGGCCAAGCCCCCCGTACACCCCGATGGAATTATCCACAAAGGTCAGCGTGCCAATGCCCGCCGAGGAATCGCGCACCCACATGCCCGCGTGCCAGGCGGCGCTGTCGGCGTCCTGCACGGGCTGCAAGGTGGTGGTGCGGCGCTGGCCGTCGCGGCTGTAGACCACCTCCACCGGCCGCCCGCCCGAAGACTGGATGGCGGCGGAAACGTCGTCGTTGCCGGTGGTTTTCTGCCCGTCCACGCTGATCAGCAGATCCCCCATTTTAAGGCCTGCGGCCTTGGCGGGGTTTGCGTACCCATTGGCAGTGCGCAGGTCGGTAAAGCCCACCACCATGGCCCCGTCCGAAAACATTTTAATGCCGAACGGGGTGCCGCACACGGTCACGGCGCGGCGGTCCACCACCACGGCGCGCACGGTCTTAACCGGTACCTTGCCGAACAGCGACAGGGTGGTGTTGTAGCTGCTGCCCGCGGGCACGGCCTCGGCCGCGGCGGCGCCGCTCTGCTGCAGCGGCACCAGCCAGGGCATCTGGGCCAGGGTGAGCGCCTGCCCGGCAGGCACCATAAAGGTGCTGGGCAGGCGGCTGTACAAATAGCCCAGGCACCCGCAAAAAAGCGCCGCCGCGCAGAGCGCCAGGCCCAGGCAGCGCCTCAAGAATTTGCGCATATAAAAAAGACCTCCTCTGGCCCGGCACACGCGCCCGGCCCTTGAACGTTTGGTGATTAGTATGCGCAGGCGCCGGCAAATTATCTGGCCCGCCGCCGGATTGACAAAATCCGGCCCGGCTGATACACTAAAACAGCCGCAAAGCCTTTTTTGCGGCGCAAAAAAGGCCCCGGCAAAAGCCGGGGCCCAAACACGCGGGTATGGCGGAATTGGCAGACGCGCTGGTTTTAGGGTCCAGTGGGCAACCGTGCAGGTTCAAATCCTGTTACCCGCACCACTACGAATGGCCCTTGCGTGGTCATAACGACAAAAGGCAAATCAGTTTAACTGGTTTGCCTTTTGTCGTTTTTTATATTAGGCTATCATACTTTTTTGTTTTGTGGTATAATTTGGGTATAGTAGAGCCACTATGCTCCTCGGGGCATGGTTTCCCCTTTACGGGGGAGATGTTTTATTACTAATCAACAATTTCCGTGTCTCTTTGATAAAGGGAATTTATTATTTTATCGGTGGCTCTACTATTTATTATTATCTTGGAGGCCTCCAATATATGGATACTGAAAAGCAAGCAAGAAAAATGTATATTACGTATAAATCACGTATAAATGCTGCTGAAAGGTTAAAAAAGACAAATGTATTTATACAGGGCATAAATATCTACTATTCCCTATTTTTAACGGTGCTTTCAATATATAGTATTAGCACAGGAACTCAAAGGTTATCTCTTGTTATTACTGTGTATTCTGTCGTTGTTACTGTGACAATTGTTTTTTTAGCTGCTCAAAATTATGGTGAACGGGCAAAAAGCTTAAAAAACAACTACGTAGCAATATTTAAACTATATAACAAAATTTACGATGGTATGTCACAAGATGAGTTGCGTGCAATTTGCGAAGAATATAATCAACTAATTGACAGTTCAGAAAACCACATGGAATATGATTATTTTAAGGCTTGTAAGGAAATTCCAGAAGAAAAGTCCAAATTATCTATTCAGCAGAAAGTCGTCTTAAATTCTATATATTACGGGAGTATACTTTTAAAACTCGTCTTAATCATGCTTCCTTTTATGCTAAGATATATTGTTACTGTATTAGAATGGCTAATTAAGATTTAAACAGGAGATAGCTATGGCAGAAGACAAGAGATGGGATTATTGGTTTTCAACAGAAACATTAACTGAACTGTTTTGGAAAAAGATAAGATACAGATGCTCCCCTGGCTTAGATAGAGTTGGCATAGTTTCTTTTGTAAATGATTTGGAACGCAATATTGAACTTATAAACAAAAAAGTGCTAAATGGTTCATACTCCTTTACAAAATATTGCGAATTGCTTATTTCAAAAGGGCGAAATAAGTCACCTCGTTGTGTAAGTCGTCCAACGATTAGAGACAAGCTCGTGTTGTGTGCTTTACATGGTTATTTGCAAGAACGATATATCAAAGAAGTAGACAACAGGTTAGTACACACAAAGATAAGTGAAATAGTAAAAAAAATGCCATACTATTCACACTGTATCAAAATAGATATGGTTAGATTTTATCCTAGCATAAATCATGAATTGCTTATTTCGCAGCTTTCGGCCCGAATTTCACCATGTGCATTAAAACTAGTAGAGAAAGCAATAACCACCCCGACTGTTGCAAAAGAATATAATTCAAAGTTAGTAGAACTTAAAGTGCCCTCTGTTGGCGTCCCTGAAGGTCTTTCAATATCTAATTTGCTAGCGAATATTTATCTAAAAGATGTTGACACATATTTTCATGAAAATCCCAATACCTATTATTGCCGCTATGTTGACGACATTCTTATTCTAACTAATAATCAGTATATTGATTGGGTTAAAAAAGAAGCTACTGCAAAAATTGAGGGATTGAAGCTAACCATACACAATTTTTCTGAAACAGACAAGTCCTATGTGGTCAGTTGTAAAGAGGGGTTTTCTTATCTGGGTTACTATTTTTGTAGTGAAAGAGTGTCAATAAAGCCAGCTACACTTGATAGATTTGAACATTCAATTGAGCGTATGTTTGCCGATTTCAAAAAGCAAGAGAACAGTCAACAAAAGGGGCAAATACATAATGTAGATATGTTTGCATGGAAACTCAATCTTAAAATTGCTGGTTGTATTTATAACTCTAATAAATATGGCTGGATGTTTTATTATTCTCAAATCACGGATATATCTTTACTGAATCATCTGGATTGGTTAATAGAACAGTTTTATGACAGGTATAAAATAGAAAAATCCATTATTGAAAAAAAGTCTTTTTTCAAAACATATCATGAAATTAAATATAATTTAAGCCATTCATCGTACTTTTGTAATATTGACCGCATGACAAAGGAAGAAATGGAAAATATTATTAGAGATGTTTTTCACTATTTGGTACCTGTAAAAAAGAAGAATGTTGAACAGGTTTTTTTTAATGTGCTAAATGCAAACCTAAAAGAACTAGAACGAGATGTTCAATTCTTCTCGTAATGGTAAGGTACTATTTTACAATATTTGTCTGCTTGGCGCTGCATGTCCTTATTTTATGAGGGTTTGCAAAATTGTCTTTATGAACGCTCGTACCAATATGAATGACCCTCGAGTGGTCATAACTACAAAGACAGGCTGAAGTTAAATCAGCCTGTCTTTTCTTTTGAGTTTTATTATTCTATAATATTATAATAAATTCAAAAAGAAGTATCACTGGAATTAGTATCTGGAAAAAGAGTATTGTATTTAACAAGAGTCGGAATTTCTTATAGAGGAGGATTGTGATGAGCTCGGAAGAGAAAAACTTGGCCTTGGAGAAAGCTGAGGAAGAAATCATTGTAAACTTGAAAAAATCAGGAATCTATCTATTGGAAAAATCTATTAGTTGGTTCGAGGATTCAGAGATATTAGAAATATTACTTTCAGTTACAAACATCCAGATTGCTATGGAATTATTATTAAAAACATATATTAGCAGAACCTATGGATTTGAAAATATTTTAATAAATAAAATCCGCAAGCTGCGTGATAATAACCATACAGCATATTTAAAAGAGCTAAAACGCGGTCAAGCAAAGACACTTGGCTTTGAAGAATTAAAAACATTTTTGAAAAACAAGGAGGATACTTTTGTCCCCGTTATTGAGAAAGGCAGTTGTCCTTGTTTTGGAATCGAGTACGACTATCTTGAAGGCAGCTTTGCGAGGTTTCAATCTGTTAGAAATGCATTTCTTCACTTGGGGATTGAGTCATCGGACGTTGATATCAAATGGCTTTCCACAGAATTCTTTTGTGTGTTAATAGTGTTTATTTCATTGCTTTTGCGAGAAATTGACACAATTGAAAATCGGTCGGTAGATGGAAAAACTTATATTCCATCTGTATATGCGGATGTTGGAGATATTAATCTTTGGTCTACTCCTATGGATATCTTAATGCGGCATCTATCTCAGGAAACGATACTTAAACTTAGAAACAATCGCAGTTTTATGGATGACTTATGTGACTTTGCTATGGATGCTTACGATAGCAATAGCTATGTATGTTTAAAATGTGGAAAAGAAGCCTTGTTTTTAGATGTATATGACGGATTTGCAAAATGTATTAGTTGTGGAGAATGTTTTATGGCCACTTATGCTGACTGTGCGATTTGCAATTCAAACCAAACCGTTATTTATGATCGATTGAATATTGAAATCAACAAGAATATCATGCCCGGCTTCTGTTATCAGTGCCGAAAACATCCAAAAGTTTATCAATGTCCAACATGTGGGCTTACATATACATACAGTCATAAAGCGATCCCCAAATCTTTTTTCTGCGAGTGCTGTGAGGAACATTTTTGTGATCGCAGTATTCCTGTATTTGCAGATTGTTAAAATAGATGTGCACAAATTTTTGTTGAAAGACACACTCAGAGCAAGCACTTCACCAGTACGACGAAGATCATATGGAAGCCAAGCAAGAAATGTTCAGGACATCACCCAAACCGTTATGGAGTCAATGGGAGATACGGAAGTGGGCTGGATTTTTGTGATTGCTTAGACACTTCGGAGGACACCTCCAGAAACTATTGCAAGCAATTGAAGAGGAAAGTTTAACTTTTTACGAAATATCGCTTTTAACCGTCCTTTCCAACTCATAAGCTACATTTCAGCCTTGTAATGCAAGGCTGAAATGTAGCTTTTTATACAGATTTGTTACAGAAAATCTCCGTGTTATACTACTCATGAGCACATGAGTAGAAAACATAGAGGTTTTCTTATGTCTAAAAACAAACCAACCCGATTCTATATCATTCCTCTGTTGTTCATCACAACACACCGTGTACACCAACTTCACCCCTTCATTCTTTTTCCTTCCCGCCCCTATCCTTTCACTTCACCGGCACAAAAATCTTCACCTCGTTGTCCGCATCGTCGAACGAGGTCACACTGCGCTCGTAAAGTTCAAAATCCTCCCGTTCGTCCAATTCTTCCCCCGCGGCGGGCAGCCAGGTGCCGAAAATGTACTGGTAGGTCTTAAACAGGTTCGCAAAGGTGCCCCGGTGGGTAAAAACGGCGTACTTTCCCCCGCTCACGGTTTTCCCCTCCAGCGGCGCGGGCAGCCCGTCCAGGCTTTTTACCGGGCTGCCCACCATGGCCGAAAACGCCACATCCCCATTCTTGGTGTAAACCGTCGGCTGCGTTTCACAAACCCCATACCCCACGCATTCCGCCTCAGGGCCCAAAAGCTCGGCGCGCAGGTTCAAAAACTGCCGCCACAGCGCGGGCAGCCGGTTATCCGAGAGCGACGTGACGCCCCGGATGCCGGCTATTTTTATTTCTTCCCGCCAAAGGATCTCCGGCGTGTGGGAAATGTTGTTCGCAATGTGCTGCACATCCCCCGGCGCCAGCTCCCGCTTGGCGGTCACCACCAGGTCCAGCCCCGCCTTTCGATACGCCGCGGGGCTCACGCCGAAGGCGGCCTTGAACGCCCTGCTGAACGCCTCCGACGAAGCAAAGCCGCTGTCCAGCGCAATGTCCAGCACACGCCGGTCCGACCGGATCAGCTTTTCCGATGCGCTGTACAGCCTGCGCCGGTTGATGTACCGCCCTACCGACTCGCCCATTGCCGCCGTGAACAGCCGCGTCATGTGGTAATAGGAATAGCCCGTCTCGCGGGATACCTCGCGCAGGCCGATGTCCTCGTGCAAGTGCCCCTCAATGTATTCCACCGCCCTTTCCAGGGGGAATAGCTGCTTCACACCGCCGCCCTCCTTCCGCTGCTCTCATTATACCCCTTCCCCGGCCGAAAAACAGCAAAAAGTATCATGAACAGGGCGCCTTTCTCTGCTACACTGTAGCAGGGGCGCCGCCCCCGGAAAGCCGGCGCGGCAGGCGGTGGGCAAACGCGCCCGGCCGTGCGCCCGCGGTGCTGCCCGCGAAAAGCAAACGAAACGAGGTACAACCAGATGGCGGATATTTTTATACAGGGGCTCACCCAAAACAACCTGAAGCATGTTACCTTCACGGTACCCAAAGAAAAAATCACGGTTTTTACCGGTGTGTCCGGTTCCGGCAAATCCAGCATCGTTTTCGACACCATCGCCGCCGAGGCCCAGCGCCAGATGAACGCCACCTACCCGGCGTTCGTGCGCTCCCGGCTGCCCAAATACCCAAAACCGGCAGTGGAGCGCATCGACCACCTCACCGCCTCGGTGGTGGTGGACCAGTCCCCCCTGGGCGGGAACGCCCGCTCCACGGTGGGCACCATCAGCGGCCTGTATTCCAGCCTGCGGCTGCTGTTTGCGCGGATCGGCAGGCCCCATGTGGGCACGGCCTCTTATTTTTCCTTCAACGACCCAAACGGGATGTGCAAGGCCTGCGCGGGGCTTGGAAAGGTCATGGCGGTGGACATAAAAGCCCTCCTGGACCCCGGCAAATCCTGGAACGAGGGCTGTGTGAAGGATTCACTGTTCCGGCCCGGCTCCTGGTACTGGAAACAGTACGCCCAGTCCGGCCTGTTTGACCTGTCCAAGCCCCTGCAAGACTACTCGCCCGAAGAATACAATCTCTTGCTGTACGGCTCCCGCAGCGGCCGGGGCGAACCGGAGCACCCCAAGGTGACCGGGCTGTACCACAAATACACAAAAACGCTCCTCAACCGGGACATCAGCGAAAAAAGCAGGCACACCCGGGAAAAATCGCAGCACCTGCTGGCCGAGCTGGAGTGCACCGAATGCCGCGGGCAGCGGCTGAACCAGGCGGCCCTGGGCTGCAGGATCCAGGGATATTCCATCGCGGACCTGTGTGAAATGGAGCTTGTGCCGCTTCGCGGGGTGCTGGCGCAGATCACGGACCGCACGGTGGAGGTGCTGGTGCACACGCTCCTCGAGGGGCTGGACCGGATGATCGGGATCGGCCTGCCGTATCTCCATCTGAACCGGGAAACGCCGTCGCTCTCCGGCGGCGAGGCGCAGCGGCTGAAGCTGGTCCGTTATATGGGCAGCAGCCTGACCGGGCTGACCTATATTTTCGACGAGCCCAGCACCGGCATGCACCCCCGCGACGTCGGCCGCATGAACCGCCTGCTGCTCCAGCTGCGCGACAAGGGCAACACCGTGCTGGTGGTGGAACACGACAGGGATGTGATCTCCATTGCAGACCACGTGATCGACGTGGGGCCCGGGGCCGGGCGGCAGGGCGGGGAGATTGTTTTTGCGGGCAGCTTCCAGGAGCTGCTGCGCGCCGATACCCTCACGGGGCGGGCAATGCGCAGCTCCGTGCCCATCAAACAGGCCCCGCGCAGGGCGCAGGGCAGCCTGCCGGTGCGCCGCGCCTGCCTGCACAATTTAAAACATGTGGATGTGGACGTTCCCCTGGGCGTCATGACCGTGGTCACCGGGGTGGCGGGCTCAGGCAAAAGCACCCTGATCTCCCGCGTGTTTGCCCGGCAGTATGAACAGGACGTGGTAATGATCGACCAGGGGCCCATCACGGCCACAAACCGCTCCACCCCAGCCTCCTACCTGGGCTTTTTCGACGAGATCCGGGCGCTGCTGGCCCGGGCGAGCGGCCAGCCCGAGGGCCTGTTCAGCTTTAATTCCGCCGGGGCCTGCCCGGTGTGCGGCGGCAGGGGCGTGCTCGTGACCGAGCTCGCCTTCATGGACCCGGTGGTCACGGAATGCGAGGCCTGCGGCGGTTCGCGGTACAGCCCGCAGGCGCTGGCCTGCGCTTACAAGGGCAAAAACATCGTGGAGCTGCTGGGCCTCACCGCCGCGCAGGCGCTGGAAGTGTTCGAGGGCGGCAAGGTGCAGGCCCCTTTAAAGGCGCTGGCGCAGGTGGGGCTTTCCTATCTCACGCTGGGGCAGCCGCTCAGCACCCTGTCCGGCGGCGAGCGCCAGCGGCTCAAGCTGGCAAAGCACCTGAAAAAGAAGGGCCGCATCGTGATTATGGACGAACCCACCACCGGCCTGCATCCGTCCGATATTCAAAACCTGCTGAAGCTGTTCGACCGGATCGTCGCCCGCGGGAACACGCTGGTGGTGATCGAGCACAACCTGGACGTAATCAAGCAGGCCGACTGGATCATCGACATCGGCCCCGACGGGGGCAAAAACGGCGGCGAGGTGGTCTTTACCGGCACGCCCGCGGAAATGGCGCGCAGCGCAAACACCCTCACCGCCGCCAGCCTTCGGGCGTCGTGTTCCCCATAAAAAGCCTTCGCCGGGAGCCCGCTCTTTCTCTCAGGGAAAGAGCGGGCTCCCGGCGTTTTTTCTGCCCTGGCCGGGTGTAAAAAGGGGGCGGGCCCCGCTTTGCAGCAAGGGCCCACCCCTTTTTGATTCGGCGGCAAGGCCCACGCTTTACCGCAGATTTTCCAGCAGATAGCGGTAAAACGCCACCGCGTCGGCCAGGGCCGCCACGCCCAGGTTTTCATCCCGGCCGTGCACGCTGGCAAACTGGGCCGGGCTCAGCCGGATGGGCGCGAACCGCAGTACCGAGCGGCACAGCCCCGAAAAATGCCGGGCGTCGGTGCCCGCGGGCAGCAAAAAGGGCGCGCAGGCGCACTGGGGGAACACCGCGGCCGCGCAGGCCTGCACGTAGGCCAGCGCGGGGCTGCCCAGATCCGCGGGGGCGTGGTACTCGTATTCCTCCCCCCGCTCCACCGTTACCCCATACTTCGCGGCGGCGGCGGTGAACGCCTGCAGATCGGCCTGCAGGTCCTCTTCCCGCACACACCGCAGAAAAGCCGTGGCGCTGCAGGCATGCGCCTTTGTGGAGCCCTCGACCCGGTTGAAGGCGCACAGCGTGCCCACCATGGCCCCCGCCTGGGGGTTCAGCCTGGGCATGAGCCGCAGCAGCAGCGGCGCAAAGCACCACAGGTTTGCAAACACCAGGCGCATGGGGAAGGTCATGTAGGGGCAAAGCCCGGTGAACATGGCCCGCACCTCCGGGTAGAGCCTGCGCCGGAAGGGCGGCCGGGCCGAAATTTCGGCCATAAATTTTGCCATGCGCATAACCGGTGTGTCGGTTTTGCCTGCCAGGCCGCCGTGCCCCGGGGCTTCCTCGGCCCGGCATTCCAGGCTGCAGCGCCCTTTTTCATGCACGGCGATCATGGCGCATTGGCACCGCACGCCCGGCATGGGCGCCGCGATCACCGCGCCGCCCTCGTCCAGGATCAGCTCAAAGCTCACGCCCTTTTGTTTGAAATATTCCACCGCCAGGGGGATGCCGTCCCCCGCAATCTCCTCGTTGTGAGAGGACGCCAGATACAAATCGCAGGGGGGCGCCCAGCCGCGGGCCAGCAGCTCCTCCACCGCCTGGAACTCGGCGTACAGCGGGCCCTTTGTATCCACCGCGCCGCGCCCCCATACCGCCCCCTGCGCCACCGCACCGGAAAAGGGCGGGTGGGTCCATGCCTCCCCGTCCGGCACCTCGGCCACGTCGTGGTGGCTCATCAGCATCACCGCCCGGGCGGGGTCCGCGCCCGGAATGCGGTAAACCCAGCAGTCCGCGCCGAACACCTGAAATTCCGCCCGCTCATGCACCAGCGGGAACAGCCCGCGCATCACCCCGCGCAGCCGCGCAAACTCGGCGTCGTCGTGCCCTTCTTTGCGGGCCACGGTGGCGCAGGCCAGCATTTGCCCCAAACCCTGGGCATACTGCGCCTGCGCCTTTTGCGGGGCGGCCGGCAGGCCGGGGCCCGGCTTCGGGCGCCGGCAGCCCGCCCTTACGGCGTTGAACGCCAGCACCAGCAAAAAAAGGCCCGCCAGGGCAAGCAGCAGCACAAAAAAAATCATAGTCTCAATCCCCTTTTCCCCGCGCGGCGGGTTTTGGATGCAGGGTCAGGGCGGCGCGTCAGTGCCCCATTACCCCGCCGGTTTCAGTGTAGCACAGGCGGGGCGGAATGTCGACCGCAAAAAAGCAAGCGCGGCTCAAGGCCGCCCTTGCTTTTTATCCTTTTTCCAGCCTCTGCACCAGCGATTCCAGGTTTTCCACGGTGCGCTTTTCCAAAAAGTGTTCCAGCTTTTCCACCTGCTCCAGCTCGTTGTCGGTGTGGTTCAGCAGGCACAAAAAGCGGTGCAGCACCTCGTGGCGGTACAATAGGTATTCCCCCGCCGCGGCCCCCTGTTCGGTGAGCAGCACCTCGCCGTACCGCTCCCCCCGCACCAGCCCGGCCTGCGCCAGCTGCTGCACCATTTTTGTGGCCGAAGAGGCCTTCACGTGCAGCATGCGCGCCAGATCGCCCACCCGCACCCGCCCGCCCTGCTGCGCCAGGCGGGCGGCCATTTCAAGATAATCCTCCATGGCGCTGGTCAGCCCGCCCTCGGTGTGGAGGGAATAGCCTTTCATTGTATAAAACCCGCTCTCGCGCTCCATTGCCTGCCCTTTCCCACGCGGCTGTCACCCCGCCGCGGTATGCGGAATACCATGAGGGAAGAAAGTTTCCTCAACCTAAATTTATTCGAAAGGTGTCAGTGCTATGAATCAACATCTTTGCCTGAACGATATCGCGCCCGGCCAGCGCGCGGTGGTCAGCGCGCTGTGCTCCACCGGAAGCATGCGGCGCAGGCTGCTGGACATCGGCCTCGTGGAAAACACCCCGGTGGAATGCCTGGGCCGCAGCCCGGGGGGCGATCCGTCGGCCTTTCTGATCCGCGGGGCGGTCATCGCGATCCGCTCGGAGGACTGCGCCGATATCCTTGTTTACAGATCCTGACAAAAGGGGGATAGGGCGATGGGTTTAACAAACAGCTCGGTGGGCCTTAAAACGATCGACGCGGGGCTCACCATACAAAAACAGGCCCCCGGCGACAAGGTCGTGGCGCTGGCGGGCAACCCCAACGTGGGAAAGAGCACGGTGTTCAACGCCTTGACCGGCCTGAACCAGCACACCGGCAACTGGCCGGGAAAAACCGTGGCCAGCGCGCAGGGCCGCTGCGCCACCCGGGAAAACGCCTACATTCTGGTGGATATCCCCGGCACCTACTCGCTGATGGCCCACTCGGCTGAGGAGGAGGTGGCCCGCAATTTCATCTGCTTTGGCGGGGCCGACGCGGTGGTCGTGGTGTGCGACGCCACCTGCCTTGCCCGCAACCTGAACCTGGTGCTGCAGACCCTGGAGATCACCCCCAATGTGGTGGTGTGCGTCAACCTGATGGACGAGGCCGCCCGCAAGGGGATCCGGCTGGATTTGGAACTGCTCTCCGCACGGCTGGGGGTGCCGGTGGTGGGCGCCGCGGCGCGCCGGAAAAAGACCCTTGCCGGCCTGCTGGGCGCGCTGGACCGGGTATGCGGCGATCCCGGCGGCCGGGGCCGCGCCCCGCTGGCGGTGCGCTACCCCCAAGCGGTGGAAAATGCCGTTGCCCTGCTGCAGCCGGCGGTGGAAAAAAGGTGCGGCGGCGGGCTTTCCAGCCGGTGGCTGAGCCTGAAGCTGCTGGAGGGGGACCCCACCCTGGGCGGCGAACTGCGCGCCCGGCTGGGCCGGGACCCTTTACAGGACCCGGAGGTGAGCGCCGCCCTGGTAAAGGCGCGGGCAGAGCTTGCCGCCCAGGGCATTGGCGGCGACCGCTTTAAGGACCTGGTGGTGGCCGCGCTGGTAAAGGCGGCCGACGGGGTGTGCCAGGGGGCCGTGCTCACCAGGGGGCAACCCTACGCCGCCCTGGACCGCCGGCTGGATCGCCTCCTGACCAGCCGGCTGACCGGCTACCCGGTCATGCTGCTGCTGTTGGCGGGGATCTTCTGGCTTACCATCACGGGGGCCAACTACCCCTCACAGCTTTTGGCCCAGGGGCTTTTCTGGGTGCAGGACCGGCTCACCGAGCTGTTTTTATACCTTCACGCCCCGGCGTGGCTGCACGGCGCGCTGGTGCTGGGGGTCTACCGGGTGCTGGCCTGGGTGGTGTCGGTCATGCTGCCGCCCATGGCCATCTTCTTCCCGCTCTTCACCCTGCTGGAGGACGCAGGCTATCTGCCCCGTGTCGCCTACAACCTGGACCGGCCCTTCAAGCGGTGCTGCGCCTGCGGCAAGCAGGCGCTGTGCATGTGCATGGGCTTCGGCTGCAACGCGGCCGGCGTGATCGGCTGCCGCATCATCGACTCGCCCCGCGAGCGGCTGCTGGCGATCCTGACCAACAACTTTGTGCCCTGCAACGGCCGTTTTCCCACCCTGATCGCCCTTCTGACCATGTTCTTTGTGGGCGCGGCGGGGGGCGCCTTTTCCTCGCTGCTGTCGGCTTTGCTGCTGACGGGGGTCATTGTGCTGGGGGTGGTCATGACCTTTGTCATGACCCGCCTGCTCTCCAAAACCCTGCTGCGGGGGGTGCCCTCCTCCTTCACGCTGGAACTGCCCCCCTACCGCAGGCCGCAGATCGGCAGGGTGCTCCTGCGCTCGGTGTTCGACCGCACCCTGTTCGTGCTGGGCCGGGCGGCGGCGGTGGCCGCGCCGGCGGGCCTGGTGATCTGGCTGATGGCAAACGTAACGGTGGGAGGCGCCAGTGTTCTGAACCACTGCGCGGCCTTTCTGGACCCCCTTGCCCGCCTGCTGGGGCTGGACGGGGTGATCTTGCTCGCGTTCCTCCTGGGCTTCCCCGCAAACGAGATCGTGATCCCCATTGTAATCATGGCCTACATGGCGCAGGGCAGCCTTGTGGACTTGGGCGACCTTGCGCAGATGAAAGCGCTGTTCGCGGCCAACGGCTGGACCTGGGCCACCGCCGTGAGCACCATGCTGTTCTCGCTGATGCACTGGCCCTGCTCCACCACCCTGCTCACCATCAAAAAAGAAACGGGCAGCTGGAAATGGACCGCGCTGGCCGCCGCGCTGCCCACAGCGGCAGGGGCCTTGGCCTGCATGGCCTTTACCGCCGCCGTGCGGCTGATCGGCTGACTGCCCCGCCAAAGCCCGGTTCTTTCAGCGCCGCTCCTTTGCCGCCGCGCCCGCACAAACACGGGCGGTTTCCAAAATCTGCTGCGCAGAGCAGCAAAGAGTGCTATAATGGAAACCAGATCCAAGTGGAATCAAATGGGAGGCGCATTCCATGCAGCAGGAATCCGGCGGGCTGCTTGCCCGCTTTACGCAGGAAATTTACGACCTGGGGCGTTTTGCCGGGGGCGTGGTGCCCGGGATATGCCGCATCCATCTGCTCTGCACCCTGCGGCCGGCCGAGGAATATTTTTTGGCAGCGCCCGAGGGTGCGGATGTGCCCCAGGCGCTGCGTGGGCCCCTGCGCGCCCTGGCCGGCGGCGCAGACGCCCCCCTGCCGGGCGGCGGTTTTTTTGCGTGCCGCCTTACCCTGCCCGGCGAGGCGCCGCTGGGCGCCGTTTGCTTCGAGCGGGCCTCCGGCGCCTGGGCCGGGCAGGAGCGCGCCGTGCTGGAAAGCATTGCCCTAGTGTACGCCCACGCCCTGCGGGCCGCCCGGGACCGGCAGAACGCCAGCCTGCAGAACTGGGTGTGGAACCACATGATGGACAGCACCCACGCCTGCATCTATGTCACCGACCCCGAAACCGACGAGATCCTGTTCATGAACGGCTCCATGAAGCGCGCGTTCGGCCTTAGCTCGCCCGAGGGCCAGATTTGCTGGAAGGTGCTGCAGCAGGGCCAGACCGCCCGCTGCCCGTTCTGCCCTGTGCAGATGCTGCTGCAGGAAAAGGACGCCCACTCCTATGTGTGGGAAGAGCGCAACCCCATCACTGGGCGCATTTACGAAAACTTCGACAGCCTGATGCGCTGGACCGACGGCCGTCTGGTGCACTTTCAGCATTCCACCGACGTGACCGAGGCACGCCGCCTGTACCGGGCCGCCACCGTTGATGAATTGACCGGGGCGCTCAGCCGCCGGGCCGGCAAAGAGCTGCTCACCCAGCTGCTGGAGGAAGTTGCCGGCACGGGCAGGCCTCTTTGCGTGTGCATGCTGGATGTGAACGACCTGAAAGCGGTCAACGACCTGCACGGCCACGCCGCAGGCGACGCAGTGCTGGTGCAGGTGAGCGCGGCGGTGCGCGGGGTGCTGGGCGGCCGCGAGGCCCTGATGCGCCTGGGGGGCGATGAATTTGCGGCGGTGCTGCCCGACGTGCGCCAGGCCGAGGCCGCCGCGCGCATGCAAGCGGCGCTGGACGCTTTTGAGGCGCAGCGCCCCGCCTTTGCGCCAAAGGGCGGCGCATTCTGCTACGGCGTTGTGGAGGTGCGCGAACCGCTCCCTCTGCGCGACGTTTTAGCCAGGGCCGACGAGTGCATGTACCAGCAAAAGCGCGCGCTGCACATCCATCGTGCCCAGGCGCTGCTGGAGCGGGCAGCGCCTGCCGGCGGCGCCGGCTTCACCTACGACACCGCCCGCCTGTACGACGCGCTGATCGCCAGCACCGAAAGCTACATCTACGTGTGCGATATGAAGACCGGCGTGTTCCGCTACCCGCCCGCCATGGTGCGGGAGTTCGGCCTTCCCGGCGAGGTGGTGCCCAACGCCGCCGCGGTTTGGGGCGCCAAGGTGCACCCGCACGACAAGCGCGCTTTCCTGGAATCAAACCAGGAAATCACCGACGGCCGCACCGACCGCCACTGCGTGGAATACCGCGCCCAAAACGTGCGCGGCGAATGGGTTTGGCTGCGCTGCCGCGGCCATCTGGAGCGGGACGCCTCCGGCCAGCCCGTTCTGTTTGCGGGCTTTATCACAAACCTGGGCAAAAAGAACCGCATCGACCCGCTCACCGGCCTTTTCAACAAATTTGATCTGGAGAGCGACGTCGCCGGGGTGCTGGACCCCGCGCAGCCCCACAAGCTCACCTTTATGATGTTCGATATCGACGACCTCAAGCGGATCAACTCGCTGCACGACCGGATCTTCGGCGACGAGGTCATCCGCATCACGGCGCATCACCTGCAGTCGCTGCTGCCGCCAAACGCCTCGCTCTACCGGCTGGACGGCGACGAGTTCGCAATCCTGCTGCGCGGCGCCAGCCGCACGGCCGCCCAGCAGCTGTTCCGGCTGATCCGCACCGCTCTGGGCAGCCAGCAGTCGGCGGGCGGCAAAAAGTTTTACTGCACCCTGTCCTGCGGATGCGCCTTCGCGCCGGACGACGGCGCCTCCTATGTGGAACTGGAGCGCTGCGCTTCGTACGCGCTGGAATGCGCAAAGCGGCGGGGCAAAAACCGCATGGAGCTCTACACCCCCTCGCTTGTGGCGGGCAGCCGCCGGGCGTTTGAGCTCACCGAGCTGCTGCGCGAGAGCGTGGAGCAGGGCTTTGCGGATTTTGCGGTCTGTTACCAGCCGGTCTTTACCACCGCCGGCCGTCTGGCGGGCGCCGAGGCGCTGGCGCGCTGGCAGTGCGCCAAATTTGGGCGGGTGGGCCCGGACGAATTCATTCCCCTGCTGGAACAGAGCGGCCTGATCCTGCCGGTGGGGCACTGGGTTTTGTGCCAGGCGCTGGCCGCCTGTGCCCGGTGGCAAAAACGCCTGCCCGCTTTTCAGTTGGGGGTCAATCTCTCCTGCGTGCAGCTCGAGGACGAGGGCTTCTGCGCCCTGGCGGAAGACGCGCTGCGCCGCTTTGCCGTGCCCCCGCAAAGCGTGGTGCTGGAATTGACCGAGAGCTATCTTGCCGCCAACATGGCGCAGGCGGAGGGCAGGCTCCGGCGGCTGCGCGCCAGCGGCCTGCGCATTGCCATGGATGATTTCGGCACCGGTTATTCCTCGCTGGGCATGCTGAAAACCGCCCCGGTCGACATTGCCAAGATCGACCGGGCGTTTGTAAAGGGCATCCAGTCCAGCGCCTTCGACAACACCTTTTTGCGCCTTGTGGTGGAGCTGTGCAGCTCCGTGGGCATCAGAACCTGCCTGGAAGGGGTGGAGAGCCAGGCCGAGTTGGACGCGGTCCAGCCCATGGGGCTGGACTACATCCAGGGCTTTTTGCTGGGCCGCCCCTGCCCGGCGGACAAATTCGAAGCAGAATTTTTGGCCCCCGGCCGCTGACCTCCGGCCGCCTCCCTTTCACTTCCAGCCGCTCCCTGTTTATAAAAAGGCAAAAGCGGGCCATACTAACAGCATCACGGCTAGGAGGTGATTTTCAATGGAGAATACCGGCGTTAAGTGTGATGTCTGCGAGTGTGTGCACAACACCGAGTGCAACAAGTGCAGCCTGCCCGAGATCGAAGTGACCCACAAGACCAACGGCCAGGCCGCGGTGTCCGTGCCCCACTTCTGCAAGAGCTACGAGCGCAAATAACCGCTGCAAGCCCTGGAGAGCTGCCACCCCAAACCCCGCAAGCGGGTTTTGAGCTGGCAGCTCTTGTTTTTGCCTTTTTGGCGCCCCGCTGTAAGATAATGGTGCATCCCGGCGCCAGGTGTGATATACTGAATCATGCACAAGCCGTGGCGGGCGTGCGCGAGATTGAAACCTATAAGGAGGCGGCGTTTATGAACACACACACACATACGGCGCGCCCCCTGGCGTCCAGGCTGTTCTGGGGGGTGGCGCTGGCAATGTTCTTTGTCATGCTGCTGCTCAACTGCCTGACCCCCCTCGTGGCAGACGATTATACCTTTGCGTTCAGCTACCTTACCGGCGAGCGGCTGCAAAACCTGGGGGACGTGCTGGCCAGCCAGTACCACCACTATTTTACCTGGAGCGGGCGCTTTCTCATCAAATGCCTGGCTCAATGGTTCACCATTCCGCCAAAGCTCGTGTTCAACCTGTGCAACGCCGCGGTCTATACCGGGCTGGGCCTTTTGATCTATTGGCTTGCCAAAGGCAGGCACCGCGCCCGTGACCCGCTGCTGCTGCTGCTCATCTTTTTATCCCTGTGGGAAATTTCGCCCGTATTCGGGCAGACCAACCTGTGGATGTGCGGTTCCTGCAACTACCTGTGGGCCAGCTTTTTTTGCCTGGCCGCCCTGCTGCCCTTCGGCCTTTACCTGCACGCGCCCTTTGCGCCGCGCCGCTGGCTGCCCTTTGCCGGTTTTGCCGCGGGCCTTGCGGCGGGCTGGAGCAGCGAGAACACCAGCGCCGGGCTTTTGGTCGTGCTGGTGCTGGCGGTGGGCTTTGTGCTGTACACCGAAAAAAGAGCCCCTCTGTGGATGTGGGCGGATCTGGGGGGCGCCCTGATCGGGTTTTCCCTGCTGATCCTGGCGCCGGGCAATTACCTGCGGCAGGACGCCGCGGCCGACCCCCGCGGCCCCTGGACCATCCTGGCGGTGCGGCTGCTCACCGCGCTGGACCAGCTTTGGACGCACGGCGGGGTTCTTCTGGTTCTGTTCGCCCTGCTGTACTGCCTTTTGTGGCTGCAAAAGCCCGGGGGAAAGGCCCTATTCTGGCCCGCCGCCCTTTTGCTGGCGGGGCTTGCCGCCAACTTTGCCATGATCGCCTCGCCTGTTTATTACGACCGCTCCACCCACGGCGTGTTTACCTTTTTGACCCTGGCCTGCGCGGCCTGCGCCGCACATCTCACCCTGCCCGGCCTGCGCCGGGGCCTTGCCTGTTTTGCGGCGGCCATATTCGTGGTGGCGGGGGTCCACCTGGTACAGGCAACCTACGACACCAGCAGCTTTTACACCATGCGCAAGGTGCGCGAGGCGCTGCTGCTGGAGCAAAAAGCCGCGGGCGTGTTGGACATCGAGACCTACTCCATCGAGACCTACACCCGCTGGTGCGCCGGGCACGGCCTGCCCGACCTGCGGGAGGATCCGGCCGACTGGGTCTGCGCCGACACGGCCCGCTACTACGGCCTCAACCGCCTGTGGGCCGCCGAAGCGCACACCTACCCCTTCCCCGGGCAAACGAACAGTGCCTACGAAAAAGGCCTGCCGGACGGGGAGCTCAGCTCCGCCTCCGGCCTTTCCTGACAAAAAACAGCGGGCGGTGAACCCTGTCAAGGTGAACAGCCCCAGATTATGCAGACAGCACAAAAAAGCGGGGCCCTAAGTAGGAAA
>ERZ857882.1836-NODE-1836-length-23689-cov-5.511213_pt1 | contig 23689 bp, 22 predicted proteins | sample MGYA00519697_ERZ857882 | MGnify/ENA primary metagenome ERZ857882 (study PRJEB31778, sample SAMEA3449373) | human gut metagenome | biome: human gut; feature: human-associated habitat; material: faeces | place: United Kingdom | collected 2010/2012 ...
TGCGCCGCCGCGCACACATGGCGCGCCGCCGCGAGGTGCAGCGCATGCGCGCCGCCGCCGCAGGTATGCACGACGAACGTGCGGGCATACAGGTCGTACACCGTATCGCCGATATACGCGAGCGCGAGCGCGCTCATCTGGTGCGGATCCCGCACCGGCAGCTCCTCAAAGAACCGCGTTGTTTCCTCATGGATTGTCATACACTCGTATTGTACTGCAAAACCCGTGCATAAGGCAACTGATTTTCCCCGAAATGCGCGCCGCCGCCCGCATGGCGCCCCCTTCCGGGCGGCAAATGCAGCGCCCCTGAAGCATTTCCTTCATGATTTCGTCGAATCAACCGTGGATTATGCACCGGTTTGTATACGCGCTGTTTGTGGATAAGTAGAATAAGCGCCGTAGTTTTGGACAAGTCCATTGTGGATAACTGTGTGGACGATGTGGATAGATCGGTATTTATGCGCAATTTTCCGGCTTCTATCATGCAGTGAACGGGCATAGGATGAAGGAGTTTTGATGCATCCTTCCGATTTTTCTTGCAGGGGGCGTGATTCATGCAACGGCGTTTGTTTTCCTATGTGCTGTCCCTTGCCGCCGCGCTGACGCTGACCGCGGCCTGTACGGTCGTGTTTCTCGGCATTGTCTGCGCGCTGCAGGGCGAAACGCCGTCCGGCGAACCCGTCGTATCCGCTACGGCAACCGCCTTTACGGTCGTGGTGGACGCGGGACACGGCGGAATGGACGGCGGCGCGGTCGGCACCGACAGCGGCGTGGTGGAAGCGGGTCTCAACCTGTCGGTGGCGTCGCTCCTGAAAGAAGCGCTGGAAGCCGAGGGTATGGTGGTGATCATGACGCGGGAGGACGGCGAGGCGCTGGCGGATACCAAGCGCGGCGACATGGAGGCGCGGCGCAACATCCTGCGCCGGTCGGACGCCGATCTGGTCGTGAGCATTCACATGAACAAGTTTAGCGACCGCAGCGTGTCCGGCGCCATGGCCTATTTCATGCAGGGTTCCGCCGAGGGAGAGGCGCTCGCACAGGCGGTCATCGACAGCGTTTGCGATGCGATCGGCCAAAAGCGCCGCGCCGCCAATCCGGGCGACTATTTCGTCATCCGCGAGTGCGCGGTGCCGGCCGTGCTCGTGGAGTGCGGCTTTTTGAGCAATGCGGGCGATGAAAAGCGGCTGCAGGACGCGGCGCACCAGCAGGCGCTCTCACAGGCGATCTGCGCGGGCATTCTGTCCTATATGGAGGGGAAATCGTGACCGCAGAAAGAGATCGAACGCATTGTGCATCGCAAAGGGACAAACCTGATCGGGTGGTACACATGCTCCACGACGCCCGCCGAACGCGTTGCGCACCGGAAAAGGATGAGCCTCGGTCGGGCGAAGGTAGGACGCGTGCCGCTGTTTCAAGCTGCTGCGACCGCACGGGCTGTCCGCAGCAGCCGCCCGACGGTCCGGGTTCGACCTGCCAGCGGCCAGTCCGCCACCCGTCCCTTGACGAATGCTCCGCGCCCTCCTTGTGCCAAAGCGCACAGGGCCGACTGCACGGCGGCGCTTCGGCCATCCGCAGCAGCAGCATTCGGCCGACGGTCCGGGTTTGATCTGCCGCGGCAGAAGGGGCGGCGGTCGTGTGCGAAGGCGCTCCGTTCGGTCAGCTCGCGAACTGTTCCCTTTGAATCATCTCGGCAAGCAGCAGCAGAAATTCGCCTGCCTCCGGGCGCGCGCCGCGATAGGGAATCCGGCTCCACGCCTCCTGTACGGCGGGATCCGGGTTTTGAAAAGCGTCGTCGATCGTTTCCTGCACGTTTTTGAGTATCTGCTCGGGCGTTTCATGGTACTCTTTCGCAATCGATTTCAGCACATCATATAAGCAATCCATATTCGTTTTATCTCCTTAATAAAAACTTAACGGGGCCTTCAGCTGTAGCATAACAAGCAATTTTTCGTTTGTCAAAGCCTTTTCCAATATTCGACGAAATCAGACGAAAGTTACCAAAAAAACGCAAAAATCCGGCATTTTTTCTCAAGACATGGGACTTGCCGGCGCCTTGATTTTGCGTGCGCTTTTTCGCATCAGTCCCCGCCGCTTTTCTCCCCGCCGCGCACTGCGACAAGGGTAAATACCACACCGGCTGAAAGAAACATGCCCGCCGCCACATAGCGCCACGCACGATTCTCCGTCTCGACCGGCGGCGCAGTGCGGATGGATTCGCCGTCGGCGGCATCGTCGTCCGCCGCGTCCTCTGCATCGATCAGCGTGTGCGCAGCCACGCCGGTTGTTCTCTCCTCATGGGGCGTGTTGGTCAGACTGTACGCAGCAGCATCCGCCGCTATCCGCGCAAAAGGCGCAGTGATCGCACTCTGCGCAGCAGCATCCGCCGCCACCTCTGCAAAAGGCATATGGATCGCACTCCGCGCGGCAGCACCCGCCGCCGTCGCTGCAAGCGGCTCATCGATCAGCGGCGCGGCCATGGACGCTGCGGTTTCAGATCGCTGCGCGTCGATCAGCGCCATGTTTGCCGCTGTCTCCCCTACCTGTCCCCGATATGCGCCCGTCCGCTCACTCTGTGCGTTATCAACCGTTGTCCGCGCGGTTCGTTCCGGCGGGCCGCCGGTCAGCGGCACAGCCCACAGGAGCGAAAGCAGCGCAAGGAGCAGCATTGCGCCCTTCTTCATCGTCCCATTCCCCCCGCTGTGTTGCTCTTCCTTCAGCCTATGCACGACGGGCGGTCTGTTTGCCAAAAACATTTCTGTTTCAAATGTTCCGGTAAAAAGAAAAGAGCCCCGTTCGCGGGACTTTTTTCAGACCGTCAAAAAACTTCGTTTTTTGACGGGTATTCTGCTACGGCAGGGATATGCTTGCAGGTTTGGCACGGCAAACCTGCAAGAAAGGTGTCAAAAGCACCGTACATGTCGCTGCTTTTGACGGATTCTATGGTTCTTCCTGCGCAATTCCCGTGCGCGAACCGGAGGAGCGGTTCGCATCGTGACTTTTTTTACAAGCTAAAAAGAGCCCCGTTCACGGGACCCTTTTGTGATTCTCTTTCGTTTACCCCACCACGATATTGACGATGTTGCGGACAACGATCACCTTTCTGACCGTCTTTCCCTCGAGGTACGGCTGGACGTCCGCGCAGGCGAGCGCTTCCTTCTCCACGCTGTCCTTATCCAGATCGGCCGGCAGGCTGATGCGCGCGCGCACCTTGCCGTTGACCTGTACGCCGTATTCCACCGCCGCCACCTGCAGCGCGCGCTCGTCGTATACCGGCCAGCTGCTGTGGTGCAGCGGCTCAAAGCCGAGCGCCTCGTTCATCTCCTCCGTGATGTGCGGCGCGACCGGGTTCAGGAGCTTCAGGAGCGTGTGCAGCTCGTCCTTTGTGAGCGTTCCCTTTGCATAGAAGTCGTTCACGAGCGCCATCATGGCCGCGATGGCCGTGTTGAACTTCATGCGCTCATAGTCCTCGCCCACCTTTTTGATGCAGGCGTGTACCTTCTGCTTCTGTTCCGCGTCCGTATCGCCCTCGCCCGATACCATAATATCCTGGAGGCGCCATACGCGCTCGAGGAAGCGGCGGCAGCCGCGCGCGCTCTCCGTTTTCCACGGAATGGGCTGGTCGAACGCGCCCATGAACATCTCATACAGGCGGAACGCGTCCGCGCCGATCTCATCGACGATCGAATCGGGGTTGATGACGTTGCCGCGGGACTTCGACATCTTCTCGCCGTTCTCGCCGAGAATCATGCCGTGGCTCGTGCGCTTCTGGTACGGTTCCGGACAAGGCACGAGGCCGCAGTCATACAGGAAGCGGTGCCAGAACCGGCTGTAGAGCAGGTGCAGCGTGGTATGCTCCATACCGCCGTTGTACCAATCGACCGGCATCCAGTATTTGAGCTCGTCAAAATCCGCAAACGCCTTGTCGTTGTGCGGGTCGCAATAGCGCAGGAAATACCAGCTCGAACCGGCCCAGTTCGGCATGGTGTCCGTCTCGCGGATCGCCGGCGCGCCGCACTTGGGGCAGGTCGTGTGCATCCACTCCGTCGCGCGGGAGAGCGCGGAGGAGCCGTCGTCGCTCGGCGTATAGTCCGGAATATCGGGCAGGCGCAGCGGGAGCTGATCCTCCGGCAGCGGCACCCAGCCGCAGTGCTCGCAGTGTACGAGCGGAATCGGCTCGCCCCAATAGCGCTGCCGCGTGAACACCCAGTCGCGCAGCTTGTAGTTGATCTTGCGCTTGCCGATGCCCTTTTCCTCGATATAATCGATCATCGCCGGAATCGCCTGTTCGACCGTTTTGCCGGTCAAAAAGCCGGAATTGACCATTACGCCGGTGTGGCAGTCGGTAAAGGCCTCCTGCTGCACGTTGCCGCCGGCCACGACCTCGATGATGGGCAGATCAAACTTCTTTGCAAACTCCCAGTCGCGCGTATCGTGCGCGGGAACCGCCATGATCGCGCCCGTGCCATAGCTCATGAGCACATAGTCGGACACAAAGATCGGGATCTCTCCGCCGGTCACGGGGTTGACCGCCGAGAGGCCCCTGATCTGTACGCCGGTCTTGTCCTTATTCAGCTCGCTGCGCTCGAAATCGCTCTTGCGCGCCGCGGCCTTGCGGTACTGCTCCACCTCGGCATAGTTTTCGATGCGACCCTTGTACTTTTCGATATACGGATGCTCCGGCGAGATGACCATGTACGTCGCGCCGAACATCGTGTCCGCACGGGTGGTGTAGATCAGCAGCGCGTCGTCCGTGCCGCTGAGGGGGAAGTAGACCTCCGCGCCCTCGCTGCGGCCGATCCAGTTCTGCTGCTGGGTCTTGACGCGGTCGATGAAATTGACCTCCTCCAGCCCGTCGAGGAGCTTCTGCGCATAATCCGTGATCTTGAGCATCCACTGGGAGCGCACCTTCTGCACAACCGGGCCGCCGCAGCGCTCGCACACGCCGTCGACGACCTCCTCGTTGGCAAGCCCGACCTTGCAGCTCGTGCAGAAATTGATCGGAATCTCCGCCTTATACGCAAGGCCCTTTTCAAAGAATTTCAAAAATATCCACTGCGTCCACTTATAGTAGTCGGGATCGGTCGTGTTGACCTCGCGCGTATAATCGAACGAAAAGCCAAGCCGCTGGAGCTGCTCGCGGAACCGATTGATATTGTCGTGCGTGACCTTGGCCGGGTGAATGCCGGTCTTGATGGCGTAGTTCTCCGTCGGCAGGCCGAACGCATCCCAGCCGATCGGGAAGAGCACGTTGTAGCCCTCCATGCGGCGCTTGCGGCTGATGATGTCGATTGCGGTGTTGCTGCGCGGGTGGCCGACGTGCAGGCCCTGTCCGGACGGATAGGGAAACTCGATCAGGCCGAAAAACTTCGGCTTGTCGTGCGAGGCCTCCGCTTCAAAGCAGTGCCCCTCCGCCCATATCTTTTGCCACTTCGGTTCAATTACCTGTGGGTCGTATCGATCCGTCATGCTTCCAATTTCCTCCATTGCTATTACACCGGACGCTGCTTTTTCGCGCGCACCGTCCGGTTTGTTTCAAAAACCGCATATTTGTCTATTCTTATAATGTATTACCAAACAGCCCGTTTGTCAACCGGTTTCCCCTGTGACGGAGGGCAGAGAAAGCGGCGCTGTCCCGCCCCGATCGCTGATTTTCTTTGACTATCCCCCCTCTCCATGCTACAATACAGTTCGAGAGAGGTGACGTTTGAATTGGAAAACCAGATCGATTATTCCGCTCTGATGCAGCGCCATTCGCGCATGGCCTTTGTGCCGCTGATCGTCGGCGTCGCCGGGCTGCTGCTCGCGCTGTGGCCCGCGTTCAGCATTGTGGCGTTTCCCATCGCGCTGACCGGCTGGATCGTCGGCCTGCTTGGACGCCGCTATACCCGGAAGGTCAATATTCCGGAGGACAAGAAAAATGCCATCGGCCGCGTGTGCGGCCTTGTGGGCGCGCTGCTCTCGCTTTTGACGACGCTGCTGCTGCTCCTGGCCGTGATGACCGCCGCTTGAAAGGAGATTGTTGATGTTTCCACATATCCAGATCGGTACGTTTCAAATTCCAACCTTCGGGCTGATGATGCTGCTCGGCATGCTCTCCGCCTTTGCGCTCGTGTATTATAACCGCAAGCGCATTCCGTACTCCGAGGATGATCTGATCACGATGGCGCTGTATGCCATCATCGGCGGTTTTCTCGGTTCCAAGCTGCTGTACTGGATCGTCGAGTTTGACCAGATTTTGGCCGACCCGCATTTTCTGATCGAAACGCTGACGGCAGGCTTCGTGTTCTACGGCGCTCTGATCGCCGGCGCGCTGAGCGTCTGGCTGTTCACACATCGGAAGAAGCAGTCCTTCTTTGCCTATGCGGATCTCGTGATGCCGGCGTTCATTCTGGCGCAGGGCTTCGGCCGCATCGGCTGTTTTCTGGCCGGCTGCTGCTACGGCGCGCCCACCGAATGTGCGCTCGGCGTGGTCTATCCCGCCGGCAGCGCTGCGCCCGCCGGCGTGCCGCTGCTGCCCACGCAGCTGTTTGAATCCGCGTTTTGCTTCCTGTTGGCCATTGTTCTGACCATCATCCTTCGCAGACAGAAGCGCTACGGCCTGACGACCGGCGTGTATCTGGTCGGCTACGGCGTCTGGCGCTTTGTGATCGAGTTTTTCCGCAGCGACGACCGCGGCGCGGTTGGCGCGCTGTCCACCTCTCAGTTCATCGGCATTTTCATCGTTCTGGCCGGCGTCGTGCTGCTGCTTCTGGTGAGAGCCGGCAAAACGGCCTGCGTTGCCGATTTGATGGCCGCCGCTCCGGCGGATGCGCAGGAGCCGGATGCGGATGGTGTGAGAGCGGAGGCCGCTGCGGATACCGCGGCGAATGACACGGACAAAGACGCCGCTGCGGATGAAATGGGCAAAGACGCCGCTGCGCAGGAACCGGAAGCGGACAGCGCCGATCAGAACGCGGTAGCGGACGCTGAAAGGCGGAGCGAAGCCGATGTTTCACGTGAAACATCCGAGCCGGATGAATCGCCCGCGGAACCGGCGCCCGATACCGCGCCCAAGGTGCAGTAAACGAGCATACAAAAAGGACTCCGCAAGGAGTCCTTTCAGCTTGTCAAAAAAGTGACAATGCGAACCGCCCCGTCGGTTCGCTCACGAGCAATGCGCGGGAAGAACCATAGAATCTGTCAAAAACGGCGGCATGTACGCCGTTTTTGAAGCAGAGCCTGCTGCTTATTGCGGCAGGCTCTGCCGCGTAGCAGATATTCCGTCAAAAAACAGAGTCTTTTGACGGTCAAAAAGGACTCCGCAAGGAGTCCTTTTTGATTGCTTTTTCAGGCTGCGGTTGGCTCTTCTCCCTCTTCGAGCAGTTCTCCTTCGAGCGCCTCGGCAGGAATCTCAATGCTGCTGATCTCGTTAAACCGGCTGTACTCGATGACCACAGGCATTTCTCCAATCTCAATCAGGGAGGACATATCGAGATCCAGCGCTTCTTCCCCGCTGCTCTCCAGAGCCTTTTCCATAATCGCGCTCATCATCGGCCCCATGTCGAGCTCCTGCCGGACGATATAACCGCTCTCCTTATCCACGGTCACGATCATCTCCGTTTTGCCGATCTTCTCGAGCACGGCGTCGAGCAGTTCCGCGTCGCCGCCGGTCAGCGAATCAAGTCCCCCGGACATGGAGGTTTCGAGCAGACTCTTGAGCTGCTGTGCGTCCATCATGCCCCGATAGCGAAGCGTGTTTTCATCCTCTCTCCTCCTCAATGTACTCGAAACCTGCCATTGCGGATGTGGACAGCATATTGTTGTTGACTGGCGCGTTCTCCGCCTGCTGGCGGTACCAGACGACGCCGGTTCCATCATCCATGCCGATGTAGGTCATAAAGGCGTCCCCCTGCTGCTCGTAATACATGGGCATCTGCATGCTCATGCCGCCCACTTCCATCTTCATGTCCATCTTTCCCTTGACCGGATTGGTGATCGCGTCCGCTTCTGCGCCGATCTTCATGTTCATCTTCTGTCCCATGACGCTCATTTCCAACTGCATGGACATGTTCATGTGCATGCTTTCCATCTTTCCCATATTGGCCAGCGCGTCGCTGAAAATCTCCTCCGGCGTTTTCTGCTTGCAGCCCTGCATCATTGGCAGGAGCAGAAGAGCGCACAGTGCGATTGCCAGCCATCTCTTTGTTTTTTTTATGAGATACCCCTTTCCTTGTCGATGATGTTTTCCTTGCTTTTATCATGTTTCACGTGAAACTTGATTTCACGTGGAACATCCTCCACGTGAAGCATTTTTTAAGTGGAACATCCTCCACGTGAATCACTTTTCGCGTGAAATATTCCCTGCTTGAAGCACGATCCGCGTAAAACCTCGGCCCTTTATGCTTCCTCCGCCACGATGCACTCGTACACGCGCTGCAAATCCTCGGCCGAATAGTATTCGATCGTGATCCTGCCCTTTTGTTCATCGCCGACGATCTTCACGCGCGTGCCCAGCTTCTCGCGAAATTGCCCCTCGACATGCGTGAGCTGCGTGCTCCTCTTTTCGGGCGCTCGCTTTTTCGTCTGTTTGCCCGCCTGTAAATTCTGAATGCGCGATTCCAGCGCGCGCACGGAGTATCCGAGCCGCACGCATTCATCGGCCAGCTTTTCCTGTGTCTCCCGATCGGCCACACCGGCCAGCGCGCGGCCATGGCCCGCCGTGAGCGTTCCTTCCTTGACAATTTCCAGCACGCTCTTGGGCAGATGCAGCAGCCGGAGCGCGTTGGCCACCGCCGGCCGGCTCTTGCCCAGCCGGGTGGAAACCTCCTCCTGCGTCATGTCGTGCTGCTTCATCAAAAACTGAATGGCTGCCGCTTCCTCGACCGGGTTCAGATCCTCGCGCTGGATGTTCTCGATCAGCGCGACCTCCTGCATTTCCGCGTCGTTATAATCGACCAGCAGAACCGGTACCTTTTCGAGCTTTGCCATCCTTGCCGCACGAAACCGGCGCTCGCCGGCAACGATCGTATACCGCTCGCCCTTTTTTTTGACGATGAGCGGCTGCACAACGCCGTGTATGCTGATCGAGTCGGCCAGCTCCTTCAGCGCGTCCTCATCGAAATTTTTGCGCGGCTGCTGCCGGTTGGTATCGATTCTCCGGATATCGACCTCGATCACGCTGCGCTGTGCGCTTTCTTCACTCTCCATATACGGGTCGAGCAGCGCGTCCAGCCCTCTACCCAGTCCTTTTTTCATGCCTGCCACCGTGTCACGCCCCCTTTCCGATCAGTTCTGCCGCCAGCGCCGTATAGGCGACGGCGCCACTGCTCTTTCCGGCATACAAGATGACGGGCAAGCCGTAGGAGGGCGCTTCGCTCAGGCGAACGCTGCGCGGAATGATCGTCTGGTACACCTTGTTCCTGAAAAACTTTTTGACCTCCTCCACAACCTGAACGGAGAGGTTCGTGCGCGAGTCGAACATCGTCAGCACAACGCCCTCGACGTCGAGCGACGGATTCAGATTTTTCCGCACCAGACGCACGGTGTTCATGAGCTGTGAAAGGCCCTCGAGCGCATAGAATTCGCATTGAATCGGCACGAGCAGCGTATCCGCTGCATTGAGCGCATTGAGCGTGAGCAGACCGAGCGACGGCGGGCAATCGATGAAGATATAATCATACTCATCCCGCACGGCGGACAATGCGTTCTTTAGCACCTGCTCGCGCGCCATCATGTTGACGAGCTCCACCTCCGCGCCCGCAAGCTGGATGTGCGACGGGACAATTTTGAGCGTGTCGATCATGGTATTCTGCACCACGTCCGAAATGGATACCTCGTTGATGAACACATCGTAGACCGAGCGCTGAATCGCGCCCTTGTTCAGCCCCAGCCCGCTGGTGGCGTTGCCCTGCGGGTCGGTGTCGAGCAGCAGCACGCGCTTGCCCGCCGCAGCGACGCATGCCGACAGATTGACGGACGTCGTTGTTTTGCCGACGCCGCCCTTTTGATTTGCAATGGCGATGATCTTTGCCATGTCAGCCTCCCGGAAATTGTTGATACCATTATACTGAACTTTTGAGGAAAAGAAAAGCCTTCGTCCGCGCGCGGACAAAGGATTCATCAAAAATCGATGGATAAAGGAATGTCATCATCCATATGTTTCACGTGAAACATGATAAAGGCCGAAAACCTCAAACGATGTTCGGCCTTTGTCTTTCTTCTGTTTTTTGTATTCGCTGCCGCCTTTTTCGCTTAGATGCGGTCAATACTGCGAATAGATGCGCACCGGTACGATCAGATAATAGTAGCGATCCCCCTGCACCGGCCGCACCACGCACGGGCTGATGCCGGTCAGCAGGTCGAAATACACCGTTTCATCGGGAATGTTCTTGAGCACATTCATGCAGTATTTCGGGTTGAACGCAATCTCGATGTCCTCGCCAATGATCTGCGCGTCAATCTCCTCGCAGATCTTGCCGACAAAGCTGTTGGCGTTGATCTGAATCTTATTGGAGCCAAATTTCATCACAATGTTATTGTTACCTTCGCGCGCCATGAGCTGCGCACGGTCGATGGCCTTCATCATCTCCTCGCGGTTCACGAGCGCGCGCGTCTTGTATTCCTTCGGCAGGATCTGGCGGTAGGCGATATAGTCGCCGTCGAGCAGGCGCGCCGTCAGCCGCGTATGGCCGATATCCACCTTGACGTGCGTGCGCGTGAACGTCAGCTCCGCGTCGTTCTCCGTTTCATCCATCATGCGCGCGATCTCAATGAGCGATTTTGCCGGAATTACCGTGGATTTTTCCGGCGTGGGCGATGCGAGCGGCACGCGCCGCATGGCGAACTGGTAGGCGTCCGTCGCAACGGCGGTGATCGAATCGCCAAGCTCGAGCAGCACGCCGGTCAGGATCGGCTTGCTGTCGTCCTGCGCCGTGGCGAACACGGTCTGCAGGATCAGATCGCGGCATTCCGTGCGGTCCATCTTCAGCGTAAACGTATCGCCATAGAACCGCATCTCCGGAAATTCCTCATAGTCGATGGACTGGATGCTCATCTGCACGCGGCCGCAAGAAATATCCACGGCGCTGCCCTGGATATTGACCTCGGCCATCGCGTCCGGCAGCCGCCGCATGACCTCCGAGAACAGCTTGGCCGGTACGATGGCCCTGCCCTCCTCCTCCACGGTCGCCGCGAGCAGGCACTCCTTTTCGAGCATCAGATCGGAGCACATCAGCCGCACGGTCGTGCCCGTCGCTTCGATATAGATGCCTTCGAGAATCTGCATGGTGGTGCGCACGGGAATGGCCTTGATGACGGAGAGCACTCCCGCCGTGAGTTCCTTGGAATCGATCAAAAATCGCATACTCTTGCTTTGCTTCGCTGTTGGAAGCTTCCTTTCTGTCCCAAATGGGGCGGTTATCGCGGCGTATCTGCCCTCCGCTTTGTCCGGGGTGCGGCATGTGGCGTTCTTTTGGCGGTGTGGTCGTTCCCTTTCCGTATGCTTCATGCCGTTTTGTTTTCTGTCTATGGTTATCCACATCCATGCGTGCGCCGTATGGACCGGTTTGTTATTTGTATTACAGGGGTAGTAGTCGTAGAGCGGCGAAACCGTGGACAAACCCGGATTGAGACCGCCGCGCGGCGCTTTTTTCTGTGGAGTGAACCGTGGAAAGGCTGTGTATCCGCTGTGCGCTTATCCACCGCATCCCCAAAGCACACGCTTTCCACTTTGCGTCCACTGTGGTTTCCACAGTGAAATGTGTATATGTATTTCCCTGCGCGCCGCCGCTACATCCGCTTCTTGATGTCCTCGATCACGGAGGCAAACTTCGCGTCGCCGGTCACGAGCTTGTCGATCTTGTCGCAGGCGCTCATGGCCGTCGTATGGTCGTTGCGGTTAAACAGGTAGGCAATGCGCTTGTAGGGCAGGCTGAGCATGCCGTGACACAGATACATCGCGATCTGCCGCGGCATGACCACCTCGCGGTCGCGCCGCTGGGAATCCATGCTCTCGACCGAAATGGAATAAAACTCCGCTACGGTCTCCTTGATGAGCTGCGGCGTGATCTCGCGCTTTTTCACCTCGGGGAGCAGATCCTTGAGCGCGTCGGCCGTGACCTCGAGGTTCAGCGGGCGGCGGCGCAGGCGCGAATAGGCCACCACGCGCGTCAAGCAGCCCTCGAGCTCACGAATGTTGCTCTGCACATGATCCGCGATGAACGCGAGCACCGAATCGTCGACGTCGATATTGTCCTGCCGCGCGCGGTTGCGCAGGATCGCGATGCGCGTCTCGATGTCCGGCGGCTGAATATCGGCAATCAATCCCCACTGGAAGCGCGAGCAGAGGCGCTCCTCCAGTTTGGAAATCTCCTTGGGCGGCCGGTCGGAGCTGATGACGATCTGCTTATTCGCATTGTGCAGCGTGTTGAAGGTGTTGAAAAACTCCTCCTGCGTGGCCTGACTGCGGCTGATAAACTGTACGTCGTCGATCATCAGAATATCCACGTTCCGGTAGCGCTTGCGGAATTCCAGCCGCTTGTCCTGCTGAATCGCGGTGATCAGCTCGTTTGTGAAGGTTTCGCTGGTCACATACATCACGCGCGCACTGGGGCGCTTTTCCTTGATAAAGTGGCCGATCGCGTGCATGAGGTGCGTTTTGCCCAGACCAACGCCTCCGTAGATGAACAGCGGGTTGTAGGCGGTGCCGGGGTTCTGCGCGACGGCCTGCGCCGCAGCGTGCGGAAACTGGTTGGAACCGCCGACGATAAAGCTGTCGAACGTGTATTTCGGGTTCAGCGCATACACGTTGACCGGCTCGGCGTCCTCGTTGACGACATACTGGTCGCGATCCTCCGGCAGCACAAGCAGCACGTCCGCAACGGAGTCCTCCGCCTTGCGCGCAGCCTGAAAGAGCATCTCAAAGTAGAAATCCTTGAGCGTCTTCAAAATATCCGAGTTTGGTACTTCCAAAACGAGGATATTGTTCTTATATACAAGCGGAACGAGAGAATCGATCCAGGCATGAAAACTGAGCCCGGTCATCTGCGGACGAATCTCCTCCCGTGCGCGCGCCCAGATTTTTAAGTGCTCCATGGTATCCCTTCCCAATATATTAGTACAACCATTCTACCAAAAAAAGCCCCAAAAAACAAGGAAAATCCGGTGATACCAATCGATTGCCGCCTTGACGGTACATATTGTGTTTCTGTGATCGCGCGGGGACAAGATAGTGGATTTTGAATGGACGAGCGGTTATCAAAAAAAAGTCTGCACGAAAAAGGGCAGCGAAAAAGAAAGACGACCACCGTTCCGGAATCCGCCAGGAAAAAATGCAAAAACAGAGTCTGCCGATCAGAAAAAATAATTATTCAGCCGGCAGATGGCTTTTCCAATATCGTCCTTGATATGGATCGTCCTGTCGCTGATCGCTTCAGGAACAAAGCCTTCGTGTAAATTGACAAAGACATACCGTGCGTTCCGATTTTCTGCCGTTAACCGCCAGAAAGGATATTTGATGATGCCGGGGGTATTGCCTCCCACGCCAAGCTCAAGATACACCACGCGCTTTTTCTTGTGTGAGCCGATAAAAGCGGCATATCGGTTTGCGGCAGCGTGCCAACCATCATCCTCGACAAAGCGATCATCGCAGCGCAGATGCATGGTCATGGGGCGGCCGCATATGGGGCAGTGGGGGATCAGTTCCGTCGGAATGCGCATTTTCTGCTGCTCGGCAAGCATGCGCCGCACGGCGTCCTCATTGTCATAGGTTCTCTGGCAGCACGGTTCACTGCACTGGAACAGCCCATAATCGCCCTGCGTATAGAAAAGCCGTTTTTTATCAAAACCAGCCCTCTGAAAGCAGTGATCGACATTTGTTGTCAGTACAAAGTAGTCGCGAAACTCCAGTAGCTTCAGCAGTGCTTCATAGATAGGGTTTGGTATGGGAACATAACTATTATAAAAGATTTGACGGCTCCACCATGCCCAATATTCCTCCGGAGAAGAGTATGGGAAAAAACCGCCGCTGTACATATCTGTGATGCCGTATTTGTCGTGAAAATCGGAAAAGTATCTCTCAAAGCGCTCTCCGGCGTAGGTATATCCCGCAGACACCGACAGACCGCTGCCCGCGCCGACCACGATGGCGTCCGCCCGGGCCAATGCCTGTGCTGCCCGCGCAATTTCAGCAGAGCAATTCCCGATAGATTTGTTCGTCCGTATCCTTGAATACATTATAGATCACCCTGATTCCACCATTGATTTTATAAAGCATCTCACAAACCGTTTCAACCGCTATCTCCGCCGCCTCCCGGTTCGGAAAGCGGAATACACCGGTCGAGATGCAGCAAAAAGCGAGACTCTGCAGACCCTGGTGTAAGGCCTTCTCCAAGCAGGATCGATAGCAGGCCGCGAGCAAACGGCGGTCCTCCGCCGTCGGCGTATTCCGTACGATGGGGCCGACGGTATGCAGTACATATTTTGCCGACAGATTATAGGCGGCCGTGATCTTTGCCGATCCGGTCGGCTCCGCATGCCCCTGCTGCTGCATCAGCCGATTGCATGCGTCCCGAAGCTGCAGGCCCGCCGCCGAGTGGATCGCATTATCGATGCAGTCGTGACAGGGGGAAAAGCAGCCAAGCATGGCAGAATTGGCGGCGTTTACAATTCCGTCCGCTGCCAGCCGCGTGATATCGCCGCGCCAGAGCAGAATGCCCGGTGTTTTCGTCTCCGGCAGAGAGGATACGTCCACAATTCCTCTCTCCTGTCGCTCGGACTGAAGAAGCGCATCCTGAACGGCAAGAAACGCCGGGTTCAGCGGCATGGGAGGACGGATGTTCATGAGTGAGCGCAATAGACGGCGCCGTTGCGCCGCTCCCCCAAACCGGTTTGACTGATCTTTGTACTGCGGCATTTCATCGAGGAGTATCCGTATCAGATATTCTACCTGCTCCGTTCTTGTCATATGCTTTCATTTCTGTGGCGACCATGTACATTTTTGCAAGCCGCCAGCCTCTTTCCGTTATGGTATACGCGCCGCCCGATGCAGACGGCGCTTTTGTTCGCAACATCAAACCGGCTGAAGCCGGCTCCACTATGCCCGTACGACAGAGATGCGTTGTCCGATGTGGCGGCCGCTGATCGCTTCATCAACCATGGAAATGGCATAATCCGCATAGCTGATGATACTTTCACCCCGGCTGTTCAGCGTCAGTTCCTCGCCGCCGAGCAGGTATTTCCCGCTGCGCGCACCCTCGGCCTGAAAATCGCAGGCGGGGCTGATATATGTCCATTTCACATCGCGGCGTTCGCGCAGCGCCGCAAGAGCCTTGGCCATTGCCGCCGCGAGGGGCTGAAAGGAGGCCGGAAATTCCGCGCCGTCGGCTACCTGCACCGTGTGCGCCGCATTCACATACAGGCTACCTGCGCCGCCCACAACCAACAGCCGGGCATCGCTGCCGCTCAAAATATCGCACAGATGACCGAGCGAAGTACTGTGCTGCGGCAGAGTCTCCTCCGTCCATGCGCCGAAAGCATCGATTACCGCATCAAAACCCACCAAGTCGGCTGCAGTCAATTCAAAAACATCTTTGGTAATTACGTGCTGTGCCTTGCTTCGGTTCGTACCGCGTACAACCGCCGTTACATCCAGTCCGCGGCGCATGGCTTCCTCTACAATCCGGCTGCCCGCTTTTCCATTTGCACATACCACTGCGATCTTCATTTTATTGTCCTCCTGTCATTTTGGTTTTTGAAAACGTCCGGCGTTTTTTCTTGACAGAACGATCATAACAGTAGTAGTATCTTTCGTAAAGTAAGCACAATATTGTGCTGTAGTATCCAAAAAGATACCATTGTGTTCATTGAGGGAGAATTTCATGGAGGATCAACGGATGATCGGCAGAGAATCGGAAAAGCCGCTTCCCGCCTGCCCGGTGGAAACGACGCTGACCCTGATCAGTGACAAGTGGAAGGTTCTGATCCTGCGAGATCTGATGTCCGGGACAAAGCGTTTCGGTGAATTAAAAAAATCCATAGGTCAGGTCACCCAAAAGGTGCTCACGGCGCAGCTTCGCCAGATGGAGCAATCGGGCCTTTTGACACGAACCGTTTACGCGGAGGTTCCGCCGCGCGTGGAATACACGCTGACCGCACTAGGCTGCAGCCTCAAACCGGTTCTGGACGCCATGTGGCATTGGGGAGAAGCCTATCAGGAGAAACAACGTACAATATGACCTGTTGATGCAGCAAGCCACATCGCATATGATTGAAGAAATACGCTGTCAAACAACGCATTTAGACGGAGAAGGATCCGCCGACATCGTCGGCGGATCCTTGCTTGTTCCAATATTCGTGATAAATAATGCTGGGAATCTGCCCGCAGCAATCGAAAATTGTGCACGCTCTGCCGGCGAACGCGCGGCTTACTCGTGGCAGTGGTCGCAGCCGCAGCCGCAATCGTGCTCGTCACAGTCGCACTCGTCGTCCCAGCTTTCAAACATCTGCTCCACGATCGCGGAGAGTTCGTCCATCTTGTCCTCATCGGCGGGAAGAAACTCCTCCATATCGCCGTTGACGACCACCTTCATGATATAGACCTCGGTCTCACAGTCGCAGTCCTCGTCCTCGCAGTCACAGGAATCGGGATCGACCAGAACGGCATACTCCTGATCCTCGTGCTCGAAATAGTCTACGACCTCCAGCTCAAGTTCATTTCCGTCGTCATCGGAAAACACAACGATATCGCGATCATCTTCCATGATTATCTTCCGCCTTTCTATAATGTGGTATTATTGTACCCGATTTTTTACAAATGTTCAACCGGTTTGTCGCACCTTCGGATTGCAAAAGGACGAAAGATTTTTGCGTTTTCTGTCCGATTGGTACCGGGATGCCGCGCCGGGGCAAAAAAGAGCCGGTTCGGGAAAAAAGAACGGGAAAAACAGCCGGCGGATTGCGGTTTGGGCTTGTGCACATCCCTGTGCCAATGGTATGATATTCATAGAGAAATGTAGGCTGATGATAGAAGAAAACCATACAAAACGGAAAGAACAAAAAATAATTTAGGTTTCATAAAAATATTTGTAAAAACGCCTTGTAATTCCCATATTTTCTGCTATGATGAGTTTGGAGGTAGGAGCATGGATCTGGACTTTTTGAAGCGCCTTGCCAAAGCGATTACCGAGCAGTTCGGCGACAACAGCGAGGTTGTCGTGCACGATCTGACCGGCGGCGACCTCGAGCACACGGTTGTTGCGATTGAGAACGGCCATGTATCGCGGCGGCAGATGGGCGACGGCCCCTCCCGCGTCGTGCTGGAAACGCTCAAGCACCGCGGCGACCGCGCCATAGAGGATCAGCTCGGCTATCTGACCAGAACGCGCGACGGCCGCATTCTCAAATCCAGCACGGTGTTTCTGCATGGGCCGGACGGCGCGGTCGAGGGCGTGCTGGCGATCAACTACGACGTCACCGAGATGCTCATGGCCGAGCGCGCGATCGACTCGCTGCTGCACCACAGGGAGGAGCAAAAGGCGCCGGAGCGCATTCCGCAGAATGTGAACGATCTGCTGGACGATCTGATCGAGCAGAGCGTGGCGCTCGTTGGCAAGCCCGTGGCCATGATGAACAAGGACGACAAGATCAGGGCCATCCAGTTTTTGAACAACGCGGGCGCGTTTCTGGTCACCAAGAGCGGGGATAAGGTGTCCAAGCACTTCGGTATCAGCAAGTACACGCTCTACTCCTACATCGACGCCAAGCGGGATTGCTGACGCCGGAGGGCGCCACCATATAAAAACGAGGAAAGGGAGCATTTGACCATGGAAAACACGGACCGGGTGCAGCTCGTGCAGCGCACGGCGGAGGCGTATCTGCCGGACATGACAAGGTTTTTGCGCGACCTGATTGCCATTCCCAGCGAGAGCTGCGAGGAGGAGGGCGTCATTCGCCGCACGATCGGGGAGATGGAACGGCTCGGCTTTGACGAAGCGTTCATCGATCCGCAGGGCAACGCCATCGGCTACATGGGCACGGGCGACAGGATCATCGCGTTCGACGGCCATATCGATACCGTCGGCGTCGGCAACCTCGCCAACTGGGATCACGACCCGTATCAGGGCTATGAGACGGACGACGTGATCTATGGCCGCGGCGGCTCCGATCAGGAGGGCGGCGTGGTTTCGGCCGTGTACGGCGCGAAGATCATGAAGGAGCTCGGCCTGATCCCGGACGGCTACAGGATCATGGTGACCGCGACCGTGCAGGAGGAGGACTGCGACGGCCTGTGCTGGCAGTACATTCACAATGAGGACGGCGTGACGCCGGAGTTCGTCGTTTCCACCGAGCCGACCGACGGCGGCGTCTACCGCGGGCACCGCGGCCGCATGGAGATTCGCGTCGAGGTGCGCGGCGTATCCTGCCACGGCAGCGCGCCGGAGCGCGGTGAAAACGCGATCTACAAGATGGCCGAGATTCTGAGAGAGGTCGAACAGCTCAACGAGAACGGCTGTGAGGACGATGTGGAGATCAAGGGCCTTGTCAAGATGCTCGACCCGCGGTACAACCCCGAGCATTATGAGGACGCGCGCTTCCTGGGCCGCGGCACCTGCACCACGAGCCAGATCTTTTTCACAAGCCCGAGCCGCTGCGCGGTGGCCGATTCGTGCGCCATCTCCATCGACCGGCGCATGACCGCCGGCGAAACGTGGGATTCCTGCATCCGCGAGATCGAAGCGCTGCCCGCCTGCAAAAAGCACGGCGCCAAGGTCACGATGTATATGTACGACCGTCCGGCATGGACGGGGCTGGTCTATGAAACCGAGTGCTATTTCCCGACGTGGATCAATACGGAAACCGCGCCGCATGTGCAGGCCATGGCGGACGCGCACCGCGCGCTCTACGGCGAAAAGCGCATGGGCCATCCCGACGCGATGGCAAAGCGCGAGCGACCGCTCATCGACAAGTGGACGTTTTCGACCAACGGCGTGTCCATTCAGGGGCGCTACGGCATCCCGTGCGTGGGGTTTGGCCCCGGCGCCGAATCGCAGGCGCACGCGCCGAACGAGATCACTTGGAAGGAGGACCTCGTGCGCTGCGCGGCGGTCTATGCCCTGACCCCGAGCTTCTACCGCGGCAGGGGCGAGGAGGACGTCTGCCAGTTCCGCGCCGGCACGACGAACAACGACATCAAATAAGGCAGGAGGAAACGGAACCGTTATGAGCAAGAAGAGCAATGTGAAGCAGTTCACCGACGTGCTGGAAAAGCTGGACTTTTCCAAGATGTTTGAGGGCGATTTCTTCCTGACGTGGGAGAAGTCGCAGGATGAGATCGAGGCCGTGTTCACCGTGGCCGACGCGCTGCGCCACCTGCGCGAGAACAACGTCTCCACGAAGATCTTCGATTCGGGCCTCGGCGTGTCGCTGTTCCGCGACAACAGCACGCGCACGCGCTTCAGCTTTGCCTCCGCGTGCAACCTGCTCGGCCTTGAGGTGCAGGATCTGGACGAGGGCAAGAGCCAGATCGCGCACGGCGAAACCGTCCGCGAAACGGCCAACATGATCTCGTTCATGGCGGATGCGATCGGCATCCGGGACGATATGTATATCGGCAAGGGCAACGCCTATATGCATCAGGTTGTCGATGCGGTCAGCGCCGGCCGCCGCGACGGCGTGCTCGAGCAGAAGCCCACGCTCGTGAACCTCCAGTGCGACATCGACCATCCCACGCAGTGCATGGCCGACACGCTGCACATCATCCACGAGTTCGGCGGTATCGAGAACCTCAAGGGCAAGAAGGTCGCCATGACATGGGCGTACAGCCCGAGCTACGGCAAGCCGCTGTCCGTCCCGCAGGGCGTGATCGGACTGATGACGCGCTTCGGCATGGACGTTACGCTCGCCTATCCCGAGGGCTATGAGGTCATGGACGAGGTCGTCGAGGTGGCGAAGAAGAACGCCGAAACGTACGGCGGCAAGTTTGAGATCACCAACAGCATGGCCGATGCGTTCAAGGACGCCGATATCGTGTATCCCAAGAGCTGGGCGCCGTTCAAGGCCATGGAGGAGCGCACCGAGCTGTACGGCAACGGCGACATGGAGGGCATCAAGGCGCTCGAAAAGCGGCTGCTGGCCCAGAACGCCGAACTCTGCGGTGCAAAAGTGAACAAGGGTGAGCTGTTTACCAAGCTGTTCAACCTTTCTTTGCAGGGGGCACCGGACTGCGGCGGTGTGATCCCCGTGAACTATTACTCCGGCGAGGGCGTGACCCACTTTGATGCAGGCCGCCCCATGCTGCTGCGTGGGCCGGAAAGTGATTTCAGCCTGGCAAACCTGATGCGCGCCAACATTTACTCCGCGTTTGCCACGCTGGCCATCGGGTTGGATATCCTGAACGAAGAACATGTGACGCTGGATACCCTGCTGGGCCACGGCGGCCTGTTCAAGACCCCCGGCGTGGCCCAGCGCTACCTGGCCGCTGCCGCCCACACCGCTGTGACCTGCACCGAAACCGCAGGCGAGGGCGGCCCTTACGGCATGGCCCTGCTGGCTGCTTACCGTGTGGAGCACGCCGATGGCGAAACGCTGGCAAACTACCTGCAGAACCGCGTGTTCGCCGGTGCCGCCAGCACCACCCTGAACCCGGATGCCGCTGATGAAGCCGGGTTTGCCGCATTCCTGAAAGAATACAAAAAGGCACTGTGCGCCGAGCGCACCGCCGTTGAAACAATGTGAGGGAACAATTATGCTGGAAGAACTGAAACAACAGGTATATGAAGCCAATATGGAACTGCCCCGCCGCAGCCTTGTTACTTACACATGGGGCAATGTGTCCGGCATTGACCGGGAAAAAGGGCTGTTCGTCATCAAGCCGTCCGGCGTGGAGTACGATGAACTGACCCCTGATATGCTGGTGGTCATGGATCTGAACGGCAATCAGGTGGAAGGTGACCTGAACCCCAGCAGCGATACCAAGACCCACCTGGAGTTGTACAAGGCATTCCCCGCGCTGGGCGGTGTGGTGCATACCCACAGCACCCACGCCGTGGTATGGGCCCAGGCCCGGCGGGATATCCCGGCGTTCGGCACCACCCATGCAGACTATTTTTACGGCCCGGTGCCCTGTGCCCGTGAGCTGACCCCCGAAGAGATCGAGGAAGATTACGAGAAAAACACTGGCAAGGTGATTATTGAAACTTTCCGCACCCGCGGCATTGACCCGGTGCATGTGCCCGGCGTTCTGTGCGCCAGCCATGGCCCCTTTACCTGGGGCAAGGATGCCGCCCAGGCTGTTTACCACGCCGTTGTGCTGGAAGAAGTGGCCAAGATGGCCCTGCTGACCTGCCAGATCAACCCCAACGCGGAGCCCGCCCCCCAGCATGTGCTGGACAAGCACTTTATGCGCAAGCACGGCCCCAACGCCTATTACGGCCAGAAAAAGTAAAGCCGGTCCTGAACTTGACGGCCCGGCCGGGGTGGAGGTTCTTGCTTTTTACCGTGACTGCTATGGGTAAACCCAAAACATGAAAAGTCAGAGGTTTTGGCATGGCTCTCACCTCCTTTCTGAAGTGGGGCCAACCGCCTGCCGTTGTGTGCAGTGCCTGCTGCAAAATGCAGCTCTGCCAGCATACTGTATTTCGCGCTTTTCCACAAACAGTCAGCCCCCGCCGTACAAACTTGTGCGCTTTTAACGGAAAAAGCTCGCAATATTAGTCGAATCTGCCATTGACGGCATGCTGCCGTATGGGTATTATAGAAATACTATATGCACCGATACGGAGGGAAGGACACATGACGTTTGAGGATCTGCTTGACATTTTGGCGGAGCAGTTCAGCTGTGACGCCGCCGAACTGAGCCAGGACACCAGCTTTGAAGACTTGGGCGTGGATGCAGAAGACCTGGTGGAGCTGGCCTGGCAGCTTGGGGAAGCTACCGGTACCGAGGTTGAAGAGGACCGCTTAAAACAGCTTGGTACCATTGGCGAAGTTTGGAACTTGGTCCGCGAGCTGGAAGAAGAAGCTGAATAACCGCTGCCCCTGTGCGCAGGCGTTGTGCACAGGGGCATTTTTTACGTTTTATCTCTTTCCATATCTGGTGCTGCGCGGTATAATAATTATATTTAGAGCAATACCGCATAATTCTAAGTGCCGCAGCCGCCGAAGCGGTGCTTAAGCCGTAAGGCGGGAATTGTGCGGTGCTGCCTTAGTTCTGTTCACGCAGGGAAAGGGGGCCGCAGATGCCGCAGCCGGAACAACCGCATACCATTTTGCTGGTGCACTGCCACTACCGCCTGCCCGGCGGCGAGGACGCCGTGTTTGCCGCGGAGTGCGCCATGCTGCAAGCCCACGGCCACCGCGTGATCACCTATGAGCGCAATAATGATGCCGGCGGCCTGGCCCAAAAACTGCTGCTGCCCCTGCGGGCCATCTACAGCACCAAAACCGTGCGGGAAGTGCGCGCCCTGATCCGCAAAGAACAGGTGGATTTGGTGCATGTGCATAACACCCTGCTGACCATCAGCCCGTCGGTGTTCCAGGCATGCTTCAAAGAGCATGTTCCGGCGGTGCAGACGCTGCACAACTTCCGCATTTTCTGCCCTAACGGCATCCTGATGCGGGACGGCCATGTGTGCGAGGAATGCCCGCAGCATGGCCTTGGCTGTGCGGTGCGGCACAGCTGCTACCGCAGCAGCCGTGCCCAAAGTTTGGTCTGTGCGGGCATTTATGCGTTCCATCGCCTGCTTGGCACCTACCGCAAGGTGAACCTGATCACTCTGACGGAGTTTGATCGCAGCAAGCTGCTGGAATTCAACCGCAAAGCTTCGCGCCCGGTGTTTACCCCGGAGCGGTTGTACTGCAAGCCCAACGGCGTGGCCGCGCCGAACCATTCCCCGCTGCCCTGGGCACAGCGCAAAAACCAGATGGTTTTTGCTGGGCGGCTGGAAGAATTAAAGGGGCTGCGCACCGCCATCGAGGCCTGGCAGCTGCTGGGGCCGGACGCACCGCAGCTGATCGTGGCCGGTACCGGCCCGCTGGAAGCCTGGGCCAAAGAGAACGCCCCCGATACTGTAACCTTTACCGGCCAGCTCCCGCATGGAACACTTACCGAGCTTTTGGCCCAGAGCCGCGCCGCCCTTTGCCCCAGCCTGTGCTATGAAAGCTTTGCCCTGATCCCGGCGGAAGCCCATGCGGTGGGCACCCCCGTGCTTGCCAGTGATCTTGGCAACGTGGGCGCTGCCGTGCAGGAGGGGATTGACGGCCTGCACTTTGCCCCCGGCAATGCCGCCGCGCTGGCGGATGCCGTGTGCAAGCTGCAAAACGTGGGCGAAACCTTTGATTTGACCGCCATGCAGCAAAAAGCCTGCCAGGCGTATAACGCGGAACAAAACTACCGCGAACTGATGACAATTTACCGGGAAATCATGAGGAACGAAAATTCATGAACCAGATCTATCGTGCCCTGCATATGCCGCCCAAGCGTTTGATCAAAAAGCTGAGCGGCCAAAAAGAAATCTATACCATTGCGGTGCGCCGCGCCCCCAAGGGGGAAGGCTGCGACCCGCTGCCCGCTCTGGGTGAAGAACCTTACACCCCGCTGCCCTACACCCCCGGCACCTGGTATGCCGACCCCCTGCTGTATGAGGATGACAACGGCAAACGCTGGCTGTTCTGCGAAGCATTCAATATGGCGGAGAACCGCGGTGATATTGCCGTG
>ERZ857882.1845-NODE-1845-length-23612-cov-13.172221_pt1 | contig 23612 bp, 20 predicted proteins | sample MGYA00519697_ERZ857882 | MGnify/ENA primary metagenome ERZ857882 (study PRJEB31778, sample SAMEA3449373) | human gut metagenome | biome: human gut; feature: human-associated habitat; material: faeces | place: United Kingdom | collected 2010/2012 ...
TATTCTGAAAATGCTCGACTGTTCCGTTTATCATACGCTCAATACATTGCTCGATGAGTTTATCCTTGTTTCCAAAATGATAATTTACAAGTCCTAATCCAACACCTGCTCTTTTGCATATCTCACGGACTGTAACTTCTTCTAAATGCTCCCCTTTTTCCTCAATGAGTTTAATCGTTGCCTGTATGATTGCTTCTTTATTATCCACACTATACCTCCTATTGAACGACGTTCAATTATATTATACTGAACGCCGTTCAAAAAATCAAGAGATTGCGACAAACAAGTGGAGATATAACGATTTTCGGTGTCAAAACGCCTTGTTTAAGCAGATAAGAGAGTAAAAAAATAGCGGGTAAGGAGTTTATCCCTACCCACCACAATTTTACGGTTATATGCGTTATAATTCTTTAATTGTAGATGATTTCCTTATTGACAAGCTCCATCGCACACGCTCGAATGTTATTCATTCGCCTCGTCCACTCTAAGCCATTTGCCGCTTTAAACTGTTCAGTCACGCCCTCACGCTCCACCATCTGTTCTACCAACCGAAAAAACATTTCCTCTGCCTGCTCGTCAATATCAGCAAGATAGCTGTTCAGCTTGCCGCTTGTGAGCAGATTAGTGTAGGTTGCTCTTTTATGCTCTCGCAGATAGCGTTTGTGCCTCTGCCCCCATACGCCGATAGGCTTATTTTCTTTTTCGGCTGGTAGAGTAAGGCAGGGGATAAAATAATCCCCTTGCCGTACATAAGTGCCGCCCATTTCTTCAAAAATTGTCTTTGCCATTGTCTGTTCCTACCTTTCGTATTGATTATTTCTAAAGCGTGTGCCACGCTGTTTAGACTGTCTTGCCTGTTCTAACAGGCTGTCAATCTGTCTACTGCCGAATACCTTTCTCAGCAGCTTGTAGTCCTTAATTTCTTCCCTCAATCTGTTATTATCGGAAGTCAACTGCCTATTTTGACTTTTAAGCCGTTCATTGCTACGGTACAGACTGGCGTTTGTCTGATTGAGCCTTTGGTAATCGTCAATCGCTTGAAAGCACCGCACCATAAGCGTTTTAATGAGGGATTTCAACCGCTTAATTAACGGCTCGGCAACCTTGCTCTTATAACTTTTTGCAGTCATAAAGCCTTGTGGTTCGGATAACTGATATTCGGGGGCATTCTCCAGTGCGCTCTGCATTTGTGAGAGTGCAGTTGTACCCTTATCAAAGTTCTCAATACGCTTGGAAAGAGTTTCAAATTCTGTTTGCTTATCTGTGATTTTATTTTCCAATCGCTCGATTTCCTCTGTCCGCTCCTGCTTTTTATAGTCCAAAACAGAGAGATGTTTTTCGTGTGTGCCTTTCTGCTCCCACTCAATTCCGTATCGTTCCATAACGGCGGCAAGCTGTTCTTTTTCGGAAAGTACCCATTGCGACCATTCCGTATCGCCACGAGAACCACCCTTAAAGCCCTGTGCGGCTAACGCTTGTTTGAGTGATACTCTCGTATCAAGTCCACGCTTGCTGCCCGTTGTGAACGGCACAAAATCAATATGCAGGTGGGGCGTTGCTTCGTCTAAATGCAGATGAGCCGAGAACACTCTAAGCTGTGGATTTCTCTCTTGAAAGCCACGATAATATTCATCTAAGACCTGCCTTGCAAGCTGTCCGTTCTCACTTTCAGCACTCATATTTTCTTTATCGCCAATCTGCAAAATCAATTCGTGGAACGGCTTTTCCTGCTTGGAATTGCGGATTTTTTCATAATAATTTTCTATCTTTCGGTCTGCTCTTGTCTGTTTAGCGTTGTATCTTGCGAGTGCTTCATCAAACAATTCGTGATAGACTTTTTTAATACTCTCATTACAGTAATCTATATTGAGGTAGGAACGGTCAGCGTCAACATTCTCCGCTTTGAATTTACGGCTGTTGTGATTGACCGAGCCTTTCCCGACCATTGCGCTTATCGTTCTTTGCATAAATCGTTTCCTCTCCTTTCTGCGCCGTCAGGCGCAAGCCTTTGTTACTTTCTGCGAAAGTAACGCAAAAGCACTTTTGTCAGCTACGCCAACAAAAATGCAACCTGCAAGCAGGTTTTGCGCTCTCCGAGGGGCAAAGAGCCGCCTTTGAAAAGGCGCTCTCTGCACTCTCCGCCAAACTTTAATCGGTGTCAATGTGTGACGATGGTGACAATGTTTGAGATACCAGTACCACTCTCAAAACATTGACACCTTTGACACCGTTTGTCACGCCGCTCCATCGGTTTCTTTCCAAAGCGAAACCTTTCTGCCATCGTGCGCACGGCTGTTCTGATAGCGAATACCGTAATCACGAAACAGCCTGCTTGCGTTGATACTAAGCCTAAGAGAAAGCACATTCGGTTTTATATCCACGCCGAGCCTTTCGCAAAGTTCTGAAGCTGTTCCCTCCCATCTGTTACTTTCCGAAAAAAGAGTAGCTGCAATTTTTTCAAGCAAAGGCTCAGGCGGCTCTTTCCACAGCTCCGTTTCCGATTTTTCAAAGTTCCACACCAAACGCTCGGTATCTCTCACAAGATGAATTTTCATATCCTGCTGATCCCTGCCCGCCACATCAAGCGTAGCATTATTAGAAGTTCTCTTTTCCTTGCTGAGAACAAATGCTCCGTCTGCTGCACCCATCAATCCGTTCGTTCCCGAAATCATATCGAATATATCTTCCGCTTTCTGCTTTCGGGTATGATGAACAATCAGCATTGTAACTTTATAACTGTCTGCCAACGCTTTGAGCCTTGCCACAATGTCATAGTCGCTTGCGTAGCTGTAATCTGCCCCGCCAGCTTCACGGACACGCTTTAAGGTGTCTATGATTATCAAACCCGTGTCGGGGTGTTCCTGCATAAATCCTCTGATTTGTTCTTCCAAACCGCCATTGACCGTTTTACACTCCGTTGCAAAATATAGATTACCTGTTTCTTCTGCACCAAACATCTGAAACAACCGTTTCTGCAAGCGTGGGTAATCATCTTCAAGAGCAAAGTAAAGCACCGTTGCTTTTCGCACTTTATAATCCCACAATGGTATTCCTGTGCTGATATGGTAAGCAAGCTGTGCCATCATAAAACTTTTCCCCACCTTCGGGGAGCCTACAAAAAGGTAAGTTCCCCTTTGGAGCAGACCGTCAATCAACGGTGTCTGTATATCAAATACGGTGTCATACAAAACCGCCATTGATACCGTTTTGAGATACGAGGGGGATAACTGCCACAGCATTTCCCTCTGCATTTCCTCAAAACTCTTGATATTTTCATCGCAGTCGGATATACTATGGTCAGTACATTTAGGAAACGGCTGCTCCGTATCTGTTGCCGCAGATACATTCGGAGCGGTCATTTCTTTTTTATTCTCCATTTCCATTTTCTCCTTTCAGACCGCCGAGGATAACTGTTATCAGTTCAATCACATTCAGAAGTTCATCGTTTACACCGTTTCCCGCTTCAATCCTTTGCAATTCAGTAAGAACGGCGGCAAGTTCCTTGTGAAGTGCCTTAAATACTCTCGGATTGCCCTGCACCACCACATCTTGATTCAGACAGCGGCGGTAGCAGTATTCCTGTTTCGGCAATCCCGATAAGGCAACCGCCTTGTTAATGAGTTCATTTTCTTCGGGCGATACCCGAAAACCTACTGTAATATTCCTCCAACGGTTTTTGTTATCTCTATTTTTAGCCGACATTTTCAAAATCTCCTTTCCCTAAATCATCTAATCTATCTGCCATTTCCGTCTGCTTGGACGGAAACAGGTGTGCATACTGATAGGTGATGTCAATGCTTTCGTGTCCTACACGGTCAGCAATCGCTACCGCTGAAAATCCCATATCAATCAGCAAACTTATATGGCTGTGACGCAAATCGTGAATTCTTATGCGTTTTACGCCTGCGGCTTCTGCCCCTCTGTCCATCTCATGATGAAGATAGCTTTTTGTTACCGTAAAGATACGGTCTTTCTTTTTCAAGCCGTAGAGCATACCAAGATACTCTTGCATTTCCTCACAGAGAAAATGCGGCATTTTAATCGTTCGGTTGCTTTTCTTCGTTTTCGGTGTGGTAATTACATCTTCGCCGTGTAAACGCTGATAGGATTTGTTAATCGTGACCGTTTCCTTATCAAAGTTGAAATCGGCGGCGGTTAAGGCTAATAATTCGCCCTCACGAATGCCGCACCAGTAGAGCATTTCAAAAGCGTAAAAGGAAACAGGTTTGTCCATTATTTCATAGGAAAATTTCTTGTATTCTTCCTTTGTCCAAAACAGCATTTCCTTGTGTTCCTCACTCCCCATATTTCCCACCTTTGCGGCAGGATTAGAACGCAATTCATAATAGCGTACAGCGTGATTGAAGATAGCCGACAACTGATTGTGCAGCGTTTTAAGGTAAGTTTGTGAGTAAGGCTTTTTCTTATCATCACGATAAGCAAGCATTTCATTCTGCCAAGTGATAATCTCCTTTGTGGAAATCTCGCTGATTTTCAACTTGCCGAAATAAGGAAGTATCTTCGTGCGAATGATATGCTCTTTTGTCAGCCAAGTGTTTTCTTTCAGACGGTTTTTCACATCATTGATATACAGTTCCGTAAAGGCTTCAAAACTCATATCAAGGTCAGACGAGTTTTGTAGCTGAAACATCCGCTCCCACTCCTGCGCTTCTTTCTTTGTGGCGAAACCCCGCTTACATTTCTGCTTGCGTTCGCCTTTCCAATTCACATACCTTGCCATCACATACCAAGTTCCGTTGTCCTCATTTTTGAATACTGGCATTATTTACTCTCCTTTCCTTTTTCCCGTCCTGCTTTGCAGGACATAGTGGTATCCCTTTGTGGATTTCCTGCTCCGTAGAGCCTTTCATAAAAATACTGGCGGTTTACACGCCCTGCAATCGTAATAAAGCCCTGTTCTTTCAGCTCCTCGTTCAGTTTTCTGATGAGCTTATAGGCATAAGGCTTTGATACGCTTAGTTCCTGTGCCACATCATCGGCACGAATAAATTTGTTTTCCATATCATCAGTCCTTTCATTAGATTTTCAAGTTGCCGTTCTCCCCGAATATCGTTCCTGCCCCCATTTCAGCGGCGTTATCTCGCTCACTCTTGAACAAATCAAAAGGTCTTGGCGAAGTATCCTACTCGGACGGTCATTCAGTTTTTATTAAGCATATCAGCTTAGTGTTTTCTATTATACTAAGCAAATATGTTTGTGTCAAGAGGCTTTCGAGAAAATGTTAAACTTTTTTGTTTCGTTTTCTCTTGACTTTTCCTAAACATATCTGCTATACTAATTACACTACTTAAGCAAGGAGTGTAAACACTATGGCTATTGGCGAAAGAATACATTTTTTCAGGCTTTTGCGTGGTATGACGCAAAAATATCTTGGTACGGCTGTCGGTTTTCCAGAACGGAGCGCAGATGTGCGTCTGGCACAGTACGAAACTGGCTCTCGTAAACCAAAAGCAGACTTAACAGCTGCATTGGCACAGGTGCTTGAGGTTTCCCCGCAGGCTCTCGATGTTCCCGACATTGACAGCTATATCGGTCTTATGCACACCCTATTTACCCTTGAAGATATTTACGGTCTTACCGTCAGTGAAGCAGACGGGGAAGTCTGTCTGAAAGTAAACAAGGACAAAGGTAAAGACGCTGCCGAGCTTTCAAAAATGCTCTATGCTTGGAAAGAACAGGCGGACAAGCTATCTTCCGAGGAAATCAGCAGGGAAGAATACGACAACTGGCGTTATTACTATCCGAAGTTCGATACCACACAAATCTGGGCGAAAGTTCCCTCACAGGAATTAAGCGACGCATTGGTCGAAACAATCAAAGACCATTTGAATGACTAAACTCGGAGGTATTCACATGAGCCAAGCATACAATTTCATCAAAGAATGTGGAACATTTTTTGTGTTAACGCAAAACAATGATTTTCCAGCAGGCAGACCTTTTGGTGCGATTATGGAATACAATAACTTCTTATACATTTCTACTGCTGATACAAAAGCAGTATATAAACAGCTGTCTGAACACAATAAAATGCAGATAATCGCTCTTAAAGGCGGTACAAGAGATTGGATAAGGGTAAGTGGAATTGCAACCGAATGTTACGAGCAATCTATTAAACAAAAGATGTTAGAAGAATGTCCTGTATTGTCAAAACATTATTCATCAGCCGATGCTCCACATTTCAATCTCTTTCAAATCGAAATCATAAACAGCGAATTTTATTCGTAAGTACGACAAAACGCCCTTAGCCGTGTTACCCACAGCTAAGGGCGTTTTAATATGGATTGTTATATCAGAAAACCATTCTCTTTCATTCTTTAACCCATAAACCACTGGATTACAAGAATAATGGCTCTTATACAACTGTTATCAAATTGTTATCAAAAGACCTATTGAAACGCCGCAAACCCGCATAAACAATGGGTTTCTTTGACATCTCAATTTATTCAAACTCGATTGTTGCGGGGGGTTTGGAGGTTATGTCGTAGACGATGCGGTTTATGCCCTTGACCTCGTTGACGATGCGCACGGAGACCTTATCGAGCACGTCGTAGGGAATGCGTGCCCAGTCGGCAGTCATGAAGTCCGTCGTTGTGACCGAGCGCAGTGCAAGAGTATAGTCATAGGTCCTGCCGTCACCCATTACGCCGACGGAGCGCATATTCGTGAGCACCGCAAAATACTGATTCATCGTGCCCTCGAGGTGCGCCTTTGCGATCTCGTCGCGGAAAATGAAGTCTGCCTCGCGCAGGATATCGAGCTTTTCCTTCGTGATATCGCCGATGACACGGATGGCAAGGCCGGGGCCGGGAAACGGCTGACGCATTACCAGATACTCGGGCAGGCCAAGCTCGCGGCCGAGCGCGCGGACCTCATCCTTGAACAGCAGGCGCAGCGGTTCGATGATCTCCTTGAAGTCAACGAAATCGGGCAGGCCTCCGACATTGTGGTGGCTCTTGATAACGGCTGCAACATTTGTGCCGGACTCGATAACGTCGGGGTAGATAGTGCCCTGAGCGAGATAGTCAACCGAGCCTATTTTTTTACCCTCGTCCTCAAATACGCGTATAAACTCCTCGCCGATGATTTTGCGCTTTGCCTCGGGTTCGGAAACGCCGGCGAGCTTTGACAGGAAGCGATCCTGTGCGTTAACACGGATGAAGTTTATATCCCAGTTTTTGAACGCCGCTTCGACCTCGTCGCCCTCATCCTTGCGCATGAGGCCGTGATCGACGAAAATGCAGGTGAGCTGATTGCCGACAGCCTCGGCGAGCAGCGCCGCCGCAACGGAGGAATCGACGCCGCCGGAGAGCGCCAGCAGCACCTTACCGTCGCCGACCTTGGCGCGGATAGATTCAATGGATGCGCGCATATAGTCGCCCATCGTCCAATCGCCCTTTGCGCCGCAGACCTCATACAGGAAGTTGTGCAGCATTTTCTGGCCGTATTCGGTGTGGTTTACTTCAGGGTGGAACTGCACGCCGTAAAAGCCGCGAGCTTCGTCGCATATGCCGACGGTCGGGCAGGCTGCGCTGTGCGCAACAAGGCGGAAGCTTTCGGGGACCTTGGCCATGTAGTCGCCGTGGCTCATCCACGTCACGCTCTTTTCGGGAAGCCCCTTGAAGAGCTTGCAGGACGTATCGAAGAAGGTCTCAGTCTTGCCGTATTCGCGCGCGGACGCATCGCTCGCGGCAACGACCTTGCCGCCGAGGTGGTGCGCGATGAGCTGGCAGCCATAGCAGATGCCGAGCACGGGCACGCCCGCATCAAAAAGCGCGGGATCGACGTGCGGCGCGTCCTCGAGGTAGACACTGTTCGGGCCGCCGGTGAAGATGAAGCCGATGGGCTTCATTGCAAGAAGCTCTGCGAGGGGCGTCGTGTAGGGCTTCACCTCACAGTAAACGCCGCATTCACGCACGCGGCGGGCGATCAGCTGGTTGTACTGACCGCCGAAGTCCAGGACAATGATGGTTTGATGGTTCATGTTGTTTTCTCCTGCCGTATCGTAAACTCAGCGCAATAGCGCAGTTTGATAAAAACATCATATCATAGCTCTTTTCATTTTTCCACCAATTTGCAAAATAAAAATCGCACAGCCGGACGGCTGCGCGATCGGACGGCGCCTTGAGGCGGCAACGGGCCGGAGCTGCACGCGCTCAAAGCAAAAAGGACGCTCTATCAAGAGCGTCCTTTTTGAAACTTACACGGAGAAGAGCAGTTCGCAGAACGTCGGATACGGCCAGTACTTGGAGGCGGTCAGTACTTCCAGCTTGTCGATGATCCTGCGCACATCGTCCATGCGCTTTTCCACTTCGTCGTGGTAGTAGTGCAGCAGCTGCTCGGGGGAAAAGCTCTCCGACACGGTCTCAAGCGCGGTCTTGAGGCCGATGGTCTCTTCCAGAAGCTGCTCATTGAGCGAACCGATGGCGTTGGCAAGCGAGGATTCCACATGGCACGTCAACTCCGGCGCGGCGGCGCGCTTGGCGACGATCGTGTTGCAGAGCGTGGCCTCATATTCGGAGACGGCATTCAGAATGCCGTGCTGCACCATGTCGACGAGCGTACCGGCCTCGATGCGGATGACCTTGCAGTACTTCTCAATGTGGACTTCGTGGCGGGAGAGGATCTCCTCGCGGGAATACACGCCCTGACGGGTGAGCATTTCGATGTTTTTCGGCAGAAGATAGGTCGGCAGCGCCTCGGCCGTGTTGCGCAGGTTGGCAAGGCCGCGCTTTTCCGCTTCGCGGATCCAGGCGTCCTCATAGCCGTTGCCGCTGAAGATGATGCGGCGGTGGGCGGAGAACGTGTCTCGAATGAGTTTGTGGAGCGCAGCGGTAAAGTCGCTTGCGTCCTTGAGCGTTTCGTAGAACTGATCCAGCTCATCGGCCATGATCGCGTTGAGGATCGTGATCGGGCCTGCGATGGACTGCGAGGAGCCGGGCATGCGGAACTCGAACTTGTTGCCCGTGAACGCGAGCGGGGAGGTGCGATTGCGGTCGGTGGTGTCCTGCGGAATGGAGGGCAGCACGTCTACACCGATGCGCAGAGACTTGTGCTCGGGCGCGGTATAGTTGTTGTCGCCGACGATGGCGTCGATGATACCCTCAAGATCCGTGCCGAGAAAGACCGAGATGATGGCCGGCGGCGCTTCCTGCGCGCCGAGGCGGTGGTCGTTGCCCGCAAAGGCGACCGAGCAGCGCAGCAGCTCCTGATAGTCGTCCACGCCCTTGAGGAAGGCGGCGAGCAGCAGCAGGAACAGCGCGTTCTGGCTGGGGGTCTTGCCGGGGGAGAAGAGATTCTTGCCCGTATCGGTCGAAAGAGACCAGTTGACGTGCTTGCCCGAGCCGTTCACGCCGGCGAAGGGCTTTTCGTGCAGCAGACAGACAAGGTCATGGCGCTCGGCGACCTTTTTCATCGTTTCCATGACGAGCTGATTCTGGTCGCTCGCGGTGTTGGCATCGGTGTAGATGGGCGCCATCTCGTGCTGGCCGGGCGCGACCTCATTGTGCTTGGTCTTGGAGAGCACGCCGAGCTTCCACAGCTCTTCATCGAGCTCCTGCATGTAAGCGCCTACGCGGGGGCGGAACGCGCCGAAGTAGTGGTCGTCCAGCTCCTGCCCCTTGGGGGGCTTTGCACCGAAGAGCGTGCGCCCGCACAGGCGCAGATCCATGCGCTTTAAGTACAGCTCGCGGTCGATGAGGAAGTATTCCTGCTCCGCACCGATCTGCGGCGTGACCTTTTCGGCGTTGTCGCCGAAAAGCTTCAGCACGCGCACCGTTGCGCGGTTGACCGCGGCGATGGAGCGCAGCAGCGGCGTCTTTTTGTCAAGCGCCTGGCCGCTGTAAGAGCAGAACACCGTGGGGATGCAGAGGCTGCCGTCTTTGATGAAGGCGAAGGCCGTCGGATCCCAGGCGCTGTAACCGCGCGCTTCAAACGTCGCGCGCAGGCCGCCGTTGGGGAAGGAGGAGGCGTCGGGCTCGCCGCGCACCAGCTCCTTGCCGGAGAAATCCATCATAATGCGGCCGCCGCCGGCATTGTTGATGAAGCTGTCATGCTTCTCCGCCGTCACGCCGCTGAGGGGTTGGAACCAGTGCGTGAAATGCGTTGCGCCGTGCTCCAGCGCCCAGGTTTTCATCGCGTCGGCAATCTCATTTGCCGCGGAAAGGGGAAGAGGCTGCCCACTTTTCAGGCAGCCGCGCCAGACTTCCATGGCGCTCTGCGGCACATACTGCTCCATTGTGCGCTCGTTGAACACCAGAGAACCGAAAAGCTCAGGAATGCGAATCGCTTCACTCATGATCCAGACCTCCTGTTTCCAATCAAAAAAATCATAAGTAATGATACTGCACGGGGGCGAGCAGCGTCAATACCTTGTTTTCCTAACTTTTCCCGCGCTTTACCACGGTGAAATGTGCGGGGTGAACGAAATGACAAAAGCGCGGTAACTTTGCCTTGCACGCCAGATACCGCTGTGCTATAGTTAATCTGAACCCGCCCATGCTGAAAAAGCAGGGGCGGGTGCTTTGCTTTTCAGCAGACAGGAAAATATCCCTGCCGCCGAAGCAGAGAACGGGCCGTGTGCGCCGCAATCGGCGCGCACGGCTCCTTTTGCACTTATTTGATGGTCGCGCTGTCGTTCAGCACGCTTGTGCTGTAAAGAAACAGCACATCCTGCGCATCAAAATCGACAAATCTTCCAAGCGAGGCGGGCGAGAGATAGCGAATGTCGATCAGCGTGATCTCACGGTAGCCTTCTGCGAGCAGTGGAATGAGGCTTGCGCCGAAGGAATCGCGAAAGACAATGAGCTTGCGCTCCGTCTTTGCGTTCGGATTCTCGATGCGCAGCAGCGACTTCGGCCCTGAGAGGAAAATCTCGTACGGGTCGCTGCCGCCTGCCTTGTCGAGCGTGTAGACCGGCAGATATTCGCCGCTTTCATAGTCGTACACGCGGCAGCCTTCGAGCACGCTGTTCGTGAGATATGCAAGCTTGTCAGACTCCATCGGCAGCGCCGACTGCCCGCGGTAAACGCCGTAAAACGGCGTATCAAGCGTGATCTCGGTAAAGTCCTCGGTGAGCGAGACGCCCATCGCGTCCGCCAACGCCTTTGCCGTGGGGAGAAGCGCTTCCTGCCGCCAGTGAAGATCGGTGCGGTAGTAGGATCCAAGCGAGAGCGTGTCCGTCAGATCGACGAACTGCGCAAAATCGACCTTTTCCCGCATCAGGGCAAAGAATCTGTCGTAATCCATTACCGGATAGCCGTTTTCGGCGGCGAGAAAGCAATTCTTGTCGGGAATAACGGAGAGATAGATGTTTGCCCCCGTGTCCTTGAGGTACGTTTCGTATACGTAGCGGAAGCGGTCGGCCGCATGGTCGAGGGAATCTTCACGGATCGTGTCGTCGAGCTTGGCGGCGTATCCGTCGGCCATGTAGATGCCGTTGTTGTCCTTTTCCCCGAAGAGATAGCGGACGGACAGCGCCTTGAGCGTGCGGAAGGTATCGCGCAGCGGGAACTGATCGAGAGTGTAGCTCTCAAAGTTTGACTGGAAGCGACCGGAGAGCACCTCCTGCGCGCTGAGCGCGGGAAACTGCTTGAGCGGCCGGCGTTCGCTTTCCGACACGGCGTCGTCGCTTTTGAAGATGCCCCACAGTGAGAGCGTCAGCACCAGAAGCGCGGCGGCGCCGAGAGTGAGGAGGTCTTTTACTTGTTTGCTCATACGGTCTCCTCCTTAAAAGCGGAAGTAGAGGAACGGATTGAACGATCCGTCCACTAAGAAAGCTGTGCCGATCAAAAGCGGGAGCAGCACGCAGAGCGGCTCGAGCACATCGAGAGCGAGCGCCACGCCCTTTTTCTCGCGCAGCAGTGCTACAGCCTTTTTCGGCAGCGGCGTTGCGCAGAGCATACCGAGCACGAGCAGCGGCGCATAGCTCTTGAGATAATAGACCGCCTGCGCGCTCACGAGCGGCAGGGCTCCTGCGCCGAGCATCGCGCCGATGCGCGAAAATGCCTGCGCAGCGGTGCTTGCGTCGAAGAGCACGAAGCCGAGCGTGACGAAAAAGAGCGTATAGACGTGGCCGAAGATGCGGTGCTTTTCCAGTATCGGCAGCAGTACGAGCTTTTCAAGGAGCAGCAGGATCGCAAACCACAGCCCCCAGAGGACGAACGTCCACGCGGCGCCGTGCCACAATCCCGTTGCGAGCCAGACGATGAAAATGTTCAGCAGCTGGCGCGCCCTGCCTCTCCGGCTGCCGCCGAGGGGGATATAGAGGTAGTCGCGGAACCACGAGCCGAGCGAGATGTGCCACCGGCGCCAGAACTCGGTGATGCTGGTCGAAACATAGGGATAGTTGAAATTCTCCGAAAAGCGGAAGCCTAAGATGCGGCCAAGGCCGATGGCCATGTCGCTGTAACCGGAAAAGTCAAAGTAGACCTGAAGCAAAAACGCGAGCGCATAGAGCCAGACGAAAAGAACGCTTTCCTGCTGTGTCTGCTGATAGGCGCTTGCGAGCGCGCCGAACTGGTTGGCAAGCAGGATCTTTTTGCAAAAGCCGATCGTGAAGCGGCGTACGCCTTCCGCCGCGGCGGAAACGCTGTGTGTGCGCTCCCTGAGCTGCAAAGCAACGTCGCTGTAACGCACGATCGGGCCTGCGATGAGCTGGGGGAAGAGCGAAACATAGGCGGCAAGGTCAATGAAGTTTCGCTGTGCCGCCGTGTCGCCGCGATAAACGTCGATGACATAGCTGAGCACCTGGAAGGTGTAGAAGCTGATGCCGATGGGAAGGCTCAGCTTCAAAAGCGGCAGGGAAAGTCCCGTGGCGGCGTTGACGCTGGCAAGGAAGAAATCTGCATACTTGAAATAGCCGAGCAGCCCAAGGCTCACAAGGATCGAGAGCGTCAGAAAGACCTTCGACGCCCTTTGCCCGCGGTGCTTTTCAATCAGCAGGCCGAAGAGATACCCCTGCGCGATGGAGACGAGCATCAAAACGACATATTTCGGCTCGCCCCAGGCGTAGAAGAAAAGACTTGCGAGCAGCAGCGCCGCGTTTTTCAGCCTGCGCGGCACCAGAAAGTAGAGCAGCAGCGCCGCAGGCAGAAAATAAAAGAGAAAGGGAACGCTGGAAAAGAGCATGGACGCCTCCTGCCTTTCAAAAGATCAAATCAGACGATGGGCTCATCGCAGACGACGGAAGCGCCGGAGAATGCGGCGGTGACCTTTTCGCTGAACTCATCGACCAGCTCCTCCGCGCCGAAGCAGGAGACAACATAGTCGCCGAGCGTGAGGACAACGAGCTTGTCGGGGAAGCCGCACATCCACTGGCGGTTCATGATGTTGTCCTTGAGGTCGGAAACAACCGTGTCGACGTCAGAAGAGTTCGTGACGTGGAAAGCGCCGGCGGTGAAGGTGTTGGCGTTCATCATGTGGCTGAGGGACGCGGCGTCGGTCAGCTTGTCCGCGTCGGCGGCGGGGAAGCCGAGCATGGAGTCGAGCGAGTCGCCGTCCTCCACACCGAAGCGGCCGGGAGCGTCCTCGGTCATGTTTGCCTCGTCATAGTCGCCGCCGACAACAGAGAACTTATCGTCGTCGGCATAGCTCGACCAGACGGTATTCAGCAGGGCAAGCGCGTCGGCGGGCTGAGAATCGCCGCCGTTGGCGTTGCCGTCGTTCTTGCTGCCGCAGGCGGCAAGGGAAAGGGTCATGGCTGCGGCGAGCAGCAGCGTGAGAAACTTTTTCATGGGAATTTACCTCCAAAATAATATTGTATGTGGTGTTTGGTTGCTTCAGGGCCGCTCGGCGACCCAGTAGCCGTTGGCGCTGTCACAGCGCAGCACGGCGGCGGCTTTTCCGTCAAGATAGAGGGTGTAGACCGCGCTCTCGTCGGGGGGATCGACCGTCCAGAGCAGTATTTCTCCGGCGGAAACGGTGCGGGCGGAAAGCGCGCGCGGAGAGGAATCGGAAGGAGAATCCAGAACCCCTTCCGAGACGGAGACCTCCAGCGGCGCATCCGTCCGGCTCTCAAACGAGAGGGACAGGCACAGCATCTGCACATCTGTGCTGCGGCCGTCGAGTGCCATTGGCATTGGCTGATCGATGGGGACGGGATCTGCGGAAAGCGCCGTGCCGTCGATGTAAATATCTGTTTCCGGCGTGCGGTGCATCACAAGCGCTGCCGTGGCAATGAGCACAAGGCAGGCCGCCGCGGCCAGCATGCGCGGGAAGAAATAGGTTTTGTGCGGCTTTGCGCGGTATTGGCAGGCTGAGGCGATGAGATCGTCGTCCAGCTCGCTCATGGCGCGCGCCATTCCTTCATGCTTCACAGTATCCCTCCTTGATCAGATGTTCCCTGAGTTTTCTGCGCGTGCGCAGAAGTGTGGTTTTGATCCGGCTCTCGCCGCAGCGAAAGCGCGCGGACAGCTCCTCGATCGACTCGCAGTAAAAGTAGCGAAGGACGAACATGCTGCGCACCTCCTCGCTCTGTGTGCGAAGAAACGCGCTGATGCTCGCGCCAAGCTCTGCTGCGGCAGTCTCGCTCTCCGGGTCGGGCAGCGAAACGGCGCAGTCGTCCAGCTCGTCGAGCGAGAGGGCAAAGGCGTCGCCCTGGCGCTTCTGCGCGCTTTTTGCCTTATAGCGGTTGAACGCCAGATTGCGCGCGATCCTGCCGAGAAAGGCGGAGAGGATCGCCGGACGCTGCGGCGGAATGGCCTCCCAGGCGTGCAGGTAGGTGTCGTTCACGTTTTCCTCGCTGTCGGCGCGGTCGGATAAAATGTTTTGCGAAATTTTCATGCAATAGGTTTCGTATTTTGCGGCGGTCTCAGCGATGGCCTGCTCGTTCCGCTGCCAGTAAAGCTCGACGATCTGTTTATCGTCCATGCCTGCGCTCCTTTCTGTCTATCAAGTGCCATCATGGCGTAAAGACAACTTTTTTGCTCCCTGCGTTACAGGAAAAAGTAAATATTTTTAAAAGTATACCACATTCGTCCGTTTTCTAAAAGGTCGGTGCGCTATTTTTGGAGGGGGCGGGAACTTTTTCTGCCCGCGCGCCGTCTAACAGAACAGATATCAAGAAACGGAGGTCACCCGACATGAAACGAGTTTTTGCTTTGCTGCTGGCCGCAGCGATGACACTCGCCCTCTGCGCCTGCGGCGGGGGAGATACAACGATCCGGGACGATGAGGAGAATATCGCGAAGAAGGATCCCGTTGCCGCGCAGTATTTGCAGGAGCTTGCCGTGAAGCTTGCCGAATATCCCGAGCTTCCCGCCATGCCGAGCACGGAGGAGCTGGACAAGGCCTTCAGCACCATCGACTATGACAAGATGGGCGCGGACGCTTACGAAAAAGCGCAGGAGAAGATCTGGGAGGACTGGGACGCGCGCAGCAACGCCTATTACGATGCGCTCAAGGCGCTGCGCAGCAAGGGGGCGGGCAACCCCGCGGCGTTTTTGCACTTTACGCGGGCGGCGGCGGGCGCGCTGCTCTCCGCTGAGGACAATATCGTGCTCTCTCCTGCGAACCTCTATCTTGCACTTGCCATGCTCAGCGAAACAACGGACGGCGAGAGCCGCGCGCAGATCCTGTCTCTCCTTGGCCTTGATGATACGGAGCTGGCGCAGAGCGCGGGCAACTACATCTGGCGCAACCTCTACGGCGAGACCTCGACGGGAAGAACACAGCTGGCGAGCTCCATTTGGCTCAAGGAGGGCGTGCCGTACAACGAAGAAACGCTTGCAACGCTCGCGCAGCAGTACCTCGCCTCGACCTTCTCCGCGCCGATGGGCGAGAAAAAGACGGACAGCGCCATCGCCGAGTGGATCAACGAGAATACCGGCGGCCTTTTGCGTGACGCCTCGGGCAGCATCGAAACAAAGCCTAAGACGGTGATGATGCTTTTGACGACGCTCTACTTTAAGGATCAGTGGCGCGATGAATTCTGGGAGAAAGAGACGAAAAAGGATACCTTCACCGCAGCGGACGGCGCGCAGCAGACCGTTGACTTCATGCACCTCACGCAGGATCGCGCCGACTACTGCCGCGGCGAAAACTTCACGGTGGCGCAGCTGAGCTTTCGCGGCGGGCAGACGATGCGTTTCCTGCTGCCCGACGAGGGGACAACACTTGAACGCCTTCTTGCGGACGATACCGTCGTTGGCGGATTGATGATCTACGATATGGGGGTGAGCCTGCCGAGCGGCAAGCTCGTCTGGAGCGTGCCGAAGTTTGACGTCAGCTCCGATCTTGAACTGACGGACGCGCTCAAGGCGCTGGGTGTCACCGATGTGTTCGACTTCGATAAATCGGACTTTTCACCTCTGATCGACGAGGAGAAGTTTGACGAGAGCGTCGCCGTGACGAAGGTGCAGCATGCCGCGCGCGTCAAGATCGACGAAAAGGGCTGCGAGGCCGCCGCCTTTACAGCCGTCAGGGCGGACGCCCAATCCGCCGCGCCGGAGGATCTTCCTGTGGTGGAGATGGATCTGAACCGGCCGTTCGCGTTCATGATCACCGGCGTGGACGGACTGCCGCTCTTCCTCGGCACGGTGAATAACCTATTATAAGAGCAAAGCTGGCGCGCCGGCAGTAAAAAACAAATGATGCGAAAATGAAAAGGAGAGAAACGATGAAGAAATTATTTGCCTTTTTGCTCGCCTGCGTGTGCGCGCTGGCGCTGTTTGGCTGCGCGGGATCGAACGACAACAAATCGGACGGCGGACCCGAGGATGATGTAACGCTGCTGACGGGCGCGCAGATCGAGGAATTCAAGGAGCTGCTTGCCTCCGAAGTCAATGTGATGGATGAAACGACGGGCGAGTACCGCTATACGACCTCGACGCCGGTGAGCTGCTTTTTCACCTCGCATTACGACGATCCGCGCGATATCGACCTTGCAGAATTTTTGCGGTACTGTCCGCTCAGCACCACGTTGGGAGACGCGGACGTGGAGGAATTCCACGCTGTACTCGACACGCTGGGAATAGAGGATGCGGAGAGGTTCAAGGCGCCGGATGACTGGGCGGTCCCCGTGCGGCGAATTCCCAAGAGTGACGTTTCCGCACTTTTGATGCAGTGGGCGGATATCACAGTGGACGATCTGCGCGATCAGGAGGACGCGATATACCTTGCGCAGTATGACGCATTCTATGAGTTTACGAGCGACTTCGGCCCCGGATATTTTATTCCGGTGGGCGGTGAGCAGTACGGCGACAGCATCCGGCTGTGGAGCGCGCCGCGCGGCGAGAACGGCGAAGGAACGCACGATGAGTTGACGCTGCGCGTGCGCCCAGACGGGAGCTATTGCATCGAAGCCTTCCGCGAGGTCACAACGTGAAGCAAAGAAGGGGTTCTCTCATATGAGGGAACCCCTTCTTTTGCCTCGTGCAGCGCTTGCGCCGCTGCCATTCATCCGCGCGTTCGCGCGGGCTTCTTGCTATCTTTATGGTAAATGGAAGAAAACAAAAAATGACTGACCCCTGATCGCGGTTACTCAAGTACGATCAAGGGTCAGTCATGATGAATATTGGGATCTCTCATATTCTGTTTTCTTCCTTCCTTTCTTCCGTGATCTGGTGCCGAATACCTCTTACTCCGGTTTCCACTCCTGCTATCTCAAACACTGCTGTTGCAGTGGTCTTACCTGAATGACGGTACACATCAGAGAGTGCTGCGCGATGGATATGATCGGAACCATTGGGATCGGGTTAACTGCTGAACTTACTTGTACATTGGTCTCACCCTTTCTGTGATTAAAGAATAGCAAGAATCGGGGTGAAAATCAAGTGGCGGAATGGATAAAGATACAGGATAAAAATTGTGTGCGTGGCTGATTATCCAAAAAATGCAAAAGAATGCTTGAATTTAATCATGCGCTTTAGTATACTAAAACTGTTGGGTCGCCCGAAAGGACGACCCATTCTTCGTTATTTACGGAAATAAACGCGATCCCACTCCGCAGAACCGGGGATAAGCGGCGGCTCAAGGATAAGCCCGCTCTTTCCACCGCGCTTTCCTTCGACCAGCAGGAGCGAGGGGGCGCTGTCCGCGGATTTGGCGAGAAAACGAAGACGCTTGGGCTCGATGCCGCTTGTACGCAAAGTGCAGAGAACGTCCGTGAGCCGTTCGGCGCGGTGAACAAGGGCAAAGCGCCCGCCATAGCGCAGAATGCGCTTTGCCGCGGCGCACACGTCCTCAAGCGTGCAGGATACTTCCTCCCGCGCCGTCCGGCGCGCTTCGCCGTCGGCGCTTTTGCCGCTGCCGGCGGGAAAATACGGCGGGTTGGAGATCACATAGTCGACGCTGCCGGGGAGCGGCAGGGTGGAGGCGTTGCGCAGGTCGCCCGTGTGAAAAACGGCGCGCCCCTCCCAGCCGTTTTCCAAAAAGCTCTTGCGCGCGAGCGCTGCCGCGGGCGCGGAAAGCTCCACATTTTCAATGATGAGGGAATCCTCGCGCGCAAGCAGGAGCGTGCCGAGAAGCCCTGTGCCGCTGCCGAGGTCGCAAACCGTGTCGCCGCGCGCGGGGCGGGCAAAGTAAGCGAGGACAAAGCTGTCCGTTCCCGGCGGAAAGAGGGCGGTATCGTAGTAAAAGCAGGGGCCGTCCGGCCAGAGTTCGTCGCGCTGTTCCATGCGGTGCTCCTTTCCGATGATAAAAATAAGGACGCGCGAAAGCGCGTCCTTATTTTTTAAGTACTCTTGAGCCTTAGGCCTGAGAGATGGCGCCGTTGGGGCAGGTATCAGCGCAGGAGCCGCAATCGAGGCAGGCATTCGCGTCGATCTGATACTGGGAATCGCCCTGGGAAATAGCACCGACGGGGCAAGCGTCTGCGCAAGCACCGCAGCTGACGCAGGCAGAGCTGATCTGGTAAGCCATAATTAGTACCTCCATAAGTTGATGAGGTTATTATAGCATGTCAATGTGAAAATGCAAGAGTTAGAATGTAGGAAAATATTGAATTTTCTGTGTCGTTTGCGGCGTTTATTTTTGGGGAAAGTGGTTAAAAATGATAGGACGAAAACGCATTGGGAGGCGGAGAAATGAACGACCGGAAATTCAGCGTGCGCGCCGAGCAGGTGCTGCGCTGCGCGCAGGCGGCGGCGGGAGAACTGGGGCACGGATACGTGGGGTGCGAGCATTTGCTCCTTGCGATGCTGCGCGAAGAGGGCGACGCGGCCTGCCGCGCGCTGAACGCATCGGGGGTCTATGAGAAGGCAATGCGCGAAAAGATGATCGAAAAGCTCGGGCGCGGCACGGCGGAGAAATCGACGGTACAGGGGCTCACGCCTCACGCGCGCAGCGCGGTGGAGCTTGCCGTGGGAGAAGCTGTGCGTGCAGGCAGCGGTGTGATCGAGGCGGGACATTTGCTGCTCGGTATCCTGCGCGACAGCACGAATACGGCGGTGCGTTTGCTGCGCCTTTCCGGGGTGGACACACGAAAGCTGTACAGTGAAACACTGTGCGCGATGAGCGCTTCCCCGCGCAGGGCGCCGCTGCCCGAGGTGCGCGCGAGCCGCAGCGAGGGCAAGAGCGGCAAAACGCTTGCAGAGTTCACGCGCGACTTAACGGCTATGGCGCGTGAGGGAAGGCTCGATCCCGTGATCGGGCGGGACGAGGAGATCGCCCGTGCACTGCGCATTTTAACGCGGCGGACGAAAAATAACCCCGTGCTCATCGGCGAGCCGGGGGTGGGCAAAACGGCCATCGCCGAGGGCCTTGCCGAAAGGATCGCCGCGGGCGATGTGCCGGAGGAACTGGTGGACAAGCGCATTTTGCTGCTCGACCTATCGGGCATGGTGGCGGGGACAAAGTACCGCGGCGAATTTGAAGAGCGCATCCGTGTCCTGCTCGATGAGGTGCGGCGCGACGGCAATGTGATCCTCTTCATCGACGAGCTGCATACCATCGTCGGTGCGGGCAGCGCTGAGGGAGCGGTGGACGCGGCGAATATTCTAAAGCCCGCCCTCGGGCGCGGAGAGATCCGCGTCATCGGAGCGACAACGCTTGCGGAGTACCGTAAATTCATCGAAAAGGACGCTGCGCTCGAGCGGCGCTTCCAGAGCGTACAGGTGGGCGAACCGGACGAGAAAAAAACGCTTGCCATTTTGCGTGCCTTGCGGCCGAAATATGAAGCACACCACGGCCTTGCGATCGAGGACGGCGCGCTTTCTTCTGCGGTGACGCTTTCCAAGCGCTATCTGCCCGACCGCTTTCTGCCGGATAAGGCCATCGACCTTGTCGATGAGGCGGCGGCGGGCGTGCGCATGAGCGCGCGCAGCGCCTCCCCCGCGCTGCGGGAGATGGAAGAGCGGGCTGCCGCGGCTGCACGGGAAAAGGAAGCGGCCATCAGCGCACAGGAATACGAAAAGGCGGCGGGCCTGCGCGATGCGGAGGAGAGCTTCCGCGCGCAGGCGGCAGCGGAGCGGAAAAAGCAGATCTGCGAAGCCAAAAACATGAAAATTCGCGTGACGGCGGAGGACATTGCGGCGGTGCTCTCAAACTGGACGGGGATTCCCGTCACGCGGCTGAATGAGAGCGAGAGCGCAAGACTGCTGGCGCTGGAGGCGACGCTTCATGCGCGCGTTGTGGGGCAGGACGAGGCGGTGCGCGCTGTGGCGCGCGCCGTCCGCCGGGGCAGAGTCGGCGTCAAAGATCCGCGGCGGCCGGTCGGGTCGTTCCTCTTCCTCGGGCCGACGGGCGTGGGCAAAACAGAGCTGAGCCGCGCACTCGCCGAGGCGGTGTTCGGCAGCGAGGAGGCAATGATCCGCATCGACATGAGCGAGTATATGGAAAAGCACAGCATTTCGCGCCTGATCGGCTCGCCGCCGGGTTACGTCGGCTACGACGAAGGCGGACAGCTGACGGAAAAGGTGCGGCGAAAGCCGTACAGCGTTGTGCTTTTCGACGAGATCGAAAAGGCGCACGAGGACGTGTGGAATATCCTGCTGCAAATTTTAGAGGACGGCGTCGTGACGGATGCGCAGGGGCGGAAGGTGGATTTTCGCAACACAGCGGTCATCATGACGTCGAACGTGGGTGCAAAGAGCATCACGGCGGCGGGTACGCCGCTCGGCTTTGCACCGCAGGCACGGGAAAGCGCCGACGCGCGCTTTGCTGCGGTGAAAAGCGCGGTGACGGCGGAACTCAGGCGGACGTTCCGGCCGGAGTTTCTGAACCGTGTGGACGAGACCATCGTTTTCCGGCAGCTCCAAAAGGAGGACAGCGCCGAGATCGCGCGGCGTCTGCTTGCACAGACGTGTTCGCGCGCCGCGGCGCTGGGGATCACGCTGGAGATCCGCGAGGAGTGTGCGGCGTCACTCGCAGAGCGGGGCTGCGACGCCGTGTACGGCGCGCGGCCGCTGCGGCGGCTCATCAGCACGGAGGTCGAGGACGCGCTCGCAACCTGCCTTTTGGACGGCACGCTCCGGCACGGCGACACGGCTGTGCTGCGTGCCGGGGAAACGGCGCTGCACCTTTCCAAAAAGGAAGAAACGGCACTGGCAGCGTTTGGCGCGCACGAAAACGAAGCAGAGGTGTGAAAAAGGAGGGCGTTTCCCAACGGAAATGCCCTCCTCTATGATATGAGAACCGAAATCAGTCGAATCGGGTTACGTCGGTGCTCAGGTCGTGACGGGCCTTGAGCGCCTTGAGCTTTGCCATCGGCTCACCGGCGGCGTGCTTATCGAGCGCGGCGCGGTCACGCCAGTGCTCCACGAGCAGCACGCAGTTTTCCTCGGCGAGAGGCTGGTAGTAGTCATACTGTATGCAGCCCTCTTCCGCAAGGACGGCGGCGCGCAGGCCGCTTCGCTCCATCTCTTCTGCAAAGTCCCTGGCCTTTTCGCCGCGATAGAGAACGTGAAGTAAAATGCCTTCCATAAAGTAACGCTCCTTTCCTGCTGTGCGTATTACGATACGTCGATCATTTCGAGGTATTTGTAGCCGTTTTCGGCAATGTGATCCTTGCGCCCCTGCAAATTGTCACCGAGCAGCAGATCAAACGAGCGCGCGGTGGCCTCCGCGTCCTCGGGCATGACCTTGATGAGGCGGCGCGTTTCGGGATTCATCGTTGTCAGCCACATCATCTCGGGGTCGTTTTGGCCGAGACCCTTCGAGCGGTCGACCTTGTAACGCTTGCCCTCAAGGTCTTTGACGATGTCGTTTTTCTCCTTGTCGGTGTAGGCGAACCACGTCTTTTCGCCGCAGGTGATCTCGAAAAGCGGCGTTTCGGCGATGTAAACATAGCCCTCGCGGATCAGCGTGGGGCAGAGACGGTAGATCATCGTCAAAATGAGCGTGCGGATCTGGTAGCCGTCCACGTCGGCATCGGTGCAGAGAATGACCTTGTTCCAGCGGAGGTTATTGAGGTCGAAGGCGTTCAGATCCTTGACGAACTTGCCCGGCACCTCGACGCCGCAGCCGAGCACCTTCAGAAGGTCAGTGATGATCTCGCTTTTGAAAATGCGCGGATAGTCCGCCTTGAGGCAGTTTAAGATCTTGCCGCGCACGGGCATGATGCCCTGAAATTCGCCGTCGCGCGAGAGCTTGACGCTGCCAAGGGCGCTGTCACCCTCAACGATGTAGATCTCGCGGCGCGAGACATCGCGCGTGCGGCAGTCGACAAATTTTTCCACGCGGTTTGAAATGTCGATGCTGCCGGAGAGCTTTTTCTTGATGTTCAGGCGCTGCTTTTCCGCGCTCTCGCGGCTTCTTTTGTTGATGAGCACCTGCTCGGCGATCTTGAGCGCCTCGACGCGGTTCTCGATGAAGTAGGTCTCCAGGCGGGACTTGAGAAAGTCCGTCATGGCCTCCTGCACGAATTTGTTCGTGATGGACTTCTTCGTCTGGTTCTCGTAGCTCGTCTGCGTGGAGAAGTTGTTGGACACCAGCACGAGGCAGTCCTCCACGTCCTGCCAAGTGATCTTGCTCTCGTTCTTCTGGTATTTGCTGCTGTCCTTGAGATATTTGTCGATGGCGTAGACGAAGGCGGTCTTAGTCGCCTTTTCCGGCGCGCCGCCGTGCTCGAGCCACGAGGAGTTGTGGTAGTGCTCGATGACGTTCACGCGGTTGGAAAAGCAGCACGCGCAGGAGAGCTTGACCTTGTACTCCGGTTTATCTTCGCGGTCGCGGCCGCGGCGCTCGGTCTCCCAGAAAACGGGCGTGGTCAGCGCGCCCTCTCCGGCCAGCTCGGTCACATAGTCCACGATGCCGTTTTCGTAGAGGAACTCCTGCGTCTCAAATTTTCCGCCCACCTGGTTGCGGAAGCGGAACGTGATGCCCGCGTTGACGACCGCCTGTCGGCGCAGCACGTCGGTAAAATACGACGCGGGGATATTGATATCAGTAAACACGTCGAGATCGGGCAGCCAGCGCGTGAGCGTGCCGGTCCTCTTGCCGCGGTCAGTCGGCTCGATCTTCAGCTCCTCGCCCTTTTTGCCGGTGATCTGCCCGCGCTCAAAGTGGAGGGAATATTTGTTCCCGTCGCGCCAGACGGTCACATCCATATAGCGCGAGGCGTACTGCGTGGCACAAGCGCCGAGGCCGTTGAGGCCGAGGGAATATTCATAGTTGTCGCCGTCGAGATTGTTGTACTTGCCGCCGGCGTAGAGCTCGCA
>ERZ857882.1848-NODE-1848-length-23581-cov-11.040296_pt1 | contig 23581 bp, 30 predicted proteins | sample MGYA00519697_ERZ857882 | MGnify/ENA primary metagenome ERZ857882 (study PRJEB31778, sample SAMEA3449373) | human gut metagenome | biome: human gut; feature: human-associated habitat; material: faeces | place: United Kingdom | collected 2010/2012 ...
TCGTCTGCGTTTTGTTACAGCGCGTAGAACAGCGCCGCCATCTGGGCCGTCACGTCCTCCGTGTAGCTGCACAGCGTCACGCAGTAGATGTAGTTGCCCTGCTTCAGGCAAATCACCAGCTCATACATGGGCGTGTCCTGCACCGTGGCCGTCAGCGCCACAGCGGGGCAGTCCGCACCGGCGAACTCCGTAGTGGTCACGGCGGCGGCGACATTCTCAAAGCCGTAGGTGCTCATGGCGTCCGGCAGCTGCTGCGCGGACAGCTCCGCGTACTCATGGGCGCTCATGGTGGTGCCAAACAGCAGCCCCATGTTCTGGAACACCACGTTCATGGTCATCAGTCCGTCAGTGGAGGTGGCGTACATATCCTGCACGCTCTGGTTCTCCTCCATCAGCTTCTTCATATCCTCGTCGCTGGTGCCCTCGGTGAGAAAGCCGTTGATCTCCGCGATCTGCTCCTCCGTGTAAAACACCCACGTCTCGTCCAGCGCGCAGCCGAAGCCGGCAAACTCATTGGTGTAGGTGCCGCCGCTGACGCTGCCCATCTCCGGCGTATCCTCGTCCGGCGCGGGGGTATCCACCTGCCCGGTGACGGCATCGTCGGACTGCGCGCCCGGCTCCACCGTGCCGCCGGTCTGCTCCGGCGCCTGCTGGCCGCAGGCCGCCATGGTCAGCAGCATCATCAAGGCCATCAGCATGGCCGCAAGCTTCTTCATAAGGCTCCTCCTTTTGTAAAAATGCCTGTTGTCTCCGCCGTCATTGTACCAAATCGACTGGGGAAATACAACAGCAAAATTTCCCGACAGGATGCGCGGCAGAAAGTAATATTGAGTTACACCACGGACCTGCTCCGTTGTGTAGCTCAATTTTTTTTATGCCGGTAAGGAGGTGAACGCATTGGCAGACTACGCTTTCCGCTCTTATGAGGAGCGGCAGAAAATCCAGGAGATGGTTGAGGCAGGCCTGAGCGCCAAAGATATTGCCGCCTCTCTTGGCATCTCTCCCTCCGCAGTCTATGCGGAGCTGAGGCGTGGCCGGGACGGCACAAGGCTCCCTGACAAGCGCCTGGGCTACAACGCCGAACTTGCCCAGCTCAGTGTCCAGCAGGGCCTTGAGCGGAGAGGCCGCCGAACTGCCGGGGCATGACATCCCGCACCTATTAAAACCAAGGAGGACAAAACCGTGAGTAACAACCCCATTGTGCTGAAAAGCAACCGGCTTTCTGATGAGTGCATCGGAACTGTCCGGCTGACCCCGGAGGCGGAGAAAGTGGTCCGCCGTCTGAGGGCAAAGACCGCTCTGCCCATCCGGCAGATTGTATCTGAAATTATCGTCCAGGCCGAAAACCTCATCGACATTGAGGGGCCGGAGGACACTGAGGAGGATTGACCAATGAAAACCGCTATTTCTAATGTGGCCCCCGGCCAGGTGGTCAAGTTTCATGGGGAGCCCTGCATTGTGCTGGAGCACCGCACGGCTGGCACCCTGCTGGTGACCGCCGCCCAGATCAAGAGCTCTTTTGGCTCCACCAACAACTTTGCCGTCAGCTCTTTCCGTGAACACCTCAACGGTGCCTTTGCGGATGCCCTGACTGAGGGGCACGCTGATGAACTCATCACCCGTGAGGTTGACCTCACTGCCCTCAACGGCTCCAAGGAGTACGGGAGCTGTGAGTGCAAGGTGGCCCCGCTGACCTTTGACGAAATCCGCCGTTTCCACGGCCTGCTGCCCAAGCCTGAGAGCTGGGAGTGGAGCGCCACGCCCTGGAGCACCCCCTGCGTGGATGGGGATGATACCTGGGTCATGGGCTTGTACACCTATGGCATTGTCAACAGCTACCGCTGCGCCGGCACCTACGGGTCCCGCCCCGCTTTCCTCATCCCCTCCCAGTATGCCGTGGAGGTTGATGGCGGCCTGGACCAGTACACCACCAATGAGCTGATTGCGGAAATCAACCGCCGCATGAACGGTTAAGGTGAGCGCCATGGCCACCAATGAGCCCAATGCCCGCCGGTATTCCCGGCGGTGCCGCCAGCGCCGCATGGCCCGGAGGCGCAACGCCATGGTCATCATGGCCATTCTGGCCGTCCTTGCCACCGTGTTTGCCCTTGGCTATGCCAGCGGGTGCAGCGCCCACAAGACGGATGATGAGGTCAAGACCCCTGAGCCGGTGGTGACGGCGGAAACCGTCACCCCTCCAGCCCCGGAACAGAGCCCCGTGGAGCCCTCTGCACCCCCAGAGGAAACCACGGAGCCTGCCCGCCATCGTGATGACATCGTGAGTGAGGGGCGGCTCCTCAGCTACGAACTCCAGGAAGTCATGCAGGACTGCTGTGAGCGTTATGAGGTGCCCTATGCTCTGGCTCTTGCCATCGCAGAGGTTGAAACCCACTTTGACCCCGATGCCGTCAGCGCCACTGGTGACTATGGCCTCATGCAGATCAACTCTGTCAATCACGAGTGGCTTTTGGAAAAAGGCCTTGACCCCATGACCCACGCCGGAAACATTGAGGCCGGTATCTATATCATCTCCCAGTATCTCCAGAGCTACGGAGAGCCAGAGCTTGCACTGATGGCCTACAACTGCGGGCCCGGCGGTGCAAGAAAGCTGTGGGATGCAGGTACATACCAGACCGACTACTCCCGCAAGGTTATGACCGCTTTTGAATACTGGACAAGCGTGCTGGAGGTTGATTGAAATGCCCTACTATAAGACCTGCCCTGACTGCGGAGCCCACCTTGACCCCGGTGAGCGCTGCGACTGTAAAGATGATACCAAGGAGGATTGTATCAATGTTGGAAATGAAAATCAAGATTGAGGCGGATGCTGCCGTCCTCAAGGCCATTGACAAGCTGACCACGGCGCTGGAAAAGAGCGCTGTCAATATCTCCGTGCCCCAGGACACTCCTGCCCCCGTGGCTCCTGTGAGCGCTCCTGTGACCCCCGCCCCGGTGCCGCCGGTCACCACGCCGCCCGCCACTGTGGTCCCTACCCAGCCCACCCCTGCGCCTGTGGCAACCCCTACCCCTGCACCGGCTCCTGTGGCACCTGCCCAGACTGCGGCCCCTACTAACCCCGCTCCCGCTGTTCCCGTGACCACGGCCCCCACCTACACCCTTGACCAGATCGCCAAGGCCGGTGCCAGCCTGGTGGATGCGGGCAAGATGGAGCAACTGCTGGCTCTGCTGGCCAAGTATGGCGTGCAGGCCGTCACCCAGCTCCAGCCGGACCAGTACGGTGTCTTTGCCACTGAACTGCGGACGCTGGGCGCACAGCTCTAAGGAGGTGCCCTATGCCTCCCGAAAAGCACGCCCTGCTTTCTGCCTCATCGGCATCCCGCTGGCTGAAATGCACGGCTGCCCCCCGCTTTGAGGAGCACCTGCCGGAGCGCACCAGCGAGTATGCAGAGGAGGGCCGCCTGGCCCACGCCATCTGTGAGCTCAAGACCCTCAAGAAATTCACTGTGATGACCTCCCGCACCTACACCACCCGCCTCAACAAGCTCAAAAAGGACCCGCTCTACTCTGAGGAGATGGACAAGACCAGTGACCTCTACATTGAGCACCTGACTGAGCAGGCCATGCTCTATGACAGCACGCCCACTGTTGCGGCGGAGGTGCAAGTGGACTTTGGGGAGTATGTCCCGGAGGGCTTTGGCACCTGCGACAATGTGATGATTGGCGGGGACACCCTCAGCATCACAGACTACAAGCACGGCAAGGGTGTCCCGGTGTCTGCCGTGGGCAACCCGCAGATGCGGCTCTACGCTCTGGGCGCTCTCAAGCGCTATGCCCCCGTGTTCGGTGATGCCATCAAGAAAGTCCGCATGTCCATTGACCAGCCCCGCCTTGACAGCTACATCACCGACACCATCACCGTGGAGGAGCTGCTGGCCTGGGGCGAGAGCATCAAGCCCATTGCACAAAAGGCTTTCTCCGGGCTGGGTGAGTTTGTCCCCGGTGACCACTGCCGTTTTTGCCGTGGCAAGGCTCAGTGCCGTGCCCGTGCCAACACCAACACGGCGCTGGAGGACTTCAAGGACTGCGTGCCTGCCGCCTCCGTCCCGCCTGACGCTATGGTCCCCCAGGAGTTTTCCCACATCGGCCCGCACGGGAATGAGGTGCACCCGCTCCTCTCTGATGCGGAGATCGGTGACCTCCTCATCCGTGGCAAGGAACTGGTGGCCTGGTACAAAGACCTGGAGGACTACGCCACCAAGGCCCTGCTGGATGGCAAGCCCATTGAGGGCTGGAAACTGGTGGCTGGCCGGAGCATCCGCACCTTTACGGACCAGGATGCCGCCATCCAAGCCGCCATTGCCGCCGGATATGATGAGGCCCTGCTCTATGACCGCAAGCCCAAGACGCTCTCTGAGATAGAGAAACTGATGGGCAAGGCGGAGTTTGCTGAGAAAATCGGCGGCTATGTGACCAAGCCCCTGGGTAAGCCCACGCTGGCCCTCAGCACAGACAAGCGTGAGGCCTACAACCCCGCCGCTGCTGACTTTGCCGGGGTGGCTGCCAATGAGTAAGTATCAGACCTGCGCCCATTCCGCCCCGTGGCAACCTCCCATCCCGCTGGATGATGAGGAAAAGGGCTACCCCGTGGGCCATTTCTGCAAGCACGCCTGCCGCAGTATGGCAGTCATCCGTGACCCGGAGGTCTGCGAGAGCTGCACACAGTACACAGACCCCGCCAAGCTCATCACCATCAACACCGGGGACTACCATGCAGACATCTATTTTGACCGGCTGGAGGACATGCCTCTCTCCAACATCCGCAAGGTTTTCAAGCTGCTCCTGGCAGACCCGTGGAGCAACGAGGGAGCCATCCGTCAGATGACCCTCTACCTGGATGCCGCCGTGATTGAAAGCAAAGAGGCCTGGAAACAGGCCAGCATTGAGTATCAGAACGGCTGGCGCAATGTGTTCAATAAGAAAAGCCGCCTCAAAGAGGACCGCCAAAAGCTCCGGGAAAACAACCGGCTGACCGCTGCCGTAAAGCGGAGCAAAGCCCGGCATGAGCGCTGGGTGAAACTTCAAACCTGCTGGGCTGAGGCCCAGCCTGATGCAAACACCAGAGTGTAATTTAACTGTAAAGGAGATCAAAAGATTATGTATCAGAATGATGCCATGAAAGTCCTGACTGGTGAGGTCCGCCTCTCCTATGCCAACCTGACCACCCCCAGAGCCGCCCAGCAGGGCGGTGAGCCCAAGTATTCCGTCACCCTGCTCATCCCCAAGAGCGATGCCGCCACCAAGGCTGACATTGACGCTGCCATCCAGGCCGCCGCCAATGATGCGCTCACCAAGGTGTGGAACGGTGCCCGCCCGCCCATGCTCAAGGTGCCCATCTACGATGGTGACGGCGTGCGCCCCTCCGGCGTGCCCTTTGGCGATGAGTGCAAGGGCCATTGGGTGATGACCGCCTCCACCAAGAACAAGCCCCAGGTGGTGGGCATCGACAACATCAACTGCGAACTGTCCCCGGCGGACATTTACAGCGGCATGTATGGCCGTGTCACCGTCCGTTTCTTCGGATACTCCAACAGCGGCAACAAGGGCATTGGCTGCGGTCTGGGCAATGTTCTCAAGACCCGTGACGGGGAGCCCCTGAGCGGCCAGGCCTCCGCTGCCTCCGACTTCGCCGGGCTGGGCGGCACCCCTGCGGCCACTCCCGCCTACGGTGCGGCGATGCCCGCCACCCCCGGTGCCTACGGTGTCCAGCCTGCGGCCCCCGCCGCTCCTGCCGCTCAGGTGCCCTGGGCCACCACCGGCGGCATCAACCCCATCACCGGCCAGCCCATGTAATTGGAGGACATCATGCACCATCTCAGCATTGACCTTGAAACCTATTCAAGCGTGCCGATTGCTAAGGCCGGGGCGCAAAAGTACATCTCCAGCCCGGACTTTGAAATCCTGCTCTTTGCGTACAGTGTGGATGGTGCGCCTGTTGAGATCATTGACCTGGCACGGGGGGAACGCCTCCCCCCGTGGCTGGTCCAGGCCATCACCTCCCCGGAGTACATCAAGCACGCATACAACGCCCCCTTTGAGTGGGGCTGCCTGTCCAAGTTTTTTGGCACCCTGCCGCCGGACCAATGGCGCTGCACCATGTTCCACGGCCTCTATTGCGGCTACACGGCAGGCCTGGATGCCACTGGCAAGGCTCTGGGGCTTGCTGAGGACAAGCGCAAGCTGAACACCGGCAAGGCGCTCATCCGTTATTTCTGCATCCCCTGCGCCCCTACAAAGGCCAATGGAGGCCGCACCCGCAACCTGCCCCAGCATGACACCGACAAGTGGGAGCTGTTCAAAGAATACTGCCGCCAGGATGTTGTGACTGAGATGGAGATTGAGCGTCGGCTCTCTGCTTTCCCCGTGCCGGACTTCGTGCAAAAGCAATGGGAAACGGACCTCATCATCAATGCCCGTGGCGTGGCCGTGGACATGGACCTGGTGAGCGGTGCCCTCTATCTGGGCAATGTGACCCGCCAAAACCTCACCCAGGAGGCTATGAAAATCTCCAAGCTGGACAACCCCAACAGCGTGGCACAGCTCACGCAATGGCTCCAGGAGGCCATGGGAGAGGAGCTTGCGGACCTCCGCAAGGACACCGTGGCCCGCCTGCTGGGCAAGGAGGACAACAGCCCCCAGGTCCAGCGGATGCTTGAGATACGCCAAGAGCTGGGCAAGACCAGCACCAAAAAGTATGACGCTATTGAGGCCGCTGTGTGCCCGGATGGCCGTGTCCGTGGGCTGCTCCAATTCTATGGGGCGAACAGGACGGGGCGCTGGGCAGGCCGCCTGGTGCAGGTCCAGAACTTGCCCCGCACCTACACAGAGCCGCTGCCGCTGGCCCGTGAGCTGGTGGAGCACCGCAAGCTGGATGCCCTCCGGCTGATCTATGGCTCCGTGCCTGACACTCTCAGCCAGCTCATCCGCACCGCTTTTGTGGCCCCGGAGGGTCATGTCCTCATTGACGCTGACTTTTCGGCCATTGAGGCCCGTGTCATCTCCTGGCTGGCCGGTGAGCAATGGCGGCTGGAGGTGTTCCGCACCCACGGCAAAATCTATGAGGCCTCTGCCTCTCAGATGTTCGGCGTGCCCATTGAGCTCATCAAAAAGGGCAATCCAGAGTATGCACTCCGGCAAAAGGGCAAGGTGGCAGAGCTGGCCCTGGGCTACCAGGGCAGCACCGGCGCACTCATCAACATGGGAGCCTTGGACATGGGCATCCCGGAGGAGGACCTGCCGGACATCGTGAGCCGCTGGCGTGAGGCCAACAAGCGCATCCGTGACCTGTGGTATTCCATGGACAATGCCGCCGTGCAGGTCATCACCCAGGGCGGCAGTGTGGGCATCAATGGCCTGCTGCTGGCCCGTGAGTATGACTACAACCAGGGCACCGACTGTTTCACCATTCAGCTCCCCTCTGGCCGCAAGCTCTACTATGTGAGCCCCGGCATTGGTGAAAACCAATGGGGCAATCCCTCCATCTCCTACATGGGCATGGACCAGAAAACCAAACGGTGGAAACGCATCGAAACCTACGGCGGCAAGCTGGTGGAAAACTGCGTCCAGGCCATTGCCCGTGACTGTCTGGCGGACACCATTGAACGCCTTGAGGCCGCTGGCCTGCCGGTGATTTTCCACATCCATGATGAGGTGGTCATTGACATTGCCCCCTGGGCTGATGAGGACACCATGCTGGACACGGTGGTCAACATCATGCGCCAGCCCATCCCGTGGGCCACTGATCTGCCCCTCAACGCTGATGGCTGGGTGGGCACATTCTTCAAGAAAGACTAAATAACTGACGAGCCCCCCCCGCTACCAATGCGGTGGTGGGCTGAGGGAGGCTTTTATGCAAATCCTTGTTGCCTGCGAGGAAAGCCAGGCGGTCACCATAGCTTTGAGAAAGCTGGGCCATGAGGCATACAGTTGTGACCTCATCCCATGCTCCGGCGGCCACCCTGAGTGGCACATCCAGCAAGATGTGCTCCCTCTACTCAACGGCTACTGCTTTTTCAAGACCTGTGACGGCTCCGCACATTATGTGCTGGGGCGGTGGGACATGCTCATTGCTTTCCCGCCGTGCACCTATCTGACCAACGCCAGCGCCGTCCGCATGAGGGTAAAGGGTGAGATTGTGGCGGAGCGATACGCCAAAGCAATGGAGGCCAAGGCTTTCTTTATGAGCTTTCTGAGCGCCGACTGTGCAAAGATCGCCGTGGAAAACCCCACTCCTTTGAAAATCGTGGAGCTACCACCCTACACCCAAGCAATACAGCCGTGGCAGTTTGGGCACCCGTACACAAAGCGGACATGCCTGTGGCTCAAAGAGTTGCCCCTGCTGGTCCCCACCGAAATCATCACGGAGGGTGTCACCCCATGGGTAAATGGCGGATGCAAAGATGCACATGGGAACTACCGGCGCTTTCAAGGCCGCAGAGAACGGGACCCCATCAACAGGGCCAAAACTTTCCCCGGCATAGCCGCCGCAATGGCGGAACAATGGGCCGGGCCCGTGACTACTTAATATCTCACCCGTCCGCTGTGTGCGGTGGGCAATTCTATATGGAAAGGACTGAACACATGGCCGTCAACAAAATCACGCACTCCTGGAACGAGGACTACACGGGCCTGATTTTTACCGGGAGCCAGCGCCAACCCACGCCTGTTGAGGTCCACAACTACTGTGTGGCACAACATATTCCGCTTGAGGGCGTGTATATCGCCGCCGTAAGACTTGGTGGAGAATGGACACCGCCGGAGGATGCAAAGAGCATTGAAATCTTTGAGTTTGGCGAAAACTGCCCCGTCTGTGGAAAGGCCTTTGTACTTGACACTGACATCTGCCCCATCTGTCACAAGCGGTGGGATAGCTGACAAGGAGGGCCGTGACGAATGAATACCGCCACCATTAAGGCCATGACCTCCACGGGCAAAGATGACTGGGAAACTCCCGCATGGCTTTTTAATCAGCTCAATGCTGAGTTTCATTTCACTCTAGACCCGTGCTGCACCCACGAAACGGCAAAGTGTCCCAAGCACTACACTCCAGAGGAAAATGGCCTCATCCAAGACTGGGGGGGGGAGACTGTTTTCTGCAATCCGCCCTACTCCCGCAAGACAAAGGCCAATCCCGGCCAAGTATCTTGGGTAGAAAAATGTGCCGTGGAGGGGCAAAAGCCTGGCACCGTTGTTGTGGCTCTGCTGCCAGCAAGAACGGACACAGAGCTTTTCCACCGCTACATATACGGGAAAGCTGAAATCCGCTTTCTGAAAGGCCGGGTATCTTTCCTTGACCATGGCAAAGAGGCAGGCAAGCCCCTGTTTGGCTCTATGATTTGTATATGGAGGACTGCAACATGAAAATCATCAACCCCTATACCGAAATCCTCACCCCGCTGGATGGCCAGGCCATCCTCCAGCACATTGAGCTGTGCGGGCGGGTCTGCTATAAGTCTGAGGACAAAATCACCGACACCAGCGCCGCCAAGTTTGTGGCGGGCATCATCAAGCGTGGCCATGAGGCCGTCCTGGAGCACTTTGACATCACGGTCAAGTTTGTGTGTGATCGGGGTGTGTCCCATGAAATCGTCCGGCACCGCATGGCCTCCTACTGCCAGGAGAGCACCCGCTACTGCAACTATTCCAAGGATGTCTTTGGTAGTGAAATCACCGTCATCCGCCCCTCTTTCCTGACGGAGGGCACACCGGGCTGGCAGTATTGGAAAGTGGCTTGCAGGATGGCTGAAAAGTCATATTTTGAGCTGCTGGACTGGGGCTGCACTCCGCAAGAGGCCCGTGCCGTCCTGCCCACTTGCCTCAAGACCGAGGTGGTGATGACGGCCAACCTGCGGGAATGGCGGCATTTCTTCAAGCTGCGGACCGCACCAGCGGCGCACCCGCAGATGCGTGAGGTGGCCATCCCGCTGCTCCACCAGATGCGCTCTCAAGTGCCGGTCATCTTTGATGACATTGAGGAGGCCGCCCATGAAACGCTCTGAGATTTTGGAGGCCGCCCGCCGCTGTGTCTGCGGTGAGCGTGAGCAGGACTATGGCACGCCGGAGAACAACTTTGAAACCATCGGCCTGCTCTGGGGTGTCTACCTCAGAGCGGCGCACCCGGAGTATGCCAAGGTCATGCCCATCAACGGCATCACGGCCAAGGATGCCGGCACTATGCTGGCCCTGCTCAAGGTGGCCCGCATCGCCACCGGCTCCAGCCCTGACAGCTTTATTGATCTGGCGGGCTATGCGGCCTGCGCCGGTGAAATCGTGACAGAAAGGAGCTGCCCCTATGAAAAAGCGGAAACCCAGACCCAGGAGTGAAAAGCCCCGAATGTGCGACCCCGGCATGTGTGACTGCTGCCAGTACATTGGTGAGGGTGACTTCATCTGTGACAAAGGCCCCGGCCAGCCGGTCCTTGTGGTTGAGGACTGGCAGCCCAATGAGAACGCCGGGCGCTGCCGGAGAGGCACAAAGCGATGAACAGAAAAGAGCGGCGAAACCTGCAACGCCAAGGTGTGCAGGTGCCCAAAGACCCCACACTCAACATCAAGCTCTCCGCTCTGGGCAAGTCCATAATGACCCCGGAGATGCGGGCGGCCATGATGCACGAAATCAACCAGCAGTGCCTTGAGAAAGATGACTTGCTGGCTCTGGATGTGGACTGCATGGTGCTCTGGACACTGCACCGGCACCTGGGCTTTGGGGTCAAGCGGCTCCATGACTTCTATCTGGCGATGGCCGCAGAACACCGCCGGATGCGTGACTTTTATGAAATGGATGACCTGTACCCGGAACGGCTCAAGCTCAAGGAGCTGGGTGCAGATGTCGAACAATGGCAAAAGGAGGTGCTGGCCAATGAGCCCAAAACCCTGGGAAAACGCTGAGGGCTACGCAGACCCAACGGCATACAACGCCATCAAGAAAGTGTCCGCAGAGGGGCATGAGGCGCTGGATGCCAAGGTCAACACTCTCATCAAGGTCCTCAAGTTTATCATTGCGGAAAGCGGCTTTGAGCTGACGGCCCGCATTGAGCTCCGGGACCGCAAGACAGGGAGGTTTTTTAGATGACCAAATGCGAAACGGCAATCTGCCAGCTTGCGGTGAATGTCTATGGCAAGACCAGCCAGTGCACGGTCTGCATGGAGGAGATGGCAGAGCTCACCAAGGAGCTCTCCAAAAACCTCCGTGGCCAGGACAACGCCGCCCACATCGCCGAGGAGATCGCTGATGTTGAGATCATGCTGGAACAGCTCAAGCTCATGTTTAGCATCCGTGATGAGGTGACCCAGCAGCGCACCGTCAAGCTCCAGCGGCTTGACAACCGCATTTCTCAATCCCTGATACATCCGAAACCGTGAGGTGTGACCCATGCAATTTGACCGCAAAATAACCATCTCCGCCGGTAGCAGCCGGAGGGCCATGGTCTGGCAGGCGCAAACCCTGCTCATTTCTGAGCTGTGGGCAAAGCTCCAGACCCCCGCCAGAGGCACTGAGCCCCTGGCAGAATATCTGAATATGAAAAAGGCCCAGCAGGATGACCTCAAGGATGTGGGCGGCTTTATGGCAGGCACACTGTCAGGCCCCCGCCGAAAGGCCAACAATGTGACCGGGCGTGATGTCATCACGCTGGACCTGGACAACATCCCACCGGGCGGCACGGAGGATGTCCTGCGCCGTGTTGAGGGGCTGAGCTGCGGCTATTGCATCTATTCCACCCGTAAGCACAGCCCGGCGGCACCCCGCCTGCGTGTCCTGCTGCCGCTGGACCGCACGGCCTCAGCGGATGAATATGAGCCCATCGCCCGCAAGATGGCGGAGTACATAGGCCTGGAGCTCTGTGACCCCACCACCTTTGAGGTGTCCCGTCTGATGTACTGGCCAAGCTGCTGCTCAGACAGCCAATACATCTATGTGTGGAAAGACAAGCCCCTGCTGTCCGTCAAGGGCCTGCTGGGCCAGTATGAGGACTGGCGTGACTGCACCCTCTGGCCCCAGGTGCCCGGCTCCCAAAACCTGCCCACTAAGCTGGCAGTCAAGCAGGGTGACCCGGAGGCCAAAAACGGTGTTGTGGGCGCTTTCTGCCGCACCTATGACATCTACCGTGCCATGGATGAGCTCATCCCCGGCATGTATGAGCCGGTGGAGAGTATGCCGGGCCGCTACACCTACCTGGGCGGCTCCACCACCGGCGGCGCTGTCATCTATGACAGCGGCAAGTTTCTCTACTCCCACCACGCCACTGACCCGTGCAGCGGCAAGCTGGTGAACGCCTTTGACCTGGTGCGCCTGCATCGCTTTGGTGACAAGGACGATGAGGCCCAGCCGGGCACTCCCACCAACCGCCTGCCCTCCTACCGTGCCATGTGCGAACTGGCCACACAAGACCCCGATGTGTCCGCCCTGATGAGCCAGGAGCGCTACCAGGAGGCCGTCAAGGACTTTGAGGGCGTGGAGGCCACCAACGATGCAGAGCCCGCCAACTGGATGGACCGGCTGGAGATCAACAGCCAGACCGGCCTCCCCAAGGCTACCATTGATAATGTCTGGATTATTCTTGAGAATGACCCGCTGCTCAAAGGCAAGTTTGCCCTCAACCAGTTTGCGGGCCGTGGTGAGGTGCTGGATGCGCTCCCCTGGAACGCCTCCACCAAGCGCCGCCTCTGGGATGACAATGACAACAATGGCCTCTACTGGTACATGGAAAAGGTCCACCACATCACCGGCAACGGCAAGATTGACGGGGCCCTCTCCCTCCATACCACACAGCACGCTTTCAATGAGGTCCAGGACTACCTCCAGAGCCTCAAGTGGGACGGCGTGCCCCGCCTGGACACCCTTTTCATTGACTACCTGGGGGCGGAGGACAGCCCCTACACCAGAGCGGTGACCCGCAAGGCTTTCACCGCCGCCGTCACCCGTGCCATGATGCCCGGCAGCAAGTATGACAACATGCTCATCCTGGCCGGACCCCAGGGCATTGGCAAGAGCACCCTGCTGGATAAGATGAGCCGGGGCTGGTTTAATGACAGCATCCGCACCTTTGAGGGCAAGGAGGCCTCTGAGCTTTTGCAGGGGGTCTGGCTGGTGGAGATCGGTGAACTGGACGCTTTCCGCAAGACGGATGTGGCGTGCATCAAGCAGTTTCTCTCCCTGCGCTCTGACCGTTTCCGTGCGGCCTATGGCCGCCATGTCAAGGAGCTGCCCCGGTGCTGTGTGTTCTTCGGCACCACCAACACCTCTGACTACCTGCGGGACCGCACCGGCAACCGGCGTTTCTGGCCGGTGGATGTGGGCCTGGCCCCGGCGGCCAAGAGCGTCTGGACTGATCTGCCCGGAGAAATTGACCAGCTCTGGGCTGAGGCCGTGGTCCGCTGGCAGACGGGAGAGCCGCTTTTCCTCAAAGGGGAAATTGAGGCCGCCGCCAAGGAGGCCCAGGAGGCCCACCGGGAGGTCAACACCCGTGAGGGCATCATCCTGGACTTTCTGGAGCGCCCGGTGCCGGAGGATTGGCAGAACTGGCCGCTTGACCGCCGCCGGATGTTCTGGGGCGGCGCTGTGCAGGGAGATGTCAAGCTGGTGCCCCGTGACCGTGTGTGTGCTCTGGAGGTCTGGTGTGAGGCCCTGGACGGCAAGCAGCGGGACATGAGGTACAGCGACACGGCAGAAATCAACAGCATCATTGAGGCCAGCGCCTTGTGGGAAAGGGCCAGAGGCTCCCTGCGCTTTGGCTACTGCGGCAAGCAGCGAGGCTTTCAAAAGGTGCGGCTTTGACCCGGAACATTGCCCGGAACATTTAAGATTTTCAGATGTTCCAATGTTCCGGGCAGGTGGAACATGTTCCGGGCAATGTTCCGGCAAATGTTCCGGGCAAAACCCTTGCGCCGCAAGGCTTTTAGGCTAAGTGGAACATTGGAACATTCATTTTCTATATTAGGGTAAAAGAGAGGATTTAGAGAGAATAGAGAAAAATAAAACTCTCTAAACCGCCTGTTTGCGCTACATACACGCGCGAATGTTCCACTGTTCCGAAAGGAGGAAATCCATGAAAGAAAGCTATATTGAGAGCTACCTTGTTCGCAAGGTGAAAGAGCACGGTGGCCTCTGCTATAAGTTTGTGTCACCCGGAAATCCCGGCGTGCCTGATCGACTGATAATCACCCCCACCGGCAAGACCATCTTTGTTGAACTGAAAACGGAGGTGGGCAGGCTGGCCAAAGTCCAGAAATGGCAGCGGAGTGAGATGGAGAAACGGGGGGCGGACTGCCGGGTGCTGTTTGGGATGGACGCAGTAAAGGACTTTTTGAGGGAGGTTTTCCCCGCATGAAATATGTACCGCATGACTACCAGGCCTATTGCATCCAGCGTGTAGTTGAGGACCCTGCCGTTGGGCTGTTTCTCCGTCCCGGCCTTGGAAAAACGGTCATCACTCTGTCAGCGGTCAATATTCTCAAGTATTTCCGCTGGCAGGTGCAAAAGGTCCTGGTAGTGGCCCCCAAAAAGGTAGCAGAGGCCACCTGGAGCAAGGAGGCCGCCAAGTGGGACCACCTCCAGCACCTCCGCACCTCTGTGGTGCTGGGCAGCGCCACCAAGCGCATCAAGGCCCTCAACACTCCGGCGGACATCTATGTCATCAATCGGGAAAATGTGGAGTGGCTGGTGGACTACTACAAACAGGCCTGGCCCTTTGACATGGTGGTGCTTGATGAGAGCACCAGCTTTAAGAACAGCCAGAGCAAGCGCTGGAAAGCCATGAGGCGGGTGCGGCGTTTCATCAAGCGGATGGTCCTGCTGACCGGCACGCCGTCCTCTAAGGGCCTCATTGATCTGTGGGCACAAGTTTACCTGCTGGACTGCGGAGAGCGCCTGGGGCAATCTCTGAGCGCCTACCGTGAGCGTTATTTTGACCCTGACCAGCGGAGCCGCACACAGATTTTTTCCTACAAGGCCAAAGACGGTGCGGAGAGCGCTGTGTTGGATGCCATTTCTGACATCTGCATCTCCATGAAAGCGGAGGACTACCTGGAGCTGCCGGACTTCATCCAGCATGAGGTGCCGGTGCTGCTGGATGCCAAAGCCCGCCGGGCCTATGACCAGTTTGAGCGTGACCTGCTGCTGGAGGTGGACGAGGATGTCATCACCGCCGCCTCTGCCGCCGTTCTTGTGGGAAAACTCCTGCAAATGTGCAACGGCGCTGTGTATAGCAATGATGGCCACATCGTGCCGGTCCATGACTGCAAGCTGGAGGCCTATCTGGAGCTGCTGGAGCAGTTGAACGGAGAGCACTGCCTGACTTTCTACGGCTACCAACATGACCGTGACCGCATCCTGGAGGCGCTGAAAAAGCACCGCAAGGACCTCCGGGTGAGGGTCTACAAAACCGTGGAGGATGAGGAGGCTTGGAACAACGGAGAGGTTGATGTGCTGCTGGTGCATCCGGCCTCCTGTGCCTACGGCCTCAACCTCCAGGCAGGCGGCCAGCATGTGGTGTGGTACGGCCTCAACTGGTCCTTTGAGCTGAATGACCAGGGCAACTGCCGCTTATACCGGCAGGGCTCCCCCTATGACAAGGTTTTCGTCCACTATCTTGTAGTGCAGGGCTGCCAGGATGAGGATGTCATGGCTACGGTGCGAGATCGCCAGGACACCCATGAGGCCGTCATGTCCGCACTCAAGGCCAGAATTAAGCGAGTAAAGGAGAGCGCAAAATGAGCAACCCTACTGTGATTTTGAATGGTGACCAGGTTTATTGTGATGAGCTCATCCGGGAAAATGCCCGGTTGACCATCCAGCATGAGGCTGACCGGCTGACGCTGGAGCAGATGAGGAAACAGTGCGTTTCCTCTGAGGAGTGCACCGCCAAGGTGGCGGAGGCCTATGCCCGTGCCGATAAGGCCAAGCGGGACGCTGAGGCGCTTAATTCCAAGCTGCGCCAAGCCGTTGCGGACCTGCATTTTGTCATGGCTGGCGGCGATGCCTGCAAGGTGTGCGCCGTCAAGTGTGCTTTTGGCGAGGGCAACTGCAAACCCGTGTGGCGTGGAGAGGATGGTGCTGATTTGTGACCTTGAAAGAACTGTCCCAGCTTTACTACCTCAACCGGGAGATCGAGATGGACAAAAAGCGCCTCCTTGAGCTGGAGGCCAGGGCGGTGTCCTGTTCGTCAGATCTGTCCGGGATGCCCAGGAGCTCCGGCGTGGGGGACCGTGTTGGCCGCTATGCGGCGGAGATCGTGGACCTCAAGGGCATCATTGAGGCCAAACTCCAGCAGTGCATCTATGAGCGCAACCGTTTGGAGAGGTACATCACCACCATTGAGGACAGCCTCCTCCGGCAGGTTTTCACATATCGCTTTGTGAATGGACTGCCGTGGCAGCAGGTGGCCGCATGTATCGGCGGGAGTAACACTGCTGACGGCGTGCGGATGATGTGCAACAGGTACATCAAGGCCACGGAGCCGGAAACAGATGACGGCACAGAGGTCCAACTGTAACTTGTTCGTTCTGTTCGGTGTTTCTGTGGTACACTATATCCTGCGGGTAGTGCCTCAAGATGATGCAATACCTCCTTGGTTGAACAGCGGCAAGGTGACGGATAATGAAACCCAGACCCTTGCCGCTGTTTCATTCTAACGATTTTTTAGAGCCGTCCGATGAGGGCGGCTTTTACTATGTGATGGGGTGGTGAGATGGCAAAGCTGACTGAAAAGCAAAAGCGATTTGTGCAGGAATACCTTGTGGACCTCAATGCCACGGCGGCTGCCAAGCGTGCCGGATATAGCGAAAAAAGCGCCTCCCGGATAGCCGTGGAACTACTCAATAAAACTCAAGTTTCTGCCGAAATCCAAAAGCAGCAGGCCAAGCGTCAAAAGCGGGTGGAAATCACCCAGGAAAAAGTGCTTGAGGAGCTGGCTGCAATCGCCTTTGCCAACGGTGCTGACTTCGCCACCATCAACCAAAATGGCATTGTCCGCATCACCCCCACCTCTGAGTTGCCGGATGAAAAGCGCAAGGCCATTGCCTCCATCAAGGAGGGGCAATATGGCACGGAGGTCAAGGTGCACGATAAGGTCAAGGCCCTGGAGCTGCTGGCCAAGCACCTGGGCATGTTCGACAGCAAGAACGGTGGCAGCGAGGCCCCAGAGAATAACATCTTTGAGGTCATTGACCAAAGCACCAGAGAGGAGATAGGCACGGATGAAATACCAGAGATTGAGCACCCGGCAAAACCTGGCCATGACCTGGTGGAATAGGCCCGGCTTTGAGGTCTATGACGGCATCATCTGTGACGGCTCCATCCGCTCCGGCAAGACAGTGGCCATGACGGTGGGCTTTATCATGTGGGCCATGACCCGCTTTGACGGCTGCAATTTTGCCATCTGCGGCAAGACCATTGAGAGCCTGCGCCGCAATGTGACAAGCAATCTGCCCGTCTGGCTGGCGGGCGTTTTCTCTTTCAAGGAGCACCGCACTGAAAACAAGATCGTGGTGAGCGCCAACGGCAAGAGTAACAGCTTTTACCTGTTCGGCGGCAAGGACGAAAGCAGCGCCGCACTCATCCAGGGCATCACACTGGCAGGCATCCTGCTGGATGAGGTGGCCCTGATGCCGGAGAGCTTTGTCAACCAGGCCACGGCCCGCTGCTCTGTTGAGGGGGCCAAGCTGTGGTTTAACTGCAACCCGGAGGGCCCCAGCCATTGGTTTTATACCAAGTGGGTGCTGGAGGCCAGCAAGCGGAAAATGCTGCACCTCCATTTCACCATGGATGACAACCTCAGCCTCTCCGCCTCAGTCAAGGCAAGGTATGAGAGCCTTTACTCTGGCGTTTTCTATGATCGCTTTATCCGGGGCCTGTGGGTGGTGGCGGAGGGGCTTATTTACACGATGTTCAACAAGGACTTTCATGTTGTGCCCAGCGTCCCCAGGCCCTATGAAAAGTATGTGATGTCCTGCGACTACGGCACCATCAACCCCACCAGCATTGGCCTCTGGGGCAAGGCTGGCGGCAAGTGGTACAGGATGAGGGAGTATTACTATGACAGCCGCAAGGAGGGCCGCCAGCGCACCGATGAGGAGCACTACACGGAGCTGGAGCGTCTGGCTGATGGCCTGCATGTGTCCGCCATCATCGTGGACCCATCGGCGGCCTCTTTCATTGAGGTCATCCGCCGCCATGACCGCTACCGTGTAGAAAGGGCCTCCAACTCCGTGCTGGACGGCATCCGCAATGTGGCCACCCGGCTCCAGAGCGGTGACATCTTTTTCTGTGACTGCTGCACGGACTGCATCCGTGAGTTTGGGATGTATCGCTGGGATGAAAAAGCCCAGATGGACCGTCCCATCAAAGAAAATGACCATAGCATGGACGATGTGCGCTACTTCGTGCACCGTGTCTATGCGCCTGATCTGATTAGCTTTAAGTGAGGTGAGAAACCAATGGTGACACTCAATCTGAGGGATGATTGCAATGGCCGTGTGGCCACCAATTTCAAACGGGGCATGACGGACAAGCGCTTTCTGGAGCTTGAAATCACCGCATGGCTCACCAGCCCGGAGCGCAAAAAGCAGCTTGAGGGTGAGGCCTACTATGACGGCTACCAGGATGTGACCCACCGGGAACGCCTGGCGCTGGATGAGGACGGCAAGCCCATTGTGCTCAAGAACTTGCCCAACAACCGGCTGGTCAACAACCTCTATTCCAAGATGGTGGACCAAAAGACCAACTACTCCTTTGGCCGTCCGCTGTCCTTTGACACCGAAAACAAGGAGTATGCCAAGGCCCTGGGGGCTCTGTTCGGGGCCCGTTTTCTGCGTACTATGCACAATGTTGGTGAGGGCGCATGGATTGGCGGAAAGTCCTGGCTCTATCCATACTACGAAAACGGGGAGCTGGCTTTCCGGCGCTTTCCTGCTGATGAGGTCCTGCCATTCTGGGCGGACGCTGACCACACCATCCTGGACGCTGCTGTCCATGTCTATGTGGTGCAGGAATACGATGAGGCCGAACACGCCAAGGATGTGGTCAAGGTAGAGGTCATGCACGGCGGCGGTGTGGACTGTTTCATCCGCACGGATGACGGCGTGCTGGAGCCGGACAGCTTTGCCTACTCCGGCCCCTATATCATCACACGGCAGGACGATGAAACCGGCAAAGTGGAGGGCTACAACTGGGAGCGCATCCCGTTGGTGTGCTTTAAGAGCTCCCACCATGAAATCCCACTCCTCTCCAAGGTCAAGTGCCTCCAGGATGCCTACAACAACATCCTGAGCAACTTTGCCAACCAGATGGAGGAGGACATCCACACCACCATCCTGGTCATCAAGAACTATGACGGTGAGGACCTGGGCACATTCCGCCGCAACCTGGCCACCTATGGTGCCATCAAGGTGCGGTCCTATGAGGGGGCTGAGGGCGGCGTGGACACTCTGGAAATATCCGTCAACGCTGAAAACTACAAGACCCTGTTGGCCCTGCTCAAGGATGCCATCATTGAGAACGCCAGAGGCTATGATGCCAAGGATGACCGCATGAGCGGTGACCCAAACCAAATGAACATTCAGAGCATGTACTCTGACATTGACCTGGATGCCAATGGCATTGAAATGGAGTTTCAGGCCAGCATGGAGGAGCTGCTTTGGTTTATCAACAAGCACCTGGCCAACACCGGCGGCAGGAGCTTTGAGGGTGAGGATGTCACAGTCATCTTTGACCGGGATGTGCTCATCAACGAAACGGAGGCCATCAACAACTGCAAGAACTCCGTGGGCATCCTCTCTGACGAAACCATCGTCAAGATGCACCCCTGGGTCACTGACCCGGAGCAGGAGCTCCAGCGCATCAAGGATGAGAAAGAGGAGGCCATGCAGGCTGACCCCTACCAGGCCGCTTTTCTGGCCAACCGCAACCAGCCGCCGGTAAACAATGAGGGTGGTGGCGATGGCAAGACAGACTAATGCCGCCTACTGGGCCCAGCGCATGAAAAACATGGAGGATGCGCTGCTGGACCAGTCCTACTCCTATGTGGAAAACCTTGAAAAGCAGTTTGCCGCCGCCCAAGCTGAGATTGAGCGGCAGATGGCCCGCTGGTATCAGCGCTTTGCCACCAACAATGAGATTGACCTGGCAGAGGCCAAGCGGCTGCTCAATTCCAAGGAGCTCAAAGAGTTTCACTGGACCGTGGGTGAATACATCGCCTATGGCCAGCAAAACGCCATTGATGGTGCCTGGATGAAACAGCTTGAAAACGCCAGCGCCAGGGTGCACATCTCCCGGCTGGAGGCCCTAAAGCTCCAGCTCCAGCAGCAGGCAGAGGTCCTATACTCCAACCAACTGGACTATGTGGATGCCGCCGCCCGCAAGATGTATGAGGGCAGCTACTATCACACGGCCTTTGAACTGCAAAAGGGGCTGGGCGTGGGCTGGACCATGCAGGCCATCAATGAGGAAACCATCACCAAGGTGCTCTCCCGGCCCTGGACCACGGATAACCAGACTTTCCGTGATCGGTGCTGGACAAACAAGCAGAGCCTTGTGAACAGCGTCAACACCCAGCTCACGCAAATGGTCATCCGGGGCGAGGCCCCGGACCGTGCCATTTCTGCCATCTCCAAGCAGTTTGATGTGTCCAGGGCAAAGGCTGGCCGCCTGGTGATGACGGAAAGCGCCTATTTCTCCAGCGCCGGGCAAAAGGACTGCTACAAAGCCCTGGATGTGGAGCGCTACAAAATCGTGGCCTCCTTTGACAAGGACACATGCAGCTTGTGTGCCGACATGGACGGCAAGGTTTTCAAGATGTCAGAGTACCAGGTGGGGCTCACCGCTCCACCGTTTCATCCGTGGTGCCGGTGCTGCACCTGCCCCTACTTTGAGGACATGGATGGCGTGGGTGAACGCTATGCCCGTGACGCTGTGACGGGTGAGCGCTTCAAGGTGCCTGGCAACATGACCTATGACCAATGGAAAGCCCAGCAGGATGCCCTCCATGGTCAAGGAACTGTTGATAAGATGCAGAAAATCAGCTATAATGAAACCGCTGACAGAGCCCAGTTTGAAAAGTACAAGGAGCGCCTGGGTGCGGATGCGCCCCGCTATTTCAAGGACTTCCAAGCCTTGAAATATGACCGTGTTGCCGAATACAAAGACCTGGCTGGGCTCTATTCCTACAAGGGCCGTGTGCCGGAGGCCTCCAAGGCTGACTACAAGGCCTATAAGGCCGTAAAAGCCACCGGCGTGATTGGCACCGTTCGTGTGCCGCCGGAAACCATTGATGCGGACATCCTCACTTTCAACGACGCCCACGCCGCACGCCACGGCTGCACGCTGGACGATGCCAAGGGCTATGTAAGAGCCGCCAAGTGCACCGTGCGGCGCAAGCGCTGGGATGGTGTGAGCATCAACTGCTATTCTCTTGACGGTGCGGCATATATTGATGCTGACACCATGAAAGTCAAGACGGCATTTTCCGAAAAAGACTTTGACCCGACAACCAAGGCCATTGCGGAGGTATTCAGATGAACACAGTTTTTTGCCCTGTTACGGGCGGGCAGGTTGATGGGACCACTTGCCTGGAAATTGTACTTGTGGCAGACCATGAGGCAAAGCCCTCTATTCTGCCCAACGGTATCACATGGAGTGAGGAACAGCGTGAGCGGTGCCTCAAGTGTCCCTACCACGCTGATCTGGAGAGCTCCGAGGAGTAACCCCTTTTTGATGTTAAAAGCATCGTGCTGAAAATGCACGGTGCTTTTTTCATACCCAAATACCGCTGGCCCGGCGGACTACAAGATGGGCACTGCAACACCGGGACTGGCCGGATAAAAAGGACAGCAGACATGCAAGGAGGTAACAATCATGTTGGAATGGCTGAAAACCGTATTGGGGGATGCGTACACCCCCGAAATTGACACGGCAGTTTCTCAGGAGATCGGCAAGGGCTTTGTGGCCCGCACCGACTTCAACACAAAGACTGCCAAGGTCACAGAGCTGGAAACCGAGGTCAAGCAGCTCCGTGAGGGTATCAAGACCCGTGACACTCAGCTCTCCGAGCTGAAAAAGTCCGCCGGTGACAATGCCGAACTGCAAAAGCAGATCGACACGCTCACCCAGCAGAACAAGGACCAGAAAGCCGCCTATGATAAGGAGCTGGCCACGGTCAAGCTGACTGCTGCGGTGGATGCGGAGCTCACCGCTGCCGGGTCCAAGAACAACATCGCCGTCCGTGCGATGCTGGCGGACTTCCTCAAGGATGCCAAGGTGGTGGATGGCAAGGTCACCTCTAAGGAGAACGGCGAAACCGTCACCCTGGGGGCCAAGGTCGAGGCGATGAAAAAGGACGCTGCTACTGACTTTATGTTTGGAGATGCGCCCAAGTATAGCGGCTGGAAACCCGGCGAGAACGGGGACGGGGGCAAGCCCGGCAGCACCAAAAAGCTGTCTGAGATGTCCTACTCCGAGCTGACCGAGTACATGGCCAAAAACCCTGACGCAAAGCTGGAATAACCCCAACAACACAATCATTTCAAGAAAGGAAGTATTGAATTATGCCTAACGCTAAGTTTGACGCAAAATCTTTCAACCCTGAGGCTTTCAAGTACATCATGGACCGCATCCCCCGCACCCGCCTCAACGAAATCCGCAAGTCCAAGGTCCTGGTGGGCAACCCGGACATCCGTGCGGTGCTGGGCACCCAGAACGGCACCGGCTACGCCCGTGTGGCCGTGCGTGGCCTGCTGGACGGTGAGGCCGTGAACTATGACGGCCAGACTGACATCACCGCCACCTCCACCAAGACCTTTGAGCAGGGTGTGGTGGTCATTGGCCGTGCCAAGGCGTGGGTGGAAAAGGACTTCTCCTTTGACATCACCGGCGGCGTGGACTTTATGAACAATGTGGCCCAGCAGGTGGCGGACTACTGGCAGGACATTGACCAGGACACCATCCTGGCGGTCCTCAAGGGCGTTTTCTCCATGACCGGCGGCAAGAGCGGTGAGTTTGTCACCAAGCACACCTACTCTGTCAACGGCAACCTGGAGGCCTCCACCCTCAACAGCGCCACTGCCCAGGCCTGCGGTGACCACAAGAAAAAGTTTGCCATGATTTTCATGCACTCTGTTCCGGCCACCAACCTGGAAAACCTCAACCTGCTCACCGCCCTCAAGTACACCGATAAGGACGGCGTGACCCGTGACCTGACCCTCTACACCTGGAACGGCAAGCTGGTCATTGTGGATGACGGGATGCCTGTCGAGGCTGTTGCCGCCACCTATAAGCTGACCTCTGACACCGCCCTGGTGACCGGCAAGACCTACTACACCAATAGCGGCACCAAGTACAACGCTGTGGCCTCCCCCAGCGTGGACAACATTGCCACCTATTATGAGGTGGATGTCCCTGCCGGTGAGGAATACACCAGCTATGTCCTGGGTGAGGGCTCCATCAACTTTGAGGACCTGGGTGCTAAGGTGCCCTATGAGATGTCCCGTGACCCCGCCAAGAACGGCGGCCAGGACACCCTCTACACCCGTCAGCGCAAGGTGTTTGCCCCCAAGGGCATCTCCTACGAAAAGA